>JAABUQ010005564.1_pt1 | contig 19930 bp, 17 predicted proteins | sample 5560001 | NCBI WGS metagenome assembly JAABUQ01 (sample SAMN10711888, study PRJNA513371) | rock metagenome | isolation source: Antarctica rocks | place: Antarctica: Victoria Land, Finger Mt nord | collected 2015-12-18
GCGATTGATCACCCGCCGCGCCTACGGGTTTCGCACCCCCGAAGCGCTCATCGCCCTCGCCATGCTCAGCCTCGGCGGCCTCTGCCCACTGCTACCCATATGACCCCCGGAAACAGCAGAAGGTTCGGTTTTTGGAGGGCGAGAACCGTTGGATGTGGACCGCCGCGAGCGCTGACGGCGCGATCTTCCGGATCGCTGAGGACCGCCACAGCGACCGTCTCACCGAGCTGCTCGGCCCTGACTTCCAGGGGATCGTGACCTCTGACCGCTGGTGGGCATACGGGCTGCTTGATCCCGAGCAACGCCAGGCGTGCTGGTCACACCTGGTCCGTGACTTCCGATTCCACAGCGAAGGCTTGGCTGAGCAGCAAGCGTTCGGGCAGGCCGGCCTTGAGCTGACCCGCCGGCTGTTTGAGATCTGGCACGGCTACGCAGAGCATCTCGACCGCGACCGGCTCGCTGCCGAGATGACACCGATCCAGACCGAGCTACGCCAGCTACTCCAACACGCCGCCAAGAAGTCCAAGCGCCACCGCCTGCACCGCGGGTTCGCCAACAACCTGATCAAGATCTGGCCCGCACTGTGGACGTTCATCACCATCCCCGGCGTCACCCCCACCAACAATGCCGCCGAACGAGCCTTACGCGGACCGGTCATCCACCGCCGACTATCGCACGGCAACCAATCCGAGGACGGGGAACGATTCACCGAACGATCCCTCTCCGCCTCAGTCACCTGCCGCCTGCAACACCGCTCCCTGTTCGCCTACCTCCGCGAACTGCTCACCGCCAACCAAACCGGCGGCGCACTCCCCGCCCTACTCTGATTCTGAGCCGATGCCCCCAAGGACCAGGGGGACTGAACGGCTACAAAAAGACCCCGATTACCAGGACCTTTCTGAATGGGCACGGGTGGTTTCGAACCACCGACCTCTCGCGTGTGAAGCGAGCGCTCTCCCGCTGAGCTACGCGCCCGGTGGACGCCGATTCTACGCGGCTGCCGACGCAGGCGTCCGGACTCGCCCGCGCAGGGGCAAGCGACCGTGCACCCTCCGTCGAAGTCGGTTCCCGAGCAGCGACTCCATTTCTCAGCTCCGGCCCGGCGCTCCCACCGCGCCTGGAGATGACCGCTTAAGGCTGCTTCCTTCCGGACCTGACCTGGTTCACGGGTCTCCATCGCGGTGGGACCGGGCCATCAGCACCAAGAGCAGGGCGCTGACCCGGGGCCTGCACCCCTCGAGAGGGAATTCAGCCCCGCTAAAGCGGATTGCGGGTTCAGGGCGCCGCTACGTCCCCGCCTAGCACGGTCCCCCCCGATCCTAGCGCCAGACCCATGTTGGGTGGCAGGCGAGGGGCCTCTGGGTGCCACCAAATTCCCCGAACCGGGACACTAGACTCGCTGCACCGTGTCGACCGGACCCTCGCTCTACCGCCGCCATCGCCCTCGCACGTTCGCCGATGTCGTCGGCCAGGAGCACGTCGTCCGCACGCTCACCAACGCCGTACGGCAGAACAAGGTCCACCACGCATACCTGTTCGTGGGCTCCCGCGGGACCGGCAAGACCAGCATGGCCAAGATCCTCGCCGCCTGCCTGAACTGCGTGGAGGGTCCGACGATCGCGCCCTGTGGCACCTGCGAGTCCTGCAGCTCGATCCACAGCGCCACCTCCTTGGACGTGATCGAGATGGACGCGGCGTCCAACAACTCCGTCGACGACATCCGTGACCTGCGGGACAAGGTGGCCTTCGCTCCGGTCTCGGGCAAGCACAAGGTGTACATTCTCGACGAGGCCCACATGCTCTCCCAGCAGGCGTGGAACGCCTTTCTGAAGACGCTGGAGGAGCCCCCGCCGCGGACGATCTTCGTGCTGGCCACCACCGAGGCCCAGAAGGTGCTGCTAACGGTGGTGGACCGCTGCCACCGCTTCGACTTCGGCCGTCCCTCCGCAGAGCAGGTGGCCCAGGTGCTCGGCCGGGTCGCCCAGCAGGAGCGGATCGACGTCGACGGCGGCGCGCTGGCGCTGGTCGCCCGCCACGCCACGGGCAGCTTCCGTGACGCGCTGGGGACGCTGGAGCAGCTGCTCACCTACGCCGGCGAGGAGCGAATTCAGCCGGCCGACGTGCTCGCGGTCCTGGGCGTCGCCGACGCCGAGCAGCTGTTTGCGGCGGTCGACGCCGTGGTCGCACGCGACCCTGCAGCCGCCCTGCGCGCCGCCGCCAGTCTCGCCGACTCGGGGCGCGATCCAGGCCAGGTGCTGCGGGACCTGGAGGTCCACGCCCGCGAGCTGCTGACGGTGCAGGTGCTCGGTGAGCTGCCACCCGAGGTCCGGGTCACTCCCGAGCGCGACCGGCGCTTGAGCGAGCAGGCGCAGGCCCTCTCGGAGGGCGACGCGGTTCGATTGCTGGACCTCGTCGGCGTGGCGCTCGGGGCCACCACGGACGGGGCGCATCCGCGCATCCAGCTCGAGCTGGTGCTGATCAAGGCAGCGGCCCCCGAGGTCGATCCGTCCACCACTGCCCTGCTGGCCAGGATCGAGCGCCTGGAGGCGACGCTGCGCGACGCGGGTGGTACGCGGGCGCCCGAACGTCCCCTCGGGGTCGCCCATCCCGAATCGGCTCCGCCGCGATCCACGGCCCCCGCACGGGCCTCGCCCGCCGCCGTCGTTGCCGGCGCCGTCGTCGCGCGGGCCGCTCCCGCGTCAGCGCCCACGCCCGCCGACCAGCCGCTTGATCTGCACACGATCGTCTCCTCCTGGCCGGCGGTGGTGGATCTCGTCCGGGCCGAGAACGCGATGATCGCCGCCCTGCTGGCCGGTGCCCAGCCGGTGGCGGCGGACAACCGGGAGCTGACGGTCGCCTTCCCCCCGGAGGCGGCCTTCCTCAAGCGCAAGGCCGAGCAGGAGGATCATCGTCGGATCGCCACCGCGGCCCTGCGGACGGTTACCGGTCAGGCGCTGGCCCTCCGCTACGAGCTGCGGGAGCGCCAGGAGAACCCGGAGCAGCCCGCGCAGGCCGCGATCCTCTCCGGCGATGAGCTGGTGCGGCGCTTCTTGGAGGAGTTCGACGCCCAGGAGCTTCACGACGACAACCCGGATGCGGAGGAGTAGATGCCCCAACAGCCCAACATGCAGCAGATGCTCAAGCAGGTTCAGAAGATGCAGCAGGAGATGATGCAGGCCCAGGAGACGCTCAAGGACGAGGTGGTCGACGCCTCCGCCGGCGGCGGAATGGTGACCGTGCAGATCACCGGCGAGCTGCACGTCAAGTCGATCAAGATCGATCCCCAGGCGGTCGACCCCGACGATGTCGAGCTGCTTCAGGACATGGTCCTGGCCGCCGTCAACGAGGCCCTCCGCGCGGCCCAGGAGCTGGCCAGCAGCAAGCTCGGCGGGATCACCGGCGGACTCGGCGGGCTCGGCCTGCCGGGGCTCTAGAGGCCCGCCGGAACCCGCCGCCCCGCGGATGTACGCACCCCCAGTTCAGCGGCTCATCACCGAGCTCTCCAAGCTGCCCGGCGTCGGCGGGCGGACCGCACAGCGGCTGGCCTTTCACCTGCTGCGCGCCGAGGAGCAGGATGCGTTCGCCCTGGCGGAGGCGATCCGGGAGGTCAAGGAGCGGATCGGGCTGTGCGAGGTGTGCTTCAACCTGGCCGACGGTCCGCGCTGCCGGATCTGCACCGACGAGCGCCGGGACCCGGCGGTGATCTGTGTGGTTGAGGAGCCCTCCGACGTGATCTCGGTCGAGCGCACGCACGAGTTCGGCGGCCGCTACCACGTGCTCGGCGGCGCTCTGTCTCCGATCGATGGCGTCGATCCCGAGGATCTGAAGATCGCGGAGCTGCTGGATCGCGTTCGTGATGGCACCATTCGCGAGGTGGTGATCGCCACCAACCCGACGACCACCGGCGAGGCCACCGCCCTGCACATCGCCGCCGGCCTGCGTCAGATCGAGCCTGAGCTGTCGGTGACGCGGCTGGCCAGCGGCCTGCCCGTGGGCGCTGACCTGGAGTACGCCGACGAGCTCACGCTCGGGCGGGCGTTCGCCGGGCGCCGCGCCGTCTGAGCCACGGCCCGAGGGCTCAGCGCAGTAGCCCGTAGCGCGCCTTGAGGCTCAACACCCGCAGCAGCGCCTCGTGCACGAGCGCCCGGATGGTCGCGCTGTGCTGCGCAGCGCTCAGAACGCCCTGAAGCGCCGCCTGGTGCTCGCTCGCCGGACCCGAGATGTAGAGCAGGTCCTCGCCCGCCTGCAGCGCCTGCAGCGCGACCGCTCCCGGCTGGGCGCCGGTCGGTTGCAGCGTCGCGTCGAGGTCGTCGCTCATCGCCACCCCCCGGAAGTGCAACCCCTGGCGGAGCAGCTTTACCGCCTGCGTCGAGAGGCTGGCGGGGGTAACGCCGTCGAAGGCGACATAGGCGGCGTTTGACATCAGCATCACCGGAGCCCGGGCCGCGACCGCGGCGAACGGGATCAGGTCCCTGGCCTCCAGCTGCGCAAGCGATCCACCGACCGTGGCCACCATCTGGTCGGGGTCGGCGGAGGCGCCGCCGGAGCCGGGGAAGTGACCGAGGGCGGGGATCACCCCGGCCTGGGCGTAGCCGGAGAGCGCCGCGGTCGTAAACTGCGCCACGGCGCTCGGGTCGCTGGCGAACAGCCGGCCGCTGAGGGCGCCGCTGGGGGTGTCGACGTCGGCCAGCGGCGCCAGCGTCAGCCTCACCCCGAGCGCTCGCAGGTGGTGCCCGGCGAGCAGCGTCTGCTCGTAGGCCTGGTACGGATCGCCGGTGGCCCCCAGGGCCGCCTGACCCTTCGGCGGCAGGTCGGGAAAGGCGCTCTGCGCTCCGCCCTCCTGCGTGGCGCCGAGCAGGGGCGCGTCGCCGGGGACGTGGCCCAGCCGGCTCCCCACCATCCGGACCAGCCGGGCAACCCCCCGGGCGCTGCCGAAGTTGGAGCGATCGAAGATCACACCGCCCCACGGCACCGCGCCCAGATCGACCGCCGCGGCGGGGGAGCGTCCGTTCACCGTGACCAGGAACAGCTGGGCGACCTGGGTGGCCAGCGGCATCGCCTGCGCGCGGGCGGAGGCGACCGGCGCCGGCTTGAACGGTGGCCCGCCGCTCTTGGGGAGGGTCCGCCGACCGGGGCTGAGCACCTTGGCAGAGGCGCCGGAGGGGACGTACCGGGGGGTTCCTCCCTGAGAGCCGACCAGCACCAGCAGCACGACGGCGAGTAGCACCAGAGCCGCTGCGAGGCCGGCCACGACCCGCCGCTGCCGGATCACCGTGCGGCTCAGAACAGGGTCGCGGGGGCGCTCGTCCGGGGGGGTGGTCACCGCGTAACCTCCGTGGCCGTGTCAGTTTCCGCGTCCAATCCGGCGACGGTGGTGATGAAGTTCGGCGGCACCTCGGTGGCCGACGCCGAGCGGATCAAGCGCGCCGCGCGCCGGATCGTCGCCCAGCGCGAGGCCGGCAGGCGGGTGGTGGCCGTGCTCTCGGCCCGCGGCCAGACCACCGACGAGCTGATTGCGATGGCCGAGGAGGTCTCGGCTTTTCCCGATCCCCGGGAGCTGGACATGCTGCTCTCCACCGGCGAGCGGATGTCCTGCGCCCTGTGCGCGATGGCGATCAACGACCTCGGCCACCGCGCCATCTCGCTCACCGGCTCACAGGCCGGCATCGTAACCGACGCCTCGCACACAAAGGCAAGGATCCTCGATGTGCGGGCCGAGCGCATCAGGGAGGCCCTGGCCAATGACCAGATCGTACTGGTGGCGGGCTTCCAGGGCGTCTCCACCAGCCGCGACGTCACCACCCTCGGCCGTGGTGGCTCGGACACCACGGCGGTGGCGGTGGCCGCGGCAATCGGGGCGGAGGTGTGCGAGATCTACACCGACGTCTCCGGGGTCTTCACCGCCGACCCCCGGATCGTCCCCGAGGCCCGCAAGCTGTCCACCGTCAGCTTCGAGGAGATGCTGGAGATGGCGGCCTCCGGCGCCAAGGTGCTGCAGCTGCGCTCGGTGGAGTACGCCCGCACGCATGGGGTCAGGATCCACTGCCGCTCCTCGTTCGAGGATGGCCCCGGTACCGTTGTCCTCGGAGAAGACGAGACGATGGAGCATCCCCTGATCACCGCTGTGACGCATTCGGCCGAGGAGGCCCGGATGACGCTGCTCGGCGTGCCCGACCGTCCCGGCGCGGCCGCGGCGATCTTCCGCGCCCTCGCCGATGCTGGCTGCAACGTCGACACGATCATCCAGAACAAGCCCCGCGGCCAGGGGCGGGACGCCGAGGTGTCATTCACCATCTCCAGCGAGGATCTTCGGGTCGCCGACCACGCGCTGGAGCCGGTGCTGGCCGAGCTGGGGATCCACGATGTCGACCGAGACCCCGATATCGGCAAGGTCTCCATCGTCGGCGCCGGGATGCGCTCGCATCCCGGGGTGGCCGCGCAGGTGTTCGAGACGCTCGCCGGCGAGGCCATCAACATCGAGATGATCTCCACCTCGCCGATCAAGATCTCGTGCGTGATCCGCGCCGCCGGCGTCCCGCAGGCGGTCCGCGCCCTGCACCGCACCTTCGCGCTGGAGGCCTCCGAGGTGCGCGAGGAGCGTCCTATCGGCCAGGAGGCGCGGTGAGCTCCCGCCCGCGTGTGGCGGTGGTCGGCGCCACCGGCGTCGTCGGGACGACGATGCTGGCGCTGCTGGACGAGCGCGGTTTCCCCGCGGCGGAGATCATCCCGTTCGCATCCGAGCGCTCGGCCGGTCGCGCCCTGGGGGATGGCCGCGTGGTCCAGGCGCTCACCGAGGAGACGATCAGCGGCTTTGACATCGCCCTCTTCTCCGCCGGAGCCGGCGTGTCCCGGTCGTGGGGCCCGCGCTTCGTGCAGAAGGGGGCAGTGGTGATCGACAACTCGTCGGCTTTCCGCCGTGACCCGGACGTCCCGCTCGTGGTCTCCGAGGTCAACCCGCACGTGCTGAGGAGCGCCCGCGGCCTGATCGCCAACCCGAACTGCTCGACGATGCAGCTGATGGTGGCCCTGGCCCCGATCCACCGCGCGGTGGGAATCGAGCGGCTGGTGGTGGCCACCTACCAGTCGGTGTCGGGAACCGGCAAGAAGGCGCTCGACGAGCTGGAGCGCCAGGCACGCGCTCACCTGGATGGCGAGGACTTCCTGCCAGCGGAGGTGTATCCGGAGCCGATCGCCTTCAACGTCATCGGCGCCGCCGGATCCTTTCCCGACGGGGACGACCACACCGACGAAGAGCGAAAGATGATGTTCGAGACGCGCAAGATCCTTGAGGACGAGTCGATTGGCGTGTCGGTGACCTGCGTGCGCGTGCCGGTGGCGGTGGGGCACTCCGAGGCCGTCAACGTGCAGACCCGCGAGCCGCTTTCGGCGCAGGAGGCGCGCGAGCTGCTGCGCGCCGCCCCGGGGATCGTGCTCCAGGACGTGCCGACCCCGTTGGGTTGTGCCGGTCGCGACGAGGTGTTCGTGGGCCGGATCCGGGAGGACGACTCGCATCCCCGCGCGCTCAGCATGTGGGTGGTCTCTGACAACCTGCGCAAGGGGGCCGCCACCAACGCCGTCCAGATCGCCGAGCTCGTGGCCGGCGCGCACACGGCGGCGCCGCTTGTCTGAGCTCTACGAGGTCATGCGGTGCGCCCCCTCCACGCGTCGCTTCACCGAGGCCCCAGTCCCGCGCGAGGCCCTGGAGCGGGCCTTGGAGAACGCCCGCTTTGCCCCCAGCGGCGGCAACCGCCAGGGGTGGCGCGTGGTCATCGTCACCGACGCGCAGACGCGCCGCCGCTTGCGGGAGCTCTACGAGGAGCCCTGGCGGCGCTACACCGAGGCGAACGGGATGCGGGCGCTCCTGGACGACCCGCCGTCCGAGATGCCCTCGGGTCGCCTGCGAATCCTGCGCAGCGTCGACGAGTTCGCCCACAGCTTCGATCGCGTGCCGGTCCACCTGGTCATCTGCGCGCAGCTCGACGCGCTGGCGATCGTCGACAGCTCGCTGCAGCGGCCGAGCATCGTCGGCGGCGCCTCGGTCTACCCGTTCGTGCAGAACCTCCTGCTGGGGCTGCGGGCCGAGGGGTTGGGAGCGGCCTTCACCACGCTGCTGACCCCCTCCGAGGCGCAGGTCCGGGAGCTGCTCGGCTTCCCGGAGAACGTCGCGCTGGCCGGGCACATCTCGGTCGGCTACCGGGCCGACCCCTGGCCGAAGCGGCTGAGCCGCAACCCCGTCTCGGAGTTCGCCTACGGCGAGCGCTGGGGCGAGGCGTGGTGAGCCAAACTCAAGGCCGTCGCAGCGCTGCTGAAGCCTTGCGAGCTGCATAACACGACAACACCGTCGATCCGCCGACGCGTCGTCGGGTTATTCATCCTCACGCTGAACAGCACGACACGCCCCTTCGATCCGCTGGAGAATGTCGAGTTCTGCAGGCGGATGACCTCCGGAGGCGTCAACCGCAAGCCCAAGGCGCCGGCCCCGGTGCCCGCCTACCAGCCGCCGCCCCCGTCGGCGCCCGCTCCCGCCACCACCGCGCTCGACCAGTCGATCACCGACGTCGGCTTGACGATGTGCTTGCCCATCCCCAGCTCCTTGGGGGAGAGCCCCAGCGCCAGTCCCACCAGCTGGGGCAGGTGCAGGATCGGGAGTCCCAGCTCCCGGCCGACGACCTTGGCCGCGCCGGGCTGCTGCATGTCCAGGTTCAGGTGGCACAGCGGGCAGGGGACGACCAGGCAGTCGGCGTCGGCATCCATCGCGTCGCCGACGTGGCGACCGGCCTGGGCCAGCGACGCCTCCTTGTTCATGGTGATGATGGGAAAGCCGCAGCACTTGTAGACGCCGGCGTAATCGACGACGGTGCCGCCCAGGGCCTCGATGACCCAGTGCATGTAGCGGTCCCGCGGGCGCTCCTCGTCGATCCCGAGCCGGTTGACCGGGCGCACGATGTAGCAGCCGTAGAAGGGCCCCACGCGCAGGTCCTTGAGGGGGCGCGTGACGCGCTCGCGCAGCGCGTCGAGGCCGATCTCCTCCACCAGCAGCCACAGGAAGTTCTTGTTGGTCAGGCCCTTCTCGTAGCTGAGCCCCTCCTCCCGGAGGGTGCCGTTGACGTGCTCGCGGTACTCGGTGTTGGCGTCGAGGCGCTCCTGGCACTCCGACTGGGCGCCCTGACAGGTGGAGCAGATGTTCATCATCAGCTCGCCGTCGGTCTGCTGGGCCAGCGCGAACGTGCGCGCGTTCAGCGTGTCGGCCAGCTCCTGGCTGTGCTCCGCGAGCACGCCAGCGCCGCAGCAGGCCGCGCGATCGAGCTCTATCAGCTCGATGTCCAGGAGCGGGGCCACCGCGGCCATCGAGCCGTGCAGCTCGGGGGTGAAGCCGCGGCTCACGCAGCCGGGCCAGTAGGCCACCCTCATGACTTCTCGCTTTCGCTGGCAGTTGTCTCCTCCGGTCCGGGCCCGGTGCTCTTGGGATCGTCCTCGTAGCCGGTGACGTACAGGTTCAGCTCCACGCGCTCCTCGCGTCCCTCGACCACCTTGAAGATCCGCTTGACCTCGGGGGAGGCCTTGTGCGGGTGGGTCAGGGCGCTCTTGGCCGTCATCTTGCCGCGGGCGAACGCTCGCGCGGCGATCGGCAGCGAGCTGACCACCTCCGGTACCGCTCGGGGGTGGAACTTGCCGCCGTAGGAGTCCGGCAGCAAGTCAGCCTCGTGCAGCAGGCCGTTCTTCTCGATGTTCTTGACGAACGCGTGCTCGTGGCGGTAGCCGTTGTTGCGGTCCTCGATCTCGTGGTCGGAGCCCGCGCGCCGGCGCAGGCGCATGATCTGGCCCATCGGATCCACGCCCTTGGGGCAGGCGTCGATGCAGTTGAAGCAGTGCGTGCAGTCATAGATCCCGTGCGGATCCTCGGCGAGGTCCTTGAGTCGCTCCTGGTGCTGGGCGTCACGGGGGTCGCCGACGAAGCGGTAGGACTTGGCCAGCGCCGCGGGGCCGACGAACAGCGGGTCGATCTCCATCGCCAGGCAATCGGAGACGCAGGCGCCGCACTGGATGCAGGCCATCGTCTGGGTGACGTCGACCATGTTCTCGTGCGGGACGATGTACTCGCGCTCGGGCACCGGCTCCTGATTGATCAGCCAGGGCGTCACGCGCTGGATCTTCTTCCAGTGCACCTGGTCCATGTCGACGATCAGGTCCCGGATCACCGGCATGTTGCCCATCGGCTCGACCTCGATCACCGCGGGCTCGTTGCCCGCCGGCGGGTTCCAGCCGGCGCCGTGGGCGCGCCGCGACGCCTCGCCGAGGTGGGTGTTGCAGGCCAGGCCGGGCTTGCCGTTCATCCGCACCCCGCAGGAGCCGCAGATCGCCTGCTGGCAGGAGCAGCGGATCCCGACCGAGCCGTCGACCTCGTCGCGCACCTTCAGCAGCGCATCCAGCACCGATTGGGTCTCGGGCATGTCGAGCAGGTGCTCCTCCCAATGGGCGGCCCGGCCCGACTGAGGGTCGAAGCGGCGGATGCGGAGCGTGTACTCGGGCATCAGTACGTCCTTTCCTGGGGCTCCCAGCGAGTGAAGGTGACCTCCGAGTAGCTGAGCCTGGGCACGTCGTCCCCGCCCAGGGAGATGTCGATGTGCTTGAGCCACTCGTCGTCGTTTCGCTCCGGGAAGTCGGTGCGTGAGTGAGCCCCTCTCGACTCCTTGCGCTCCTGTGCTGAGACGATCGTCGCCTCCGCGCAATCGAGCATGTACCCCAGCTCGATCGCGCCGATCACGTCCTGGTTGAAGATCGCCCCGCGGTCATCGACGGTCGCGCTCCGCGACTCCTCTTTCAGCCGCCGGACGATCTCGTACGCCTTGGCCAGCCCCTCGGCGTCGCGGAACACGGCCACGTGATCGTTCATCGCATCGCCGAGCTCACGCTTGATCGTGGCCACCCGGCGCCCGCCGGCGTCACGGGAGATGATCCCGGCGATGTTGCGCTCGGTGTCGGCGATGACGGCGGAGGGGGTGGAGGGCATCGACATCTGCAGCGCGGCGCCCGCGGCATGGGCGCCTGAGCGGCGGCCGAAGATCAGCGTGTCCAGCAGCGAGTTGGCGCCCAGGCGATTGCCGCCGTGGACGGATACGCAGGCCACCTCGCCGGCGGCGTAGAGGCCGGGAACCGAGGTGTGCCCGTCGACATCGGTCTTGACCCCGCCCATGATGTAGTGCTGGCCGGGTTTGATGTGGATCGGCTCGCGGGTGATGTCGACCCCGGCGAAGTCCCTGCCGATGTTCACGATCTCCCGCAGCGCCTCCAGGACGCGGCGGCGGTCCACCTTGGTGACGTCGAGCGCGACGCTCCCGTCATCGAAGCCGCGGCCCTCGTTGATCTCGGTCTGCTCGGCCCGGGAGACGACGTCGCGGGAGGCCAGCTCCAGCTTGTTGGGCGCGTAGTTCTCCATGAAGCGATCGCCCCCGGCGTTCAGCAGCCACGCGCCCTCGCCCCGGGCGCCCTCGGTGATCAGCAGCCCGTTACCCACCAGCGTGGTGGGGTGGTACTGGATCATCTCCATGTCCATCAGCCGCGCGCCGATGCGGTAGGCCTGCGCGATCCCGTCGCCGGTGACGATCAGGCCGTTGGTCGTCGGCCGGTAGGCCTGGCCGGCCCCACCGGAGGCCAGGATCACGGCCTTGGCGTTGAACAGCTCCAGGTGACCGTCGCGGAGGTTGCGGCAGATCGCGCCGACGCAGCGCCCGTTGTCGTCCTGGAGCAGGTCGGTGGTGAACCACTCCTCGTAGCGATCAACCGTCGCCGAGTGCTTCATCAGCTGCTCGTAGAGCACGTGCAGGATGGCGTGGCCGGTGATGTCGGCGACGTAGTAGGTGCGCGCCGCCGAGGCGCCGCCGAACGCGCGCGTGCCCAGGCGGCCGGTGCCGTTGCGGTGGAAGGTGACGCCGGCGTGCTCCAGCCACAGGATCTCGTCGGGGGCCTCGCGGCACATCACCTCGATCGCGTCCTGGTCGCCGAGATAGTCCGAGCCCTTCACCGTGTCAAAGGCGTGGGACTCCCAGCTGTCCTCGGGGTTCAGCGCCGCGTTGATGCCGCCGGCGGCGGCGACGGAGTGCGAGCGCACGGGATGGACCTTGGAGATGATCGCCACCGTGGCGCCGGCCCCCGCGGCCGCCAGTGCGGCCCGCTGACCGGCGAGGCCGGCACCGATGATCAGGACGTCGTGTGAGGGCACGGAGGGCGATTCTATTTATTGGCGGGCTCCGCCCGCTTCTTGGACGCAGGCCGGAGGGCTCTCGGCACCATGACCCGGAAGGGGTAGCCTTGGCGCCGCCATGCTGAGGATCACCCTGACCGCTGCTCTGCTGAGCGCTGCGACCGTGCTCGGCGGCTGTGGCTCGGGTAAGCGCGCCAGCACTTCTGCCAGCACCTCCAAGTCCACCTCGGCCAGCAGCTCCGCGTCGGCCAGCAGCTCCGCCGGCAAGCGGTGCGAGCAGATCGCCACGGCGGCCTCGCCCACCGGCCCAACCGCCGGCACCCCCGACTTGAAGACGCTCGTGCGTAGCGTGGTGGCCCATCCGCCCAACGAGTTCAGCTTCACGCAGAGCAGCTGCGTGGGCTCCCATCAGACCTCGCTGGCCGCGCGGGCCCAGCTGCGTCCGCGCCTGCGCATGCTGATCGCCAACCAGACCCAGACCGGCGAGGGCTTCCGGGAGGAACGGCTGATCGGGGGCACGGTCTACATCAAGGTGCCCGACATCGCCTCCCGGGACGGCGGGCGACCGTGGGTCCTGATCTCCCTGTCACGCGTCGGGAACGCGGTGGGGTTGAACCTGCAGAAGCTGATCGGCCAGGTCTCGAACGCCAACCCCAGCCGGACGCTGCGCCTGCTGCGCGCCACGCGCAAGCTTGAACCGACCGGCGCCGTCACGATCGCCGGTCGGCGGGCGTTCGGCTACCGGACCACGTTTACGCCCGCCAACCTCGCCCGGGGCACGGTCTCAGCGGACCTGGTCCGGCAGCTGCGGGGGGTGCTGGCGCGGGTGAAGGCCACCAGCGAGACGATCTCCGTCTACGTCAACCGGCACGGCCAGCTCGTGCGGATCGTCACCAGTCTGAACTCCGGCTCGCTGGGCCCTATCACCAGCGTCGAGGACGTTCATTCCACCGGCGGGGGCTCGCTGAAGATCAGCCCGCCGCCGGCGAGCCAGCTGGTCGGCTTCCAGCGTCTGCGCCAGCTCGCCGGCGGCGGCTGAGCCTCGGCCCAGAGGCCGGCCGCACAGGCGATCGGCCGGCCTCAGGCCGCCGAAGGGCCCGGCGCCGAGTGCAGCGCCCGGCGCACCTGCTCGACGGTGACCACCCCGCGTAGGATGCCCTCGCCGTCGACGGCCATCAGCGCTCCGAGCCGGCCGAGCGGCTCGGAGGAGATCAGTTCGGTCAGCGGTTGGTCCTGCTCCACGCGCCAGCTTCCGGACTCCGCTGGGTCCAGCGCGGAGTCCACCGTCAGCCAGCCCTCACCGCGATCGACCGCCGCCTGCAGGCGATCCTGGCGGGCGATGCCGAGGAACCTTCCCTCCCCGTCGACGGCCGGGAACCAGGACCACCCGTAACGCAGGAAGTACTCCTCCAGGGCCTGGGTCACCGAGATGCCCGCGGTGATCGCCACCGGCTGGCGATCCATGATGTCCTCCACCCGCACGCATTCGATCTTCTCGTTGACGGCGCTCTGGACCAGCGCGCCCCGAGCCGACTGTCCGAGCAGGTAGGCCAGCACCACCAGCCACAGCCCCCGGAAGGCGCCGCCGCCGGAGACCATCTGCCAGATCCCGATGCCGGCCAGGATCACCGCAAAGCCCTGGCCGAGCTTGGCCGAGACCACGGTGCCGCGCCGCTTGTCACCGCTGAGGCGCCACACGAGTGCGCGGGCGATACGCCCCCCGTCGAGCGGGAATGCCGGCACGAGGTTGAAGAGCAGGACCACCGCGTTCATCAGCAGCAGCCAGCTGAGGGCCAGCAGCACCGGCGTCACCGTGACGGTGCCGTCCAGCAGAAAGGCGTGCCACAGGCGGTGCGGGCCCACGATGACCAGATCCACCGCCGAGAAAACCGTCACCATCGCCAGCGTCGCCAGCGGGCCGGCGGCGGCGATCTTGAACTCCTCCCCTGGCGAGCGCGAGTCCCGGGACATCTGCGTGAGTCCGCCGAAGAGGAACAGCTGGATGCCCTCGACCTCGATGCCCTGCCGCCGGGCCGCCAGCGCGTGGCCGAGCTCGTGCACGATCAACGACCCGAAGAACAGCAGCGCGCTGACCACCGTGGTCAGGTAGGCCTCGCTGCCCGAACCCCCCAGTGTCTGCCGGAAGGAGGGCGAGAGCCACAGGATCACGAGGAACAGCGTCAGGAACCAACCCGGATCGACTCCGATCCGGATCCCGAACGCGTTCACGAGCTTGATCGATCCCCTACCTCGCATCATTGCTGCCATGGTGGCACAGGCGTCGCCACCACCCGCCGCCGGACGTGCCATCTGTTACAGACAGGAGTGACATCGGTGCCCAACCCCATGGAGGATCTGCGTCAGCACCTGGCAGCGGTCGAGGACCTGCACGCCGCCTCGGAGCTGCTCGGCTGGGATCAGAACACGATGATGCCGCCGCGGGGGGGAGCCGCCCGGGCGGAATCGCTGGCCACGCTCGGGCGCGTCACCCACGAGCTGTTCGTCAGCGACGAGACGAGCCGGCTCCTGGAGGCGGCGGAGCAGGCGCTGGGCGATGCCGACGCCGGCTCCGACGATGCCTCGCTGCTGCGCGTCACCCGCCGCCACCTGGACAAGGCGCGCCGGGTTCCGAGTCGCCTTCAGGCTGAGCGGGCCCGCGCGGCCTCCGTCGGCCAGGAGGCGTGGGTGGCGGCCCGCGAGCACTCGGACTTCAGCGAGTTCGCCCCCTACCTCACCCGAAACCTGGAGCTCGCGAGAGAATATGTCGACTGCTTCGATGGCTTCGACTGCGCCTACGACGTGCTGCTGGACGACTTCGAGCCGGGGGCGCGCAGCCGTCAGGTGACCACGCTCTTCGCCGAGCTCAGGGACGAGCTCGTGCCGATGATCGCGCAGCTGCGCGAGCACGAGGGCGCCGTGCGGGACAGCTGCCTGCACGGCAGCTTCGAGATCGGCAAGCAGCGCGCCCTGGCGCGCGGGTTGGTGGCGCTGATGGGCTACGAGCCCGACAGCTGGCGGATGGACGATGCCGTGCACCCGTTCGCAGCCGGGATCGGCGGCGGGGACGTGCGCATCACCACGCGTTGGGACCCCAGCTTCCTGGGCTCAGGCATCTATGCGGCGATGCACGAATGCGGCCACGGGCTCTACGAGGCGGGTGTCGGCGACGAGCTGCGACGCACCCCGCTGGGCCACGGGGAGTCGCTGGGCATCCACGAGTCCCAGAGTCGGCTGTGGGAGAACATGGTCGGCCGCGGACGCCCGTTCTGCAACGTGCTGGCGCCGCGGATCGGAGAGCTGTTCCTTGGCTCCCCGGACGGTCTGGATCCCGACGAGCTCTACGCGGCGGTGAACCGGGTGGCGCCGTCGCTCATCCGCGTGGAGGCCGACGAAGCCACCTACGGACTGCACGTCGTGCTGCGCTTCGAGCTCGAGCAGGAGCTGATCGAGGGGCGCCTGGCGGTGGCCGACCTGCCCGAGGCGTGGAACAGCCGCGTTCAGGAGTACTTCGGCCTGCGGGTTCCCGATGACGCCAGCGGCGCGCTTCAGGACGTCCACTGGGCCGCGGGCCTGATCGGCTACTTCCCGACCTACGCCCTGGGCAACCTGATCGCGGGCCAGCTGTGGGCCCGCGCCCACGAGGATCTCGCCGATCTCGACGATCACATCGCGGCGGGGGAACTCGCGCCGCTGCGCGAGTGGCTGCGCGACCGGGTGCACCGACACGGCGCCAAGTTCCGCACCGACGAGCTGCTGAGCCAGGTCGTCGGCGGCCCGATTGCAGTCGGGCCCTTCGTGGACTATCTGAAGGCCAAGCTGGGCGCAGTCTACGGGACCTCGCTCTAGGGCGCGGCTCCGAGCTCCTCCAGCGCCTGGTTGAGGGTCTGACTCGGTCGCATAGCCGCCTCCATCCGCTCGGGATCGGGGCGGTAGTAGCCGCCGATGTCCACGGGGGAGCCCTGCGCCTCGCTCAGCTCCGAGACGATCTGCTCCTCGCACTCGGCCAGGTGCTCGGCCAGCGGTCTGAAGCGCTCGGCCAGCTCCTTGTCCTCGTCCTGCTCGGCCAGCTGCTCCGCCCAGTACAGGGCCAGGTAGAAGTGGCTGCCGCGGTTGTCCAGCTCTCCCACCTTGCGCCGCGGCGAGCGGTCCTCCTCCAGCACCTGCCCGGTGGCGCGGTCGAGCGTGTGGGCCAGCAGCCGCGCCCGGCCGTTGTCCTCCTTGTCGGCCAGCAGCTCCAGCGAGGGGACCAGCGCCAGGAACTCCCCCAGCGAGTCCCAGCGCAGGTGGTTCTCCTTGAGGAACTGCTGCACGTGCCGGGGCGCCGAGCCGCCGGCGCCGGTCTCGAACAGCCCGCCGCCGCTCATCAGCGGCACGATCGAGAGCATCTTGGCGCTGGTGCCGAGCTCCAGGATCGGAAACAGATCGGTCAGGTAGTCGCGCAGCACGTTGCCGGTCACCGAGATCGTGTCCTGGCCGCGGCGGGCGCGCTCCAGCGTCATCCGCGCCGCGGTGGCCACGTCGTGGATCTCGATCGTGGTGCCCTCGGTGTCAACCTCGTCCAGCGCCGGCCTGACCTTCTCCAGCAGCTGCCGGTCGTGGGCGCGCGCGTCGTCCAGCCAGAACACGGCGGGGGCACCGCTCGCCCGAGCCCGCTCCACGGCCAGCCGGACCCAGTCGCTGATGACCGCGTCCTTGGTCTGGCACATCCGCCAGATGTCGCCCGGCTGCACGTCGTGCTCCAGCAGCGTGGCGCCGTCCTCGTCCACGACCCGGACGAACCCCGCCGCCTGAATCTCAAAGGTCTTGTCGTGGGAGCCGTACTCCTCGGCGGCCTGAGCCATCAGCCCCACGTTGGGGATGCTCCCCATCGTCGCCGGGTCGAAGGCGCCGTGCCGGCGGCAGTCCTCCACAGTCTCGTTGTACAGAGGGGCGTAGGAGTGATCGGGGATCACGAACTTGGCGTCCTGGAGCTCGTCCTGGGCATTCCACATCTGGCCCCCGGAGCGGATCGCAGCCGGCATCGAGGCGTCGATGATCACGTCGCTGGGGACGTGCAGGTTGGTGATGCCGCGGTCGGAGTCGACCATCGCCAGCGCCGGCCCCTCCTCCAGCGCCCGCTTCACTGCGGCCTGGATCTCCTGGCACTGCGCGTCGGGCAGCTTCTGTATCGCCTTGAGCAGCGCGGCCAAGCCGTCGTCGGGGCTGACGCCGACCGAGCGCAGCGCCTCACCGTGCTCGGCGAACAGCTCGGCGAAGTAGGCGCACACGGCGCGGCCGAAGATGATCGGATCCGAGACCTTCATCATCGTCGCCTTCAGGTGCACCGAGAACAGCACCCCCTGATCCTTGGCCTGTGCGATCTGATCGGCCAGGAAGCGATCGAGCGCGCCTCGGCGCATCACCGAGCCGTCGAGGACCTCCCCCGCCAGCACCGGCGTGCAACCTTTTAGGACCGTCACCGACCCCTCGTCGTCGACGTGCTCTATCCGTACCGAGCCCTCCTGGGAGATGGTGAGCGAAAGCTCGGTGGCGCGGAAGTCGCCGTCGCTCATCGTGGCCACGTGCGAGCGGCTCTGCGAGGGCCACCGGCCCATCTCCTGCGGGTGATGCCGGGCGTGCTCCTTGACCGAGGCGGGGGCGCGGCGGTCGGAGTTGCCCTGGCGCAGCACCGGGTTGACCGCGCTCCCCTGGACCCGATCGTAGCGCCGGCGGATCTCTCGCTGCTCGTCGTCGCCGGGCTCCTCGGGGTAATCGGGCACCTCGTAACCCTGCTCCTGGAGCTCGGCGACGGCAGCTTTGAGCTGGGGCACCGAAGCGCTGATGTTCGGCAGCTTGACGATGTTGGCCTCAGGGGTCTCGGCCAGCGCCCCCAGCTCGCCCAGCGCATCCGCCACCTGCTGCTCCTCGGTGAGGCGCTCCGGGAACTGGGCCAGGATCCTCCCCGACAGCGAGATGTCACGGAGCTCGATCTCGATGCCGGCCGCGGCCGCGTACGCGCGCACGATCGGGAGCAGCGACCGCGTGGCCAGCGCGGGCGCTTCGTCGGTGTGGGTGTAGACGATGTTCACGGCCGCGTCACCCTACTGCCAGCACGGGTGCGGAGGACCCCCCCCGGCGAGGGCGGCGAGAGTACAGTCGGGCGCTCCCAGACCTGAAGACGAGGAGGCAGAAGACCTGTGAGCGATTCCCCTGTACGCGTGGCGGTGACCGGTGCTGCCGGTCAGATCGGCTATGCCCTCCTGTTCCGCATCGCCAGCGGCCAGCTGCTCGGTCCCGATACCCCGGTCCACCTGTCATTGCTGGAGATCCCCGATGCCGTCAAGGCGGCGGAGGGCACCGCCATGGAGCTCGACGACTGTGCCTTCCCGCTGCTGGCCGGGATCGACATCCACGACGACCCCAAGCAGGCCTTCGACGGCGCCGGTGTCGCCATGCTCGTCGGCGCGCGCCCCCGCTCCAAGGGGATGGAGCGCAGCGATCTGCTCGAGGCCAACGGTGGCATCTTCAAGCCCCAGGGCGAGGCGCTGAACGAGCACGCCGCCTCGGAGATCAAGATCCTGGTGGTGGGTAACCCCGCCAACACCAACTGCCTGATCGCTCAGAGCAACGCGCCCGACATTCCGCACGAGCGCTTCACCGCGATGACCCGCCTGGATCACAACCGCGCGATCGCGCAGCTCGCCCGTAAGACCGGCGCGGCAGTCAGCGACATCATCAAGGTGACGATCTGGGGCAACCACTCCGCCACCCAGTACCCGGACATCTTCCACGCCGAGGTGAAGGGTGAGAACGCGGCCCAGCTGGTGGACGACCAATCCTGGCTGGAGAACGACTTCATCCCCACCGTGCAGAAGCGCGGCGCCGCCATCATCGAGGCCCGCGGTGCCTCCAGCGCGGCCTCGGCGGCCAATGCCGCCGTCGACCACGTCCACGACTGGGTGCTCGGCACCCCGCAGCAGGGTTGGGTGTCGATGGCGATTCCCTCCGACGGCTCCTACGGCGTGCAGGAGGGATTGATCTCCAGCTTCCCCGTCCGCTGCCGAGGTGGCAAGTACGAGATCGTGCCGGACCTGGAGATCAGCGACTTCTCCCGCGAGCGCATCGAGGCCACCGTCAAGGAGCTCGCCGAGGAGCGCGAAGCGGTCAAGCAGCTCGGGCTGGTCTGATCACTCCGAGGCGGTCTCCTGCACCGGGTGCCATCCCTGGCCGTCACGCTTGATCTGACCATCGGCGACGAGCTTGGGCATCACCCGGTAGAGGTAGTTGGGCTCGATCTGGAGCTCCTGCGCGATCTGCGGGATCGTGACCCCGGGGCGCTCCCGCACCAGTGACAGGGCCTGGTTGGAGCGAGTGTTGCCGCCACGGCGCCCGCGCGGGCGCCCGGGCCGGCGACCGCTGCTGCGCCTGCCGCTGCGTGAGCTCTGCGAGCTCTGGCCAGGGGGGCGACCAGGACCACGGCGGTTTCCCGTCAGTGCCGAACGCGCCGCCTCCAGCCGCTTCACTTCCTCCTGCAGCTCGCGCAGCCGGTTGTCGATGTCCTTAACCGTCGCGTCAACGAATTCCGTCACTGAAACCTCCCTGTCCGATTATCGGGAACAGCGGGTGAACCATACGGTAGTGGGTCAGTTTGACGTTGCGTCATCTACTTTGCCTGATCGGACGAACGCTCTGCCATACCGAGAGCCTCACAGCGCATCGATGATCGCCTTCAACGTATCCAAGCGTCGC
>JAABUQ010005566.1_pt1 | contig 19923 bp, 17 predicted proteins | sample 5560001 | NCBI WGS metagenome assembly JAABUQ01 (sample SAMN10711888, study PRJNA513371) | rock metagenome | isolation source: Antarctica rocks | place: Antarctica: Victoria Land, Finger Mt nord | collected 2015-12-18
GAGCGGGCCGACCGAGCGACCCGCGAACAGCTAGCGGCGGTGCCCTACATTGCCGCGCCGGGACTCTCCAGCGAGGAGCGCACTGCCGAGTGGCTATGGGACAAGCACGTGGCCGCCGTACTGGCCGATTGCCCGGCGCTCGAAGCGATTCCAGGCGACGTGACGACGGCGGACGGTTGGCTGCACTATCGGCTCATCGCGCTGCTCGGGCTGGCGATTGGGGAGATGATCGTGCTGGACCCTCTGGCCGCGGACTGCGCCGCCGATGGCGTGTATGAGGGCCTCTTCACAGCAGCCCCCCTGCACAAAGTCGGTGGGTCGGGGTCGCCGGCGAACGCGCTGGCGCTCAAGTAGGCCCTGGCACCAGCGCGGCGTCCTCACGCCGCGCTGGGCCTGGCCAGGAAACGTCCACCCCGCCCCGTGGATGTGCGGCAGAGTTTTGCGTAAACGTTGCTCCTCGTTCTCGCGAGCGGGCGGATCCACCTGGAGAAGCCAAGTCGCGCGCAAAAGTACGCCGCACACCCCCACCCCGTTTGCCGCTTGACAGCACGCACGCGCGTTGCGATCATCTTGTGCACACGTGAGCAGAACTGCATGAGACGCTCGGCGGGAAGGTGACCGCCAGCCGATCCGTCTGACCGGACATGCGGGGGCACTGGACTGCCGGCTGGGGCAGCGCTCTTACCGAGTCGCCATACGGTAGCGAGACGTGCCCGGTACGCCACCACGTAGATCGCAGCGACACAGGGAGCTGGAATGGTCCTCACGAGACCGAGCTACCGCGAGTTCGCGGACAAGGACCCATATGCGTTCTTCGAGGACATCAGGCAGGAGGCCCCCGCCTACTGGGACGAGGGGATGCAGGCCTGGCTCCTCACAGGCTACGACAATTGCGCGTTCGTTCAGAAGCAGGAGGACCTGTTTGGCCCCCCATGGCCCCAGCTGGGCTTCGCCGAGCTGTTCGGCCGGCGTGGGCTCTTCCTGCTAGCTGGTGAGGAGCACCAGAAGCTGTACTCCCGCATCCTGCAGTTCTTCTCGCCGCGCGTGATCAAGAACTACCGCGTGGAGTTCATCCGGCCTCTGGTGGAGAGCCGGATCGACCGCTTCGCCGGCCGTGGCTACGCCGAGCTGGCGACGGAGTTCGCCGAACAGATCCCCGTCCGAGTCATCGCCGCGATGCTTGGCCTGGACTGGCAAGATGAGGCGCTCGCTCAGCAGTGCTGGGAATGGACCGGTGCCTTTCTGCGCCACACCGGGACATTCCTGCTGCCGGGCGGTGGGGCCGAGACCCACGCCGGGGCGGTTCGCTCGATGCAGCAGCTCGACACGCTGTTGCGCCCCCTTGTCCGGGACTGGGAGCGCCAGCCGGATGACAGTTACATCCGCGCTCTCTGGCACGCCGGGGCGGCGGTCTTCGAGGACTGGACGGAGGACGACGTCCTCGACCAGTGCCGGTTCCTGTTCATCGCCGGCATGCACACCACCAGCGAGTTCATCTGCAACGCCATCCATCTTCTGCTCACGCACCGGCCGCTGTTGGACGACGTGGCGTCCCATCGCGCGAGCCTGCTGACCGCGTTCGTCGAGGAAGGGCTTCGCCTGTCGCCCCCCATGCACGTACGGCTGCGCATCACCACCCAGGACGTGGAGCTCGCGGGTGCGCAGATGCGCCAGGGCGACCGGGTGTGCACGCTCACGGCGGCGGCGAATCGAGACCCCGAGCACTATGCCAATCCCTGTCAGGCTGACCTCAGCCGGCGACCCATCACCGACCACCTGGCCTTCAACGTCGGGCCGCGCTTCTGCGCCGGCGCGCCGCTGGCGCGGGCGGAGATCTATGAGGCGCTCGATGCTCTGCTGGAGCGCCTCACCGACCTCCGGCTCGACTCGGCAGCTGAGCCACCTCAACCCATCGGCTTCTTGCAGCGGGGTTACCGACCGCTGCACGTCCTGTTCGCGCCCACGGTTCAGCGCTGACCTGTGCGCACAACGCCCAACGTACTGAGAGAACCGTCACGTGCTGCACCGGCGTGGCGCCCCATCTCCTGGCCCCGGTGCCTGAGACCACCTCACAGAGAGAGCCCATGAGACGAACGTTTCCGTCCTCGCCCGTTCTGGCACTTGGTCTGCTGGTCGCCACCGCGTGCAGCTCAGCAACGCCCGCCAATCCCACGGTGGCAGCGACGAAGCCGACCGACGCGCCTAAACCAGCCGCCGCGGCGGCCACGCTCCCGGCCACCGCGGCACCGACCGCCGTAGCAGCCGCGGCTCCGACTGCCGCGGCGACGTCGGCGGCGGGTGCTGCATCGCAGAAGAAGAAGCTGCTCGGGATCGTCACGTTCTCGGGGACGGATGTGACCAGCAATCAGGTGGTCACTGAAATCCAGAAGGCCGCGACAGCTGGCGGCTGGGAGTCAACAGTGGTCGACGCCAACGGCAACGTCGACCAGGGAAACTCGGCCATCCAGAACCTGGTCCAGCGCAAGGTCGACGGGCTGGTGGTGACTGTTTTCGCGTCCACCTCGCTCGCCTCCGGGCTCTCGGCCGCCAAGCAGGCCGCCATCCCGGTCGTCTCCCACGGTGGCGGGTTGGCGGATGGCGTAGGCGTGGCTTTCGACGCCAATGGCGGGGCGGAGACCGCGGAGCGGGTCGCCAAGGATCTCGGCGGCAAGGGGAGCGCGCTGGCCTTCACGTACCGTCCTGGTCTGCCGTGTCAGGAGCGTGAGAGCTCCTTCGACGAGGTGGCTCCCAAGTACCCGGACCTGAAGGTCACCAAGCAGGAAGTGGCCGTGCCCGGCTTCGTCGAGTCGGCAGCCAACTTCACCACGGCCTGGCTGACGTCCCACCCGTCCGGGTCGGGCAACCTCGCCGTCTGGGGCTGCTGGGACGGGCCAGCCGAAGGCGCGATCTCCGCACTGAAGCAAGGACAACGCACTGACGTCAAGGTCTACGGCCACAACGCCGATGCCGACGCCCTCGCCGCGATCAAGAGCGGCTCCATGGTGGCATCCATGTGGTACGACTCGGCGGCGGCCGGCTCGCAAGAGTTCAAAGCGCTCCAGGAGGTGGTTGCCGGCGGCGCCAGCTGGAAGCCCGTGGTCCGCCAGGTCCCCCAGCTTCTGGTGGACGCCACGAACATCGACCAGTTCATGAAGGACCATCCGGAGGCCACGAAGCCCGGGTGACGCTGGCTGCTGCGCATGACGGCCCGCGTGATGCCTCAACCGACGTGGCGGATTTTCTCCAGGTCCGCCAGCTGTCCAAGCACTTCGGCGGAGTCCAGGCTCTCAAGGCCGTCGATATTGGCATCCGCCCCGGCGAAGTGCACGGACTGGTCGGCGCCAACGGCGCGGGCAAGTCCACGCTGATCCGTATCCTCGCCGGGGTCCACAGGCCTGATTCCGGGCGGATCCTGCTGGACGGGCGCCTGGTCGAGGTCCGAGATCCCGAGCAGGCGAGCGCCCTTGGGCTCAGCTTCATTCACCAGGAGCTGAACCTGGTCCCCAAGTTCAGCGTTGTGCAGAACATGCTGCTCGGCCTATCCAAGCCAACGCGCCTGGGTCTGCTGGACTGGAGCGCTATGCGCGCCCAGGCCCAGGCCGTCGCCAGGCGGCTGGATATGCAGGTCGCGCTCGACGCGCCAGTCGAGCAGCTCAGCGTCGCGGAGCGCTGGCTGGTCTCGATCGGGCGTGCCCTGGTGCGTCAGGCGCGGCTCATCGCCATGGACGAGCCGACAGCGTCGCTCTCCGACCGCGAGGCGGAGCGGCTGTTCCACATCATCCGCGAGCTCGCTGCCGCGGGCATCGCCATCCTTTACGTGTCACATCGCCTGGACGAAATCCTGAGCTTGTGCCAGCGGGTGACGTTGTTCAGGGACGGCGCATCGGTGGCGACGGTGTCCGGGCAGTCGCTGACCAAAAAAGGGCTTATCGACGCTATCGCTGGCCGCGAGATTGCCAACCGGACGGTTCCCACCGGTCACAGGACGGCTGGGGCGGTTGTCATCGAGGCGCGCGGGCTGCGTCGAGCACCTGCGGTCCGAGATGTGTCGTTCGCGCTCCACGCGGGGGAAGTGCTCGGTTTCGCGGGACTGGTTGGGGCGGGCCGAACCGAGCTGGCGCGCCTGATCTTCGGCGCGGACACCCCGGAGGGTGGCGCGATCCTCATCGATGCGAGACCTGTCCACCTCAGCGGCACGGACGACGCTGTCCGCAGGGGCATTGCTCTCGTGCCGGAGGAGCGCCGCTCGGAGGGGCTGGTGTTGAAGCAGACGATCGCCTTCAACATCAATCTGGCGTCGTGGGGGTCGCTCCGCTGGGTCCGGTGGCTGCCGCTCATCAGCCACCGGCGGGGTGCCAGACAGGCGGCGGCCACGGCGCAGCGGCTGCGCGTCAAGGCCCCGAGCGTCCAGACGCTCGTCCGCCAGCTGAGCGGCGGCAACCAGCAGAAGGTCGTCATCGGCAAGTGGCTCGGTCGCGCCGTGCGGGCGCTGATCCTGGACGAGCCGACGCGCGGCGTCGACGTGGGGGCGCGCGAAGAGATCCACAAGATCATCCGCGAGCTTGCCGACAACGGGATTGGCGTGATGATGATCTCCTCGGAGTTCGAGGAGCTGCTCGGCTGCGACCGCGTCCTTGTCATGGTGGAAGGCCGCATCGCCGGCGAGCTGCGCGGCGACGACATCTCCGAAGAGGCGATGCTGCACCTGTGTTATGCGCACCTGCGCGAAGCGGAGGCACGCTGATGGCCGTCAACACGCCGACGTACACCCGACGGAGCCAGCCGACGCTTGCCACAGCGCTGGCGCTGTTGGGCAAGTACGGCACGATAGCCGGACTGGTGTTGATGATCGGGGTCTTCTCGGCGGTGTCGCCGGAGCTGTTCCCGACCCGCTCAAACCTGGTCAATATCCTGAGCCAGATCTCCCTCACGGCGATCATCGCTGGCGGTTTGACTCTACCGCTCGTTGTTGGTGAGTTCGACCTCAGCATCGGGTCGATGGCGAGCCTGGCCGGCGTGTTGGCGACCGGCTTTCTCGTCAATCAGCACCTGCCACTCCTGGTTGCGGTCGTCGCGGTGGTGTTGGTGGGAGCGCTTGGCGGGCTCATTAACGGCCTGATCGTGACAAAGGCGGGGGTCAATGCTCTCATCGCCACACTCGGGTCGGGCACGATCCTCACGGGCATCAACTACGCCTACTCCTCCGGTCGGCCCATCGCCCTCGGCCTGCCCGAGGAATTCCTTCAAATCAGCCAGGGGAGTGTCCTTGGCATCTCGAACACGATCCTAATCATGGTGGTCGTCCTGGCGCTGTTGTGGCTGCTGCTGAATCAAACCGACGTGGGCCAGCAGCTCCAGGCGGCTGGTGGCAACGCGGAAGCGGCGCGGCTCTCCGGCATCCGCGTTGACCGAGCCAAGATCATGGCCTTCGCCGTATCGGGCACCTGCGCTGCCCTGACCGGACTCCTGCTGGCGTCCCGGATCGGAAGCGGCCAGATTACCGCGGGTGAAGGCTACACTCTGGATGCGTTCGCGGCGGGATTCCTGGGCTCGGCCGCTCTTCGCGACGGCGAGTTCCACGTCCTGGGCACCCTGATTGGCGTGCTAACGGTCGGCGTTGGCTTCAACGGGCTGGCGATCTTCGGCGTGCCGACGTTCTACCAATTCATCTTCAAGGGTGGGTTGCTCATCGTCGCGGTTGCGCTCAGCACGGTGGCGAGGCGCTACGGGAAGGCGTAGCCCACCATAATGTGCCGGGCGCCGTCACCGCCTGGTCGGGCCGAGCCAAGACTCGGACCACACGGGCGCCGGGCAGGAGCGCGGGAAGCAACTGGCAGGGACATTGGTCCGTGGGCCGTATCCTCCTGGAAGCGGATCGGACCACGCCGCCGCGACCACGTCAGGAGCCACTGTGCCGGCTACCATCAAAGACATCGCGGCACGACTGGGGATTTCTCACACCACGGTCTCGCGGGCTCTCCGCGACTTTCCCTACGTGAACGAGGAGCTCCGACGCCGCATCCGGGAAACCGCGCGGGAGCTGAACTACCATCCAAACGCACTCGCTCGGGGACTGAAAGGTCGGCGGACGCAGGTGGTCGGCCTCCTCGTCCCGGACCTGACCCAGTCGTACGCGCGAGCCGCAAAGGTCATGCAGGGGACACTCGCTGCGGAGGGCTACCGCATGCTTCTCTGTGTCAGCACGGAGGACCCGCAGAGCGAGCGGGCCTACCTGCGATCCATGCTCGAGGAGCGGGTCGACGGGTTGATCTGGATCCCGCGCACACGGCAACCCCAGGCGGTGCGAGAGTACGCGGAGCACGGGGTGCCCATCGTCCAGTTTGTCCGGACGGCGTCCCAGACCCTCGACGCAGTCGTTGCCGACGAGGCGGGCGCTGCCCAGGCGGCTACCCAGCACCTCCTCGCGCTCGGGCACGTGCGCATTGGCCTGATCGTTGGCCAGGCAGACGTGAGCACGGTGCGGGAGCGCCTGGAAGGATACCGTCGCGCGCTAGAGACGGCCGGCGGGATGGCCGATGGGTCACTGGCAAGGATTGGCATGTTCACGCAGGACTGGGGAGGGCAGGCAACGCGGGAGTTACTGGACCTCGAGCGGCCGCCCACTGCGCTTATCGTCACAAGCGCCGAGTTGGTCATCGGAGCATTGCTGGAGCTCGATCGCCGTCACGCGACGCTGCCAACCGACGTCTCTCTCGTCGGCTGGGGCGAGGCCGATTGGTTTGGTATTTGGCGGCCGCCGATCACATCCGTGGTTGTGGCGACCGACCACATGGCCGCGCTGAGCGTCCACACGCTGCTGCAAAGGGTTAATGCACCACCGGGCACCCCACCGCACAAAGCGGTAGTGGCGCGACTGGGGTGCCATCTGGCCGAGCGCGCTTCGACAGCGGCGCCAACGCCCCACCCCGAGCAGTGGGCAGTGGCGCCCGCCAGTGATCCTGACCCGCCGATCCTGTTCCATGGAACGGCGGTGAACAGCCCCTCGTAGACACCACTGGCCGCGCAATCGCTGGCTAAGGCAGCGAGGGGCGAACATCTCGCCCCATCGCCATTCCCAGGCCGCAGTACAAGTAACGATCGGAGACCGCGGCATCGACGAGCATGGCCTACAGACCCAGACAATTGGCGGCCACCGCTGCGACACGATGGTCCCACAGCCACTCCAGCGGCTTGCTTCCTCAGGCGAAAGTCCAGGAGCACGGAAGTGGCTCTTGTCCGTGGCATCGCCGGGCGCTAGCGCCAGGGTCGGTACTGGCTCAGCGTGAGCGCGAAGCTTGTCCGCTCACCGAGCCAGTCCTGTGCGGGTCTAGGCATTTACGCTGCCGGCGGTGATGCCGCTCAGGAAATACCGCCGCACGAGCACTGCGAAAATGAGTACTGGCAGCATCGTCATCACGCCACCGGCGGCGAGTTGACCCCATTCTGCCCGTTGCTCGGTCACCAGGCCGCCGAGGGCGACGGACATCGTCTTGGCCGCTTCCCCGCCCAGGATCAGCACCAGGACGAACTCATTCCAGGCGCCGATCGCGGTGAAGACGCCGGTCGCGATGAGCCCGGGCATGACCAGTGGGAGAACGACCCGTACCAGGGCCACGATCCGCGAACACCCGTCGATCATGGCCGCCTCCTCGAGCTCCTGCGGCACGGCTGCAAAGAATGCGCGCATCATCCAGATGACGAAGCTGACCCCCACCAGGCTGGTCGCGATCACCACCCCGATCACGCTGCCAAACAGGTTGAGTGCCTGGAGGAGCATAAACAGGGGCAGGACGGCGACATACCCGGGCACCATCCGGACGCTCAGTACGGCAAAGGAGATCTGTTCAGCCGAGCCGACTCGGAACCGCGCCAGGGCGTACGCCGCGGGTGTCCCGAGCAGCAGCGCCAGGATGGTCGTGCCCAGCGCGATCTGGACGGTATTGACCAGGACGGCACCGAACCCCGAGGTGTCAAACAGGGCGACGTAGGTCGTGAGCGTCGGCGTAAAGAAGAACTTTGGCGGGTAGCTTGACGACGTTACCCCATCCTGGAGCGAGAGGGTAACGATCCAGTAGATCGGGAAGATGAACACGACCGTCATGGTGATCGCGAGGGCGGTCAGGACAACACGCCGCAAGCGGCGTTGAGCGGGCGTCCTCACAGCGCGCGGCCCTCGGCTGGTGCCCGCTCCCCGAGCGCCCGCATGGTCAGGAAGGCCAGGACGGCAATCCCGGCCACGAGAACGATGGCCATAGCGGCCGCGTAGTCGAGCCGGTAGAAGCGGAAACCGGTGCGCCAGATGTAGAGGCCGATCACCTCGGTCAGACTTGCTGGCCCGCCCAGCGTTGTAGCGTAGATGATCGCGAACACTTTCAGGACGTCGATCACGCCCATCAGCAAGGCCACCTGGCAGACCGGGCGCAACAGCGGCAGAGTGAGGTACCGGAAGGCCTGTACGGTACCGGCGCCGTCGACGCGGGCGGCGTCGTACGGGTCGCGCGGCAGGGCCAGCAGCCCGGCCAGGAGAATGATGGCGAAAAACGGTGTCAGCTCCCAGGATGTGATCAGGATGACCGAGAGCATGGCCGTATCAGGCGAGCCGAACCAGTCCTTGCCCGTCGTGCCAAGCAGATAGTTGACGACGCCCAGGATGGGATGCAGCATCAGCCGGAAACTGATGCCGACCACGACCGGCGAGATGACGTAGGGCAAGATCAGGATGCTGCGGAAGAACGACGCCGCGTAGAGATCCTCCGAGGCCAGCAGCAGTGCCGTGCCGAAGCCCAGCACAAACGACAAGCAGAGCGTGCCCACGGCGAAGATGGCGGTGGCATTCAACGACGCCAGCAGGGCGCCATCCTGCAGCAGGTAGGCGTAGTGCCGGAGCCCGATGATGGAATGGCTGGCCGTCGACCAGTCGCTGACACTGACGACGATGGTGTAGAAGAGCGGAAAAATCCCGAAGACGGCGAACCAGACCAGTGCCGGCACCAAGTACGGCCACGGGCCGCGGAGTGGCGAGGGCCACCGCGCGGCCCGAAGGCGTGCCGACGGCAGCGCTCCTGCTTGTTGTCCCATGTAGACCTACTTCTGGTAGCCCTCGCGCTTGAGGATATCGGCCACTGCCTTGTCGGTATCGGCGAGCGCCTGGTCGGCGCTCTTGGCGCCCGCCGCGGCAGCGTTGACCCCGTCGCCGATCTTGGTCAGGATCTCGCTGCTGACCTTGATCCGCGGCACGTAGTCGGGGTTCCCCTGGTCGAGAATTTGCTTGAACAACGTGTACTGCGGGTACTTGGCGATGATGTCCTTGTCCTGGTACATGCTCTCGCGGAAGGCCGCGCCCCCCGCGAAGACCCAGGGCTTATTGTTCTCTTTGGACGTCATCCACTGGATGAAGGCCCACGCGGCATCGCGCTGCTTGCTCAAGGCCGAGATCGCCAGGAGATGGGCTGAGGTCTCGGGCCGCGGGCCTTTGGGTCCAGCGGGTGCGACCGCGTAGCCGAATTTGCCCGCGAACTGAGACGCCTGCGGGTCCTCGAGGATCGGCGTGATGATCGTCACATCGTTGCCCATGGCGGCAACGCCCGTCTGGAGTTCCTTGGCAATCTCGCCATAGCTGCGGTTCTTGGCGGGCGACGTGAACTGTTCGGCCTTCAGGTAGTTGTCGAGCGCCGCCTTGGCTTCGGCCGAGGTGAGCAGCGTCTTGTAGCTGTCGTCGTACACCTTCCCGCCGTAAGCGTAAAGCCAGCCCATCCAATCGAAGCCGGCTGCCCCGCCGGCGGCATTACGCTGGGTGAAGCCAAACTGGTTCTTGTCCTTGTGGGTGAGCTTCTCCGCCGCGGCTACCATGTCGTCCACCGTGGTGGGCACCGCGATGCTTGCCTGGTCCAGCAGATCCTTGCGGTACGAGAGCATGCGCTGCTCGATCATGATGGCGATGCCCCAGAGCTTGCCCTGCACGGTGCCAATGTCATGGGCGAGCTTCAGGAAGTCGGCAAGATCGTAGGAAGGAGTGATCAGCTGGTCGAGCGGGGTCACGACGCCGGCTTCGGACCAGTATCCGACTGTCTGAGCGCTGTTCATCCAGACGATGTCGTACTCGCCCTTCTTCGCCTGGAAGTCCAGGTTAACCTTGTCATTGATCTGCGGCAGGTCGAACTCGGACAGCTTGAAGTCGACCTGGGGCGCCTTGTCCTTGTAGGCCTTCACCATCTCCTTGGTCGCCAGCCACGACGGGTGCCCCGAGAGCCCGATCATCGACAGGGTGACCGGGGCCCCGCCCGCTGCCGCTGCCGGCGTAGAGCCGGTGGCCGCACCAGCCGCCGGCTTGGATGTCGCGGGTGCACCCGCGCCCGCGGCCGGCGTTGCCGCCGGGCTGGATGGCGCGCTCGCAGATCCGCCGCAAGCGGCCAGAAGTGGTAGAGCGCCGGCTCCGAGGAGCGTGGCCAGCAAGGTCCGCCGCGAAACGCGATGTGACTGGAGCGCCATGACGAGTACCCCCTCTTACAACGCGGCCGGGACCCTGGTCGGCACGACGCCGATGTCCTCACCCCGGCCCATGGCCAAGCCGTCGTCGACGGCACGGAAGAAGTCAAATTCCGGTCGGTAGCCAAGAACGGAGCGTGCCTTGACCGTGCTGATCTCATACGCCTGACGGAAAGGCACGGCCACGGTCCGCCAGGGCAGGTTGAGCCGTTCGGCCAGGTACGGAACCGCTTCGGTGCTGGTCACGGGAGCCGGCCCGAGCAGGTTGAACGCTTCGCCTACCGCCGCCTCTGCCTCCAGGGCGAGAAGGGTCCCCTGCACGACGTCGCGAACGTCTGTCGGGTGGGACACCCACGGTCGCCCTTCGGCGTCGGTCAGGGTGATCAGCTGATCCTCGCCATCGCCGAAGGGCTCCAGGAACTCCCAGGGACGCTCATGGCCCTGGACGGTGATCCACAGGTAGTTGTTGTGACTGCGCTTCGCGTCCTGGAAGCGCTGCAACAGAGAGCTCAGACGGTAGGCCGAGCCGCTGGCACGCTCAGCTGGCGTGGCGACGCCGCCGTACCGGACGATGGCCACCGGCATAGCAAACTCGGTGAGATAGTCGTGGCACAAGCGCTCGCCGACCACCTTGGTGAGGCCGTACAGGTTGACGGGATTCTGTGGATGGTGCTCGTCGATCGGCACGTACTGGGGGTTCACGGCGGCGTACGTGGCGTCCGTGCTGGCGAAGACGAATTTGGCGAGCCGCCCATTCTGGCGTGCGCCTTCCAGGACGTGCAGGGTGGCATCGACATTCAGGTGCCAGTAGTCCGGCACGGACATGTCGCCGGCATCGGGGCCCATGAGGGCGGCCAGGTGACAGATGCCATCGACGCCAGCGCATGCTGCCGCCGTGGCGCCAGCGTCACGCAAATCCGCGACGACAATCTCAACGTCGCTGAGCTTGGCGGTGTTGGGATCGTTCGGCAGCACGACCGCTCGCACGCGGTAGCCCCGTGCCGACAGCGCGCGACACAGGTTGGCACCAATCCGGCCCGTGGCGCCCGTGACCAGGATCAGGTCACCCGATTGGGTGCGCAGGCGCATCCGCTTCTCCCCTTCGTCCTTGCTACGAGGATCAGCCAAGAATGTCGATATCCCCCACTGCCGCGGAAGTGTTTCCGAACCGCCACCGCAACCTCCCCACCAGGTGTCTGGGCGCCGCCGGCTACTGTCGCGGTCTCACTGTACTCGATCGGGCGACGACATCCGCCGGCGTCACCCGGTGCTATGGGCTGAGGCCGTCACGATGAGTGGGACGGCGACGGGCAAGATGACTGTCGTCGCGACGCTGGGTCGAGCGGCAATCCACGGGCGCGGTGCTACTGCCTGGATCGCCCTGACCGCGGAAGCAGCAGGGATCGTCAAATCGACGGTACGTCACCTACGATGCACGAATGCCCCGGACATCTCTCCGAGTGGTCGTGCTCGGGATCGGACACTGGCACGCCCTGTGGCATGTAACGGCCCTGCGGAAGATGAACGCCACCATCGTCGGAGTCTGGGACCATGACCTGGGGCGAGCACAGGATCTCGGGCGAGAAATTGGTTGTCCCGCGTACCCGAGGGTCGAAGACGTCCTGAGTGGACGGGTCGCTCCCGACTTAGCGCTCGTGACCCCACGGCCCGTGGAGGCGCCCGCCGTGATGCGAACCGTTCTCGACGTGGGCGTACCGGCATTCGCCGAGAAGCCCCTGGGCCTGCGCGCTGACGACGTGCGGAGCCTGGCGGAGCTGGCGGACCAACGTGGGTCATACGTGTCGGTCTTCTTCGTCAACCGTTTGAGCCCCTTGTGGGACGTGCTGCGCGACCCGGACCCGGACGACCCGGTCGTTGGCGCCCACTTTCGCATCTGCAACGGGCCGATCAGTCGTTACGTCGCCACCGGAGTACCCTGGATGCTCGATCCGGAACAGGCGGGCGGTGGTTGCCTGCGCAATCTGGGCATTCATGCGGCAGATGCCGTCGCTCAACTCGCCGGCGACCAGCCGGTCAAAGTCCGGTGCGCCTCGCTGAGCCACGCCGAGAGACATCTGGCGGTGGAGACCTACGGTGTCGCTTCCCTCAGTTTCGGCTCGAGCTCGTTCGCCACCATCGAGGCAGGGTACAACCACCCGCATCAAGGCGGAAGCGATTACGAGTGGCGGGTCTCAACCCGCCAGAAGTATGTGCTGGACCGGGATGATCGCCTGCTGATCGGCGATGCAGGCGGCGAGAGCTTCGTTCCGAGCTCTACCTCGGCCGAGCGTTACGACGCCTACGTGCGCATTGGTCTCGAGCGTCTTTGGGCCGACAGGGAGGGCATGACAAAGTGGGGGCGCTAGCTTCCTGCTACTGAGGGCTGGGGTACCCTGACTGGACCCTTCCGCCTCTGGGGGTCACCCGTATGGCGCTGCGCTTCACGCTTCAGCTCGTGGTCGTCGCCGATGACGAGCACGTGTCCGTCGACGACATCGTCGTGCTGAACAAGGAGCACGAACGGCTGGAGCACTGGGCCTGACGCTGGCCGAGGCCAAGGCGCTCCTGCTGGAAGTCCAGCACCAGGTCGTGACCCGGCAGGTGGCAGCGTTCCTGGCCTCGCGCGTGCCGTGCCCAAGCTGCGGTCGAGCACGGGGGAGGAAGGATGGTAAGACCATCATCTTCCGAACGTTGTTCGGCAAGCTGGAGCTGGCGAGCCCGCGGCTCCGCCGCTGTCTGTGCCAGCACAGCGGGCAGGCATCCATCAGCCCGCTGGTCGAGCTGCTGCCCGAGCACACCGCTCCGGAGCTGCTGTACCTGGAGAGCAAGTGGGCGTCCCTGGTCTCATACGGGCTGACCGTCCAAGCTTTGCGTGACTTCTTGCCCGTGGACAGCAGGTTGAACGCGTCGTCAGTTCGACGGGACACGCTGCGGGTGGCCCGCCGCTGCGAGGACGAGCTCGGCCCCGAGCCGATCTTCCCGCTGGCCGGCTGCCCAGGTGAGTGTCCAAGCCTGCCGGCGCCGCCCGAGCCGATCACCGTCGGCATCGACGGCGGTTACCTGCGGCACTGGGAGCGCAAGTAAACCCACTTTGTCGCGATCGTCGGCGAGTCTGTTCCAACGGACGGTCCGGCCAAGCGCTTCGGCTTCGTCCAGGGCCATGACCCGAAGCCGCGGCGGCACCTTGCCGAGGTGCTCAGAGGCCAGGGGCTACAGCACAATCAGGAGCTCGTGTTCCTCTCGGACGGCGAGAAGAGCCTCCGTCAGCTCCAGTGGTACCTGCGCCCCCACTCGCAGCATCTGCTCGATTGGTTCCATCTGACGATGCAGCTGACCGGCCTGGGTCAGTTCCTCAAGGGGCTGGCGCATGTGGATCCAGAACGCACCCTTGAGCTGCAGGTGGCGCTCGAGCACACCAAGTGGAACCTGTGGCATGGGGAAAGTCAAGCGCGCCCTCGAGTGGCTCTGGGAGCTTGAGTGGCGTATGTGGCACTTCGCCACGCGCTATGCCAAGTTCTCGGCACTCGCGCGGGCGGTGCACGGCTTCCAGCGGTACCTCCGACGGAATGGTCACCTGATCCCCAGCTACGCTCAACGGCGGCGAGCCGGCCAAGCGATCTCCACCGCGTTTGTGGAGTCGCTGGTCAATTCCCTGCTCAGCAAGCGCTTTACCAAGAAGCAGTCGATGCAGTGGACGCCTGAAGGCGCCCACCTCCTGCTCCAAACCCGGACCCGGACGCTCAACGGCGATCTCGTGGCCACCTTCCGCAGGTGGTATCCCGCTTTCTCACTTGAAAACCAGCCCGTGGACGACTCCCCGCTCGCAGCCTGATCGCCCCCAGTTTGTCATGCCCTCTGCGCCTGACCAGTAAGGGCAAGGTGGTCCGGGCTGAAGTGGTGTGGCAAGCCGGCGCTCGCAGCGAGCTGGATGTGCCCACGTACGTCGGTGCGCGACTGCCGCTTACCACCGAGTTTTCGACCCCGCAGTTTCATTTAGATAGCGTGCTCAAGATTACCCCTTGAGCGCGCCCGACATGATTCCTTCCACTAATCGCCGCTGGAAGAGAAAATACAGGACAACCAGCGGCAACGTCGCGAGAACGCTGCCGGCGAAAAGCCAGGTATATTGCGGCGTCGCAGTCGAGGAGCCAAGGAAGAGCGCGAGTGCAAGCGGCGCCGTACGCATGTCGTCCGAGTTGAAGACGAGCAATGAGTACAGGAAGTCGTTCCAGGCGTTGATAAAGTTCAGAAGGGCCAGGATCGTGATGGCCGGCATCATGATCGGCACAACGATGCGCCAGTAGAGGCCGAACAGCGAGCAGCCGTCGGTCGTGCCGGCGTCGAGCAGCTCAGTCGGGATCGTCGACGCGATGAACTGGCGCATCAGGAAGATGCCGAAAGCGGGCGCCCAGAAAGGGATCCAGAGCGGGAGGAAAGTGTTTAGCCAGCCGAGGCGAGCCATCAGCAGGTACCAGGGGATGAGGGTGCTCTGGCCCGGCACCATGAGAGTCAGGAGCATGACCAGAAAAAGGACATCCCGACCAGGAAACTGCCGCTTGGCGAAAACGAACCCGGCAAGCGAACAGAAAAAGACGACCCCAGCCGTCTGACCGGCCGCCAAGGCGAAGCTATTGAACAGGTATCGGAAATAGGGGAACCGCTTGAAAAGCTGGGCGTAATTGTCGAATGTCGGGTGCCGAGGCCAGAGATTGGGTGTAAAGGAGAAGAGATCGTTCAGCGGCATGAACGACCCGACGACCATCATGTAAAACGGAAATAGAAAGAGAATAGCCAGCAGAATCATCAGCGCGTAGATCAGCGCCCGGAAGACGACGTGCCCGGCAAGTCCGAGCGCAGACTGGCGCCGGCCGATGGTTGCCGAGTGAGCCGAAGTGATCGCCATTCCCCGGTCACTGCCTCCAGGTACGAAGGAAGCGAAGCTGAGCCATCGTGATCAGGACGATCAGCAACCCTATCAGGAAGCCAAGCGCCGCCCCATCGCCGTAGCGCGTGCTGCCAAAAGCAAGCTGATAAAGGCGAAGGGTCAGGGTGAGCGTGGCGTTCAGCGGTCCGCCTTTGGTGAGGATGTAAGGCTGGTTGAACAGGTTTAGGACGCCAATTGTCCCGACGATTGTGATGAAGAGCAGAGTCGGGCGCATTAGCGGTGTGGTGATGCTCCAGAACGTTTGCCAGCGGCCGGCCCCGTCGATGGCAGCGGCCTCGTAGATCTCACGCTCGATCGCTTGCAAGCCACCAAGCATGATCAGGATGTTGTAGCCAAGCCCCTGCCAATGGGCGAGGAAGACGATCGCGAACTTGGCCCAGCCCGGGTTGGTTAGCCATGGGACGATTGGCAGGCCCAGCGCGCGCAGCAAGGCGTTGGCCCAGCCGTAGTTCTTGTCAAAGAACTCCTGGAAGACGATCGCGACGATGACACTCGAGGTGACAAACGGTAGGAAGTAGATCGTTCGGAAACCGCCTCTGGCCCAGAGGTGGCGCTGGTTCAGCAGCACTGCGAACACCAATGCGAGGAGGACGCCGGTCGGTACGAGGACAGCGGCGAAGATCATGGTGTTGACGAGTGCCGCACGGGACACCGTTTCGGTCAGCACCGCTCGGTAATTGTCCAGGCCGACGAACTTCATCTCGCCGAACCCGGACCAGCGCTGGAAGCTCAGGTAGAACGCCCAGCAAAGCGGGTACAGGTGGAAAAACCCGTAGATGATGAAGAACGGCGAAATAAAGAGGTAATCGAGGCGATGCCGCCAGATCTCGTTCCTGAGTGTGCGCGCCGGTCCGGCTACGGCCACCGCCGAGGCGGACCTTATGGCAACGTTGGCCACCACATCTCCTCGTGAGGTTCCCACCTCAGGCTATTGATAGCGCTGATTCGCCTCCCGAACTATGTCGCCGAGCGCTTTCATGCCGTCGGCAATCGACGTGTCGCCGTTAAGCATCGGCATCATGTTCTGGGTGATGGCGTCGTTCGCGTCGCTGAATACCGCGGTCCGGGCGTACGAGGTCGACAGCGTCGGTGCAAGGGACGACCAGACCTTGTTGAACTGGAAATTGCCGAACGCGGGCGACGTCTTGTTGATAAAGGCTTCGCTCTGCAAATACGGCAGGTAGGAGGGGATAATCCCCCAGCCGCCGGTCGCCGTGCAGCCCTCGGGCGAGGCAAGCGCGTACTGCATGAATTCCCATGCGAGGTCTGGTACGTTGGAGAATTTCGTCGAGGCGAGGCTCGCGCCGCCGATCTGGGCTGTGCGGGAGACGCCGCCGGGGACCGACGGAAGCGGCATCACCTTCCACTTGCCGGCACCCTCTTCGGGCGTCGTAACGTTGTTCTCGAGGAAGCCGCGCATCCAGGCAGGCATGAAGTCCGCTGCGATCTGGCCCCCTTTGACCGCTGCCCAGTAGTCCGGCTGGAGCCACGTGGTGTCGAGGTTCGCCTTCGTATCCCAGAGCTGCTTGAGGAGGGTCATCGCCTGGACCCCCTTGGCGTCGTCGATCGTGACGTTCGTCCCGTCAGGACTGGTGACGCTTCCGCCAACCTGACTCAAGAGAATCTCGAACGGAAAGGAAAAACCCGCACTCGACAGGAGGAACGCCGCGACGCCCGTCTGCTGGTGCATCTGACCGGCAGCGGTCACGAACTGATCGAATGTCAGGTCAGGGCTGAACTCGCTGATACCCGCGGCTGACAGGAGATCCGGTCGGTACCAGAGCCCGACTAGGCCGATGTCACCCGGCATCGCAACGTACTGCTGGTTCTTGACGATGAAGACCTCGGCGATCTTGCCCGGGGAGAACTGGCCTTTGATTGGAGTCAGCCTGTCGGTAACGTCCATCAGCACGCCCTGCGAGCCGAAATTTTGGACGTCGGTCGCTTCGAGCCAGACCAGGTCGGGAACGCCCTGGCCGGAGGCGAGGGTTGCCTTGAACTTGGTCAGCCAGTCGCCAAGGTGTTGCCAATCCATCTTGACGTCTGGAAAGCGCTGCTGGAAGCCGGCCACGGCGGGATCCAGCGGATGATCCTCGTGTCCCCAGAACGTCAGGGTCCGGGTCGCGGCAGCCGGGGTGGTTGGCTGCGCCGCGGTGGCGGCAGCTGCGGTGGTCGGCTTCGCCGCGGTCGTGGCAGCGGCTGCGGCTGCGAGGACCGCTGCCCCCGAGCCGAGCCTCGCGAGAACGCTGCGGCGGGTAACCCGCTGCCTGTTGGGGTCGTAGGACATCGAGGTCTCCTCCCTTGGCTAATGGTCGCTCTCCAACCCACTCACCTGCAAGTGCCACTGGGAGTGCCCGGAAGATGGCAGGGGCTTCCGGGCGGGGCAGGGGGGCGGGTAGGGTAAGCGGAGCCCACGAGAAAGCCTACGCGTGAGGATGCACGCGTGGGCGGAGGAGGCCCCCGATCTGCGTCTGCGACGACCTCCCGCCCCCGATTGTGCCCGCCCTGCACCGCCTCGTCCAGCGGCTCCGCGCCCATCTGCAGGGGCAGCGCGAGCAGGAGCTGCGTGTCCATGAGCAGGGGGTGCTGGCCGCCTGGCGGGCCGAGCCCGGGGCCCTGCTGAGCGCGGGGGTGGCGTGCACGACCACCGGAGCCGACGCCGGGCAGCGGCCGCCCCGGAGTGCCTGTCCCCACTGTGGCCAGGGCTGCGCCGCCGAGCGCTGGCGGCCGCGCACCGTGCAGACCTGCCTGGGCGTGGTCACCCTGCGCCGCGCGGTCTACCGCTGCGGACGCTGCGGGCAGCGCTGGGCGCGCGCCGAACGGCCACTCGGGCTGGCGCCCGGTCGGCTGGTGGTCGAAACCGACGGGGTGTTCGTCCGCTACCGCTGTCGGCCCGGCTGCTGTAGGGGCGGCTGGCATGAGACCACGCGGGGCATTGTGGGCGGCTGGGTGGACCAGCGGCCCGCTGCGGTCCTGCAGCAGCCCAGCTATGTGGCCGCCCCATCCACTACTTTGTGAGCAGCGCCTTGCCTTGCCTACCGGCGTCCACCGTACGGCACATGCACCAGATGGGCCGCCTTCTTCTTAGCGACCTCGCCGCGGCGGTCATAGCGGGCCGTCGTCTGGACCTGGGCGTGGCCGGCGAGCTGCTGGACGACACTGAGATCGGCGCCGGCGTCGAGCAGGTCGCCGATGAAGGTACGGCGCAAATCATGGGGAGAGAAGGCCGACACCTGGGCCAGCTGCCCCCGCCGGCGGGTGAGCTCGCGCAGAGCCTGGGCCGTCAGCCGGCGTGGCGGCCCAAGCTTCCCGGACCGGTGCACTGGCCAGAAGAGCGGCCCCGGCGCTTCGCCGCGAATCGTCAGCCAGTCCTGAAGCGCCGCGAGCCCACCGCCGGTGATGTAGCCGAGCCGCTCCTTGTTCCCCTTGCCGCGCACTGTGATCGTGCCATGCTCACGGTCCACATGCTCCAGATCCAGGGCCACGACCTCGGCACGGCGCAACCCCGACCCGTACAGGCAGGGAGTTACGCCACGAGCTGGTCCTGCGCATCTAGAGTGGCATAGCTGGCTCCGCGTACTGTAACGGCCAAGCGGCGGCCATCCGGCAGCCGCGGCCCGGCGGCTTCAACGCGAGCGCACACGTCAGCCAGGTCGCGGTTCAACTGCCGATCGTTGAATGGCCGTAGCTCGACGCACACCCGGTCGGCTCGGACGACGATGCGGCCCGGAAGGCGAAAGAACGGCGCCAGCCGCACCCAGGTGGCCTGGGCGTACCGGGCCGGGAAGTAGCGGTCCCGGGCCCACATCACCAGGTTGGCCAGGGCCACCTTGCAGAGCGTCATGATCTGATCCTTGGCGTCGTTCAACTGGTACATGGTTCGTTCGCTGGCTGCCAGGTCCTCCAGCGCGCGCAGGAGCTCGCGCTGCTCGCGGCAGTACTGCTCGACCTTGTGGAACGCGTGGTCGGCTGTCTCGCGCGCCCGCTCGACCTCGGCCCACAGGGCAGCGATCTCGGCATCGGCTGCCGCCTGGAGGGTTCTAATCTCGGCGCGGAGCTGGTGCTTGGGCAGACCGTGCTCCTCCAGCGCCCAGATCTGCCGGTTCAGCTCGCGGTACAGCTGGTCACTGCGCGCCTGGGCGCGGGGTCGGAGCCGATCGGCGCGCCGTTGCGCCCGCTGGGAGTGGAGGCGTGCCCGCTCGGCCCAGCGCTGGGCGTTGGCCAGGCGCCGTTCGAGGGCGGCGCGCCGTTTGGCCACCTCGGAGTTCGGGACCGGGGTTTTGGCGTAGCCGTGGTTGGTGTCGAGCCCGAGCGGCAGCAGCCAACTCTTGAAGCTGTTCTCTTGCGCCGGCCAGCGGTGGAAGTACGTTCGGGCCAGCTCGGCCGGGTCATCCACCCGCCCAGTGGTGATGATCGGGATCAGCTTCGGATCGGTCGGCGGACCGGGGGTCGGGCTCGCCAGCCACCCCGCCTGCCACCACAACGCCGCCGCG
>JAABUQ010005567.1_pt1 | contig 19922 bp, 20 predicted proteins | sample 5560001 | NCBI WGS metagenome assembly JAABUQ01 (sample SAMN10711888, study PRJNA513371) | rock metagenome | isolation source: Antarctica rocks | place: Antarctica: Victoria Land, Finger Mt nord | collected 2015-12-18
TTGCATTGCTGCTTACCTCGCTACATCAGTTTTTATCCACTGTAGCGAGCGTAGTGAACTTTAGCTAAAACCCTCTTCTCATCAGTCTTCCAGGACTTGACGTGAAAAGTCAGCATCACGACCTGTCGGATTATCATAGCCTTTGTCTAAACACAAATGTTGCTCAACCTCTTGTGGCTTTGGGCGTTTTACAATGATTGCTTTTAGTGTTGATTCCAGCAACTTACAATCATGCACATTAGCTCCTGCAACAACAACAACAGCTAATGGACCCCCATCAGCTTCAGTTAAAAGACTTCGCTTTGTTCCGGGTTTAGCTCTGTCAGTTGGATTTGGTCCCGTTTCATCGCCACCAAATCTTGCTTTTGCCATTGCTGCATCCGCACTTTGCCATTGCCAATCGACACCACCCAGTTCCTCACATTCTTCAACCAATGCTGCCCAAATTTGATCTAAAGCGCCATTCTGTTCCCAACGCTGAAAGGTGCGATGCACAGAACTGTCATCAGGAAATTCAGCAGGGAGTTGATTCCATTGACAGCCGCTACGTAAACGAAAAATGATTGCGTCTATTGCGGCACGGGCATCAATGCATTTACGACCAACCTGCTTTGATGGATCATATTGGGCAAGAATTGGTTTAAACTTATTCCATAATTTGTCCGATACGCGCCAAATCGTTTCTAGTTTTTCTTCTTGCTTCATACCTTTGAAAAAATTGTTCGGTTAGACCACGCCACTATTCAATGTGATTCCAGTTCCTATAGGGAATCTATTATCTATTTATGATGAAAACTAATCGAAGACTGAAATACTCACAGGCGGACGAAGCTGTGCAGAGGCTGACAAAACTTGATGAATATCACTGAACAAGAATTGATTAAATAATTCTTCGTTCGGCTGAGTCTTGCTATCCAGTGCGGTAAACGCTTGTTGGCACAAAATATAATCAAATCGGGAAGCCCATTTCCTCGTCCCTAACCGCGCAGTTGTTGAGCAATTATTAATGAATGCCATGCCTCTATGCTGCATGTATGGATTTAGCGAATCGACATTTTCAATAATTGACTCATTTGCAATTTCAGAGTAAGAGTGCCCTTTCTCTTTGAGTAGGTCAGCTTGCGCCATGATCGCTGCAATATAAATGCCAGCCGTGATGGGATGAATCGAGATCTGATTTGCAGATCTGCTTGCTCGGACGCTTGTTCCAACTCGCCACATTTGAGTTGTATCAAAGTTTCCCATCGGATAGCGCTGATGCCGAGCAGTAGCTGCCATTACACTCCGAATCTCATTGCCCAACTCAACCTCATCATAGATCTCCAATAGGATTTCAAACAGTGGATGATAAGCAGCAGAGTAAGCTTGTTTAAAGAGATTCTGCTCTTGCTCGCCCATCATTTGATAGACGGCTAGCATACCCTCTTTTGAGATCCGTTCAGTAATTGGACCTGTAATTGATTCAACTGAATCAATATAAGCCTGCTCTGGTGAATTCTCGCGGTAGACAAACCAACGGTAAAGACTTTCAACAATTCCATGAAGCCCGCCTAATAGCACGCCCCGTTCCCCAAAAAGATCCGACTTGTACTCCGCTTCAAGTGTTGTTTGAAACGTGACGGGTGCTCCAATTGCCACCGACCATCCTAATGCATAATTGGTCGCGTTGCCTGTAACATCTTGATGGATGGCAAAACTAGCATTGATACCAGCACCATTAATTTCTTTGCCTTGTTCATACAGTCTTCTCACAGAGGGTCCCATGCCTTTAGGACAAACTGCAATCACGTTGACAGTTTCGGGAAATGATTCACCTATTGAATTAAGGTATCCCAGTAGAAAACCATGAGACAAACCAAGAGTTGTTCCTGGACGGAGTGCTTCAAAGATCCGCTGATAATTCTCTGCCTGTGCTGCATCTGAAATGAGCAGAATCGACAAATCTGATTCAGCTATTACCTCATACATTTCTCCCAAGGTGTTTTTAGCCTTAGTAAAGCCTGACCGCTCTGCTGCAGTAATCGAGGGAGAGTTCTCTCGAAGTCCGACTTTGACCTTAATGGGGGTTCCAGCTAGGGAATCTCTTAAGTTCTGAGCTTGAGCTGAGCCTTGGGACGACCAACCGATGACTCCAATTTGCTGAATTCCTTCAAAGGCTTTTGGTAACAACGGAAAGAGGTGCCGTCCACCTCGAACAATATATTCTTTCGTGTCTGCCAATGAAATGAGTTCCTTTTCAAAAATGGTCGTAGTGAAGTTTGACTGCATAAATCAGTAATGGATAGAAATGCTTTAAGTTTTTGAACGCTCAGGTTTTACCATAGAAGCTAATCATTTCACTGTCCAACACTTATTTTGCAGACAATTGACACTTAAAACATTCAAATGGAACTCCGACACCTCCGGTACTTTGTGATGGTTGCAGAAGAATTGCATTTTGGTCGAGCCGCAGCACGACTTCAGATGACTCAGCAGCCGCTCAGTCAACAGATTTATCAGCTTGAAGCCGAGTTGGGCGTGTCTTTGTTCCGTCGCACCAAGCGGCGCATCCAGCTTACTGATGCTGGAGAAGTGTTCTTAAAGGAGGCGCACCAACTGCTGTTGCAAGCAGAGCAGTCCATAGAGAAAGCGCGACAAGCTGCCCGAGGAGAAGTTGGACGACTATCAATAGGTTTTTCTGGATTTGCAACCTATAGTGTGCTGCCAAAAGTGCTTCAAACATTTCGAGAACGGTTCCCCCAAGTTGAACTCAATCTAGAAGAAATGACTACAAGCGTTCAAATTCAGGCACTCTTAAAGAAACAAATCGATCTTGGTTTAATGATTCCGCCTGTGAGTGACAAATCTCTACTGATTGAACTACTTCTACAAGAGCCATTAGTGGTGGTTCTACCAGAAACGCATCTGCTAGCAAAGGAATCAGATTTGGCACTGTCTGCGCTAGCTGATGAACCGTTTATTCTTGTTCCACGTCATTTAGAACCTGGTTATTACGATCAATGTATCAGTCTATTTCAGCAAGCTGGCTTTAGCCCAAAAGTTGTTCAGAAAGCGAGTCAGAAACAAACGATTCTAGGTTTAGTCTCAGCAGGTATGGGAGTCTCTTTAGCACCTGCCTCTATCCGTAACATTTGTCGCATGGGAGTCGTTTATACAAATCTCAGCACACCTACTAAAGTATATTTAGCAGCAGTGTGGCAGCAAGAAGAGACATCATCTGTTTTGCAGACGTTCCTTAGAGTTATCAGAGAAATTGTTCAGCCATTATCAGGTGATTTGTAGTTGACTAAGTAGTGTAGTATAGAAAATATGAATAGAAACAAGTCTTATGCTTTGAGCTATAAAGACTACAAGTAAGATAAAAGTGTTTTGAGATAGCGTCTAAATCCCTCATCGCTGTTTGATCCGGTTATTGGGTACGGAAACAGCTTTTCGTCCCGATATCATTATGTTGGATCAAACGCGCCTACCAGACGAACCTTTGTGGCAGTTGGAACCTGTAATCACAAAGGGAAGCTCAATCAAATTGGCAGTTGAGGTTGTCAGCACGAATTGGCAAAATGACTATGCCCGCAAAGTAGAAGACTACGCTCTTTTAGGCATTCCCGAATACTGGATTGTTGATTATTTGGGGATTGGCGGCAGGGAATACATTGGGAAACCCAAACAGCCAACCATCACAATCTGCAATTTAGTGGATGATCAGTATCACAAACATCTGTTTCAAGGTGACGATTGCCTGATCTCCACAATCTTTCCAGATCTACGGTTGACAGCCCAACAAATTTTCGCGTCAGCCAAGTAACAGACAAATGAGTAATTTGCTTAAAAGCACAGGCTACACCAACGTTCATTAATGAATCGACTACTACAGGTTTCAACAGCAGTTGAGAGTTCCTGTGCTACTGTCCTCTAAGGAAAAAGCTGGCTTAACTTTGATTTGCTTCTATAAAATCTAAATTTTCTTGACATTAGTTTAACAGGTAAGTTCTCACAAATATAATTTAGTGGCTAGAATCAGTAGAGAGTACCGAAGTAGATTTAATTTAGTATAAAAAATAACATTCAATTTATCAGAATCTTTTTAACGCTTAATATGCTACAGAAGCCAGAAGCGAAAGAAATTACAGAACAAATGCAGGAAGCTGCGGAGGCAGAAATCCGCGAAAAGCAGAGACCTGTAGACTATGACACTAAGGAATATCCAGTCGAAATACTAGTTCAGAAGTATTTGGATGGAGAAAGGGATGATACCAACGAACTATTTATACCCGATTATCAGAGAGACATGGCTTGGGATGAGCCAAGACAATCTAAATTTATTGAGTCAGTTCTCCTAGGTTTACCGATACCATATATTTTTGTTGCTGATATTTACGACGAGGGAAATGACCTTGGGCGTTTAGAAATTGTAGATGGAACGCAACGAATCCGCACATTAGCTAGATTTCTCAGCAATGAACTTAGATTAGAAGAACTAGAGAAGCTGAAAAAACTAAACGGATTTATCTTTAACGATTTACCTCTTGCCCGACAGCGACGATTTAAACGTACAACTCTTCGCATGATTCAGCTAACTGAAAAAGCCGATGAAGAAGTACGACGAGATATGTTTGAGCGGATTAATACAGGAAGTGTAGAGCTAAATGATATGGAAAAGCGGAGAGGTATATCTCCTGGACCATTCGTAAATTTACTTGAAAGGCTTGCCAATGAGCCTAAATTCCTCAAACTGTGCCCCTTTTCAGAAGCTCTTATTCGCAGGCGTGAGCCGGAAGAGTTTATATTACGCTTCTTTGCCTATTTAAACAATTACAAAAGTTTTGAAAGGCAAGTTAATAAATTTCTTAATGAATATTTAGACACACATAATAACTCTAATTTAGATCAAGAAGCTTTCAAAAGCGAATTTGAATTAATGCTTGATTTTGTAGAGAAATATTTCCCCAACGGATTCAGCAAGGCAAAAGGGCATGTAAAAACACCACGCATTCGATTTGAGGCAATTTCTGTTGGTGTTGCACTTGCCATAAGAGAAAAAAAAGACCTTGTACCTGCATCAATGAATTGGCTTGATTCAGATAAGTTTAAAGATTACACGACATCTGATGCAAGTAACTCCAGACCAAAAGTAATTCGACGCATTGAGTATGTACGCGATCAACTGATTGGTAGATCATGACGACTGCATTATTTCAAGACTTCAATAAGCGTTCCAAAGAAGTTAGCAAATATTTTGTATTTTTAAAGAGCTTAGAACAGGGTTCAACTCAATTAAGTATGAAAGGTAAAGGAACAGTAACAAAGCTCAGAAATGTTGATCCTGAATTAATCAAGACACTGAAGGCAAGTGGCTTCTTACTACTCTACAATTTAGTTGAAGCTGCAATGCGAAATGCAATACAAGCAATTTTTGACGAGATCAGAAATAAAACTGTATCCTTCGATCAAATCAGGACAGAACTCAAGAAAATTGTTTTGAAGAACTTAAAGAAGAGAGATCCTGATAAGGTGCTTCTGAAAGTCACAGCTATCTCACTTGACATTATATCGGCTGGATTTGAGCCGGAAGATTTATTCTCCGGGAACATTGATGGAAGGTTGATCAAAACAATGGCAACTGATTATGGATTTTCTCATGCAACTGATTATCTTAAAACAGGTAATGGAAATGATCTCTTAACTGTTAAAACTAACCGTAATGATTTAGCACATGGGATTAAATCCTTTTCAGAAGTTGGACGCGACAAGACCGCTGAAGAACTTTTAAAAATAAAAAACAAGATAGTTAGATACCTAAGGCAGATCCTACAGAATATAGAAGTATATTTGACGAAAAAGGAGTATCTCGATCTTCCTGAAACATTAACTTCTCCTTAAGGCTTGACACTATTCACATGGTTTAAAATGCTCTGGGCAATGGCTTTGCCTAATTTAACAGGAACAGCATTACCTATAAGCCGACCGATATGAGAAAATTTCACTGGTTGAGCGGGTAGAACAAATTCATAATCAGGCGGAAAAGTTTGCAGTAGTGCTGCTTCTCTAAGAGAAATAGCTCGATCTTGATTTGGGTGTCCAAATCTACCGTTTCCAAAGCCAAAGCATTGTGTAGTAATGGTTGGACTTAAAGAATCCCATTCCATCCGACCATACACTCCTGGATAGGTTTTACCGCTTTTCTTTGTATGACAGCTTGCAATTAAATCCTCAGACCAATCTCTCCATGTACCACCGGGTTTAGAAGCACGAATTCGCTGTAGATTTAGCTCTGAAAGCTTGCTACAGCGATGTAGCCGATCAACTTCAGATGATTGTCCTGCAATCAGAGGTTCTAAGTCTCCTATCACTTTTCGTACAGTATTGTAGTTATCTTTATTGTGAGTTGGAGAGAGCATTTCCACTTCACCAAATTTCGAGGCGAACAAAACAAGCCTTTTACGGGTTTGAGGAACACCATATTCCTGACAATTAACCTCATAAACCTTGGTATGGTAACTAAGTTTTTGTAATTTTAAAACGAATTCTAAAAAGACAGCGTGTTGCTTAAGTTGTAAAACATTTTCCATAGACACCACTTCTGGATAAGATTCTTCAACAAGGCGAACAAAATCTCTCAAAAGTTGCCACTTCTCCCAACCTTGGTTTTTCCCAAGATATCGTCTTGAATATGTTGAAAACGGTTGACATGGTGTACAGCCTACCAATACCTTAATGCTTTTAGTTGGAAAGATCTCTATTAATTCAGAGCTAACAATATCCTCAACCCTGCTGCAAATGAACTTAGCTTTGTTGTTGGTTTCATAGGGAAACTGACACATTTGATCGATATCATACCCAGCTATTACGGGAAGACCTGCTTGTTCAAAACCATAAGTCAGTCCTCCAGCACCACAAAACAGATCGACTGCATAAATGTCAGCCACTTACTTCCTCTACCTAGCACCTTTAAACAAAACCTATACTAGATCGCATTTGATCGCCAACAACAAATTTTAGAATAAACTTCAACCTCTCTGGTACGACAACGAGTAGTCCCATCGCTGCTTCTGGTGTCAACAAAGAATAACGACCGTTTGCTTATTTGCTACAAGGATAGTAATTTGGAGGGAAACTTGACAATTCGAGAACAGTTGATGTAAGGATTATTACATTATTGCGATTTCATATGTAGGGGTATGTGGTTTGGCAATTTTGACATCGGGAGTTTTGAGGCTGTTACGATGGTTAGTCATCAAACTTTTCCCAGAATGGTACTATCGCCAAAGCTGGAGATGGGGTAATACAGAAGCAACTGCAAGACAGCAACTTTTAGAGAAGTCTAAGAAAACTGCCAGTGTTCAGTTGTATCGCGATTTGATTTGGGAAGTTTATGAAATTCTCCTGATTTTTTTGAATAAAAATCACTCTGGTTTCTTTCTGGAAAACTTTACTCACAAAGAGTTATCGATTCGAGACTTTAAACAGCTTTATATTGTCGTCATCACACTATTTGCAGTGCGCCTACAGTTAAGCAAAGCTGAGAAATTACCAGACGATATTTCAATGTTATTTCCTGGCGAAGTCTCACTGATTGACAAGCTAATTCAAGGGTTAGAGAGCCGCAATAGTAATGAGAAAGAACAAGCTCTTTTTGCTTGGAATCATATCCTCAATATTGTTGATACAGACAGAGATGTTGTAACTGGACTTTATGGCGGCTGTTTTGTGGTATTTACAGAAAATACGATTAAAAGACTCAAAAGCCGATGGAAGTAGCACCGGAAAGGCTAGCGAAATTATCACGTTAATTGACGGCGGAATTGGCGAATACTTAGGGTCATCAAAACTGTAGTAAACACGATTAAAATCAAGACTTGAGACAAAAGCACTTCAATTCCGACTCCTTTAAGGATTATACCGCGACTGACTTCTACAAAGTAGCGTAAGGGGTTTAGGTAAGTCAGCCATTGTACGAATGTAGACATGGAAGATATGGGATATGTCGCTCCACTCAAAAGTACTAAAGGTGGATTGACAAAGAAAGCAATTAACTGTGACTGCTGTTCGCTTTTGGCGTAGCTAGCAATCAAGATGCCAATACTAATACTTAACCAGAAATAGATAATTGCAATACTTAGAAGTACCAGTAAGTTTCCTTGAAACGGCATTCCAAAGACGAGCCTGCCTACCGTCAGCCCAATTAACATATCAAAGGTGAGCAGGATGAGCAGTGGAGTGATTTTTGCTAGCAATACCTCGGTAGTTGAAGCTGGTGTCATCATCAGTTGCTCGATCGTCCCTGCTTCTTTCTCCCGCACAACCAAAGATCCAGCCGCTTGAGAGCCGATTGTCGTCATCAAAATTCCGATCGTCCCTGGTACGATGAACCAAGTACTGTCTAGCCCTGGGTTGTAAAACACCGATGTGGCAAGCTTAACTTGGTAGCGCTGTGGTGATTGATTGGAGGAGTTACCTGTCGATGTATTTTGTTGAGTGGAATTACTAGTTGAGGTAGAACTCCCAGCCGCAGAGTCATTGGTTGAAGAACTTGTTTGTGCAGAATTACTTGAATCTGACTGACTAGAAGATTCGTTTGTCGCAGAGCTAGTTTGAGTATTATTTGTTGTACTAGAGCTACTGTATTGCTGAGCGAAAGAGTTCTTCTCAGACTGCCGTTGATTATAATCTTGCACTAATTGGCTGATATAGCTGGAGGCAGTAGTTGCCGTGTTAGCATCAACCGCATCGAAGAGTGCTTGAACTTGGGCAGTGCGTCTGCGGGCAATATCGCGAGAAAATTCTGGTGGAATCGTAATGCCGACGCTGAGTTTACCCATTGCCAAGTCATCGGTCATTTCTTGCTGGTCAGCATAATACTTACTGACGACAAATGCATCTGTTTGGTTAAAAACCTCAATAAAATCGCGTGAGAGCCGACTATTGCTGTAATCAGTGATACCAACTTTCAGATGCTTAATATTTGGATCGAGTGCGAAGCCAAACAGAATTAGAAAAACGGTGGGTGGAAGTATTAATTGGATTAGGAGCTGACGATTGCGGAGTATCTGAGCAAATTCTTTTTGGAACAATGCCCAGAAGCGACTGCCGAGAATTGTGTCAATTAAGTTGGTCATTTTATGACTCCACCTGCATCTTTTGCAATTTGCGCCATGTGATGAAGAAAAAGAAGATAGTTAGCAATATCAAAGCCAAAACTGGACCCCAATCGATCGTCCAACCAACACCGCGAGTATAGGCATCGCGGGTTAAAAGTATGTAGTGCCGAGCGGGAAGTATTTCAGAGATCCAACGGAAGGCAACTGGGATATTTGAGACGGGGTAGGCATAGCCAGATAACTGTAGGGATAATAGAAAGGCAGTGAAGGTAACTGCTTGGATCACTGCACTTTGAGTATCGGAGTTACTGCCGAGAAAGATTCCCCATAAAACACCACAGGCAATGTAGAAGATCGATCCTAAAATCATGGGAGTAGGATCGCCAGCAAACCAGATACCAAAGAACAGCCAAGCTTCTAGGTTGACGATCAAAACTTCTGCCATGCCCACTAACCAGAATGCTACCCCTTTGCCTAGCAGGTACTCAGTGCCAGTCAGGCTAGAAGCATACACTTGCAAGATAGTGCTTTGCTCTCGTTCTCTTGCCGTTGCTAAACCAGCTAGCAGTGGAGGAAACAGCGTTACAGTAATCGCAAGCGCTCCGGGACCGATATACTGTAGTGTTTTCAAGCCGGGGTTGTACCAGAGGCGGGATTGTAAAGTGACGGGGTTAGTCAAACTTTTTGTCGAACCTGACGCTCTCATATTCTGTACAAACTCGTTGTTCGTTGAACTCGCGTACCCCCTGACAATATTAGCCGTGTTGGCATCAGTGCCATCAATTAAGAGTTGCACCTGAGTTTGACGTTGAGTGCGCTGGAGATCCCACGAGAACTTAGGGGGGATAATTAACCCAGCAGCGATCCGTCCCCGATCCAGTAGTCGAGGAACGTTAACAGTTGGTCCTTGCTCTACTAAGTGAAATTTGTTGGTGCGCTCAAAGGTAGCAATGTACTCGCGGCTAGCGGGTGTAAGCGCCAGATCTTGAATGGCAATGTTGATCTGGTTAACCTTGAGCGATACAGCAAAGCCAAACAGTAGTAAGAGGATCATGGGCAATCCTAATGCCATTGTTAAAGTCAGGCGATCGCGCCCCAGTTGAGTAAGTTCTTTAATCGTTTGAGTAATGATGCGTTTCGGTCGTATTGCCACAAGTCCTCCTTAATCTACTGGAACTTCAAGCCCTCTTTGCCGCGCCTGCTCTACCACGCTGATAAATACATCTTCTAGAGAAAACTGAATTTCACGATGGTTCTGGACTTGAATACCAGCTTCTTTTAACCAGTCCTCTACTTGAGGAATTTGAGTGCTAGGTTCGTCCAAAATGGTGTGCATCCGGGAACCAAAAATTGATACTCGCCAGCGCTCGAACTTCTGTTTGAGTAAATCCGAAGCCTGCTGCAAGCGATCGCATTCCCACTCAACTAACTGCCCTGGTTGCTCATTTTTCACCTGCCTTGGTGTTCCCTGAGCTACTAATTCCCCAGCTACCATAAAACCCAAGCGATGACACTGCTCGGCTTCTTCCAAGTAATGTGTTGTCACCAATATCGCCATCCCTTCTTTGGCAAACTGATTGATCCAGCGCCAAAATTGCCGCCTTGCCAGTGGATCGACTCCAGAAGTTGGTTCATCAAGAAAAACAATTTTCGGTTCGTGCATGACTGATGCGCCAAAAGCAACTCGCTGCTTCCAACCACCAGGCAAATCTGCCGTCAATCTGTCTCCTTGCCCAACTAAATCACTAGTTTGCAGCACCCAGTTTTTCTTAGCTTGGCGATGGCGACGTGGCACCCCATAAACACCGCAGTAAAATTCCAGATTTTGATTAATTGTCAGATCGTCGTAAAGTGTAAACTTTTGAGACATATAGCCGATTTTTTGGCGCACTTTTTGGCTGCGAAGTCCGCTCGTTTCACCCGCCAGCATCACCTTGCCAGAACTGGCACTCAGCAATCCACACAGCATTTTGATCGTCGTCGTCTTCCCCGCACCATTGGCTCCTAAAAGCCCAAAGACCTCGCCATATTTAATATCTAAGTTAATATCTTTGACGGCGTGAAATTCACCAAATACCTTATTGAGACTTTGGGCACCAATCGCCGTACTTGATGACTGCTCTTGACGGTAGATTCGTGGGTATTCGCCAGGGGAACTTTCGCCCTTAAGTTCCCGCAGACGGGCAACAAAAGTGTTTTCTAGAGTTGGTGTATCCGTTAAAGTATGCTCAATCTGAATTTGTTCTTTTTCCAAGCAGCGCCGAATATCGCTGGCAGTTTGCTCCGGTTCGGCAGTGAGGACATCAAGGCGATCCCCAAAGCGTTGCACATCGGAAATTAATGGAATGTCAGCCTGATTTTTAAGAATATCCTCCGCCCGATCTAAGCTAGCAGTGGGTAGATAAACTTCTAATCGTTGCACCCCCAAACTTGCTTTTACCTTAGCTGGAGTATCGCACTGTTGAATCTTACCCTCATACATTAAGGCAATCCGCGAACACCGCTCCGCTTCATCCAGATAAGGAGTTGCAACTATAGTAGTGATGCCCTCAGTACTCGCCAACTGCGCCAAAATATCCCAAAACTCTCGACGTGAAACCGGATCTACCCCTGTAGTTGGCTCATCCAACAGGACAATTCGTGGATTGTGAATCAACGTGCAGCACAAAGCTAGCTTCTGTTTCATTCCTCCAGAAAGCCGCCCTGCCAAACGATCTTTAAACCTTGCCAAGTCCAACAAGCCGAGGAAGTGATTGCTGCGAGTTTTAAAATCAGCTTCGCTCACCTCACGTAAGCCTGCCACATATCGTAGATTTTCCCAAATACTCAGATCTTGGTAGAGGCTGAAGCGCTGAGTCAGATAGCCCATTTGCAAGCGCACATCTCTAGGATTAGAATCAAGCACTTCCACAACGCCGCTAGTTTGTGACATCACCCCTGAGAGAATCTGAAATGTCGTCGTCTTACCTGCCCCATCTGGACCAATCAACCCAAAAATTTCGCCTGGATAAATATCTAAGTTAATTCCGGCAACAGCTTCCTGTTCTTGTTTACGGTAACAATGTCGTAAATCACGAATGCAAACAATTGCTGTCTGAGAGCGATTGGTTTGCTCCTTTGCCTGGAGTGTCTGTGTCATGGAGTGAAAAAGCCTAGTACGTTTGGTACTGCTACAGAAGAACGTGTTTGGGATGCTGGCAAAAGAATCCGTCCATCCGCAGGCATTCCTTGTTTCGCCACGCCTTGTGAGTTTTTTAATGTGACTTCGACACCAAACACCTGTGTCACGCGGTCTTTTTTGAAATACGTATTTTCTGGAGTGAAGCTAGCTTTTGGATCGACTCTAGTCACTGTTGCTTCCAACGGGCGGTCAGGAAACGAATCAAGATAAACTAGACTGCGCTGCCCTAGTCTGACTTTGCCAATCTGCCCTTCTGGAACAAAGCCGCGTAGATAGAGTTTGTCAAGGTTAACGAGCGTTAGCAGTGGCGCTCCGGCAGCAATCACCTCACCTGGTTCAGCATCACGAGTAATGACATTACCAGCCATCGGACTTTTTATTGTCAGGTAATTCAGATTTGCTTGGATCTGTGCCTGGGTAGCTTGGGAATTGCGGATTGCCTGCTGATATACATTAATATCAGTCTGAGCTTGAGCAATCTGTTTCTGAATTTGCAGTGCTGCGGCTGTTTTAATCGGTGTATTGCGTAGAGTAGATCGAGCTTGAGTCAGTAACCCCTGTGCCGAGAGGACTTTTTGACGAGCAGCATTAACTCTAGCAAGGGCCGTTGCCGCGCCATTGTCATACTCATCTCGTGATTCAGCCGCTACCGCACCTTGAGCAAATAACCCTCTATAGCGTTGTTGTCTTACTAGTGCCAACTTGAGATTAGCCTGAGCTTCTACCAAATCAGCCTGATTAGAGGCTAGAGTATTTTCTGCTTCTGCCACTCTACCAAGACTTTCTTGCGTTGCCTGATCGGTAGTTAAATTTGCTTGCTGTAACTGTGCTTGCAGGATCGGTAACTGCTGGCGGTAACGCTCTAATCTTTCTTGTGCTTGACGCACATTGGCGATCGCTCCTTGCAATTGCGCTTGTAAATCAGAGTCATCCAGGCGGACTAAAAGCTGCCCTGGTTGTACGTTATCTCCTTCTCTCACTGCAACACTGGCAATTTTGCCGCCAATTTTAGCGGATACGTCAGTTTCATGCCCTTCAATCCGTCCGCTCAAAAATATGGCATTTGATTCAGAGTGAGCAAAAAATAGGCGATCGATACCATATCCCACTCCTGCTACAAGAGCGATCGCTCCTACAATTCGCAGGATCTTGAAAATCTTAGGTTTTTTATCAGAGGTTTTAGGCTCTGATTTCGGCTCAGATTGTTGAGATTTTTCTTCGGTGCTAGCAGGTTTGTCTTTGTCTAGAACCAATTTGTTAGACGGTTGCTGGGGGAGAGATTGGTTTTCGGTTTGTGCTTGTGTCATAACATACCTCAGTAATTAGATTTTGTTCTCTACAAGGGAATTGATTGGTCAAACAATCTACCTTGAAGGATTAGTGTTTGAACGTAATTGCATCCCTTGCAAAAAAATTTCTACAGTAGTCGCTACCATCGTCTCAGGCTCAAGCTGCTGTGCATCCGGTTGTAAAAAGACTTCTCGCGTGAATAAGTACGCAACCAAAGAACCCATAAAACAACGAGCAGCAGCTCTGGAGTCCATAGGCTTGAGGATTCCATGTGATATTTGTTTGTCCAAATAGCGAGTCAAAAAGCCAATCGAACGACTAGGACCAATTTTGTTGAGGATCAAAGCAACGTCAGGTTTCCGAATTGCCTCACTGCCAATCAGCTTCATGAGTGCCAGCGAATCAGGATTCTCCATGACTCTGAGAAAAGATTTAGCAAAGACAGTAAGTACTTCTTGTATTGGTTTAATCATCATCTCTTCTTCGCTATGAGTTAGTAATTGCAGCAATGGCATCCGTTGCTCGACTACCTGCTGAAATAGGTCCCCCTTATCCTTGAAGTAGTGGTAGATTAAGCCCGGCGAACCGATTCCAGATGCCGCCGCAATATCTTTATTGGTTGCCTTTTCAAAGCCCTTGCTGGAAAAAACATGTAATGCACCGTCAATAATTTGCTGTCGCCGTTCCTCAAAGTCTTGCTGATCGCGTAAGCGCATGTCTATAGTTGACTGACTAGTTAATTAAACAATAACATGACTTTTATCATAGAGCATTCTATTTGCCAACTAAACGGTTTAGTTAAATAATCCTGTTACCAAACTAAACTATTGAGTAGAATTGTGTCAAGCCCATTTTTTGTGACATGGAATCCTCTAAAACCCCAAACGTAACTCGTCAGTTATCTCCAGAGAAAACCGCCGCCATTTTAGATGGTGCGATGCGTATTTTTCTGGAACAAGGCTATGCCGGAACGACGATGGATCTGATTGCTGCTGCGGCTGGGGTGTCTAAGCCAACACTATACACTCACTTCCACGGTAAGGAGGGGTTGTTTAAGGCGCTGATGGAGCAATTGATGCAGAAAATGCAGTGGGCAAATCCACCAGATTTAGAGCAATCTCAGTCGCCTGAAGTTGTACTGCGTCGGTTAGCGAAAGAGATTCTAGATAACTGCATCAGTCATCCGGAACACATCACCTTCATTCGATTAGTAATGGGCGAATCTGGTCGTTTTCCAGAGTTAGGTAGAGCTTTTGTACAATATGTAGATAAGCCGACTTTGGAAGCACTGACGCATTATCTAGCTTCTTGTCCCAACTTGAACTTAATCGATCCAGCAGCCGTTGCCCGCATGTTTATGGGAACCCTGATTTATTTACTCATCACGCATGAAATGTTACACGGTAGAGATATTGTGCCGATGGAGTGCGATCGCCTGGTCGAACAACTGGTTAGCATGATTATGGCGCTTCACTCTACTGGATGAAACTGAGAGCAAATTTTTGGGGAAGACAAGCGATCGCGCCGCTCCCAACTATTTGATCATTGCCACAGGATAGTCTGGATTCGCTGGATTGGGAATTAGTCGCTGATTTTTACAATCTGGCAATAAATCTAGCAGTTTTAGTACAACCTGACCAATTAAAACTTCATCTCCTACTACTAATGCCTCAACTGAAGTTTGCCGTCCTTGGCACACAATTATTACAGGTTCTGTAACCCCCACTGGTTCCTCAAACCCATTGGCATACCTAGCAATTTGTTGACCTCGAATGCGTAAGCCCAATTGTTCTCTAGTCTCTGGTGGAATTACCAAAGTTAAGGCACCAGTATCAACAAGAGCTTGAGTTTCACACTCACGTAGAAGATGAGGTGCAAGCAGCCCCCGACTCACCAACGCTTCATCAATCGCATTGGTCAGTTTCACTTGGACACGTACTGCTCCCACTCGGCTTGGCTCCATATTAGGGTAGAGCAGCACACGAAGCTACCATAAGGCTGAAAGTCCTGCTAATAATTGGTTGTAGCAGTTAAAATTTTAGCAGAGGAATTTTGTCTTTTACCAAAAATTCCGTAGTCTCTAGTTTTAATAATTTCGTTCGTTTGAATAACTTGTCCATAAAAGATCAATGGGCGATCTTAAACAAGCATGACGCTTCAAGACTTCTACGTTCTATCTCCTCGATCGGACAAAAAATCAGCTTGACATACTTTACTAAATCGTTTAGTTTATTTAGTGACAAGTAAATTACTAAACCGTTTAGTAGTTTACTGCTCAGAAAAAGGGTCAAATGAGCAGTGAAGCAGAAAGTTACGTTAAGGAATTGATCCTCGGCTTTCAACCTCCCGATTGCCAGTTGTCTTCTGTACCAATTAATCGTGTCTGAAATCTAGGAGTCTGAAACCTTTGCTGTGCCGTAATAGTTTGCTGTACCAAAGTGCCAAACAGCATAAAGGTTAATCGGTACGATTAGAATTGCCACAAATTCTGAGGAATACAACGCTTATCCAGCAAAGGTTCTAGCCTTTCGCGTAATTCCGTGTGCGATGGCTCATTTGATACCCAATTGAAGAGTGAAATTTAGTGGTAAAAAACTTTACTTCATGAAGATTAATGATAAGCAAATGTTGATTCATCGAGCCGAATATGCAAAGACGTTGCGTCCTCTGCTACCAGCAGCAGCATTTCTTCCCGATCCGAGTAAATTAATCATTATTTTGATTAATCTGGCAATTTTGATTTTAGGTTGGGGGATCGCCGACCATTTGGATTTGTGGAATCCATATCTTTTGTGGCTTTATTTACCTTTAGCCCTAGTCATGGGTAATAGCATTACTGTATTGCTATTTGGCAGCCACGAGCTGATGCATGGAAGCGTGACCAGAGCCTCATCTAGTTACATTCTGAAGCTGCTAGGACTAACCATGTTATGGATGCCACCTACATTTTGGCAAGTGGTACATAATCGGGAACATCATAATAAGACAAATTCTGTAGACGATCCCGATCGCAGTTATTTATCTGCGGAACCAGAAACTTGGGGTAAGTGGATTCAAAATCTTTTCGTACCTTCGGCTGAGGTAAATTTTCTGAGTTTAACTATTGGGATGGCAACAGCTTGGGGCGTACACACTTTTCGTAATTTGACCTCTGTATTGTTACTGAATCGGAAGCCAAATAATTACACTACTGCAAATTTTGCAATTAGTGGGAGAATTTGGTGGGCGATCGCAGGTGAACTTGTAGTGATGGCAGTCATCCATTTAAGTATATTGGCATATTTGCAATTCAATTTACTCAAAGTGGTGTTAGCCTACTTCTTGCCGATCGCGATTGGCTATGCCGGTGTAATGTTTTACATTTATACAAATCATATGCTTTGCCGGATGACAAGTATTAACGATCCCTTAATCAACACGGTTTCGCTGCGGATGCCAAAAATCTTCAATCTGTTGCATTTAAACCTGGCTTATCACACAGAGCATCACCTTTTTCCCGGACTCAACTCTGATTATTATCCAATGGTTCAGGAATTGATAAAAATCCACTACCCCGAACGGTATAACCTTTTAGATTTCTCAGAAGCTTGGCGCTTATTGATGCAAACCCCAAGACATTACAAAGATGAAACTACTTTAACAAATTGGTCCGCCAATAAGTCCGTTCCTTGCCCTGTGAAAAAAGCTTAACAGACAATTAGCTCTGGACAAAGGGAAAGGTTAATCACAGTTACTTACATCACACCCTGAATTAACTTTCATCAGTGCAATTTGGGGCAGACAAACAATTCACATTCACACGAGTAGAGCCAACAATGCAGCAACTAGAATCTAGCTTTGAACTTGATTACCACAGCGAAATCTACAAGGATGCCTACAGCCGGATCAATGCCATCGTGATTGAAGGAGAACAAGAAGCCCATGACAATTACATCATATTGGCCGAGGTGCTGGTCGAGCAAAAGGATGAACTAATTCGCTTATCCAAGATGGAAAGCCGCCATAAAAAAGGATTTGAAGCCTGTGCGCGAAATCTTTCGGTCACACCAGATTTACCATTTGCCAAGGAGTTTTTCACCCCTTTGGATCAAAATTTTCAAGTCGCTGCCGCCAATCGTCAGGTTGTAACTTGCTTGCTGATTCAGTCTTTGATCATCGAGTGCTTTGCGATCGCCGCCTACAATATTTACATTCCTGTGGCTGACGACTTTGCCCGCCAAATCACTGAAGGTGTTGTGAAAGACGAATATAGCCACCTCAACTTTGGCGAAGTCTGGCTGAAAGCTAACTTTGAAGCATCCAAAGCCGAACTGGAAACAGCTAATCGTCAAAATCTGCCAATTGTTTGGAACATGCTCAATCAAGTAGCGGATGATGCCCAGGTTCTGGCAATGCCAAAAGAAGCTTTAGTCGAAGACTTCATGATCCAATATGGCGAAGCTTTAGGCAACATCGGTTTCAACACTCGCGAAATTATGCGTCTCTCGGCTAGTGGGCTGAAAGCTACTTAGAGCAAGCTGCGGGTGCGAATTTAAAAATTGCACCCAACACTACTTAATTACTATCCGCCTCGACGCACAGTAGAGGTACAGCGCACGAAGATGTTATGTGGGGAGCATATCACCTTGGTGGTGAGTCATAGTTGTGCTGTGATTCAGATACAATGGCTTAATAACTACAACTACTCACACCACACTAAGACTGCTCCCAAAAACAGCTTTTACATATGCCCGATTATACTATTGAAATCCTGCACCAAGGCAATATTCACACAATTCATGTACCAGCAGACCAAACTATTCTGCAAGCGGCTGATGCTGCTGGACTAAATCTGCCAAGTTCTTGTAATTCTGGTGTTTGTACTACCTGTGCCGCTCAGATTTTAACAGGCACTGTGGATCAAAGCGATGGCATGGGTGTTGGTCCAGAACTCCAAGCCCAAGGGTATGCTCTACTTTGTGTCTCCTATCCGCGCTCTGATTTAAAAATTGAGACGGAGAAGGAAGATGAGGTGTACGAGCAACAGTTTGGTCAATCCCAACGTTAATAAGTTGAACTTACCTTGAGAGAATTATTATGACTACACACTTTATCACCGCAGAAATCGATCTCCAGGAAACGCCAGCTAAGATGCACCAGTTAATCGAGGCAGAATTGCAAAAACGAGGAGAAGCGCTCCGGTGGGCTGTGACATCAGTAGACGTTGAGCGTCAGAAAGCTCTGGTTGAAGCTGTTATTACTTTAGAATCCGATACATCTGGCTCAGTGTGAATCAACGCCCTTACACAGTTATTTTAATCGTACCGACTGGAATTGGGGCGGCAATTGGCGGATATGCGGGAGATGCATTGCCAGTTGCGCGCGCGATCGCTCAAGTTGCCGATCGCCTAATTACTCATCCCAATGTCCTGAACGGTGCCCAGCTTTACTGGCCGTTGCCCAATGCTTTCTATGTTGAAGGTTATGGTCTCGATCGGTTTGCGGCGGGAGAATGGGGGCTGCGCCCAGTGCATCAAAACCGCGTCGGCTTAATCCTCGATCGGGGCATTGAACCAGATTTACGACTGCGGCATCTCCAGGCGGCGGATGCAACCAGAGCTACACTGGGGCTAAGTTTAACTGACTATGTAATAACTGATAGTCCATTAAAAGTACAATTACAGTCGTCAAGTACAGGTGCTAGTTGGGGGACAATTGAGAATCCAGATAGTCTATTAAGGGCCGCAGAAGTACTAATTAAGCAGGCTGGAGCAGAAGCGATCGCCGTTGTTGCTCGGTTTCCTGATGATATTGATAGTGAGGCATTGCAAAACTACCGTCACGGGCGGGGAGTCGATCCTGTTGCCGGAGTAGAAGCGGTGATCAGCCACTTAGTAGTGCGAGCTTGGCAAATCCCTTGCGCCCATTCACCAGCTATGTTACCCATCGCCCTCGATCCAAAGCTATCCCCCCGTTCTGCCGCCGAAGAACTAGGCTATACATTCTTACCAAGCGTTTTAGTTGGGCTGAGCCGCGCCCCCCAGTTTATTACTCAACGAGCTAACCCCTTACAACCAAACGACATCTGGGCAGATCAAGTGGATGCCATAGTAGTACCAGCAACTGCCTGTGGTAGCAGCGCTCTTTTAAGTTTGAGTCAGTCGAGAGTACAGGCGATCGCTGTACGAGAAAACCAGACTCAAATGCAAGTTTCTCCAGAACAGATAGGAATCAAAGCGATACAAGTAAACTCATATTTAGAGGCTCTAGGCGTACTAGTTGCCCATAAAACCGGAATCGATCCCGCCGCTCTCAGCCCCACCATCTCATCTCTACATTGCTTACTTTCTGAAAGCCATTAGCTGTTAGCTCTC
>JAABUQ010005568.1_pt1 | contig 19921 bp, 21 predicted proteins | sample 5560001 | NCBI WGS metagenome assembly JAABUQ01 (sample SAMN10711888, study PRJNA513371) | rock metagenome | isolation source: Antarctica rocks | place: Antarctica: Victoria Land, Finger Mt nord | collected 2015-12-18
CACCCCCGAAATGCTGGCTACCCCGAACTCGTATTCGCGGCGTATCTCCTCGAACAAATCCACCGTCGCTCGTCTCCTGCGCACCCCGCCTCCAACCCACCATCATGGTTGGCAAGAGTAGGTCGTGCATGAACAACAGGTGGGCCATTCCCGAGTATCAATCTGGGCCACTCAACGGTATCGAACTCATACGTCTCCAACCCTGACGGGTCATCGCACCTGCTTCTACGGAAAAGAGGAAGGCGCTGTAAAGGCACGCTGGCTGGAGGCCAAGAACCTCAGGGCGAGTGGCCAGCCGGTTCCCGAAAACTGCACGGTTGGCGAGTGGCTCGACCGCTGGCTGCGAGATCACGCCCGCCTCGAATGCGAGCCCAAGAGCTACGCCTCGTATGCCCAGATGGTCCGCATCCACATCCGGCCGCAGCTCGGCCGCTATAAGCTGCGCGACCTTCGCCCGCAGGTGATCAAGGCGTGGCTCGACAAGAAAGCCGAGACAAAGTGCGCCACCTCAGACGCCAACCTGTCGGATCGCACGCGCCAGTACATGCACAACTTTGCCACAGGCAAGGGCACGGCGTATGAGCATCGCAGGTATGTGACCTGGTTCAAGTCGATGCTCAAAGCGGCAGGACTAGCAACGGAAACGCGGGTGTACGACCTGCGCCACACATCCGCGACCTACCTGCCCGAAGAAGGCGAGTCGGCGTGGCAGATCGCCGACGTGCTGGGGCACAGCACCATCCAGTTCACGATGGACACCTACCGCCACCCGTTGAAGAAGGGCAAGGCCCGCACGGCGGCCACCGCTGACGGGATGCTGGTGCGCAAGGCTAGCTAGCTCGCGGCATAGTGGCTCGTGTACGGCGAGTTGAGGCGCAACCTCCTCAGCAGGCCCCGTCAGCAATGGCGGGGCTTTTTCATGTTCTGATCGGTGCGGCCGGCGTGTATATCGAGGCTGTGTCAGACGACGAGTGGACCAGGCGCGTCTCGGACGCGCCGAGCGAAGTCGCCGACGTTGTGGTCGCGGCCACCGTTACGAGGGAGCCTGCCGACCTCTGGCTGCACGGATTACTCGTTGGCGTCATGCTTGGACGCGAGAGCGTCGAGGCGGAAGCGGTGCAGGGGGCATTGACCTGGGAAGCCGTCGTTGCACTCGTGCTGGGTGTCAACCCTGGCGACGCTTTGCGGACCATCGTTCGGACGATTACGGACGTAGTCTCCAAAGCTCGGGAAGACGCCTAAATGTTGACCGTTCTTGAGCCAACAGTTGTACGAGCACCAGAACGCCCGCCCGCCCCTTGTATAGGGCGGGCGTTCGCAATTTGAGAAGGATTTTATCAGTGAGCCCCCCGGGACTCGAACCCGGAACCAACTGATTAAGAGTCAGTTGCTCTGCCAATTGAGCTAGAGGCCCTTGCCGTGCGACGGCGAGACTTGAGTATACGCGGCGACTGGCGCAAAAGCAGGATGCCTATGCTCGGCGGAACCATCGGTACAGACCTACACGATGCGGCTGAGTCACGCGTGCGGGCGGCGCGGCTGCTGGTGGCGCTCCGGGCTGGGGGTGCTGATTGGACTGCCGCGCTGCTTGCGAGGCGGCCTTGGTCGGAACGCCCGATGCGCACCAGCCCCGGGTGCGTATCGGGCGCGTGGCTGTACGAGCTGGCCGGGCTGCTCTCGGGCTCGAATGGTGAGGGAGCAGGCGATCAGGGGCAGATCGCGACGCAGACGGTCACCGGCGTGAGGTTCGTCTGAGACGGGCCCGCTGACCCGCACCCGCGGGCGGGTTCATCACCGCCGCGGGAAGGGGATTGCCGCGGCGGTGGGTGGCGCGAGCTCTGGGAGCTCGGCCGAAAAGCGCATGGCCAAGAGCCAACAGCGGCCGAGCTCCGTTCAAACAGACTGGGCTAGAGGGGCGACGTCCGTGGCTGAAGACTTTTCGGCCGCCCCTTAGAGGGCTTAGCGGCCCGCACGTGGGATTGGCGCGCTTACCGAAGCACCGGACTGGGCTTCTGGCGAGCGCGCGTACTATTCAGTGAGCGGGCTTGTCGCGGTTTGTACAAGGGCGCTACAGTCAGACCAGGATGACGCAAGAACCTCCGAGTAGACAAACCCTGTCGCTGGGCAGCCTGCGAGGGGTGAGGGACACGCTGCGCCTGTAAACGCATGTGTTCCGAACCACGGGGTGCCCGCTTTGACCAGGATGCTGATCGAGGCGGCCCTTTTGTTTCAGCCAGACTTTCGAGGCTCTCCGCCGAGCCTCCACCACTCACCATTACGAGCGTTGAAAGGGTCCATGACCTCCTCCAACTTACGACCGCCGTCTGAGCCTCCCAGTCCGTACGACGGAAGGCGAGGGCGGCCTCGAAACGACCATCGACTCGCGCCTGCAGCGGAGACAAATGATCGGCTGAGCTGATCGGAGGGCTCCGTGAGCGTGCGCGCTAACGCCACACTCTGGAGTCCGTCATGATCAGTAGTCAAAAAACACTCTGCTTCGGCCCGCCCGGGGCGTGCCAACGACAGCGTCAGGCCGTCCTCGGCAGGGCTCTGGCAGAGCGCGTCGGTGTCGCCAGAGCGCCCGGGCATTGGCGGGTTGGCTTCGCCGGGACCGTCGGCGGCGTGGGCGAGTCGGGTGCGCTATGCGCCGCATGACACTCGAGCTGCTCAACCGGCTCTTCAACAGCGCCACTGTGGCAACCGGACAGAAACGAAGGCGCTACAACGGCTCCGAGCCTTTGCGCGGGCGTCCAGCGACGATAGCGTTCGCGCTGGCGGCATGCCGCGCACGCGGGGAACGGCCTACGTGTGTGATCGTGCGCGGAGCCAATTGGTGCATTGCCGATCCCGTTCTGGGTTATGCGCCAAGAAACACGCCGCGTAATGATCAGCGCGGTTCCGCCCTGAACGCGTACTCCGAAGCAGCGCAGCAGCCGCTGGGCTGACTGAGGCACCCCCCTCGAAGCGTCCGAGCCACGTCAAACCGACAATCAGCAGCTTCCAAGGTGCGTCAACCCCCTCGGGATGAGGGGCACACTGGATTCAGGATGGTAAGGGGTCGACGTTGTGGCAGACGCGGGTAACGCTTGCTGCCGCTCGTCTGCCGGAGGCGGGGCTTTACTGGAAGCGGAACTGCTCGCGGTACCGCTCGGGAGTACGCGGCCAGAGCACATCCGAGGCATACACGAGCATTTCATGGGGAAAACTTCCCGAGCGTTGCAAACGTCTCAGCTCGGAGAGGATCGTAGATCCGGGAAAAAAACTGTGGGAACCTTAAAGATTCTGTGGGCGATCCCGCGAACACGGCGGAAACCTCCACGGTTCAACAGGATCGTAGTTCGACTCTCTTCAGCGAGCAACGCGACGAGACCGTTCAAAGCGAAAAGGGCCGCGGACGAGGCACCTCGTGGCCCGATGCTTGCCTTGAAGAACTGGAAAGGTTGGCAGCATGAAAGTTCTGGACGCACACACACACCTGTCCGGCTCCGAGTCCGGTGAGACGACCAACGACATCGTGGCTACCCTCGACGCGTGCGGGGTGGACAAGGCCTTTGTCTTCGCGCCCCTGGTCGACGTGCACTCGTGGCGCCTGAGCGACGAGCACATCCAAGACATCCGCAACCACAACGACTACTGCGCCGACATTTGCAGTCCCGCGGCCGACCGATTGCTCGCGTTCTGCGTGCTCAACCCGGCCCCACTCCTGGCCGGCGGTTCGATCAAGCGCGCGGTCGACATGATGATCGAAGAGGCACGCCGCTGTTATCGCGATCTCGGCATGCGTGGCGTCAAAATGGTCCCAGCCGGCTGGTACCCGAACGATCCCGAAGTGGTCCGCCTGTACCGCGAGCTTGCCAGCCTCGGCATGTACGTGGTCTTCCACTCGGGCATCTTTCTCGACGGACGTGAAGGCAGCTTTTGCCGACCGGCCTACTTTGAAGGCATTCATCAGGTACCGGAATTGAAGGCCCAGCTGGCGCATCTCAGCTGGCCGTGGGTGGACGAATGCATCGCCGTGCTCGGCATGGAAACCATCTTCGGCGGCAGCGACCCCAAGAACTGGCAGCTCAAAGCTGATCTCTCGTTCGGCCCGCCCGACGACTGGCAGCTCGAGGCCTGGCAGAAGGCGGTCGACAGTTTGCCCCACACCATGCTGTGCTACGCGTCCGATGTGTTCTGGCCGTGCACGCCAGACCGCTACCGCGAGCAGTTCCTCCAGCCCCAGCGCGGCCTGTTCGAGGTCGCGCTCACCAACGGTCACATTGCCGAGGAAGGCGACGCGAAGCGGTCTGAGCTCCGCGAGCAGATCTTTTTCGACAATGCGTGGTCGCATTACCAGGCGGCGCTCAAGGAGACCCAGCAGCCAAAGGAGTCGAAACGGCGCATCGCCACCCCCCGCGCAAACAGCGGTAAGCAGCCTGGAGAACAATGAGGGTGCTCGAATTGGACGAGGGCGCCTCTGCCCTCGTCCACGCGGCGGAAGGCATTCGTCCGCTCAACATCCTGCTCGTGGCTGACTCCCTGGACGCAGGCGGCGCCGAACGCCACGTCGTCGGACTAGCTGCCAGCCTGGTGCGAGCCGGTCACGGGGTTACCATCGCGTGTTCAACCGGCGGCGTGCTGACGGACATCGCCCGCCAGCACGGGGCCGGGGTGCGGCCGCTGCTGTCAGCGCGGGCCAAGCGCAGGCTGAGTCTGCCATTCGCGCGAAACATCAGGCTCCTGATCAAGCGCCAGCAATTCGATCTCGTTCACGCGCATATGTACGCGAGCGCTGCCGCCGCATCACTGGCAACCCTCGGTACCTCGATTCCGCTGGTCGTAACCGAGCACAGTGAAGCCACCTGGCGGGGGCAGGGCGCTCGCGTCCTGAGCCGCTTCATCTACTGGCGTGCCCAACAGGTGATCGCCGTATCCGAAGGCATTCGGCAACGCCTGCAGCACGTAGATCGGGTTGGGCGCAGTCGAGTGACGATCATCCCCAACGCCCTGCCAGCGCTCGATGAGCCGTCCACGGTCGCGGAGCCTGCACTGCCGCTGGCCCTGAAAGGCCGACGTCTCGTGGGGGTCGCGGCTCGGCTCCAACCTGAAAAGGGCGTTCGGTATCTGCTCGAGGCGGCCGTGTCTGTCGGATCCGAGGTGCCGAGTGCGGCGTTCGTCATCATCGGCGACGGGCCCGACCGATCACAGCTCCAGAATCTCGCCGCGCGGCTCGGGATCGCGGACCAATGCTATTTCCTTGGTTTCCGACCCGACGCGCGGAAGGTTATCCGCAAGCTCGACGTTCTGGTCGTCCCGTCGCTGAGTGAAGGCACGCCACTCGTGGTCCTCGAAGCTATGGCCGCCGGAGTACCAATCGTCGCGAGTGCGGTAGGCGGCATCCCAGAGCAGGTTCGACACGGCCAGGAGGCCCTGCTCGTGCCGCCGGCGGATGCACCTGCGCTCGCCGGTGCGCTCAGTCAACTGTTGCTCGATCCACGGCGCGCGCACCTGCTCGGAGAAAGAGGTCGGCAGCGGCTGCGGGAATGCTTCAGCCCTGATCGGATGCTGCACGAGACCTGCCGCGTCTACCACGCCCTCGTGCGCGCCTGACGAGAGTGGTTTGACCAGCGAAACGAGCGCCGACGCAGCGAGCGTCGTCCGCCGTGCGCGGGGCGAAGATATCCCGCGTATTCTGGACCTGCTGACGGAGTATGAGCTCCCCCGCTCTTACTTCGAGCCGTTGTATCTTGGCGACCCCACCTACCATCCGGAGCAATCATGGGTGATCGAGCAGGACGGGCGTCTGGCAGCCCACCTGCGGCTCTTCAACCGATGGATCCGCATGCACGATACGACGCTGCAGATTGCGGGGGTCGGCAATGTGATTACGTCAACAGCGTTCCGGGGCCGGGGGCACGCCGGCCGGCTGTTGGATGCCATGACGGCGGCCGCCACCAGCGAGGGGTTCCCCTACTCGCTGCTCTGGACACACCTGCCAACACTCTACGAGCGGCACGGCTGGGTGTCTATCGAGCAGCAGACGGTACGCGCGTTGCTGTCGGAGCGGTCCTCCGACCCGCCGATAATCAACTCCTTCAAGCCGGAGGATCTGCCGGAAGTCATCCGCATTTACGAGACCACGAACCACGACCGGGCCGGTCCGACCATGCGCACGCCCGACTACTGGCGGTCCCAGCTCGCCTGGCTGGAGAACGAGCCAGGCGACTTCCTGGTCGCGCGGAAGCCGGACGGGTCTCTGGCTGGTTACGTTCGAAGCAAGATCACGCAGTCCGAAGTCAAGGTCCTGGAGCTCGGGGTAGGGGCTGAGCAGACGGACGTTGGGCGGGCGCTTGTTGCTCGCGTAGCTCGACCGCGCGGTAATCATGTGCAGGCGCGGCTACCACCGTCTCTGTTGCACATGATCCCCGATAGCGAGCGCGATACGGAGGACGACTCGCGGTTCATGGGTCGGGTCTTGAGCCTGGAGTCGCTGGTGGGCACGCTCCAGCCGCTGCTCCTGCGCCGCCTGGAGCGGGCCGGACTTCGGGCTGGAGCCTGCTGGCTGACAACCAGCGCCGGGACTGCCGAACTCCAGTTGGCAGACGGGCACGTGACGCTCCACCCCGGCAGTCCGGTCGACCCGCGTGTCTGCCTCAACGAGGGCGAGCTCGCACACTTGCTGTTTCACGGATTCGACCAGATGGCGGCAGAACTCCTCGATGGGCGGTCTGATGCCGCCCTGCTGCGGGCCCTTTTCCCAGCACAGGACTTCGTAATCTGGCCAGCGGACGCCTTCTGAAGCCGCGGCCAGCATGACACTGTCCGTTGTCCAGGTCATTGGCAATGTCGCAGTCGGAGGTGCGGAGCGCCATCTGCTGGACCTGGTGCATGGACTCCGCCAGCGCCAAACGAGCATTCGGGTAATCTGCCCGCGTCCGGGCCCGCTTGTGGAGGCGCTAGCGGAGCAGGGTGTGCCGATCCAGTACCTGGAGATGGTCAGGCCGCGGCCAGGCGACGAGTATGGGCTGGACCAGGCAGCTGTGGAGCAGCTCGTCGCCTGGTTTCGTGAATGGCAACCGGATGTGGTCCACAGTCATCTGTATCCGGCCCACCTGCACGCCAGTCTCGCCGCCGTTCAAGCTGGCGTGTCGGCTATCGTCCACACTGCCCACACGCTGATCATGCGGCCAGGCGACGTGCTGCTCGGGCGCTTGAGCCGTGCAGTGACCATAGCCACGTCTGGGGCGGTGCTCGATCTGCTGGTCGGGGCTGGCTTGCCGCGCACGAACGTCGAGCTGATTTACAACGGGATCGGGCCAGACCACTTCCGGCTGGACCGCCGGGCGATCGACCGTGCTCGAGCGGAGCTGGACCTGGGAGAGGGCCCGGTGGTGGGGACGGTCGCTCGTCTCTCGCCCGAAAAAGGCGTAGACGTGCTGCTGCGGGCTCTTCGGGACGTCGTCGAGGTCGTGCCCTCGGTTACCGCGGTCATCGTGGGCGACGGGCCGGAAGCGGCAGCGCTTCGACAGCTCGTGGCCGATCTGGGCATCGCCAAGCAGGTCCGGTTTTTGGGGACGCGCGAGGACGTCTCGGTGCTCAACCACCTGTTCGATGTCTTCGTCTTGCCGTCGCGCGAAGAAGCTTGCCCGATGGCGCTGCTGGAGGCTATGGCGGCTGGGAGGGCAGTCGTCGCCACGCGCGTGGGGGGCTCGCCGGAGCTGGTCGAGCACGGAGTGGATGGTTTGCTGGTGCCGCCCGAGAGCCCGAACGTGGTGGCGCGGGCCGTGGTGAACCTGCTCGCCGACGCAGCGGCGCGCGAAGCGTTCGGCAACGCCGCCCGGGCGAAGGTTGTGGCGCGCTTCACTCGAGACCGGATGGTGTCCGCGACCCTGGCGTGCTACCGCCGCCTCATGCCCCTGAACGTTGCCGACAGAGAAGCTGCGCCCGCAGAGTCTCGCCCACACTCGGGGTGACCTTCAGCGGCCCTGGGGTAAACGCGGTCCGGTGTGGCGCACCGGCAGCAAAGTCGCGAATTGCTCGCTCGAATAGGTCGCCCACTTTCGGTAGCGCTGCTTGCATCGTGGCGTGGGTTGTGGCGCCCAGCCCGCCCCGGTAGAGCACCTGCTGGGCGCCCTGGGCCACAATCGCTCCCGAGTCGACGGCGGCGACTACCTCGTGTACGGTCAGCGCAATCTCGGGTCTACCGGCGAGCACCTCCCACACCACGACCGGGCCGCCACGGATCACGCGCGGATCGCTCGAGTGGATGTTAACGATCGGAACGGAAATCGCCTCCAGCGTGCGCCTGGTGAGGATCCGCGCACCCATCAGACAGACGAGATCGCAGCCAGCGGCGCGCAGCGCCTGGGCCGCGGCGGGGGCGTTGAGCGTCGGCACCCTGACCACGCTCAGCTCCCGCGGAAAGACGGGCCGCAGCACCCGCACCTGGCTGGTCGGCTGGCGGGTCAATGCACGGTACACCAGGATCCGCGTGGCCGCGATGACTTGCGAGCAGCCTGCAACGCGCGCCTGACGTTTGGCGAGCCGCCACAACTGGCGTACGGGCTGTCTACCTGGCAAATCCTCGTCCAGGACCACAAGCGGCACGACGATGCCGGCTTCTCGTAAGCGGGGCGCGTTCAGGCTGAGAAAGCCGCGGAAGATGTCTGCAGAGGCGCCGCACATGACTCCGACCTTGAAGTCTGTTTGCGGCACTGCGGGGTGCGACATGGGCGATCAGTGCCGGCGATGCAGGGGTACTACGACGACCACGAGCTCCAACGAACGCTCGGCGTACGCACGTCGCATGCCGAGCGGGGCCTAGAGGGGCGGCCGAAAAGTCTTCTGCATGGACATCGGCCCCTCTAGGCCAGTCTTTCGAACGGAGTTCGGCCGCTATACGCTTCCGGCAGCGCACTTTTCGGCCGAACTCCTGGGTGGCGGTGGCACGTGGACTGCAGAGCGCTACCCTGGACCGCTCGACTGGGGCGGGACACGATTGGATACGCAGGGAGATAAGACGAGCATGTCAGAAACAACTGTTGTCACTTCAAACCAGGGCTCTACGCCTGGTCGCCGCGTCTATGGCGGCCTGTACAGCGATGTCGCGTCTGCCGAAAGAGGTGTGCATCGTTTTCGTGATGCTGGCTACGCGGGCGACCGGATCGGGATCGTCTCACGCGACGCCGCGGCCAAAGACGTGGCCGAGGAGACCGGCGCCAAAGCTGCCGGCGGAGCTGCCACTGGCGCGGTCGCGGGCGGCGTGCTCGGTGGTCTGACCGGGCTGCTGGTGGGCATCGGCGCGCTAGCCATTCCAGGCATCGGGCCCGTAGTTGCGGGCGGTGTGCTGGCGAGCGCATTCGGGCTTGGCGGCGGGACCGCCCTGGCGGGTGCGGGCATCGGCGCCGCCGCGGGTGGACTGATTGGAGCCCTGACCGGGCTCGGCTTTTCACAAGACGAGGCGAAGTACTACGACGATGGTGTCCGGGGTGGCCGCACCCTGGTGACTGTTGACGACGAGCATGGCCGAGCAGAAGGCCTGTTCGACGAAACCGGCGCCGAGCGCTACCGCGGCGGCTCGTCGACCACGACCACGACGGTCCGCACCGTCTAACGAGCGGCGCGTCTAACAAGCGGCGCGTCTAGGGAAATCCAGGCTCTTGCCCGCTGTCCGCGCTGAGCCGTTCGGTTGTCAAGCCGTTCGACCTCCAGGCGGACAAGGCAACCCGGGCACTTGCTCGGTAGCAAGCCGTTCCGCCTCGCGCGGGCAGCGCGGCCCGGGCACTTGTTTGGTCGCAAGCCGTTCGAGCTCCGAGCGAACAGCTCAGCCAGGGCAGGCCATCTGGTCGCAAGCCGTTCCACCCTCACGCGGACGGCGTTGCTAGAGGGGCGGCCGAAAAGTCTTCTGCCACGGAGTCGCCCCTCCAGGCAATCTGTTTGAACAGAGTTCGGCGACCCTTTGGCGTGTGAAATGCGCTTTCGCCCGAACTCCTAGGGTACTTGTGTGTTGGTCGCAGCCGTTCGAGCTTTGTGCGAACAGCTCAGCCCCGGGGGGCGCGCATCGCTCGCGTGAGGCGGGGTGTCAGGACCGCCGAGTGCGGGGGCGACCAGGGGCGTGCTCGGCGGTCCCCTCAGACTGGCGCTACTGCGCCGTGATGGTGCCCCGCATGCCGCCGGATTCGTGTCCGGGCTGGGAGCAGACGAAGGTGTACGTGCCGGGGCGGGCAATGGTGAAGGTGGCGGAGGCAGTTGTTCCGCCGGCGGCGATGATCTTCACGGGCTGGGCCGGGCCCTCGACCAGGGACCAGTCGTGAAGCATCTGGCCGGTGTTGGAGAAGGTGAGCTGGACCGGCTGGCCGGCCTTGACGGTGAGGTTTGCAGGCTCGAATTTCAGCGTGTCTGTCCCCTGGACGGTGAGGACCTGGCCGGCCGCGGCCGCAACCGTCGGGCGAGCACTAGCCGCGGCGGGGTTGGAGCTCGAGGAGCTGCAGGCAACCAGCAGGCCAGTAGCCAGGGCAAGACAGAGCGAGTACATAAGGGTACGCATGCGTGCTTTCCTCCTGAGAAAAAGTGGCTGAGAAAAAGTGGGTTCGCTTCGAGCCTGGCATCGTGTGTGTCGGAACTTTCGGGAATTACTGATAAGCGTAGCATTAGGTAAGCGGGTGCGCCTGATTTTTCAGTTCGGCGCTCCTGGACTCAGGCTGTTGCTGCATACTGCGTTCTGGAAGTTCCACAGCTTACCTGAAGACGAGGGCGCGGTTCGACTTCAGCCGAAACGGACGTTCGCCCTTCACCAAAATACGCAGTGGCGACCTGCGGCGGCGACGCACGCTAAACTGCGTGAAGTTTCCCTCAGGTGTGCCCATCCTCGCGCTGAGCCAGGCCTGGATCAGACTAGGGCTTGGGCTTCGGCGCGGAGCAGGTGGACGACGGTGATGCTGGCGGCGCGGGCGTCGCGACCCAGGTACACGCCTGGCATGCGGGCGCGTAGCTCGGGGCGATCATTGAAGATCCAGCCGCCATAGCCAAGCTGAGGCCGGGGCGGCGGCAGGCTGCGGAGCGCTCGCAGCGCCTCGCCGAGCGCTTCGGCGGTGTCGTCTGTCTGAGCCGACAGCAGGACCAGTCTGGGCGCGGCCTGCCGCACGAGCTGCACGAGCTCATCGGCCGGCAGGTTGGCTCCCAGGTAGCCGACGCCATACCCGCGGCGAGCCAGGAACAGGCAGATCGTCAGCAGGCCCAGCTCATGCCACTCGCCGGGCGGGCAGGCCGCCAAAATTGGCGAGCGGTCCACCCCGGCCACCGCGTGCTGGAGCATGCTCGAGAGCCGGGCACGTACGACGCCAGTTGCAAAGTGCTCGTGAACGACCGACGCTTCGCCGGCCCGCCAGCGGCGGCCAATCTCGTTCATCACCGGCTGCAGCACGCCTACACACACCTCCTCGACCGACAGCGTGCTCAGGGCGTCTGACAGGGCGTCCTCGGCCCGGCTGGCGGACAGGTCCAGCAGCGCCTGCAGCAGCTCGTCGCCGAAGACCGCCAGCGGTGACCTCACGGCAGCTGGCTCGCCGGACGACGTCGACGACGCAGCAGCGTTGCGGACAAGAGCGATGGCGCGGCTGATGGGCACGCCCTGATCGGTCTGCATGCGCAAAGCGCGGATCGTCCAGATATCGCGCTGGCTAAACAGTCGGCGACCGCTCCTGTCGCGACCCGGCCGGGGAAACCCGTACCGACGCTCCCAGGCGCGCAAGGTGACGGCCGGTACACCGGTGTGACGGGCGATAGCCGCCATCGAATACAGCGGCGTATCAGGTCCGGGCGATGCCATGTGTCCCAATCATAGCCTGCGTGCATGACTATGGGTACAGCGTGGGTATAGTAGGTGTAGAGTATTTGTATAGCAGTCGATCAACCCCGGAGAACTGCCATGCCCCGTCCTCGCCCAGGCCAACCCCCGACTGATTCGTCGCCAGCCATTCCGCGTCCGCCGCAGCGCTCCAGCGTCCTCCGAGCAGAGCTGCGCTGCTACCTGTGTGCCGAAACCTGCGGCGCCCTCGAAGCTCCGCCCGCGCCGATCATGCCGCCCGTGGCCCGCTTCTGCGCAGCCGACGGCTCGCCCTGCCGGGTGCTCGCCTGGCGCACGCTTCGGTGTCCTCGCTGTGGCGGTCGGTCACTGTTTCTGGAAAACGCCCAGACGATCGTGCAGCGCATGGAGCGCATCGACTGGACCCTCGAGCAACCCCGCCGTGGTCGGCCACCAGGCTGGCTGGTCGCGCTGCGCGACCGTCACGACGCAGCCTGAGGCAGCGCATGCCGAACGTCTTTCGTGCCAGGGCGCGCACCTTTTCGTTTGCCGCATATTTTCTGCCCGCGAACCTGCGCGATGCGGTGGCCGGCCTGTATACTTTCGCACGCGCTATCGACGACCTGGTCGATGAGCCGCCCGCCACCCACGCACGTGAGGACGTCCGGGCGGAGCTGGACGAATGGCGTGGTTGGCTCGAGCAACCGGCGGTTGTGGCTCCGCCCCATGCTGCGCTGGCAGCCTGCGTCGTACCCGCGCTGACCATCCACGGTGTACCGGCCGCGTATCTCCGGCTGCTCGTCGACGGGGTGGCCTCGGACGTGAACGGGCCGTGCCTCGACTCGTGGTCGGATCTGCGCGTCTACTGCGTCCAGGTCGCCTCCAGCGTCGGGCTGGCCATGTGCCACCTGCTCGGCGCAGGCGATGATCCGGTCGCCCGCCAGTCCGCCGTTGACCTGGGCATCGCCATGCAGCTGACCAATATCCTGCGAGACGTTGGCGCCGATCTCGCCGCCGGCCGTGTCTACCTGGCGCGTGATGACCTGGCAGCACACGGCTACTCGCCCGAGCGGCTGCACACGCTGGCGGAGCGGGTGGCGCAGCGTGGCCCGGGCGCACTCGACGAGCCCTTTCGAGACCTGATGCGCACCCAGATCGGCCGCGCACGTGCCTATTACGCCCGCGGTCTCGACGGGGTGCCGCGCCTACCCGCAGACTCCCGCCTGGCAATTCTGATCGCGGCGCGCCTGTACCGGGCCATCCTGGACGACATCGAGGCCGCGGACTTCGATGTGTTCACTCGCCGAGCCTCGACCTCAACGTGGTCCAAAGTGGCTGAGGCAGCCCGGTGTGCGTTCATGCTCCGGCTACCCACGTGCTGGCGCCAGGCGTCGTCCGCTGAGGCGGACTCCCATCGAGGCGACCTGCCCCGGGGATCAGTCGCCCCCGACCTGCTGCCAGTGGCTCGACCATGACCGCCTCGCGCATCGTGGTTGTTGGTGCCGGCCTGGGTGGACTGTCAGCCGCCATCCGCTTGCAGGCGGCCGGTCAGAGCGTCACCCTGGTCGAAAAACGCGCCCAGCTCGGCGGCCGTGCCGGCCAGCTCAAAGCCGATGGTTATACGTTCGACATGGGCCCCAGCATCATCACCGCGCCGCACCTGCTGCACGATGTGTGGTCCAGCGCTGGCGCGCGGTTGGAGGATGACGTCGAGCTGGTACCCCTCACGCCCTACTACCGCATCTATTTTGCCGACGGACGCCACTTCGACTACGGCGGTTCACCAGAGCAGGTCGAAGCGCAGATTCGGGCCTTCGATCCGGGTGCGATCAGCGGCTACCGGCGCTTCATGGCCGCGACCCGCCACATCTATCAACGCGCCTTCGAGGACCTGGCAAGCCAACCCTTCCACAGACTCGGAACCTTTCTCAAGCTGGTTCCAGAGCTGCTGCGGCTCAATGCGGCCCAGAGCGTCTACGACTTCGTCTCGCGCTTCTTCCGCGATCCCCAGCTGCGCACGGTGTTCAGCTTCCACCCACTGTTCATTGGCGGCAACCCATTCCGAGCCAGCGCGATCTACTCGATCGTCCCGTATCTGGAACGCAAAGGTGGAATGTGGTTCGCACGCGGCGGCATGTACGCGGTGGTGCAAGCCATGCACGCCCTGTTCTCGCGGCTGGGCGGCGAGACCCGCCTGTCGAACGGTGTTGAGGAGGTGCTCGTCGACGACGCTACCCGCCGGGCGACAGGCGTGCGCCTCGCCAGCGGCGAGAGTCTCGCGGCGGATGCGGTAGTGCTGAATGCCGACGTCGCCACCGCGTACATGCAGCTCGTGCCAGCTCGATACCGGCGGCGCATGTCGGACCGCCGCCTACGTGGCTATCGCTACGCCATGAGCTGCTTTCTGCTGTATCTCGGCCTCGACCGCCAGTACCCTCAGCTGTTGCACCACACCATTGTCATGGCGCCGCGCTACCGCGGCCTGATCCGCGACATCTTCGATGGCCGCGGCTTGCCACGCGACATGAGCCTGTACCTGCACGCCCCAACCAGGACGGACCCGACCATGGCTCCGCCGGGTGGCGAGAGCCTGTACGTGCTCGTTCCGGTGCCCCACCTCGGCCGCGGCATCGACTGGACCCGGGCGGCGCAGCCGTTCCGCGATCGCATCGTCGACTTCCTGGAGCATGACTTCGGCATGACCGGTTTAGAGCAAGCGATCCAGACGGAGCACCGTTTCACGCCGCTCGATTTTCGAGACGACCTGTCGAGCTATCTGGGCTCCGCTTTTTCGATCGAGCCGACGTTGCTGCAGAGTGCGTACTTCCGTCCGCACAACGTCTCGGAGGATGTGGCTGGCCTGTATCTGGTCGGCGCCGGCACGCATCCGGGCGCGGGCCTGCCAGGTGTACTGCTTTCGGCCAGCATCACCAGCCGACTCGTCCTGCAGGCGTTGGACCAACCTGACGCAGCTCCGACAGGGTTACCGAGGGTCGCCGCGTGAGCCGCACGCTGGGCTGCCTGGAGGGGCGACTCCGTGGCAGAAGACTTTTCGGCCGCCCCTCCAGGCAATCTGTTTGAACGGAGTTCGGCGACCCTTTGGCGGTGGAATGCACTTTTCGGCCGAACTCCTGGCTCTGGCTCAGGCTGTTCTGGGAGTCCGGGTGGTGTGGCGATTGTTGCGCACGGGCTACGACGTACCGATCCGCGCCGTGCCGCCGGGCGATGTCCAATCCGGTCGAGTGACGGTGGTCGTGCCGGTGCTGAACGAGTCGGACCGTCTGAGACCTTGCCTGGAAGGATTGCTGGCCCAGGGCGACGAGGTTGCTGAGATTGTGGTGGTCGACGGTGGCTCGTCTGACCACACGCCGGACCTGGTCCGCGACTTCGCTCGCCGAGACCGTCGCCTGCGCCTGATCGAGGCCGGTACCTCGCCGGCGGGCTGGAACGGCAAGGTCTGGGGTCTGGCTAACGCCGAGCGCGAGCTCCGTCCTGGACAGCATTGGCTGCTGACCGTCGACGCCGATGTCCGCCCCTCTCCGGCGTTGACGCGATCGCTCGTCGCACGAGCGGAGGCGCGTGATCTGCGGCTGCTGAGCGTGGCCACTGCCCAGCGGCTGTCGGGTGCGGCCGAAGGCTTCCTGCACCCGGCTCTTCTTTCGACGCTGGTCTATCGCTTCGGCCGCCCGGGTGGAGCCACCCGCTCGAGCACCAGTGCCATGGCCAACGGGCAGTGCTGCCTGATCCGGCGCGACCTGCTGCGTCAGCTCGGCGGCTTTCAGACCGTGCGTGCCTCGCTGTGTGAGGACGTGACCCTTGCGCGACTGGCCGCCCGAGCCGGCGCGCAGGTCGGATTTTACGAGGCCGAGAACCTCGTCGAGGTAGCCATGTACGCCGGCGGAGGCGACGTGTGGCGCAACTGGCCGCGCTCGCTCGCTACGCGGGATGCGCTATTCGGCCGCGCGGGCTGGCTGGGCCTGCTCGAGGTGTTGCTGGTGCAAGCGCTACCGCTGCCGGTCGTCGTGCTCGGCCGGCCGACGGGCATTGCGAAACGCTTGAATCTCCTGTTGCTCATGCTCCGCGTCGGCATGCTGGTGGGGATCGCGCGGGCGTATCCGTCGAGACCGGTGACGTACTGGCTCTCGCCCTTGCTCGACTTGCCAGCCGCGCTCGCACTCTGGCGGAGTGCCCTGCGCAGACAGCACGTCTGGCGCGGCCACTCCTACACCCGCGAGAAGGGACACATCGTCGCTGCATGAACGTCGCACGTGCACTCCTCGTTGGACACACGGCCGCCCTGGTGTTCGGTCTGGCTGGCATGCTTATCGCTCTGCCCCATCCCGAGCTGTGGTCTGCGAGCCCATTGGGCCAGCAAGCGTTCGCATTCGGCATGCAATACTCGGGGCCGCTACACATGGTGCTTGGCGCGGCGGCCATGTTTGCGTTCGGTGGCACTACGCTCGGTTGGCGCCGCACGGCTCTCTTCTTCGGCCTGGCGTGCAGTCTGTCGCTGACTTCGGAGCTGATCGGGACTGGAACCGGGTATCCATTCGGTAATTACGAATACACCAGCGGTCTCGGCTACAAAGTGCTCGGCCGGGTGCCATTCTCGATCCCGCTGTCGTGGTTCTACATGGGGCTGGCTTCTTTTCTGGTGGGAGGCACGCTGGCGCGCTGGCACCCCATCTGGAGCGTTGCGCTCGGCGCCTACTTCCTGACCGTATGGGACCTGGTCCTCGACCCGGCCATGGCTCATCCCAACCTGGCGCTGACGTTCTGGGTGTGGCACCAATCGGGTCCGTATTTCGGGATGCCGATCCAGAATTTCGTGGGCTGGACTGCCACCGGGGCGCTGTTCATGGGCCTCAGCCGGTGGCTGTGGGGCAGTACGGTGCCGGCAGTGCCGCCCCGCTTTCCGGTGGCCGTGTATCTGCTAAACATGTTTTTCGCGATGGTGCTGAGCGGCTCGGGTGGCGTTTGGGCCCCGATCGGTGTGACGCTCGCATTCGGAGTGCTTGGTGCCACGTTCTCACTGCGTCGCCTGGCGACCTACCGGTTGACGCCGGGTCCGACGTGATGACGCGACTGGGCGTCGGCCCAATGGTCACACCGGGCGCAGCGCCAACGTCAGTCTCGGCCGCATGGCGAGTCGGCTCGTGGTTCCGCCGCCGCGCCGCGCGATCGCTCGCGGCTCAGGCGCTCGACCTGCACGTCGTCGGCCTCGAGCACCTGCCGGCCGACGGCCCGGCGATCCTGGTCGCGCGCCATTACCACCACCTGTACGACGCCGTTGCGATCGTTGCAACGGTGCCGCGGGACGTCCACATCCTGGTGGCTCTCGATTGGCTTGGCGCAGGTGCACGTCTGCGATTGATGCGCTGGCTCACGCGAGCGGCGCGCTGGCCGGGGGTGTGGCGCTCCGGCCCGGCCTGGCGACTCAACCGCGAGGGCTATCGGCAGAGCCTGAGACTCCTGAGCGAGGGGCGTCTGCTCCTGGTCTTCCCAGAGGGCTATCCCAGCATTGACCCGGCCGGTAGCCGCAAGTCAGACGCCGAGGCGTTCCTGCCGTTCGACACCGGTTTCCTCGGGCTGGCGGAGCGGGCCCGAGGGCAGGTGCCGATCGTGCCGGTCGGCCTGGGGTACGCGGTGCGCCCGACGGGGGGTTGGACGGTGTGGCTCCGCTTCGGCCAAGCGATGCAGTTCGATGCTGGGGCGCCTGCTCAGCGGCGCGCGCGGTTGGCGGCGGTCGAAGCGCGCGTGCGCCAGCTATCAATGCCGCCGGCCAGTGGACCGGGTGCGTAGGCTCGGTGGCTCAACTGACTGATCCGTCAGGCGAGCGATGACTGCCACGGCCGCGGCAGCATCCGGACCAACGTAGGTCCCGTCCACCGCGGCGCGCAACGCCGGGCTCGCATTGAATGCCTGGCCGCCGAATGCCAGGCGTGGGTAAGGCGGCGACCCCGCTTGAAGCGCCTGTGGTGCCAGGCGCAGCGCGCGCGCCGTTTCCCGGCTCTGCGCGGACAGCACGACCACTGACGGGTGGTGCCGGACCACAATCGCCGCCAATCCCTCCAACGGCAAATTTGGTCCCAGGTACCGCACCGTGTAGCCTAGCCGCGCCAGAAAGATAGACACCAGCAGGATGCCTACTTCGTGCCATTCGGACGGTGCGCAGGCGGTGAATACGAGCGCCTCTCGCCTGGCCGGAGCCTGGTACGCCCCCAGCAGCGCAAAGAGTTTGGAGCGCACGAACGATGAGACGTAGTGCTCGTCGGCTACCGATACCTGGCCAGCATGCCATCGGTCGCCAACCTCAACCAGCAGTGGCTGGAGCACGTGCAAGCACACGTCCTCAACCGAGTACAGAGCGAATGCTTCACCCAGGATGCCGTCGGCGGCCGTGGCGTCGAGACCGAGCAGGGCCTCCTCCAGCTCGGCCTGCAGGGCCTTGAACGAGCGTGGATCGCCTGATGACGCGCGTCCGGACGGTTCGGATCGGGCATGGCCACCTCGCAGTATCTCGACCGCGCGGCTGATGGCCACCCCTCGAGCGGTCTGCTCGGTCAACCGCTGGATGATCTGGATGTCGCGTTCGGAGTACAGCCGCTGGCCGCCCGCGTCCCGGCTCGGTCTCGGGTAGCCATAGCGTCGCTCCCACGCCCGCAACGTGGTGGCTGGTACACCGGTCCGCTGGACGACGGCAGCGGTGTTGTAGAGGGGTGCCCTGGAGACTTCAGTCAACATCGGCGCCGCTCGTCATCGCCTAGGCTCGGCAGACCGGAATGAGCACACACTGCCGGGCGACGGCATGACGGTACGCAAACAGCCGCCACAGGAAGGGTCGAACCAGAACATCCAGGACGGGCGCGAGGATGCCGCCCGGCAGCTCGTACTCCAGCTCGTCGCGGAGTCTGGTGCCTGAGCCTTCAGGCAACATCAGGTGCCGGTGTCGCCAGCTGCGGAATGGCCCGCGCAGCTGCGCCTCCACGAAACACCTGGGCGGCTCGTACACCTCGTGAACTGCCTCCCACTCGCGTCTGAGCGGACCGCGACCCAGCACTATTAGCGCTCGCTCGCCTGGTCGTAAGCTGGGCGCCGGCCGGACCACGCGCGCGCCTGACCAGGGCGGCGTTAGCAGCGCGAAGGCATCCGGGCGCTCGTGAAAGGCAAACACGCGCTCGGGCGCCGCCGCGATGTGGCTCTCGAAAAACAGCCGCTTCATCGGGCCCACGAATGCACCCGGTCATTCTAAACCCAGGGGCAGGCTGTGTCGGCATCCGGGATGGCACTGGACGCGAGCTCAAAGCCTGCGCAGCCGATCCTACGGGAGCGCTGACTCAAGCTCCGTGAGGCGCGCTCGGGGAGGACCCGGACGACCTGAGCAGCAGCCGGCGTAGCGCCACCCGCGCGGCGTAGTAACCGCTCATACCGTGGACACCACCGCCAGGCGGTGTGGATGAAGAGCAGACAAACAGCTTCGGATTCGGCGTCGCATACGGGATCGGCTGAAGAGCGGGGCGGAAGAACAGTTGGCGCAAGGTCGACTCGCCACCGCTGATGTCCCCGCCGACCATGTTGGCATTGTGGCGTTCGAGGTCAGCCGGACCCATCACGTGGCGCTCCAGAATGCGATCCCGAAAGCCTGGCGCGAACCGCTCGACCTGAGCCTCGAGGCGGTGGGTCATGTCGAATGTGCTGCCGTTGGGTACGTGGCAGTACGCCCAGCCCACGTGCTTGCCTGCCGGAGCCCGCGACGTATCGAACAGCGTCGGCTGAACGACCAGCACGTAGGGTCGCTCCGCCGGCTGACCCGACCACTCCAGGGAGCGGCCGTAATCGATTTCCTCCAGAGTGCCGCCCAGGTGGACCGTGGCCGTGCGGCCGACCTCTGGCGCGCGCCAGGGGATCGGAGCGTCGAGCGCCCAGTCGACTTTGAACGTGCCCAGCCCGTACTGGTAGTGCTCGAGCTGGAGTCGGTACGATGCCGGCAAGTCCGTTGCGCCCAGCTGCAGGATCTGGCGTGGGGTGAGGTCCAGCAGCACCGCTCGAGTCCGTGGGAGCTCGTCGACGGAGGTGACCGGTGCTCCAAGCTGGAGGTGGCCGCCAAGCGAACGGAAGTACGACACCAGGGCGCGC
>JAABUQ010005569.1_pt1 | contig 19917 bp, 19 predicted proteins | sample 5560001 | NCBI WGS metagenome assembly JAABUQ01 (sample SAMN10711888, study PRJNA513371) | rock metagenome | isolation source: Antarctica rocks | place: Antarctica: Victoria Land, Finger Mt nord | collected 2015-12-18
GCCCGTATCCTTGAATTCATCGATTACTTCAATCGCACAATGGCTAAGCCTTTCAAGTGGACTTATCAGGGTAAAGCCTTAAAGCAATGATGAAGGGTAGGCAAACTCACACCTAGGTCTACTAGTATGTAAGACAACTTCGGATTGACCACTGGATGGATGATTGCTAAAGCGAGCCATTACCGCATCGATCGCATTGTCAATAATATTCATCCATACCTGCTCTAACCCATGCCCATAAGACATCACTGTGGGTAGATCATCTGCATAGTCCCGAATGACTGTAACGCCTCGCTTGAGCTTATGTCCCAGAATCGTCAGTGTGCTTTCTAAACCCTCATGGATATCGACTGCTTGAAGAGCGATCGCATCAAGTGAGGAGTAGTCCTGTACAGCCTCTACGAGTTGGTGGATGCGTTCCGTGCTATGTTCTAGCGCCTGCAAAAGTCCAGCAACGGTTAGGGTTGCATCTAACCATAACAGAATTTCATGCAGGCATTGCCCCTGCAACCGAGCAGATATTTGGTCAAGCCAATCGCTGTCTAATCCAGCTTTGACTAGGGTTGAGGCTAACTGCCAACCATTTTGGATATTATGGTCATCCATCCACTCAATAATCCGATCTTCGCGATCGCTCTGGGTGAGAGTGTCTAACGATGCCACATTCTGGGCACGGACAATGGCACCTTGTTGCAGGCTCGTGAGAAACTCGCGTTGCTCATCCGTTAATGATTTCTGCGTCAGCTTGAGGGTTTGCGTCTGTAAGATGGGGAAAACCTGCCGTAACTCATGCGCTGCTCGACGAGCCGCAGAGGCAGGATTATTCAGTTCATGTGCTAAGCCTGCGGCTAGAGTTCCTAGAGAAATCAGCCGTTCTCGATGTTGCGCTAGGATTTGTGTCTCCTGCACGCGTTCAATCATTGTTTGTAGAATTGTCATTGCCATAACTGGGCACAGTCCCATAAGTTGCCAGAAGGTCTCTGCACTCAACTCCAGGATGTGACAAGCAGTCATGGCTTGTCCGCTTGCCCAAAAGTGGGATACCCCCATCAGCAGTGGCACCTCACCAAATAGGGTGGGAGTATCGTGCTGTTTCAGCAGAATATCTTGGTTGCCAACACGTTGAGTCAAGCGAAGACTTCCATCTAGCAACACAAACACGCAAGTTGCAGGCTCTCCCTCGGCTCGCAAGAGTTCACCAGGCTGAAGCCTGATTTCTTTGCCTCGATCGATAATCCACTGCAGTTTCACCTCTGGTAGCTTGGCAAGCACCGGGACACGACGCAGGAGGTTGATGTTCAGCAGCACAACAGACTTAAGGGGGCTAGGCATGGTTGAAGTTACGCAACTTGAGATTTTGCCGAAATACTGCCAGATTCTGTCAAATTCATTGAAAGATAAACTTGAAAGCAGGTACAACCGGGTTTGGAACTGACCTGAATTTGACCCTGATGTTGATCCACCACCACTCGATAGGCGATCGGCAATCCTAAACCCGTTCCGTTGTCCGTTGCTTTCGTTGTAAAAAATTGGTCGAAGATGTAAGGCTGAATCTCAGGCGGAATGCCGGGTCCGTTATCAATAATTTCTACTAGCACTCTTTCCCCACTCTGAGAAGTTCGCAGGATCAGCTGTCCTTGCCCTGCCATTGCATCAATGGCATTGTCGATCAGGTGAGTCCAGACCTGATTCAAGTCACCACCATAAACACAAATAGGGGGCAAGGTGCGATCGTACTCCCGAATCACTGCAATGCCGGGTACCAGCCGATGATTAAGGACAGTTAGGGTTCTCTCAATTCCTTCATGGATTTCCATTTCCTGCAACGGAGCTTGATCGAGATAGGTGTAATCCTTCGCAATTTGGACTAATTCAGCAATGTGCTGCGTGCTGGACTCTACATCATTCGCAAGAGCTAGGCTTTTGAGGGTGGTTTTTAACCAAGCTAAGACCGCACAAACTGATTCAGAGGGAATAATGCTAGCAATGTGATTGAGGGTGGCGGTATCCAAGCCAGCACGTGTCAGCACCTTGGCAAATTGTTGTTGATGAGGAATGCTGCGTTCAGTCAGCCATTGAATAATTTCCTCTTCCTGATGGTGCCACGCTTGAGGGTTGCTTGCCACTGGGAGGGCGGTCATGCGTTCCAAAATTGTTTGTTGGAGATTGAGCAGGAATTCTTGCTGTTCAAGCGTCATGTGCTGGGCATTGAGTTTGACAGCGAGGGGTTGGAGCCACTGAAACAAGTCCTGCAAATGTTCAACCGCCTGCCGTCCAGTGGCAGCCACTTGTTGGAGTTCCTGAGCGAGACCTGAAGTGAGTGTGCCCATAGACACCAGTTTTTCTGCCTGCATCGACACCCTTCCCAAGTCTTGCGTTCGCTGAGCGGTCATAATCAGCAAGTCACGACTGATCGCAGGAGATAACTCCATAATTTTCCAAAAAGCCTGAGTATCGAACTCCAAGAGGTAGCTCTTGAGCATGGCTCGTGCAGTAGTAAGGTAGGGCTGATTCAGGAGAATGAGTTCGTGACCAAAATAGGAGTGAGGACCGAAGTTTACCCAAGGAACTTGGCGATCACCCATCTTTTTCGTACATTGAATTTCACCTTCCAGTAACACCCAGAAGCCTCCCGATGGTTCTCCTTCAACCGCCAGAATTTCTCCTGATTCTAACCATCGTTCACGTCCCAGTTTGGCAAATTCAAACTGTTGATCATCTAGTCGGGAGAAAAGCGGAATTTGGCGCAGGATATTCAGATCCATAACATCATGCATATCAGCTTAAAGCCTTTTAGCTCAGCACTTGGTACTAATCGGAATCCAGACTTGGAAGCGAGTTTCTCCGGGTTTGGATTCAAGACGAACGCTACCCTTATGTTGCCCTTCTACAATGCGACGAACAATATCTAATCCAAGTCCTGTTCCTTTCCCGACTTCCTTCGTCGTAAAGAACTGCTCAAAAATCCGAGGCTGAATTTCAGCGGGGATGCCAACTCCATCATCCGCGATCTCGACTAGGATGCGATCGCTCTCCTGTGCCGTCCGAATCCGCAGATGTCCCTTACCGTTCATCGCATCAATGGCGTTGTCAATCAGATTTGTCCATACTTGATTTAGCTCTCGACCATGGGCACAGATGCGAGGCAAATGACCATAGTCCCGGATCACCTCAACTCCATACTTGAGTTTGTGTTTTAATATGGTTAGGGTGCTCTCAATCCCCTCATGGATATCTACTTCTTGTAGTGGACCTCGATCCATAAAGGAGTAGTCTTTGATCGCTTGAATCAGACCAGAAATTCGGTTTGAGCTTTGCTTAATCTGGTCCAGCATGCAGGTCCCCGTCAACGTTGCTTCTAGCCAAGTCAGCACATTCCCAACACAGTCTGGAGTGATCTGAGTCTGAAGCTGTTCTAAGTCATCCGGCTTCAGCCCTGCTACAACTAATGTCGGTGCAAGCTTCCAGCCATTGTGTACCCCATGCTCCTCTAGCCAATCAGTGAGTTCATCTTCAGCTTCACTTTGACTGAGTGGATCGCGTTGAGCGGGCTTCAGGGCAGATTGGAGTGATCGCTCATAAAAACGGCTCAAAAAATCAACTTGTTTTGGACTAATGGGCTGCTGATAAATTTTGAGGGCGAGTGTGGGCAACGTTTGCAGAACCTCTTCTAAGGTTTCAACATTCCGCCGAATTGCTGCTGCTGGATTATTCAACTCGTGGGCTAAACCTGCCGACATCGTACCTAGAGAGATCAGCTTGGCTTGCTGTTGCGTGACGGATTCGTGGATTTGCGATCGCTGTGCTGAGATCTTGAGAAGCTTACGCATCAGGGTTGGACAGATCTGCAATACCTCCCAAAACTGATCCGACTCTAACTTATAGAACACCACATCCGTCAGTGTCCGCCCTGTGGTTGGGTAAGGTTCATCCAGCAGCAGAATCAGTTCAGCGAATACGTCTCCTGCCACCAGGGTGACAGCGTGAGCTTCTTGCTGTCCCACATTGCGCGTCCACTCCGTCTTGCCTGCCAAAATCATATAGAACCCATCAGGCGGATCGCCCTGCTTGGCAATCAGGGTTCCTGCCGGGAGATGAACCTTGGCTCCTTTATCGGCAATACACTGAAGCTGAGCCTCATCAAGGTGCGAGAGTAAAGGAATCTGCCTTAAATCATCTTTGATGTCGGTCATGGGTCACTTGCCTAAATCAGAGTCATTATAGATTGCTGAGATAGCGATGAATAAACATCACTAGTTGCTAACATGGAATGAAAGACCTGACCTCTGGAGTGCTATTTTGTGGGCTTATTTGACGATCTTAGCCGGTTTCTGGAAAGCCGTTTAGAAGAATTTTTACGTGATAATCCCCATCTGGAGTTAGAAGCGCTCTTAGAGCAGTTGCGCGAGCAAGAGGAAGACACCTTAAAGTTAGTTGCTGAGCTTCAACTGCAAGAAAAGCGATCGGAGGAAGAGATTCTTGCTACTGCTCAAGAAATTCAGCGCTGGCATATCCGCATAGAAAAGGCAAAGGCGGCTGGGAGACTCGATTTGGCTCAGCCAGCACAAGAGCGAGAAGCAGCCCTGCTACGCGAAGGTAATCAGCGCTGGGGGCAAATGCAAGGGTTGAAAGAGCGGATTAAACAAGCCCAAGAACTTCTGCGTCGCATCCAGCAGCGCCGACAGGAGGTGAAAGCCAAAGCAGCCGAGACACAGGCGGCTCGTACCAACTATCGAGCCGAGCAGCGCTTGGAGACTGCTGGCTGGAATCAGAGTCGCACTTCTGATCACGGGTCGGATGTATTGGAAGAGACATTTCGGCATTGGGAAACCCAGGATGAGCTAGACAGGCTGAAGCGGAATCTGGGAAGATAGGGCAAATCTAAAACTTCACGCCCGTTCCAACAGTACTGTTAAAATTGACGACAGCACTGTTGATCTTCGCTCTATGGCTTACAGCCAGTTCACTATCAAAAAAGTAGTGGACGATTTCAACCTTACCCTAATTGAACAGGAATTTCTTGCCCCTGTTCAATCTGTCTCGCTTAGTCCCTATTTAAACGAGTTTTTAACCAAAAATCTGCAACTGGCGATCGCCCTCAATACAGAAAAGGCGAGGTCAGAACTGCTAATCTGTCCGCTACTACTAGCAGTGAAGGAAGCCCTCAATAACAGCATCAGTCTCTTCTCAGGAGAGGAATTCAATGTTGATGCTGAGGTAGGACTGACTGGGGTCTGTGATTATTTATTCAGTTACTCCCCAGAACAACTATTTATTAAAGCTCCAGTCGTCGTAATTATAGAGGCAAAAAAGGAAGATCTTAAAGGAGGACTAGGACAGTGCATCGCTGCAATGGTCGCTGCCTGGAAGTTTAATCAGCAATCTCGAAACCCCATCTTTACCATCTACGGTGCCGTCACAACTGGCACGCTCTGGCGATTCCTCAAACTAGAGGAGAGGACCGTCACTATTGACCTAAGCGAATATCTGCTGCCGCCCTGTGAGCCTATCCTGGGCAGGTTGGTGCAAATGGTACAGGGAGCAACCGCTTCTGTTGACTAAGGCTTAATGAGATATTGCTCAGATTGGCGATATTTAGCTACCAAACGTGCTCGCTTGATTGGTGGATAAAAAATTACTCCAGCTAAGGGCAAACCTGTGCCCAAAATGGCTGTTAGCACAAATTGATTCCAACCTCCCAGCATAAAGTGAAAACCTGAACTAATTCCTAACCCCACTGTTAGTGTTAGGGTAGTAAGAACTGATTTTCGGCTGAATCCTTGGTTTGCCATCCGAACTCCGATCGCCCTAATTAAATTAACTTCTAAAACCGGAGCTACAGCCCCAATTGTCATCCCGCTCAACAAGCTCCACATGCTGTTAAACCAATTAACCCCGGACCCAAAAGATACCAGAGCCATAGCCCCAGATGTCATTAAAGCGCCGAGCAAAGCTCCGAACAAAAACCCCTTCTTAACCCTAGCCCGATTTACAATCCGATCGTTCGTAGTTCCAGCCGCGATTGTTGCCCCACCAGCAGCCCCAGCCACAGCCCCAACTAAAGCCCAAGGAGCTATCGAACTCAAACTGCTCATACCATTAGGAATCCAGCCAGCCAAAAAGCTAGAAAGCATGCATAGTAGAGCGAGGGATAAATAAGGCAGCTTTTTGGTTCGGAACAATAAAGCTGTCTGAACTTTTATTGCTAAAGGTTGGCTCTCTATGTCAGTGTTCGCATGTAACAAAATCTGGCGGCTATAGAGCTTATTTGCTATTAGTTTACTAGTGTCAACAGTGACTTCACAATTAACTTGATTACCGGAAAACTCGGCAGGACTGAATGCTATCCAAGCGTGGGTTTCTGGGGTGTGTGGTGGATCGCTCAGATGAGGGGCAACTTCCCAGCTACCTGCAAGTAGGGTTCCAGGAGTAGGGTTGCTTACAGTGATAATTTGAGTCAGTTTTTCGCCCAGACTTGTCGCCCTAAATACCAGACTAGATGGGTTAAACCTAACCTCTGGTCGCCGGTTCAAAGCAATCGGCTTGAGTGCTGACAAGGCAGCTGCTGCAGAGGCATAGCGATTTTTGGGGTTGGGCTGCACTAGTTTTTCTAGCCAGTCAGTCCAATGCCGACTAAGATTGGGCACTAGATATTGGAAATTAATTCGACCATCCGCATCAATGAGAGTATTGATTGCAATTGATTTTGTCCGAGTCAGCAAGCAAATTAGCGCCGCACCCAAGCCATAAAGATCAGTCGCTTCACTGAGTTGACGATTGTAGAGCTGTTCCGGTGGCATGAAGCCAATGGTACCTAACGCGACGCTGCTCATCCCTACTTCCCCGCCGCCAATCCGAGCAAAGCCAAAATCCACCAGATAGACATGCATTTGCTCGTCAACTAAGATATTTTCTGGTTTAATATCTCGATGGATGACGGCAGGAAGGAGACTTTGTAGGTAAACTAAAATTTCTAGGACCTCGATTGCGATCTGCTTGATTTCCTCCGGGTCAAAGCAGCGCGGCACAGCTAGAGACTGGGCAGTTTTATATTCCTGCACCAGACAGAAGCCGTCTGAGGCTTCAAAAGAATTCAAATAGCGGGGGATACGAGGATGATTCAGAGAACGCAGTACTTGAATCTCGCGCTCATAGGCTTTAAACCCTGACCAGTTGGAGATACCAGGAAACTGAAACTGTTTAACGACGACTGGCAGATGAGTTTGGGTATCTGCCGCTAGGTACGTTACTCGACCACCAGCATAATTGCGCCCTAGTTCTCGGATGACCTGGTAGCCTAGCTCAGAAAAGTCTGGGAAGTCGCTCATAGTTGTTAGGGTGGGGCAGGTTCGATTATTGTAGTGCGATCTAAGCGTTAAGATTAGCGTGCTGTAGCATTTGCTTCTAGTTCCACTTTTACCTGATGAACCGCCTATCTCCTACTATGTCTGCCGCTCTCAAACGCTCTCAGGCGCGTTGGGATATCCACCTGCTCAGTAAATCACTTAGATGGGTGGGAATCTCGCTCTCGATTTCGTTGCTCCCCATAGCTGGGACAATGCGTCCTGCTATAGGAGCAGATAGAATTTATTTTACTTATGGGGCCTTAGAAAGATCTATTCCCATCGACTCTTTGCAAATCTACGCTAAAACTGGCAAATTTGACGCCGACTTAGCCCCTTACGCTAAACGTCTGAGCCGGAAACAGCGGATTGAGTTGCAGCGACTGCTGGTGAACCGAATTGATTTGAACTCAGTGGCGATTTCGCAGTTTTTCTATTCGCCCCTCGGAGAAACCCTGCTGGCACGACTAGGAGGATTTGTTCAAACCAGAGCTGGTTTATCTGGTTTCTATGGCATTCGGGGAGCGTTGATTTTGGCAGCCGCCGATCCCCAAGGCTTGACGCTTTTGAATGTACTGCAAAAGTTTCCGACTAACGGCATTCGGGTTGATTTAACGCGGATCCTCCAGACGATGGGGGACATGGAAAAACTGGTCAATCAAACGAATCGGGCGGTTGCACTTGTGTCCCAGCAGTCTAAAATAGCAGCCTCCACTGCCCAGCCAAGAGCGGATTTTTCTCGCCTACCAGACTTACAGCAAAGGGGACGGTTTGCCTGGAGCAAACAGACACTGATGCTCAATGACCGTCGACGCGCTAGCAAGTTTCTGACCGATATTTATCTCCCACAGCTTGACGCAAGAGCGCCAGTCATTGTGATCTCCTATGGTTTAGGTGAGGACCGCTCTAGCTTTGCCTATTTAGCGGAGCAACTAGCTTCCTATGGGTTCGTCGTTGCTATACCGGAGAATCCAGGCAGCAGTGCCCAACAAGTACGATCGCTGCTAAATGGTCTCGCTAGTGAGGTGGCAGAACCCAGGGAATTTATTAACCGCGCCTTGGATGTGAAATTTTTGCTAGATGAACTCCAGCGTCGCTCTCAGTCCGATCCCACATTTCAAGTCAACGTGCAACAAGTTGGGGTGATCGGTCAATCTTTTGGGGGCTACACAGCCCTAGCCTTAGCGGGGGCTCCCCTTAACTTTAGCCAACTGCAAAAAGGCTGTGAAAATCTCAACAATTCCTTGAATTTGTCGCTATTACTCCAGTGTCGGGCGCTTGAGTTACCGCGATTCCCATATGACTTGCACGATCAACGGATTAAAGCGGCGATCGCCATTAATCCCATTGATAGCAGCATCTTCGGGCAAGCTAGTCTCAGCAAAATTCAAGTACCAGTGATGTTCATCAGTGGCACCTCCGACACCGTTGCACCAGCCTTACCAGAACAGATTGTGCCCTTTAGCTGGCTAACTACTCCAGAAAAGTATCTTGTCGTGATTCAAGGCGGCACTCACTTTTCCACAATCGGCGACACAAACGCATCCAGATACCCCTTGGCAATTCCCTCCCAAATCGCTGGTTCAAACACCGAGCTAGCGCGTCGTTATGTCGAGGTGTTAAGTGTGGCTTTCTGCCAGACTTATGTTGCCGGAGTGAAAGAATACCTGCCTTACCTCAGCGCCTCCTACGCCCAAACCATTAGTCAAGCTCCTTTAAACCTCAGTCTCGTGCAGTCCTTGACGGCGGCTCAGCTAGCACCAGCGCTCAATGGTAATAATAAAAATAAGGTGAGGCCATCACCAGGAAAATGAAAGAGTGCAAGGTTTCCTAAATTTAGACAAGCCATCTGATATGACTTCTCACGACTGCGTAGCGCGAGTCAGGCGGCTTGTGCTACTCAAGCGGGTGGGACATGGGGGAACTCTAGATCCGTCTGCTACCGGCGTCTTACCGATCGCCCTGGGCAAGGCAACTCGGCTATTGCAGTTTCTGACGCCAAAGAAGGCATATCAAGCAACGATGCGGCTGGGTGTGAGGACCACAACAGATGACCTAGAAGGGGAAATCATTACCTCGCAACCAAGCAGTGGGCTGAGTCTAGAGCAGGTGAAAACGACCCTGAGGCTGTTTGAAGGCAAAATTGTGCAGGTGCCACCCAGCTATAGTGCAATTCAGGTGCAGGGGAAACGCCTGTACAACTTGGCAAGGGCTGGTGAGGAGGTTGAAGTTCCATCTCGGACTGTAGAAGTTTTTCAACTAGAAATTTTGGCTTGGCGACCAGGGGATTTTCCGGAAGTGGATGTGGCGATCACCTGTGGTGCGGGAACCTATATTCGGGCGATCGCTCGTGACTTAGGAGCTGCCTTACAAACTGGTGGCACCCTTGTTGCCCTAACACGTACTGAGAGTAGTGGCTTCAATTTGGCAGATAGTCTCACCTTTGCCGAATTGGAACAACAGCTGCAAGCTGAGATATTTCGCCCGATTCCACCGCCAGCAGCGCTGCAGCATCTCCCATCTGTAACTCTACCGGCAACAACTGCCCAAAGATGGTGTCAAGGTCAGCGCCTTCCTTGGAAAGACTCAATAAATTACGCCTCTACGAACCCGTTACGGATTTACCACGAAGACGGACAGTTTCTAGGTATTGGCCATTTGGTCAACTCAGAGCCAGGGCAGATACTAGTTCCCCAAGTTGTGTTGTAAACTACCGCACGGCTAGAAGCCGAGGGCTTTGAGTAGCCCTGATATGGTCTAGCAGATTGCAGGACAATATCGAACCTCCGAGCGGGTTTACAAATGCCGCTCCAACGAGCTTAATAACTTGGGAACCGTTCTCATCAGCATCTCCTTTCCACCCACAATGTCCACATTTGAACCTCTTTCCCGACCGATAGGAAAAATCTTGTTCGGGATGGATATGGAGGCATTTATGACAGGTCTGACTGGTATACCTTGGCGAAACAGCCACAACTTCAACCCCTGACTGCAATCCCTTGTATTCGAGGAATAAGCGCAATTGATAAAAACTCCAAGAGTTACTTCTACGACGCTCGGTCTTGCTTCTAGGTTGTTGATTCGTTCGCTCACGGATACCAGTCAAATCCTCAATTGCCACGAGAGCATTACTGCTTAATGCCACGAGGATGATGTACTTGCTGATGTTGTGGTTCAACCATGCCTGAAATCGTCTCTCCCGCCCCGATAGCCGTACCAAAATCCGTCTCGCCCGACGACGAGTAGACCTTGTGCGTGTGGAAGCTTTCTTCTGGAGAGATGCCCTTACCCTTGCATACCTATCTCTAGTTTTTGTTAATTGTTCTCCGTCCCACTTATCTCCATTACTGGTAACTGCGATGTCTGTCCTGCCAAAGTCAACCCCAATCACATTGCTTGACTTGATTGGAGTTGGAGCATCGTCTTTGAGCTGAATGTGGATGTAGTACTTGCCATCACGATGCTTACAGAGTTGAGCACTGGTTGGCTTGTGTCCTTTAAGCTTGCCTCGTTGATAGTTTCCTACGTCCAGTTTTATGTGTTCTCGCCCGTCAGTTGTAGTTAGGCTAACAGCCCAATCCCTTTCCCTGAAAGCAAAAATTCGAGCGTCGTAATCAGCGCTAGTCGGTCTAAACTGCTTGACAGGTCTGCCCTTCTGCTTAGCAGCTAAACGATTTGCACCGACTCTTGCACAAGCCCTAACCGCCAAATTAGCTGCCAACCCAAACTTCTCCCGCAAGTCCTCATAAACAATGTTCTGTATAGTTGTCTTGCTGGTTATTTTTGGTTTGACTAGCTCATTCGTATAATTGCAAGCATCCGCAAATGCCTTTAAGGTCGCCTCGATTTTAACGACCTGTTCAGGGGTGGTTGAAGTTTACAAACTAACGTCAGAACTTGTCTCGTGCTACTGATTATATCACATATGACTGTAGGCGGCTAAAGCCGCTAATCGCGTTCCTCCCCATGACTAGAAGTCAGGGGCTTCCCGCTCGTTTGTTGGTGACTTGACATCCTCCCCCTCTATAGCAATCCTATTTGATTTGTAAAGTGGTTTCTGGTTTTAGGAGCGGAGCCGGAGGTTCCGAAGCTCCGGTCAGAAGCCAAAAGAATAGGCTTTCCTCCTGACTCCTGACTCCTAACTCCACACAAGCTTTCACAACTCATTTAGGATTGCTATATATCGCCTTGCGCTTAGAAAGGGAGGATGTCAATACAGAAACTTTTCGTGCCTACACAATACAGTCCGCCATTGCTCAACAGCTGTTTGTAACCGCACTGGCAACCACTTGTCATAGTGGGGGTAAACTGGCAGACGAGGCACTAGTTGCCATCCTGATGGCTCTAAGATTTCTCGGAGTTTCTGATAGTGAGGATGAGGATAATCGGGATTCACTTCATCTTTTGGCCCAATTCCCCCTAAGTCCCTGACACCCGCTTCTAAACAAGCAAGTAGCAGGCTGGGGTCTTGAACTAAATTGGGTGGGATTTGTAGGATAATTTCTGATGGTAGAATCTGACGCGCCGTTGCAATCACTTTCGGCAGTTGATTTAAGTCGAAAGCTGCCGCATCCCAAGTCTGCTGACTTCCTGGACTATGGGGCTGTAAGATGACTTCTTGAATATGGCCCCAGCGTTGGTGCAGGTGCGCAATCGCCTCCAATGTTTCCCACCAATCCTGCTGTGTCTCCCCAATACCTAGTAATAGCCCTGTCGTAAACGGAATTCCCAGTTCGCCAGCCATTGCCAGTTGTTGCAACCGTAGCTCTGGTACTTTACTGGGAGCTTGCCGATGTACTGTTTGTAATAGAGCGGGCGTCAGTTGCTCCAGCATCAGCCCCATCGACACATTGACCGTCTTCAGCGATCGCATCTCTGCCAAACTCAGTGGTCCCACATTCGTATGAGGCAGAAACCCCAGCGACAGCGCCACTTCGCACAGGTCATAAATCAACTGGAACCACAGCTGCCGCTGCGGTGAGTGCGGATGCACCTCACCGCTGAGGATGAGGATTTCACAGACAGCTTGGGACTGGAGCTGCCTGATCTGGGCTTTTGCTGCCGACAGAGTTAGCCAGGGACTTTTACCTGGATCTGCCCGAAAGTTGCAGTAGGCACAGCGATTAAAGCACTCGTAAGTCGGAACGATCGTATAGGCAGGGCTGTAAGTGACGACGTTACTCAAAAAACTCTTTGAAAACACTTTACAAAACGAAATAAGTATGTTAACTCGGTACCTGGGCAGACGTGCTGGACCACTGGCGAAGCAACTCCTGTGGCTTTGACTGCTCCTGCCATCAACGTTAATCTCTAGCTTCTAGCTAAGTAAAGCAGCGCTCTCCTTGTGGAGAGCGCTTGTTGCTTTTCATTTCGGTCAAACCTGCTTAGCCGCCTTTTATTGCTCTCTGGGGGACTTGAGCCGTACGCAACGCTTGAACCAACTGAGCCATGGCATACTCCAGCTGAGCGCCAGCGTCAGTGGCAACCCAGCCTTCAGGTGTCATCTGTCGGATTTCGAAATGGAGGTGAGGACCTGTAGACATGCCAGTGCTACCGACACGCCCAATTACGGTTCCCTGCTGGACCCATTGACCGGGTTGAACAAAGATTTGCGAGAGGTGACCATATAACGTTTGTTCAGCAGGTTTTTTGTGTTCCAAGACAACAGCTAAGCCGTAGCCGCCCATATAGTTAGCAACCACGACATCACCGGCGTAAGCCGCCAGAACTGGTGTACCCAAGGGTGCCCCTAAGTCAGTACCGGGGTGGAAGCTACTACCGCCCCCCGTAAACGGAGAAGGCCGCCAACCAAAAATTGAAGTAATCGGTGCGGGAATAGTAAGCGGAAACTGCAGCCCAGTATTAGCATTGTTTTGTTGTCCCTCCGCTTGCGGGAATTGCTGGTATCCAAGCAGACCACCGCGCGGTGGCAAGGTCACAGTTCCCGGCAAAGCCATGCTTCCCACATCGCTTAAGGCAATCGGGCCTTGAGCTGTAGCAGGCGTCCGTGGAGTAGCGCTAAACCCGCTAGAACTAACGCTGATAGGACCAATCGGAACTGGAGGGAGCCCAGTTAAAGCAACGTTTTGACTCCTGTTTGTCCATCTGGACGGTTGCGCCTCCGAACGCCCAGTCGTGTAACCTGATACTGCCTGATTTCCATCTGAATGCCTAGCTGAGAAGCGCGGTACTGCTGTCGCACCACAAAGATTACTAGACAACCCTTGCCCTGGACGCAAAACAGTTTTACAACCGGTTGAACGTTCCATAACCACGACCTGACTCGGTGCCTGATAGCCACTAGTAGCACCAATGCTGTATTTAGTAGGGTCAATATAGGAGCCGTCGTAATCTGTAGCGGAATTGGTGGTAGTTTTTGCTAAGGGTAGGGTAGGTCTTACCTGGACTGGGCGAGCAATGGGTTTGGATAGTGTGGTAACGGAGCCAATTCGATCGACTGACGAGCTTGACGCTCTAGAAGTTGGAAACTCTGTTCTTGTTCGTTCCAGTCTGACTGGTACTAGGGCAGCGGCTGTAGTTGCGGGTTTAGGAGTAGCGAATTCCACAGGAGCTGCTGCTGGGGGGTTCGCGTCTTTGGTAGGGAGCTCAACAACTGCGCTTGGTGAGGTTTCAGTTTGAGCCCAGACCAAGCCACTGCTGAGGATGCCTAAGCTACCAACACAACTTAGGCTCTGGACTACTAACGATCGCGTCAGCTGCAGCTTTCGTTGCGTAGCGTTAGCGTGTGCAATTGGCAATCGCTGCCTTGAGTACCGTAAAACTTTATAGGCAGAGTCAGTTCGCTGGGTCATTTTTTCTCTCGGTTGTTTCTGTATTAGCTAATTAGACGATTAACCATAGCCCAAACTGATTGTACCTGGAACGAGGCGAACTTCTTCCATTGGGCAGGGGCGAACTCGCAATCCATTAGGTCAACTTGTGCTGACCAAGCTTACGGGTTTGAACCCAAATCTTGTCGCTCAAGCTAACATAAAATTCGCACGCTTATTTTGCGCGTTCCATATTTCCATGCATACTTGGCACTGGCGCACTTGGGAAGGATTGCCCTATCTGACCTGTAGCCTCCTAGACCCCTGGCTCCACGGTTTTTTTACTCAACATTTTTGGCCCCGCTCTCCGTCAGAATTGGCAAAGGTCTTGCAACCTGACGCTGAGGTTTATCAGCTAAAACAGGTACACGGCAATATTGTCCTCACTCCTTCAGAAATCAGAGGCTCATCTGGTGCAGCTCAAATGGGGGTGGCAGATGGTTTAATCACCGAACGAGCCCTTCAGTCGGTGTGGGTAGCAAGTGCTGATTGCACACCAGCACTGATAGCTGATAGCAAGACTGGGCAAGTGGCAGCAATTCATGCTGGGTGGCGCGGGACAGCGGCGAAAATTGTGCCGCAAGCAATCGCCCGACTCCAAGCCCAAGGTAGTAAACTTCAGGATCTGGGCATTGGTCTGGGACCGGCGATCGCGGGTTCGGTCTACCAAGTTTCCCTGCAGGTGGCAGCCCAAGTGGGAGCCAGCATCATTCCAGGTGACCCAGACAGCGCTGTTGAATCGATTCTGAATAGCTTGCACCATTTGCCCAATTCACCGCTCCTGCCAGACCCGAAACCAGGGCGGGTGCGGCTGGATATTCGACAGGTGATTGCCCTCCAGCTAGAACAGTTTGGTATTTGTCCAGACCAGGTAGCGATCGCGCCTCACTGCACCTATCAAGACCCACGATTCTTTTCCTATCGCCGCGACCAGCAAAAAAAAGTCCAGTGGTCTGGGATTGTCAGTAGCGCCACCTAGAAATCAAAACAACTACCCTTAAGTGATTTTCTCTCCCCTGACATGGCTTGCAGAGCTGCCTTTTCTGCCGCTGCCGCCAAAGCCGCTGCCACACGAGCTGCAGAAGGTCGCGACAGTGACCAAATTAGTGGAGATAACCAACCGCGTAATGTCACTGAGTAGGATACACGGGTGCCACAGACCGTTGATTCCACGCGATAAGCCACCCGTTCCTCCACACCTGGAATCGCCAGTACTCTTACACTCAGCAACTCTCTGGGATTCACACGCTCCACAAAAATCCGGATGGGAATCGGACCTAGCCGCGTCACCGCTTGAAAAATTAGTCCAGGTTGTGGCACTAATCCGTAGGGAACATTGGTTCTCGCCAGCACCGGGTGCCAGGAAACATCCTCCAAGTCAACTACCTTCTCCCACAGCTCATCCACAGAGGCGGAACTAATCTCTTGATAAGTTCGCGCCAGAGAACCGGCAAACCAACACCTTTGGCAGTGGATGAATTTGAATAAGTAGCCTTGCATCTTCTTAATCCTCATGAGCTATGGCTTGGCAGGAAATTTGGTGTGGTCGGCAACTACTCCGCTAGGATCTCGTATTTTAACCATAATGTTCGAATAGCAACAGTTAGGAACGGTCATTCCAGGTTCAATTCCGATCTAAGAATTCTCATTTCGAGAGAAAATAAATCAGGAAATTAAATTGATATTATGACTGCTTCAACTCCTCAAGCAACTCCATCCAAGTTTCTACCCCCAGTTGACGCCAAGGCTAGGGTCAGTCAGCTGATGCTGCAGTTGCAAGACAAAATCTGTCAAGCCTTGGAACATCTAGATGGACTCGGCAAATTTCATGAAGATGCGTGGGAACGTGCTGAAGGGGGTGGGGGGCGATCGCGAATCCTACAGAATGGGGCTGTGTTTGAACAAGCCGGTGTCGGCTTCTCTGAGGTCTGGGGTTCGCATCTGCCACCTTCAATTCTGGCGCAACGACCAGAGGCAACTGGACATGACTTTTATGCCACGGGCACGTCGCTGGTGTTGCATCCCCGTAACCCTTATGTGCCAACTGTTCACCTAAATCATCGCTACTTTGAGGCAGGACCAGTTTGGTGGTTTGGCGGCGGCACAGATTTGACGCCCTACTACCCTTTTGCTGAAGATGCTACTCATTTCCACTCAGTCCTAAAGCAGGCTTGTGATGTTTATCATCCAAATTATTACCCGGTGTTTAAGCACTGGTGTGATGAGTATTTTTATCTAAAGCATCGCCAGGAAAACCGGGGTATAGGTGGGATCTTTTTCGATTACCAAGATGGTCAGGGTCAGTTGTATCGGGGACCGCAAGCGGACGGCGTCGCGGCAGCCTGTAGTCACGAGGTGGGAACGCCAGAGCCCCGCAGTTGGGAAGACTTATTTGGCTTTGTGCGCGGCAGTGGAGAGGCGTTTTTACCTGCCTATCTGCCGATTGTGGAACGGCGGCGATCAATCGAGTATGGCGATCGCGAACGCCACTTCCAGCTCTATCGCCGGGGTCGATACGTAGAATTCAACCTAGTTTATGACCGAGGCACGATCTTTGGCCTCCAGACTAACGGGCGCACCGAATCGATTCTGATGTCCTTACCGCCCCTAGTGCGCTGGGAATATGGTTACAAACCAGAACCCAACACGCCGGAAGCTGAGTTGTATGAAGTTTTCTTAAAGCCTCAAGACTGGGCTAGTTGAAATTCTTGACGCTTGTGGAAGCGAAAAGGGCCGAGGATAGCCCCCCACAAGGCTTTGCCGGTTGTGGGGTCAATCCCTTTATCGTAACTCAACAATTCCGCCTCTCGAACCTCAAAACCCAGGTAAACTTGCTTGGTTGCACCACCATAGGTGAAGCAACAACGGGCGTCGGGGGACAGGGCGGCAGAAAAGTGATGGCGGTTTGGTGCTAGCTGTTGTTGGGTGACGGTGAGCAGGCAGCCAGGTAGCAGCTCGAACTGCTCGGGCGACAAAGTTTCGAGTAAGGCGGGGTTGCGACCAGCACCACACAAGAGGTCTGGGTGTTTGGGCATATAGTACTGAACTTGTAGCAGTGCATCTGAATTGCCCCCCTCCTGTAGCCGCATCAGCCGCTGCCGATCGGGCCGATCTAGACTGAGAATGTTGGCTTGTTCTGCAAATAGGGTGAGGCTGTCTTCTGCAAACAGCAGGACCGGTCGTTGCCAGAGGTGGAGATGTACGAACCAGGCTGGCTCGGCGATCGCCTGCTCCTGGTTATCAAATTCACCAGCTAGATAGCGAGCCAAGGCGATTAAGTTTGGCGAGAAGGTCATAAGAAGTATGAAGTATTCTGTTGCCTTGGCAAAAGTCGCTTTTAAGCGAGACAATGGTCATAAGTCTCCTGTTAGGTCTTGACTGTGAATAACGTTCGCACTGTTTCCGATACCAAGCGAGCTTTCTACAATATCCACATCCGTCCCATTAATACTATCTATCGTCGGGTAGTGGAAGAGTTACTGGTAGAAATGCACTTGCTGTCGGTTAATACTGATTTTAGCTACAATCCCATTTATGCCTTAGGCGTCTTCACCGCTTTTGAGCGGTTCATGCAGGGCTACCAGCCAGAGCGAGACCAGGTCTCAATTTTTAAGGCCCTATGTCAAGCTGTAGAGAACGACCCGCAACAGTACCAGCAGGATGCCGAACGAATCCGAGCATTTGCTAAGAGTCTATCGACACAGGAGCTAATTGCCTGGATCAGCGGGGCAACTTCCTTAAAAGAAACTACTGTGCCATCACAGTTTCAAGCGATCGCTAACAATCCTAGTTTTAAATACAGTCGCTTGTTTGCCATTGGTATATTCACTCTATTGGAGCTAACAGACCCCGAACTAGTTAAGGACGAAAAACAGCGGACAGAGGCGCTGAAGCAAATCTCTGCTGCGTTGCACCTATCTGAGGAAAAACTCCAGAAGGACTTGGAACTGTACCTCAGTAACTTAGAAAAAATGGCCCAAGCACTAACTGTAATGGCAGATCTGCTTTCAGCAGAACGCAAGAAGCGTCAACAACGGTCCCAAACGGTTGCAGTGGTTGATCCCCCAATCGTCGACGAATCATCTCAAGCGCCCGGTTCACCCCAAGACAAAGCCTCTTCAGGTTCCTAAACATCTGAATCGATTTCAATCAACTTTTGCCTAGACGACAAACCGGATTTAATTCTAATTTTTGACTTAGGCACATCAAACTTTTCGGCTAGAAGTTTAATTAACTCCTCATTAGCCCTACCATCTATCGGTGGCGACTTCAAATGAATTGTGAGGCTGCCGTCAGTTTGTTCTTCAACGCTTTGATGTTTCGAATTAGGTTTAACCTTGACCTGTTTTCGCATTTTAAATCCACTTTTTCCCCAAAATTATTGCACACCAAAACCAAATAACAAAAAAGCTCATCGTTGTGGCGATGAGCTTTAGGGGATTAGGTTCGGGCTGTAGTTTATGGCTGATATTGGCTACCGGCACCTATTACACCAATCTTATGGCGATAAGATAGTTCTGCACCGTACCAACCAGAGACGCTGACCAACGTGCCGACAATGAGTGAAAGTATTATTCCCACAGGCAATATTGCCCCTGTCTGGTTGTTAAGACGCAAGATAAAGTTGATAGTTGTTAAGACTAGGAGCGTAATATTGAGCAGCATATGTGCCCAGCCAGCTGTGCGCTTTCGGACTCGTTCTATCCTCAAGAAGTCACTCATGCCAATTATGGCTGCCACCACACCCCCAGCCAAGCCAGCTCCCAATAGCCAAAACGATGCCCGTGCCCAGAAGGGATCGTGAGTTAACCAGTATCCGAAATCGCTTCCCAACGCTCCAGCTAAAAACGCAATCGGAAACATGACACTTAGCGGATGTAATGGATGCCCAGCGATCGCCACCGTACTAGGCACACCACTATCACGATATTCTCTATCATCACTTTCAATAATCGGTGGGATATTGGGATATGGTGTTGAAGTTGTCTCTGTTGTTTCCATAGTTTCTCCAGCTTAAAGCAGTGATTAGGGTTGTTTACAAACTTGTTGATTTAGCCAGAGGGGATTTGCTCTACATGAGCTTCGGCTTGAAACGTCAGTTTCCCCGCCTCTACATCTAGACTCTTAATCCGCAGCGACATCCCTTCCAGATCAAAGTTGCTCAGATTGAGGAGTTCGCTGGTCTGATCTACCAGAGCCTTTGTCAGTTCTGGTGATAACTCCTCTCCTTCACCATAATGGACATCTTCGAGAGCAACGGTCTGTCCGTTGGCGATCACCTGAGGTACTGCCGTAAAGGCAACCTGCTGAGTTTCGCCGGTTTCACGTAGTAGTACCTTAGCATTCAGCGCCACTTTGCCCTCACCTGGTAGGCGGAAATCTACCTGCTGAGCATCAATCGTCATTGGTTTCCAATTCACATTTACCTGTAGGTTTTGCAGTTTAGTGCGAACATATTCAGAGTTGAACGCGCGGTTGAGATCGGCTTCTGTAAGGACAACGTGGGCACTAGCGTCAGTAGGCTTGGTCAGTTCAACTTTCCCCATGGCAGCGCTCAGAGGATTGATGGCAACGGTACTCATTTGCATATCCATTTGCTCCATGCGCAGGTCTTTCTGCGTAACCGTTCAGGGGGTTAAGCCGCAGGCACCCGAACACCTTGCACCTTGATGGCATCAGGGAGTATGGAGGGCGCACGCTCTCCCTGGCGTGCCGCTCGACAGGCGTGAGTCAGATATTCCAAG
>JAABUQ010005570.1_pt1 | contig 19910 bp, 24 predicted proteins | sample 5560001 | NCBI WGS metagenome assembly JAABUQ01 (sample SAMN10711888, study PRJNA513371) | rock metagenome | isolation source: Antarctica rocks | place: Antarctica: Victoria Land, Finger Mt nord | collected 2015-12-18
TCAGTGCCTGTTGCGCAGTGTGAGCGCTGCTCCTGAGTGCCGTGCTTGAGTTCGAGGAGGTGTGGCGCCATCGCCGTCGGGGACGTTTCCTTACTAGACGGCGTGCGCTCTCGTGGTCGTTGGTGGCTGGCGACGTGCGTTGGTTGCCCGCCAACCGAACAGGGCGCAAGTGCGCTGTGTGCGCTGCAGCACTCAAGCAGGGGGCGCACTGCTGCTGCGATTCAAATGAGGTTGCGTGCTCGCCTGGTCGCCGTGCTGGGGCATACAGGCAGACCTGTGCGACGCCGCTTGCGAAGGCTCGGGAGTGGGGGGCAGCAGGTTAGGGCTGCAGCTGTGTGCTGGGAAGAGAGAGTGTGCGCCTGTCGATGTTGCTCAGGACTAGCAGTGTGCTAGTTTGGTGCTTCCTGTGACGTGCGCAGTAACTGCGAGAGTAATGGATGTGCTCGATGTCCGCGACGTTGTCGCAACGTACCTGTGCAGACGCCCGTACCTGTGCAGACGCCCGGCCCTGAGCCTTTGCGTGCGGGTGCGCAGAGGGCTGTCGAGAAGGTGGCGGACGTGATGACCAAGGGGAACATCCACTGCGTGCACGAGTGGACGTCGATCGATGAAGGCAAGCACCCCGTTGGCTGTGTCAGGCGCTCAGCCTCGCACCGGCCTCCACCTGGATTGTGCTCAGCACAGCTCATACAAGGTCTTCCAGGCTCAAGCCACCCTGTGTCTCTCCACTGTCTGACACCAAGAGCCTGTGCTTTTTTACAATATTCTCCGAGTTGCACACCGGGGAAGGTTGCTTACTTAGCAAAAGTGTGAAGTGTTCTAAGCTGTTCTTGAGTGTGGTTGACGCCGCTGATATCTTTGCATTTCTGTGCGGCAGCGCTGGAGATGCTGGTAGAGTTCAAGATCTCTGGGCTGCCCGTCCTCGACGATGACAAGCGCGTGGTGCGTCCAGAGCGAGGACGCGCACCGCGCACGCTCCGCACAGCCCGTTGTCAAAGCAGCTTTGTAGTTGGCGCTGGTAGCATCGAGGACTTCACACATTGTTGCGGCGCTGACCATTGCTTGGCTGCACTTTCGAGTTCACCAGGTGGGTTTTACCTTGATGTGAATTTTTGGTGTGCCCGACGTTGCTGTCAAGCACGCAGGCTTGTGATCTACAAGCGCCAGTTCGGCGCCCTGTGCCAGGCGCAGCGTGCGACGAGTTTGCTCGACAGCGACCTGTGTCCTTACGAGACCTGCTGGGCGCCTGCTGCAGGTGGGCGTGGTGTCGGACTTTGACCTGCTCTCGCTGGAGGGCGTGCAGGGGAAGATGGAGGTGCGACCCGCCGCGCGGCACAAACTAAGTCCTATGTTGTTTGTTTTCCTTTTGTTGCCATTAGGGCTGCAGCAGTCGCATCAGTGGCTTGCGCTTGCCGGATGCGCATGATGTGCGCCATGTTGGTGCTCCTGGTCTGTTTTGTTACAGCCACTCGCACGCTTGCCAGCGGTGGGCGCGGGCGCGCGGCAGGAGGCGGGCATGTTTCCCGACACCAACACCAACTGGCAGGCGTTCTTCGAGGTGCAGAAGCTGATCCTGAAGAACGCGGGCAAAGTGTACGGCCCTGGCCTTGCTGATCCGCACGTACCCCAGCCTGCAGGGTAGCTCGCAGGAGCATGTCTTATGGCCGCACGAGCGGTGGCTTTCACACTGCGCATTCGACTGACTAAATGTGACTACAAGCACGCTGCGCCGTGCAGGACACATTCTTTTCTGTTCCCTTATATGAGAACTGCTTCGAGAGGCCACTTTGGCATGAGCAGAAGCTGGTTTGAGGGGTTGCTCTGGCTATGTGAGCTGCCGTGAGGGGCCGCCCCGGCATGCGTGGCAGGGTGGCGGACGTGATGACGCCCGAGCCGTTCACCGTGCGCGACAACACTAACCTGGAGGCCGCCGCGCGTATCCTGCTGCGCCTTAAGGTAGCTTTTGCTGCTGTCAGTCCGCCTGTTTGCTGGCTTTGCACATGTGCTATGCGGCAACGCGACATGCGGTCGGGCTGGTTGTCAAGGGCATGGACGTGGGCCGGCGCACACAGGCTCGGATGACATCAGTCGCTGCTGGCTGTCACGCCTGCTTGCATGCGCGGGCCCAGCGCTGCCAACGGTCTGCGCCTACTACGCGCCTGCGCAGCGGGGAGGCTGGTGCAACAGACGATTGCGCGCGCAGATCCGGCGCCTGCCCGTTGTGGACGAGGAGGGCAGCCTGGTGGGCATGTTTACGCGCAGCGACGTTATCCGCGCTGCGCTGCGCCTGCGGCGCGCGGCGCAGGACCTTGTGGTCTAGGGGGCGCGCCAGGAGTGGTGCAGGCCGCGCGCGTGGTGTGAGCGGCTGCGCCCGCGCGCCGCGCGCCGCAGCCGCGCGAGGGGCATGATGGAGGGCTCTGGGGGCAGGGCCGGTGCAGCCGACCTGCAGGCGCTGTGGGCTGGCTGCACCGGCACCGGGCCTTTGCCTGTGCGGCAGCGCCGCTTGCGCTGCTGCACGCTCGCTGAGCGATGCATGGGGTCCTCGGGTCCGTCATGGGCATGTGCTGCGCGTGCGGAAACGCATGCACTGCAATGTGCTCGATACCACACAGAGTGGCTTGCGCCGTCTCTTTTGTGTGGTCAGCAAACGCATGCAATGCACGATGCCACATGGAGTGGCTAGAGCTGCAAATTTACAGTCTTGGTCAGTAAGGCTATTTTCTTCAGTGAGGTGATTAGATGAAATGACTGTAGCAGACGCCAAGGAGACAAGAGCCTGTGTTTAGCTGGTACATTGCAAGACGAACTACATAAAAATTACATATTGGGTGGCCTCATCCAGGCCACAGTGATCCGCACGTGCAGCAACCGGGGCTGCCATTTTGAATTTCCGGCCATCAGGCAACGGCAACGCGAAAGCGCAAGATCCTCGGATCCTTTCTCTGGCGATTATCTGAGAAGCTCGCGCGGAGACGACCGACATACCACCGGCAACCATCAGTGTCAACCAGGTCCGTCATCTGCTTGCCCTCCTAGACCCCAGGCTTGCTGACCTGCACAACCACCAAAACTGCAATCCGCCGGCTCTCAGCATCCCCTTGCTGGTCTGCTGCAGCAAAACTGAATGCGCTCGCTGCTGCGCGCAGGATGCCGGCCGCCGTTCGCAGCCTTACCCTCACTCTGCTTGCCTCGACCTGCCTCCTCATAAACGCGCAGCCACTCGGCCCCACGGCCGCACCTGCACTGGCCGCAGGACCTGCGTCCGCCCCAAGCGGCGCAGCGTTTGGCGGGTATGCCTCGCCCTACTACCCCGGCGCAGGGCAGCCCAACCCCGGCGCGCCTGGCCCCCCTCGGCGCGCCCTGCTGGCTGCCCCGGCGCCCGCTCCGGCCGCTTTGACCGGCGCACAGCTTTCAAACGGCGCACAGGTCTTGACCGGCGCACAGATCGCTGCACTTGAGGCAGCCATGCACGGCTCGCCCCACTACCCCGGCGCAGGGGCCACGGGCGCCGGGGGCCAGTTTTACAAGGGCCCGTCAGGCCCCCCCAGGCGCGCTCTGCTGGCTGCTCCGGCGCCTGAGGTCGCAATCACTGGCGAACAGATAGGCGCTGCCTATGCTGCTCGTTACGGGGGAACATACTATCAGCCGGGCGCCAACGGCAGTCCCTGAACGCCCCCTGTCGAGAGTCGCCGCCTGGGGTCAGGAATTTGTACAGAGCGCAGACGCAGTGGTCTTGCTTGTGCACATACATTTGGAACATGTTGTTGAATGGAACGTGTTGTGCTTTGTGCATGGACAAGAGCCGAAGTTGTGCTCTTCAGCCTGAAGTGACCAGAGCGGCTGTGTGCATAAGCCCATGTGGCATTTTCAGGAGTGTGTGCTGCCAGGAGCTGTGCCCGGCGAGTGAGCACGCAATATGCACGCCTGCTTTGCATTCCTGATTCTGTGAGTGCTGCTTAACTAGCAGTTTGTTTTAGCCTGCAGAGCAAGCGCTGGGGGTTGCGTGCCTCGTCTGCGGTGGGAAGGGGTGTTTCAATATACGTGAGTTGCGGACATGCATTGCACTGTCTGTGTTTGTGAGCATTTGGGCAGCACCGGGATTTTGGTTCGTAGGTGGAGTGTGCATGCAAGAGAAGGCTGCCTTGCTGACACACCACCCTCATATCTTGTGGCAAAAGCTTGCTGGCTGTTGCCAACCATGCTCCTAGGTACATGCACTCGGTGCATCAAAGCGTCGCGGATAGCCTCACCATGGTGAGTTGTGCCACCAAATGCTTTTGTGCATGTAAATACACAGGCTGTCCATGCGGCCCCAGCAAGGGCAGGCAACAGAGGCCGCTGTCACAGCAGCACACTGTGCACCAAGGTATGCAATGGTCCTGAGTCGTTATCGCTAGCTATAAGCCTGCAGCCCCCTCGTCTGGGTGCAGATGTACGAAAACGAAAGACAGATTTCGTTGAGAGTTTCCTTCCGGGTTTGCCAGTTCGAGATAGAACCCAGGCAGCCTCGCACAAAGAGGACAGCGAGGCGAGCCAAGTGAAGGTCCGCCGCCTGTCTGCCTGTGACTGTAGGCCTGCTGGTGCCCACCGCACAGAGGTCAGGCGGCGCATGCGGTGCATTGACCCTCGCAGTTGAGGATCACTGCTTGAGCTGCGTTTAGGCCCCTCTTTTGCTGGACCGAGCTGACAAGAGGCCGACGCCTTAATTGCAGAGTCCACGGGTGCAAGCAACGGTGTTCAAGCAACGGTGCAACGGTTTTAGCATCTAATGGGGTCCGGTCGTGCCTGCAAGCAGGCGAACGGACACTGACATACAGTACGTTTGACATATCCGCATGCTCCAGGCACTCGAAAGTCCAGGTGTTGTGCGGGGCGTGCAGGAGGCAGAAGCCCAGCGGCGGATCATCAGCATGGCAAAGCTTCCCGCTGCCCTACTGGCCCTGGCCTGCCTTGCTGCTGCCGCCAGCGGCGCGCGGGTCACACAGGCCCTGCGTCCGGGTGAGCGCGCCCCCGCTGCCCTTCGGCGACCCACGCACGCTGCCGCTGCGCGCCATTGCGCCCTGCCTGCTGTGCTGTGCAGGCTCAGGCCCCGCACTTGCTGCCCCATGTCAGCAGGTATGCACCAGCAGCAGCAGAAGACGCACAAGCCTGAGGCACCTGGTGAATGCTGCACAAAACACAAAGTCCCGACCGGCATCACGCAGGCGCGCGGATGCTCTGCTCCGGCGGCTCGGGCGAGCCGCTCGTGCAGATCGGGAACATCACGCTGCACATCGATGTCAGCGGCGTCGACCTGCTGCGCAAGATGCGCGACGGCGCGCCCGCGCCCGCGCCGCCGGGCGCCTCGCGCCGCCTGCTGCACAACCAGACCGCCGACATGGTCGAGCACAACAACGACACCGTCGAGGTCGACGATATCGAGCTCTTCGTCGAGGTCAACAACGTGGACCTGGGCCCGCGCAAGGACCTGCTCGCGCGCGCGCAAGGCGGGTCGGGGCAGGGCGCGCAGGCGCCCGGCGCCGGCGCGGCCGGCCGCCGGCTGCTGGCCGGCGGCCGCGGCGGCGGCCGCGCTCTGGCTGGCTCGGACGTGGTCGAGATCGACGGCGTCCGGCTGCATGTGCGCATCAACGGCCTGCCGTACGGGGCCAGGCCCGCGCCCGCGCCCGCGCCCGCACCGGGGCCGCCGGGCCGGCGCCTGCGGGAGGCCGCGCCTGCGCCCGAGGAGGCCGAGGAGCGCGGCCGCGAGGGCGGGGACGCCCGCCAGCGCGCTGCGCGCGCGCTCACGCCTGGCGCCGCACCCGGCCGCGAGGCGCCCGAGGAGGCTGAGGAGGAGGAGCACCAGGAGGAGGGTTGGGGCGCCCGCCAGCGCGCTGCGCGGGCGCTCGCGCCCGGCGGCGCGGCCGCCGGCCGCGCCGCGCCCGCGCCCGAGGGCGCCGAGCGGCCCGCCAATGCGCCCGCGGCCGACGTGTAGCTGCGCCTGGCAACCAGCCCAATGGGCGCACATGTGCATCCGGCGCCCGGGGCTCTGGTCTGCGACACGGCCATGTCTGCATTTTGGAGGAGACCAAAGAGCGCAGCTCCTGCTGTGCAAGAACAGAGCCTGGTTGGCTGCGCCCACTTGTGCTAACAGCGATCCATGCTTGGACGCTCGCAGCCCCGCAGCAGCGGCGAGAGCATTATGGTTGCGCTGGGCCTGAGGTCTGCATGCTCACGCCTCCTGCGGTGAGCAGCTTGCGCATGCAGTGAGCGGTGCGGGGCCATGATGGCTGCAGAATCATGGGAGTAGACCCATAAGTCTCGATCAGAAATAGTTTGCAGCCAACAGCCTGTCAACAGGAGCATGTGCATGGCGCTACACCCAGGCGCAGGCTTGAAGCTGGTAGGCTAGGACTCCCAGCTGGATGAGCTGGGAGTTAGATGCAACATAGTTGAGCGCATGGCTTGCTATGGTGGAGACTTACGTGGACGGCGTATTGAGCTCATTGAGCTCTCTCCATTTTGGCACACGCATAATGCCACGGCCGCTGGCTGTGGTATCATTCCAAGCTGTATACATATGCACATGCAGCCCTGTCTTGCAGGCACGCTGCTTTGTCCAAGGCAGAGCCCTTGGTAGCTCACCATTTTCAGTGAGCTAGGTGTGCGCACATTAGCCTGCTGCTGTGCACTTTCTGCTGCCTCAAGTGCTCGTTGTTTTCCTGCTTTCCACAACTGTTTGCCTGCTGTTTTTCTGCTTCGGGCTTTGCTTTCGAGGGGCTTGCTGCAGACCTGGAATGCCTTCCAGTTATGCCTAACTGGCAGGATTCGCAGTGCAGGCTAGGGGTGTGGCGCCGCGCCCGCGCCCGCCGGCGTCGCCCAGACCGTGGCGAACGAGAGCGCGCTCACGCCAAAGCCCGACACGGCCATGCCCACCGAGGCGGCCTGCGCGCGCGGGTCCGCCCCGGCTGCCGCCGCGGCTGCCCCCGGGCTGCGCAACCACAAAGAGCCGGACGTGGGCGCGCGCCTGCACGTACACCGGCGTCAGGCAGGCCGCCAGCGCATAGACGCCGCCCTGCAGCAGCGCCGTGGCCGCGCCCAGCACGGCGGTCACGCCCAGCGTGCACAGCGCGACCGCGGCGCCGGGCGCGCCGGGCGCGGCGGCCAGCGCGGCCTCCAGCGCCAGCGCCGCCGCGGCTAGCCCCAGCGGCGGCACGACCTGCGCCGCCAGGCGCAGGCGCCGCTGCCAGGGCAGGAGCACCAGCAGCGCCGCCGCGTTGCTGCGCGCCGCGCGGCCGGCGTGAGCAGGGACGCCCGCGCCGGCGGGGCGCGCGCGGGCGGCGGGCGGCGGGGGGCGCGCACGTGACCTGGAAGACCGCCACCAGCGCCGCCTCGAAGCTGTCGGCGAGCGCCCGCGGCGCGCCGCGCAGACGCACCTCGAAGAAGTTGGCGTTGCTGATCACGGCGTTGTACGGCAGCAGCGTGGCGACGCCCAGCAGGCAGAGCACGCCATACACGGCGTGCAGCCTGCGGCGCGGCGGGCCTGGCCGAGGTCGGGACCGCGGGGGGCGTGGCTGCAGCGAGCGATGCGGCGGGTCAAACACAGCGCACCTGTCTGCACGGCTGCCGGCCATGCTGGGCGCCGACGCGCGACTCAGACGCGACTCAACGGTCTGACCACATGCGCATGCTCCCCCATGCCCGCCTGCGGCGCGCGCGCCGCTCGCACAGCACCGCGACAGCCCTGCGTCGTCGACAGGCCTGGAGCGGCGCTTCCTCGACGAGCATGCTTACTGGCCCTCCAAAAGCCCTGGTGCTTGTGCACTGCCTCCCCAGCAAGCCAGTTTATTTTTCCTGTCAGAGGCCTGCAGCATCAGCCTCAATACAAGCGGTCCTGCGTGGGGTGAACGTGCGCCCGGCGCCTGCCGCAGCCAGCCATGTTCCTGACGCGGAGCGAGTACGACCGCGGCGTGAACACCTTCAGCCCGGAGGGCCGCCTGTTCCAGGTGGAGTATGCGGTGGAGGCGATCAAGGTGCGCCGCGGCAAAACAAGCGCGCTGATGCGTGTCGCAGAGGCCTCGCTGACCGCGCGTGGCTGCCGCAGCTCGGCTCCACGGCCATCGGGGTGAGGACAAAGCAGGGCGTCGTGCTTGCCGTGGAGAAGCGCGTCACGTCGCCGCTGCTGGTGCGCTCGGTTTTGCTGGCAGGCAGCGCGCGCCCAGAAGCTTTCATGGCCGGCTGCGCATAGGCGGGCATCGTGCGATAAAGGCTCACCAGGCCCGCCCGCCGCGCAGGAGCCACGGAGCATAGAGAAGGTGGCCGAGGTGGACGACCACATCGGCGTGGCGATGAGCGGCCTGACCGCCGACGCGCGCACGCTGGTCGAGCACGCGCGGGTGGAGACGCAGGCGCGGCGCCGCCCCATGCGCGCACATACGCTCTTACACTGCGCAGCGGGCCTGAGGCGGCGGGCCGCGCACGCAGCAACACCGCTTCAGCTACAACGAGCCGATGTCGGTGGAGAGCTGCACCCAGGCGCTGTGCGACCTGGCGCTACGCTTTGGCGAGAACGACGACGACGAGGAGGAGGGCGGCGGCATGGTGCGCGGTCTGCACGCAAGCTGCCTGCCTCCGACGCTGCGCCCGCGCCGGCGCTCACCCCGGCGCGCGCGCCGCAGAGCCGGCCGTTCGGCGTGGCCCTGCTCATCGCCGGCTGGGACGCCGGCGCGGACGGCGGCGCGGTGCTGTACCAGACGGACCCGTCCGGCACCTTTGCCGAGTTCAGCGCAAAGGCGATTGGCAGCGGCAGCGAGGGCGCGCAGACGGCGCTGCAGGCGCGCGCCGGCGTCGCCACTCCGCGAGCCGCCCGGGTGCAGGGAGCCACGCCTGACCGCTGCGGCGCGCGCAGGAGGGCTACAGGCCGGACCTGACGCTCGCAGAGGCGGAGGTGCTCGCGCTGGCGACGCTGAAGCAGGTCATGGAGGAGAAGGCGCGCCCGGCCACTGCGCGCCGCTGCCTGCTGCCGCGCGCGTGCGGCGCGAGCGCGCCGACGAGCCGCCGCGCGTGCGCCGCAGGTGACCGCGAGCAACGTGGACATCTCAAAGGTCGCGCCGCACTACCACCTGTACACGCAGGCGGAGGTGGAGGCGGTGATCGAGCGGCTGTGAGCGCTTGTGTAACCACTGGGCCGGGCATGGATGCATCCGCCTCTTTCCAGACATTGTGAGCAGAGAGTGGACACTTACGCAGGCAGGAGGCTCGCATATCCGTCTCCAACGGCGTGCGCTCCGTGGCGCTCTCTGCCAACATGGGACAGCCACCTGCTCGAGCGGCGGCCGGCCAGTGCCGGCAGGGAGCCGCGCACGGTGGCCGGGCTGGGCGCCGCTTGAATAACGCTTAAAACAGACAGCGAGGCGAGCACCGACTGGCCGAGCGTGCGAGCCCCGCACCACACCAGGTGCTGCAAGAGGCGCGCGTGGCGCGTGGCAGGTGCAGAGGCGTGCGCGTGCCCCCACCACGCACTCAAACCGCTGTCAGCTCACCAAGCAGGCAGGGCCACTGCCAGCCCGTGGGGCCGCAGCAGGGTGCCTGAATGCAACGGCGACCCTGCGATGTGGCGCACTTGAGCAGCCCTCAGTCACTCGCGCACTTTCACTCTGTCAGCGCACGCGCGGCTCGGGGCACAAGTATGCAAGTTCTACCAGCTGTAAAGCCTTGCACAAGGGCACAGGCTTGGATGGCCGCATGCGCTGCGGCGCCCGGCTGGCGCCTCGGCGAGTTCTGTTCCACGTGCACCGTTGAAAAAACTCCCAGAGCACGCCCATCGGCCCAAACATTAGGTGCTGGTGCAAAGGCTGGGTGCATGGGTAGGGCTAGGGCCGCGAGCGCCGCCGCGCCCCGGGGCGCCGCGGCAGGCTCCGCTCAGCGCGCGCGATCAGAGGCGTGCTTGAATGCGGCTCGGCCCGAGGTCGGGCCTTGGCTGCGCCTCTGGCGAGCGCTTCCAGGTTGCTGAGCCTGATACCGTGTGATTAAGCGCGGCGTTCTGCACCTGCGGTGGGCGAGGCGCAGCTCGGCGCTATCGACCAGGCCTGAAGGCGAGCTGCTGGAGGCCGTGACACTGCGCTGTGCACTGCGCGCGCCCGCGCGGAGCAGGCGCGCACCTGTCTGCACCTCTGATGTCCCAGAGTCACATGCGGTGCAGCTCACTTATTTTTGTTGGTGTCAGGCGGCAGAGCCGTGCGCGTGTACAAAGCTCTGGCTGGTGTCAGCTAGTGTAGGTTGCGTTGCAACTTCCTTGCCGCCCGCATGCTGCGCGCTGCTGGCTGGCGGCCCAGGCATTGGAAGGAAGCGCTGCAGCAGTGTGCGCGTGCAGCACAGCGCAAGCGCGCATGCGCACGCACGGCGCGCAGGAGCCTGATAGCTGTCGACGGCGCGACCGCGCCAGGCCCACCTGGCGCATGCGGCAGCGTCCGGCAGGGTGAGGCCACTGCGGCGCTGCGCCCTGCCAGGCACCGCCCAGAATGTGTGCTGCTTGTACCGCTGCGCCGGTCAGAGAGGGCGTTTGGCTGGGTGGGCAGAGGGCTGCCCACGATGCCAGAGTGATAGGCTGAACCGGACCGAGTTGTGGTGGTCTGCCATGCTGGCCCGCGGAGGTGCTTGTTGAACAGACAACCAGCCGCCGTCAGCAGCGGCGCATGTGAGCTGCTGTGTCAAGCAACCTCTTGTGCCTGGATGCAGCCTGCTGCAGGGTTGCCGCCTTTACACTGAACACGGCCCAAGCCTGGCACACATGCTCGACCCGGCGCTCGCGGCCTACTCGCTATCACTCAGGTACACATCTTCGGTGACAACCCGAAGACCGTCGTCATCATGCACCGCAAAGCCCACGGCCTGCAATGCGCCCCTAAAGTTCTGGCCGTCCGCCTGCCCCGCGCCCTGAACAAAGCTTGTTCGCAGGCGCAGCACGCCCCCGCGCCCCTGCTGCAGCAGGGCGACGACAAAACCCAAAAATGCCCCGCATGACGGGCCACAGGCAGGGTACGAGGTGGCCAGCACCAGCTTCTGCAGGCAGGGGTGCGCGGCGGCGGCCCGGAAGCTCGGGCAGAACAGCACGCCGCAATCTTCAAAGCACAGGCTGTGCAGGTTCGGGAAGCCGCCCAAGCCCCCCAGGGCGCGCGCGTCCAGGGCGCCCCCGATGCCAGGCAGCCCGAGATAGGGTACAGCGCCTCGAGCGCGGTGAGCGCGCTCACACCCTCGGGCAGCTGCTCAAAGCAGTTGTCGCGCAGTTCCAGATGTGTCAAGCGCTTCATACCCAGGACGCATGCGGGGAACTCCAGCATGCCGTGCCCCTCCAGGCACAGGCTGCGCATAGAAGCACAGCAGGGCGCGCTGGCAGGCAGGCCCGGGACCAGCAGCGCATTGCGCGACGCCTCGTCTGACAGGGAGCTATACTCTGGATAGTGCCAGAGTTCGCGCAGCGGGACCCGCCACAGGGAGGCAGGGAGTGCACTGAGGCCAGCGCAGCCATACAGCCGCAGGCTGGTCAGGGACGCCAGCGCGCCCATGCCCGGCAGCGCCTCCTCACCGTCGGCCGGAAACCCGCACTCGTCGAAAAACAACCACTTGAGGGCCGGCAGGCGCGCCCAGCCGGGCGCGCGCGCAGGCTGCCGAGGCCGTGCAGACCCAGGCGGGTCAGCTGAACCAGACACGACACGCAGGCGGGCAGCGTGACGTCCTCATCCACCAGTGTCAGGTCGAGCGAGCGCAGGTGCGGCAGGCCAGCCAAGCCTGTGATCAGACAGGACACGCTCGCAGTGGCCAGTCCTCGGTCCGTGATGGCCGCGCCGGGCGCGCTTGACCTGATGCTCAGCTTTAAGACCTCGAGCGCGCGCGCTTTGGCCAGGTACTGCCAAAACAGTGCAGGCACTCGGTCCGCCAGCGTGTCATTCAGTTCGATCAACAGGTCCAGGCGCCGCAGGCACGAGCAGCAGCCTATGGCGCGCGCAGCGCCAGCCAACAAGTCGTGGGCGGCTGCCACAGCAGCGCCGGGGTGCACGCGCAGAGCGAGCCCGCTGATATCCCCGAGCGTGCGGATTGATCTCAGCGCGGGCAGGCCAGCCAGCAAGGTGCGCAGCCGGTCGGCGTCAGCGTCGATTGCCAGGCCGCTGACGCGCGTCATGGTGGCGCCCTGCTCCTGGAGCCACTGCCAGGCGAACGCGCCGGCAGGCGTACCTGCGGCGGCCGTGGGGTGTCAGAGCAGAGGACGCACCAGGAGGGCCTGCTCCAATGACAAGAACGCGTGGAGGGCTGGCGCGCGCTCGGGCCGTGCTTCACTGCCCAGCAGTTACACTGATATGTGAGCGGGCCGGGGCGCGCACCGGGTCGTCCCAGCGCCCGCCACAGCCTGCCTGTGACGTCGGGGTGCAGCGTCGTCCAGAACGGCGCCTCGAGCGCCTCCCTGAACCGCCTGTCGCTCGAGGGCACGCGTCCAGCTCGGCCCACCCGCGTGTCAGAGTGCTCGTCAGCTCATCAAACGTGCGGTGCGCGCCTGCAGACTGCCCGCAGCGTGAAGGCCTGCGTCGAGCCTTGCGGCGTGCGGAGCGAGTACTTGGTGAGCTGCGCCGCGCACGCCTGGAGAACCTGCACGTGCCGGCCAGCTTTAGTCACGGAGGGCTGTAACCTCTGCGCTTGCTTGTGGAGCTGGTTCGGCAAAAAGTCCAAGAGAGTTCCGTGACGGATACCTCTGCAGGGAGCTCGTCCATGCAGATGGCCCTTGGCGGAGCTGCCGTGCTGGACATCTGCATACTCAAGCTGCGCTGGCGTATGCAGCTGAAGGGGCTACAGGCGGTTGATGGTCGTGACAAGGCTGGATCAGCTTGGCACCATGGATGTGAAGAGCAATGCTTGCTGCGCGCTTGCGCGGCCAGTCATGCGCAGCCTGGTCAGCCAAACACGGGCTGCGCAGGCGTGCGCTCCTCCAAGCTTCGCCTGTCTTACAACTTTCTCTTGAAAAAACAGGTGCACCACCATTTGAGGGTGCATTAAATAGGTTGCCGAGGCGCATTTATTGATGTTGACAAGCTGTGTTCTCAAGAACACAGCTCTGCGCTGTGGCGGCAGTCATCCACACTGTGAGAAGCTGGCCGCCTGAGCAGCAAGAGCTTGGCTGGTCAAGGTTTCCGCCTGCACACCTAGACTCCTCTTGTAAAAACAGTCGGCGCGTCATCCTCGCGTCAGCGCTTAGCACCATACAACACAACGCAGAATGGCCGCGCGCGGTGCCACTGCCCAAAGAACAGTTGGGCCTTCAGCTCCACGCCTGGACGAGCTCCCCGTAGAAGTGCGTGCAGGGAAGCTTGCGCCCTGCCTGTCGCCGCAGGGGCAGCGGCGCTACGCGCGCAGGGGTTCTGCCCCGCCTCCAAGAGTGTGCTGTCTCGGCCGCTGCAGGTCCTGCAGGCAATCGCAATTCACCTTAACAATCACCGCGGGACGTCAAGCCCAGAAGCTCTCTCCCTGCAGCTCACCTGCAGGTGCGCAGCGCATCTGACGTATGTTATAAGACGCAGCCAGCTGTGTGCTATGCCTTTACGCTCACCGCAAGCGACAGGCGGTTCAACCAGGCGCTTGCGCAGCCGTTCTGGAGCACGCTGGAGGGACGACTCGCTTACAGGCTCTGGGAGGCGCTTGGACGGCCCGGCGCGCCCCCGCCTTGCTTGCACGATCTCAAGAGTCTTCTTTGTGCAGCGCGGCATGCAAGCATGGCGCTTCGAACGGCATGCACCGCAAGTGCTCTGTTGACAAGGCACGTCAACTTGTGTCAACGCTTGCGCCGAAGCAGGCCCTGTTTAGCGTGTGCACTTGTTCACTCCTTGGCGGGCGCAGGCACGCCCGAGGAAGCGGGCGCGCGGCGGTGGCTCCGGGCGCAAGGCGGCGGTGTCAAGCGCGCGTCTGGCTTTCTCGAGTTTACGAACTGGGATGCGGAGGCGGAAAGGTCTGGACGCGACCCGGACGGTGGGCAGTCGGCCCTGCTGGCCAGCCTGCCTGCATTGACGTCCTTCGGGTTGTCTGTGCTTGTAACCTGCAACCCCTCGGCAGCAGCCGTCCGGGCCATTTTGGCCAGGGCCGCGCGCGCCATTGGGCGCTGCTCGAGCCTGCTGCAGCTGAGTTTCTCTATCGTTCTGCCGCCCTGGGAGGCGGACCAGCTCCCAGAGGCGCTGGCGCGTGAGCTGGCCAGGGCGCGGGAGCTGGAAGAGGTTGACCTGTGTTTTATGGGTCCCCAGGGCTACAGGCCCCCAGACTGGCCGGGCATTTTCAGCCTTGCACACCTGGTGGCAGGCCTGGCCGGCCTATCGCGGCTGCGCGCGCTGCGTCTGGCGGTGAAAGGGTTAAGCATGGAGGCCGCGCTGCCCGCCTGCGTGTCGTGCCTGGCGCAGCTGACCACCCTGACGCTGAGCGGGTTTCATGGCCTCCGCTGCGCGCCCGGCTGGGCGCGCCTGCCGGCGCTCGCGCGTCTCGAGTTCAAGGAGTGCGTGTTTGACACGGGTGGCGGCGAGGCAGCGCTGCCGGGGTTGGATGCGCTGGTGGCCCTGACCAGCCTCAGCGTGGAGGAGTGCCCCAGCCTGCGGGCGCTCCCCATGTCGCTGTGGCGGCTGTCGCAGCTGTGCAGCATCGTCCACCGTCCCAACAGGTGGGGCCTGGCGGGTGTGCCGCGCAGCGAGCTGCCGGTCGTGTGCCTGCCCGCGGGCGGCGCGCCCTGCTCTGCGTCTCTGAGCCGCCTCAGCCTGCCGGGGCACAACCTGCCGGTCTTTCCGTCGGGCATTCTCGCCATGACGCGCTTGACGCACCTCGACTTGTCGCCCAGCTGCTTTGAGCGGCTGCCCGAGGGCGTGAGCGCGCTCACCGCGCTTGAGGAGCTGCGCCTCGGGCGCCGTGCTGTGGCTTACAAGGAGAGGCCCTGGGCAGCCTGGCCGGCTTCCCAGCCATGCGCGTGCTGAGCTTTGCGACTTGCAGCGTGCTGCTCTGCCCGAGCTTGCAGGCCGCGGCCGCGCAGCCCTGCCTGACGCGGCTGCAGCTGGACAGCTCGCACCCCGCCCCCGGTCTGTCGTGCATGGCCTTCCTGGGCTTTGTGCATGACCTGCTGCAGCGGGGGCGCCCTGGAGTGCTCGAGCTTACTGACAGCGTCGTCGAGGGCGCGGGGCGGCGGGACAGCCGCGACTTTCGGGGCGCCCTACGGGCTGTGGGGTACCCTCTGAGCGACGCAGACTCCGCCGATCTGGTGTAGGCAGCGGGTGGCGTGCCCGTGTGTAGTTGCGGCGGCGGCGGCGGGGCCCGCGCGCATGCTGCTGTCCAGGTCATCCTTGTCTTAAGCCGGCCTGCAACCAATAGGGTAGGCAAGCAAACAATCCCCGAGTGCACGCCACTCACCACTTCATTGGACGGGCGTCAACGCGCACACTTAGCAGCCATTCCCTTTGAGCAGGTGGGCAGTGCGCTGACACTGGCGCCGCTCCAGGTCTGGCGAGGCCTGGTTGAGAGCTCAGGGGCCGCGCGCGATATCTGCACCCCAGACCTTGTTTGCGCCGCAGGCAAATCTTGGCATGGCGCGTCGTGGACCTGGGGATCGAGGCGCTGCGGAGGTGCGACAGTGTGTGGCAAATATGCGAAGCAGAAAGTTTGTTGCCACAGGTGCAAGGTGCTGCAGCGCACCGCTGGCAGAAAGCCAGGCATTGCTTTGGTATACACGCCTCACCACACACGCCGCTGCCCCGAATGTGTGTGTCGACTCAGGCGCGCTGCTGGCTGCGCAGGCATCTCTAACTGCGCTGCCCGACGAGCTGCTGGTCAGCATCCTGAGACGCGCCTGGGCAGAGACGCCGTGGACTGCTGATGCAGCAGGGGAGGTGCGCGCCGCGGCCGGCCTGGCGTGCGTGTGCCGCCGCTGGCGCGCGCTGCTGCGCGCACAGCCGCTGCCGCTGGCCCTCGACTTTAGCGGAGCGCGCCTGAGCGCGGCGCAGCGCCGCTGGCTGCTGAACCCTGCGCAGGCCGGCCGCGTGGAGGCCGCAGACTTCTTTGTCGCGTGGAGGTCGTCAAATTATGTTTGTAAGGGAAGTCAGGCGGCTCTGTGGGAGCAGCCGGTTTGTGACGACTTTCTGGCCCGGCACGGCAGCACGCTGCTGCACCTGTCTGGCGTGCCGCTGCGGCTGGTGGCCCCTGTGAGCCAGGGTGTGCGGCCTGCACTGGACTTGAGCGGCCTGCGCCTGACCAGGCTGGGCCTTGACTGCTGGGATATTGCTGCCCAGGTAGACCATGGCACATGGGCACAGTGTTGGTGGTTGTGGCCCGAGTGCCTGCCAGGCGCCCTGGAGGAGCTGGAGCTGCTCGACCTTCATGATCAGTGGCTGGTGAGCCTGGCATGGGCGCCGCGTTCAGGCGCAGGCTTGGCAGAGCGGCTGCCCAGGCTGCACACCCTCCGCGTGACGTGCGTGCAATTCGACAATCCATCCATCATTGGTGAAGTCGTCCCCCTCCTGGACGGCTTCACTACGCCCCCACATTTCGAGGTATTTTCGGAAAAGAACGTCAGTGTCAGCAGCGACCTGTTTGCGCGGGTCAGGTCTGTGCGCATAGTGGCTGGTAGCTGTGTGAGCGTGTGGGCACACCGGCAAGATGCGGCCACAATCGTGGACCGTCTCTGCACCGCTGGCCTCCAGGCTGCAGAGCTGTGCGCTCAGGACTGCATCTGCATGGACCCCAGTCCAGGCTTGCTCATTCATGAGGTCGTGCGCGAGTTGATCAACAGGCACAGCGATCGCTATGCGGTTGAGGTGGGTTTTTTTTATCAGCTCTATAATGATAATGAGGAGTACTGTCCCACGACCGCGCTGTTCGAACTGGCCTGGCGGCGCTGGCCCGTCCACGGCACGCCTGGCCTGCAGGCGGCCAGGGCGGCGCACGAGAGCGCCCGCGCATGGGTAGCCAATATTGAGGTGCCCCAAAGGCTAGTGTGAGCAGGAACACATGTTTACCGTAATGCACAAACATTGTAGTGCCCGCAGTGCATGATGGTCTGCAAAACAAAGCGTCGGGCGCAAGGCAGGGGCAGGCACTGCCTGCCAGGCAGGTAGACTGCACCGGCGCACTATTGTACGCTGCTATGGTGCCTGTAAAGGGAGGCAGGGCTGGGTGCCTGTGAGGGGGCGCGGGGGGTAGGGCGAGAGGACCAGGCAGGGACTACGCGCGTGCCGAGTGCTGTCTCTTCTGCTAGCGTGCAGCAGGACACACTGAGCATTGGCCTGTGCGGTGTCTTCTCAACACACCGCCGCAGAACCGCCTTTGCGCAGCGCTACCATTGCAGCGCCGGCGCTGCCTGAAAACGGGGCCTTCACGCCAGCACACGTTGCTCTTGCAGTCTTACAAAGGCTCTGCCGGGCGAGGCCAGCCCTCTCAGCCCAAGACGTTGCCAGGCCAGACTTTAAAACGTGCTGTTAGCGGGCGTGCTGCGCTGCTAGATGGCCGGCGCAGGCCTGGTCCACTGCCACAAGCTAGGCCGCAGGCAGGAAGGCACTGCTGCGCGTGCGCCGGCTCCCACAGGGTTGGACGCGTGCAACACTTTGTGGCGCCGGGTCTGATGGAGGCGGGCGTCTTGCAGGGGCAACAGACAGGTTATGTTTGACACAAAGCGTGTCAACATGCGCAGCTGGCATGTATATATTCGAGCAGGCGCGCGTTGCTGACACCAGTGCCAGAACGTCTGGCGCGGCGCAGACCTGCGGCGGTCTGTGTCACCGCTTGCCCGGCCTGGTCACGCCGATGCTGTGTCACCAGTGTCCTCTGGGTCGTCATAAACAGCGTCCCCTCGCTGCCCTCGCCGTGAGCGGCGCGCATGTCTGGCGTGCCGGCGCGTTGTCTCAAACTGGTGTGCTGCCACCTGCCTGTGGGTTGCATAAGTGCCGCGGTCCTGCAGCGCAATGTGCCTGACGCAGACCATCCGCTGCAACCAAACCGCTGCGTGGTGCTGGCTGGCCTCGGCGAGGGCGTCATGGGGCCGCGCAGCGCGTGCGCACAGCGGCGCTGAACAGCCTGTGCCCTGACGTTTCCAGGCTCGCCGGCCTTTGCGCCCCGCACGGCAACATGGGCCCTGGGGTTGCGCGACGTCTCTTTGGCAGATCCGCGCCACGCCTCGCCGCGCGGCGGCGCTGACGGTGGCTGGCAGGGCGCCTCTGCCGGCGGTGCAGACTCGGGGCGGCGTATGCTGTCGTCTTTCTGCAACGTGCCAGGCGTGGGCTGCATGAAGCGTGCGCCTGCACGTCTGTACCCAGCACCTGCAGCGCGGGCTACTCCGGGCGCTCTGCACTCTGCTGAGCTCTCTTGTGTCTCAAAAGCGAGACTGATGACTAATGAAGAGTCCTCGTGGGGCTAGCCCGCCGGTGCGCAGCAAAAGCTGCAGCTGCACTTAGCCAGCCCTCCCCTTGTGTGTGCACGCCACAACCGCGGGCAGGGCCTTGCAGAGCGAGGCATGAGCTGCCATGGTGGTGCAGGCCGTACAGCCCGCAGCGCCGAGCCGCAGCCACCACACCAGGCGCGGCCTTCTTGCAGCATCAAGCGGCAGAAGGCGGCTGCATCTGCCACGCGCCGCTGCCCAAGCGCTTTGCCTCGCTTAGGCGCGCTGCTGGATGCGCAGGCGTCTTTTATCGCGCTGCCCGACGAGCTGTTAGGCAGGATGCTCAGGCGCGCATGGACAGACAGGCCGCCGCGTCACGCAGCGGAAGAAGTGCGCAGCGCGGCCGGCCTGGCGTCTGTGTGCCGCCGCGTGCGCAAATTGCTGCACGCGCAGCCGCTGCCGCTGGCGCTCGACTTCAGCGCGGCGCGACTGAGCGCGTCCCAGCGCTGCTGGCTGCTCGACCGCGCGCAGGCCGGCCGTGTGGAGGCCGCCACGCTTCACTCTAAGGACGCTCTGTGGGAGCGGCTGGTGCTTGACGGCTTTCTGGCCCGGCACGGCGGCACGCTGCTGCGGCTGTCCGGCGTGCCACTGCAGCTGGTGGCCTCTGTAAATGAGGAGGAGCGCCCCGGCCTGGACCTGAGCGGACTGCGCCTGACCAGGCTGGGCATTGACTGTGGTGATATCAGAGACCTGCTGTATGGCGCGCGGGCACGCCGTCTGTGGTTGTGGCCCCCGCGCCTGCCACATGTGTGGTTGTGGCCCGCGCGCCTGCCAGGCGCCCTGGAGGAGCTGGAGCTGATAGGCCTGCGTGGAAACGATTTGGAGAATTTGGCATGGGCGCCGCACTCGAGCCCAGGCACGGCAGGGCAGCTGCTGCCGCCGCTCCAGAGCCTCTGCGTAACTTGCGTGGACGAGAGAGAACTACTGAACATCAACACAGTCTCCCTCCTGGAGGGCTTGCCTGTCTTGCCGGCCTTTAAAGTGGACGGCTCGGGGGCGGACGTTGCTGCCCACGCTGACCTGTTTGGCCGAGTCAGGTCTGTGCGCATCGCTGACAGTGGCCGCATGCGCCTGTGGGTTGGCCGGGAGGATGTGGCCACGTTTGTGGACCGCCTCTGCCCCGCTGGCCTGCAGGCTGCAGAGGTGTGCGCAGGTAATGGCGTGGACCTCATGGGCATGAAGTACAGCAAGACTCGCAAGGGAGTGGGTGACCTGATCAACAGGTGTGGAGACCGGTTTGCCGTTGAGGTGGGAGTTGAAAACCATCCCGGTGGGCGATATCGGGACAAGGCCACGCTACGCCGCCTGGCCTGGCGGCGCTGGCCCGCCCCCGGCACGCCCGGCCTGCAGGCGGCCAGGGCCGCGCACGAGCGCGCGCGCGCATGGGCAGCTGCCTAGGCTGAGGCATTAGCAGCGGCGTCTTGAGCAAGTTTACGGATCTGACAAAATGCACATATAGGTCGTACACGAGATGATCAGCGGGCACGGGGACCGC
>JAABUQ010005571.1_pt1 | contig 19909 bp, 21 predicted proteins | sample 5560001 | NCBI WGS metagenome assembly JAABUQ01 (sample SAMN10711888, study PRJNA513371) | rock metagenome | isolation source: Antarctica rocks | place: Antarctica: Victoria Land, Finger Mt nord | collected 2015-12-18
TTGGAGGTATTGTTAGGGAAGGGGGCCGAATGGTTTCTTGTTTTTCTTGGCGATGTCTCTGCTCCGGTGTCTAGACCTTGTAAGGGTGGGGTTAGTAGGAGAGAGGGTGGTAGAGATAGGTTCGTTGGGTAGAAGAAAGGCCAACGGGGCGCCGTGATAGTGTTCTGGAACCGATAAAAGCTGCACGCTTTCATGGATGGGGCGGGAGGGTAAAGTTCCACGTTTGCCTGCTTGGGATCAAGTGCTCATAAAACTACCTACAGGAGTGCAAGCAATGCTAACGGGGTATCCGCTCACTCTGGTTCTTTAATGCTCAAGAGTACAATAAGCCGCCCCCTCATTCTTTCGCTTTGTTTGATGATATACAAGTAGGCTCTCTCCTCTCTTGAACGCTAGAATCGCGGATGTTGGTACTGTAGGGTAACGTCGTATGGACGGATAAGAAAGACAGGGGTCATTTTGAGGTTGCTGCAAATACTGGAATAAGGTTAGGAGGGTTCAGCTGGGGTTAGGATATGTCCTGTGGAAACGGTTAGACTAAGCCCAGGAAGGAGAGGGGTGTCTGGACGAGTCATAAGAGCGTACTCAATGGAATGCCGAAGGCAAGTAGTCGACTCGGCAACATCACGTGGGCTGGTACAGCCCGGCGTATACAGATACGTCTAAACTCATCACAATACGTAAGAAGTGCTAGAGACACTATCACTCAATGTTCAATGCCGAAGAGACTTCGGTCCCGAGGACTTGATCGCTTCCAACGCCCACGCTTGCGGCGTACGTTTTATACACTTCTCGTCCCTCGCATTATGCGGTATTGCGCCGCTCATGAAAGCCTCGCTGGCTGATCGCTTGTTTAACTCCTTCTTGGGCGCAGGAACTGCTGTTGAAGTTGGCTGAGCAAACGGCGCCCTGAACGGGACAGGGTCATAGGCCGGATGGCCATGAGTTGTAGTTGGGTGGGAAATAGCTTGCTGGGCCTTGACTACGTTTTTCAGATCGTCGAGCTGCCTCAGGATGGCGACTGGATCATAGGTCATAGCTCTCATGGCGGCAGGCTCTGTAGGGACGGGAAGATCGGGTCCTGTGTTCATTGCGGATCTTGTATCGATATACGGGGAAGGTTGCCGGCTTCTGTTCTCATTTCTAGCAAAGGTTGTTGGATTGGAATTGCCGTCGTATGTTGTAGATTGGTTGATGATGATTGGCCGTTGTGGTATCTGCTTCTCAGATTTGGTTTTCGAAATTTCAGAGTGGTTGCAATTTCCGCATGTTCCCATTTTGCTATTTTGGTTGTTCTGGAGGGCAGGGTGGGTAGAGTTTACCGGCTGAGTAGGAGGAATGGGAGCCGCTTGGGTACCCACGATTTTCGTAGCCTTCTGGTCAGCCTTAGAAGGCTTCGATTGCTCTCGGCCCCTTCGTTGGCCTTCCTTTCTCGATGCCTTGCTCTGCCCGGGGGGGCTGGCGCTGTTTGGGGCTGGCTTACGTACAGACTCCGGCTTTGACTTGACCTCTGACTCGACTTCGAGTAGCCGACCAGAATGCGATTCTGCTCTTGGCTGTGGGCCTGGATTGCCGAAACGGACTTGACTCCTCGCGGCAATCTTTGCTGGACACTTCGCATGGCCTGAAGCAGCCTCGGAGCCGCATGAAACACATTGCCGTCTCTTGGATTTGCATACTTGTGTATTGTGAGGCCCAGCGCATTTCCCGCAGCGAACAGATGATACGCAGGCGGGGGCTTCGTGACCATAAGCCTGGCATTTCGAGCATCGACAAGTAGCAAGAGGAATATGCAAGGGCCAGGCGCTATAGCAGTTCCCGCGCCAACCGAGACCGTGAATCATAGTACTATTAGCGTGCGGCCGTGATGCAAACCTCATCCAGAGATCGCTCTTCTTGTGTGCGAGCCTAGGAGATATGTAGGCGATATCTGTGATGATTTGGGGGTCAAGATAGTACCACGTTCGACCGGTGATCTGCTTTACGAAGCCTGCGATAGACCTTACTTTATGTCTTCGGTCTCTGAGATCTACCGCGTCAATTGACATTGCGGAAATATTGACCTCGTAAGTCTCAGCCTTAGTATACAACTTCCTCTCGATATCTGGAGCCCAGCTGGCAAGTTTAGCAAGCGCAGACAGGGCGTATGAGTCGTCCGACGAGGCTGTAAGCTCGATATCACCGCAGTCCAATAGCTTGGTATACCCGACATTGACTTTGTTATTCCAATCCGGTAGCAAGTCTCTGAAAGTCTGGAACACGATCTCAAAGAACTTTTGTTCGGGCATAGCCTCCAAAACATTGACGGTAGCCTGGTTTACGATCTTAAGGGTAATAATAATGGCTTGTTCGTTTTTCTTAACAAAGGTTATAGTCTTGGCGTGATCGCTTTCCTTTATACTTGCTGTTTCCAAAGTATCGTGAGAAATACTCTTGTCCCCTTGGTGAATTGGGTTATTTTCAATAACGTCTTCAACCTCCGCACTGAGCTCGACCTTGGTGTCTTCTTCATCCCCGCTGTCTGCTGGGTCATCTTCCACCTTTCCTCGTGCAGCATCCAAGATATTAAGAATTTCCTTATCCTTGCCGTTGCTATAGGTGCCGTCCCTGTCTGGTGCGTTGGGATCGCCTTTGTCGAAATCTGCCTCGTTTTCAATAACGACCTCAATCAAGTCCTCTGTGTTGTGCAGCAAGTTTCCTTCGTGCTGACTCGTAAAGTTTAACGGTATTTCGTAGCTAGTACAACGGTGGACCTCTCTACTCTCTGGACTACCTTCTTTCTCGATATTCTCTTCGTCCTCCTTAGTCGAGATGAATTGCTCTGCTCTATATGCCAGCACTTCACAAACCCTGTCTGCTCCCATATCTACCGTCCGGTCCTCCTTGTGATCCAGGCTAGATCTTCCAACTATGGGCTCTTCTTGTTGCTTTAGCATCTCTAGCTTCCAATCCACCAAGTCTAGGCGCCTCGTGACTTCTTTCTCCTGCTCTTTGATACACGTATGTTTGAATACAAGGTAAGCTATGTCTTCATCTTCTTCTGGGCTAATACCATCGACGGCCAAGCCTGTAGGAGAGGCAATAGCAGTAGGTCCTTCGAGTTCTACTACTGAGCCTGGGCCAAATGTTTGCGTTTCCTTGGCGAAGTAAGCTGGCGCGGCGGTAGCTATAAGAAGGTCCGCAATTTGCCCAGCAGAGTTTACTGTTCTCTCATTCTCCAGCTTGATCGGTGACTCTTGGAGGCCTGGCGGAGCGGTGTTGAACACAGCAGGAGCGACCTCATTACCAGGATCGATTGGCGTACGCGAAGCACTGTCATGAGCACCCTGAGTGACGGGGGCTTGAGTCCTGTCAACAAGTTTTTGAAAAGACGTGCTAAGGGCTGTGAAGAGATGGCGTGGTAGGCCACCGTTGAGGGCAACAGTCTTATCATTGACGATGCTACTCAAAATGAAGCTGCGAAGTGTTTCTTTCTCGCGTTCGGAGCCGAGTTCATGACAGCCACCATTTGACACCGCATCGGTAATACCTAGGCGTATAGCCCTCGAGATTCTCCAAGACGCGTCGTTATTTGTTTGCCTTGACGTAAAGGCTTCGCTCAGAGTATAGTATGCCTCGATAGCCTCAAAATGCTTCTTGAGGATAGCAATGTGCTCCGCCACGTCTGGGGTTTGGGGCGTCGCCATAGTGTCTGAGTCAGGCCGCGGAGTAAGGTAGTAGACGCCCAATGACGGCCAGTGATCGGTAAAGGTCTTGTACTCACATGTTCGCTGCTTTCGCGGCCGTCAACACTTTGATGAAGGTGACGGTGAAGCATCGACTTCTGAGCTCGAGGACGCGAGACGTGAGTAAATATGCGTATATCCGATTTATTTCCTCCAGCCCTATTGGTTATTCCCAAATTACTTCTCCCTCATCTCCATCACAACTTTCCCCTTCTTCGACTATCGCCAGCAATGAGAAATCTCGTTGGGATTAACTTAAAGCGTACAGGACTCTGATTCTGGTTTCTCATCAGGGCAAGCATGCACTAGGAATTCAACTTTGACAAGATATGTCTTGAAGCTGCAGAGCTTCGAGATCACCTTTGACTCCCGCTATTTGAAAGGTACTCTTCGTTTTGGGATCCTTGACAATTCCTCAAGTTTTATCTAGAAAGTGGTCAGAAGGAACCACTCTGGCTTACAACGAACACTGCAAGGCCCTTGCCACGGCTGAGCGATCTATGTGGAATAACATCTGGCGATCAGTGAAGTTGAGGCAGATGTAACTGCCGACCAGTATGGCAACAGAGCTGTTTCCTGGCCTCTCGATGGTCTCGAGGAATCTTCTGCCGCGGACGACCCAAATGTTCCCATCCCTTTATCTACGCGTGTTCCTCATTGCAATATTTGTCGCGGCATCACGTGGTCGCCTCTATTACGCGAGCGTTCTTAGTAACGGGAACAGCGCCATCGACCTCGCCGGGCTACCTTAGTCCGAAGGGCAAGATGCATTACGAGTACAACGCATAGCATGCATACAGTGAGAAATGCTATCACGCTGATATAGGAGTTCACCCTCCTTTCTACAAACGAGAGGTCAATTATGACCGGCTCGGTGCACCGACATCATCTGCGATCGTTTTAGTGAAGAAGCCGTGTCTCTTGGCGATGACCATCCGACCCCCAGCTTCCGGGTTCTACAGGTACACTGAGTGCTCGACCGCTATGTCCGTCTTGTCAGCGGCCAGCCACATATGACAGCCCTGCCTTGCCAGGTTTCCCAAACCGAATTTGATGCCTGTTTGCCGGACCGGATATGGCCGAAACAGTCCACCTGCCATTTAGAAACAATCACAAAGACCTTCGACCAATCCATACTCCTCCCTCCAAGCGTAAGCTCTTCCTGCATGTCCGAATGTAGCAGATTCAAACGGCATTGGCAATCGCAACCGAAGTGGCCCATACCGAACTTATCCGAAACAAGCGAATCGCGCACTTTCACCCGATACTCCAGAATTGCATATCCGGGGCGGAACTCCGTATGTCGGGATTAAGAATTCTCGAGCTGCCTTCAAATAGGACCACGCTACGTCGGGTGATTGGCACGGCTCCGAAGCCGGCGCGTAAGAGCGTCGCCAGCTAAGTTTAAATTGTGATAAGACAGATCAATCTTTTCTGCAAGGGCGTGAATTGAGGTCTTTTCGTAAGCCATTGAGGTATGATCTCGTGAGTGAGCCTTCGAGCCAATTGCTGAATGCTTTAGTAGACTTGTCTTCCCACGTGGTCGTCGAATTTGGAACGAAACACATGCAGGCCGGTATTCGATGCTGAATGCAAGCTAGAGGTGCATGGAGGCCAACGGTACATGCAATGCCATGCAATGCAAAGGTCGCGCCACAGGAGTTTGCTGGTATAAACAAGTCCGACCTCTCGGACCGATGGTTTCCGCACCACGTTCCTTCAGCACAGGCAGAGGCTACACCAGGGCAACTGCAGAATACCGTGCGACCCCCAAACAAGAATTGGGTACCAGCCTCTCGTGCCGAAGTGTCAACTTGCGGCATCCGTTGTCCGTATTAGCTACGTTGGCAGTGAGAGCGAGAGAGTGGAGAAATTCGGTATATAGGCAGTCCCAAAGCCGCAGCATATGGCGCCTTTACTAAGGCTGTATGGACCCGTACGACTGCAGCCAGTTATCAATGGCTTTCGAGCCCCGCACTGGTGTCGGACCACGGACAAGAAGGATGAAGACTTGCAGACGCTCGGATGGGCTATAGTATGGCAATTGAGGGTTGGGATGAGTATTGGGAGATGTTCGGATGGCGGACGGACTGTGGAATGGTGCAAGGCTTTGCAGATGGTCCGATGCTCTGCTGTTCAAGATATAAGATGGCTTCCTTTCCCAACCCATTACGAGTTCGACCACCAAATTTCCCCACATCTGCCTAACCTACACCATCTCCTTTAGCAGCATACGCAATCAGCACCATGGGGGGAAGCTTTGACTATAGTCGCATCAAGCATCACCCGGATAAGCGGTTGTTGCATGATATCAAGCAATACTTCCACACCTTTGTGACCAATGACTTTGACGCAATGAAAGCCCTCCAGACTCCAGACTACCATATGACTGATATCCGTAAGTACACTTACAAGTCTCCCTCCGCCCCTACTCCTATATGCCACCAACTCAACGTCTATTCAACCAGCTATCTGTGTCATCAGAGCCTCCCGGGAGGCCTGGTTCAATGACAACAAGAACTTTGTCTCTCTCCTGACAGACATCAACGTCACCGCTCTGACTCTAACTGGGAGTTCCACACCCGGCAGCATCTCCAACATGGAGCATTTGGTCACCTTCACGTTGACAATGGATCCACCTCCCGGGCCAGCCGCCAACCTTCCTCCCGGAGCCAAAAAGGGCGATGTATGTGGTATGATCAACATCAGTATACTTACATGGGATGGAATGGGGAAGGTTAGCTGTGAGCTCGAGTATGGGAGGATCACATGGAAGGACTTTGACCTCGAGGGTTTCGACGCCAAGCAGGCTCTTCGGGCTCATTTGTGATGGACTTTGACTCAGCGGTTGGTTGACCAGCAGCGATGAGGCGGTAGCATGCGAGATGAGCCAGTAGCTGAATGAATTTCGATCCCACCTCTCGCACTCGTAGGCTACAACTTGAACAATATCGATTGATCGATGGCGTACCGTTCTCCTTGAAATTTTCATCAAATAAAGGCTCTCCGAACACCCTTAGATTTCTTACTGCAGGAATAGCACTTCTGCAGCGGGAGCGCCTCCTCAAAAAGGTCTCAACCTACGACAGCTCTGTAGCTCGGATTGGATATTGAAGTAGATGGCGAGGTCAGGAAGCAGGAGAACAGATGGATCTGCGTATATCCGATATCTCCGCAAGCCCTAACACCTCAATTGCTCGCATCTGAACATCATCCCACTTCCTCCACAATCAGCACCCTCATAAACGCTAGAGGTTTCGATTCTCCACCTTGATGCAGTTCTCTTGGTGTGCAGCTATGGTGCCCGTCGTAGCGCTTTCAATATGAGCCTTGAATTTGATGAAAGGAGGCGCAGGGTCCCAAATACCTCCAGCTCTTCAGTCCCCCTACGCAGAGCTAGCATGACAACAGTTCGATCCGGGCTTCATTGGAGAAGCCATACCATGGAGTTGTTCCGGTAGAAACCTAGATTCCAAGAAGACCAAGCTCCATAAACCATGATTTGTTGTCGGCATCTGTAAAGAGTGATACACCGAGAATATGCTGGGCAGAAGAGTCATACCATATCGCTTCACTTCTATGGAGCCGCGAATGCGAAAAGTTTGAATGATAGGTCAAGGTAGGTATAGCCTGCTCTTCATATAAGATTTCACATGTGGAGAACGACATCTGGCTTTCAAGCGGGTGTGGGTCCACCATAACCTTCTGTTTCCATCCCACACATATATTCCTCCAACCTCCTACATGGATGCGACGCTTCTCGCCATCTTCGACACTTTGCTGTGTATCATCTGGGACACGCTCGGCTGCTGACAGTCTATGTTGGCCTCGCACTGCAATCAATATACCGCATAATGTTCTTCAATATCCTCAAGACTATCACTGTCTCTCTTTACCTCCTCCGATACGCCTTCTGCCACCCAAGCGAATCCGGCCTTCCCGAGCTCTACGACCCATACACAGGCTTCAGCGCGCCACCTCCAACAAACGACATCCTTAACACAACATTCTGCTACTGCATGGACGAAGCCACCCTCAACGACCCGAAACCCCGGTTCGGCTCCTACTATCATTATGAATATTTCAATTTCCACCTCGAGGAATGGTTTCACATTGTCAAACGCTGCGACACCAGGGAGACCATGAGAATCAGAATCCCCAACCACCATCACCATGAATTCTTCAATGCCTGTTTGGCTTGGTGGTACGTGGCTCAGAACAACTGTCAGAAAGATGATCAAGAGAACCAGTTCTGTTACGAGATAAGACCCAGATACAAAGACATATATTGGTTCAATGAGGAGTACCGGGATCTGCCGCCGAACCCTGAGCGGTGGCTGCCTCGTCAAGTAGCAGACGAGTGCGAACGTTCATGCGAGATGCTTGGAGATGCCTCGGGGCTCAGGCCACCGATGGTCATGTTGAAGGGCGATACCGCAAAGGCGATTTCGGTGAAGATGCGGACGCCGGAATGTGTTTGGAGTCATGCTGAAGGGTACAAGCATTGCGATAATATGGGGATATGCGAGGACTGTCGAGGTCCATAGATTGACCAACAATGTACTCATCCTGGAGTCGAATCGATCTCTCCTTATGGCAACAAGTTCCTACAAGACGTTCGCGATGTCTTTTGGAAAGGCTTGTGCTTGTCAGATAGATCAATACCTCTCAACACGATTCATCCGAGCCGTAAGCTTTTCCCTGGCCATCTCAAACCTGTGCTCATCCTCTCTCCATCGCCTATTCAGCTTGCGTACAGCTCCATATGCAGCGGCCATCTAATGACTCAATGTTTGAAAAAAAGCTGAGGATACTGGGAGCCCGCGGCCGCAATAATGTCAATCGTTCGATACATATGGCAAACACAGAACTTTAAGAACTTTCGAACCCCATGTCTGTTCGGGGTCTCTGGGGTCTTCCGCATCGTGCTGAGAGCATGTCCGAAGAGGAATTAAGGGCTTTCTCGTGGGTAGGAAGCTATTCTAGCTTTGAGAGTCCACGGACGGGAAATGAGCGAGGCTATTCAAGGGTAGAGTGGGAGTTGGCTCATGATCGACGAAAACTGCAATGGGTGGAGGAGAAGATACTAACGGGTGCTTGCATTGCTGGAGAGCAATGCGTGGTCCTGCACCGCAACAATATTAATACTTACTGGTGCGTACAAGCTTGCAGGGAGTGTAAGTACATCCATAGATAGACCACCGCTATGGTCTCAATCTTTAATCTACCTTTTGACACCGGCCAGGCTTGGTAGTGTTTAGCGTGCCAAAAACCAAAGACAACAATACTCTATCTCCAGCGTTTTCTTTCAACCGAAACGTTCGATCTGGACTCTCAATCTAGTCCTACAACCTATACGCAGACCTATTCGGATCTTCTGCGGTCTTTCTTGCAGATGTGGGCTCTGGCTCTTACACCGGACCCTTCACCGTCGCCAAATCAGTATTAATTCCCCTATCAATATTTCCAATTCAACCTGGGATCTTGGACAGAGGGTCTCTACTGATAGTATTAGATCGCCATTGGAATATTATTCTTTGTAGACGAAAGTGCTGATTGTGACCACAGGCTTGCACAAAATCATTCACTCTCTATCTATCAATTCACAATTATCGCCCTAGACTCCTGTATCTTCTGTTCTTTTCTATCTGCCCTTCGCCTTATTGCCTTTTTGCCAGTATCCCCTTTTGCCTTCTAGTACGATTTCTACATAAAATAAGTACTGTGAAATCTCCCAGAGGAGTTATGATCATGAATGGGAAGTCTTCATCGAACCCCGCACCGGATTTTTTGGTGGGGGGTTCTGACATGCAGACATCCACGTTTTGCCCAACTGTCGCCCTTGCGATGACAGAGATTGTATGCGCTCCACACTGATAAAACAATTTCCTTTAGTACCAGAGTAATTGCTATGCTCACTGGTCTGGCCTCGAACGAATACTGCCTTCGGCCATGGACGCGGAGGACTGTAGGACGACGAGATTATGTGTGCTACAACTTGGCCCTTGCAAGACAAATCATTGGCCAAGGGCTGGAGAGCATGAAGAAGCTGGAGAAGCAGGGTGAGGGGCGGGGCCAACACTGTCTTCCTCTTCTGCTCTCTCTCCCCCTTCAACTCTGCTCGCACAACTTCGCCGCTCTATTGCCTTCTATACCTCGACAAACCTCCACAAAAACATGAAGAAAAAACACTCGCACGATCCGGCTACCTCTTTGACCCTCTCCACTACATCTCCTAGGACTTCTCGAGCCTATTCAAACAATTCTCTCGCACAAGTTGGGGAAATACAGCCCCAGGAACCGTCCACTGCCCCAGCCCTCATCACTCCCGTCAGGATCTTCTCTGATGCTAGTGTGCACTGCCTTCGAAAGCAACGGCGACAGGTGTCACGCTAGAGTCCCCCATGAGTAGAACAGGTGGTGTGACGCCCACTATCGGAAATGCTGTCAGGGCACCGGCGCATACAAGGCCCTTGAAAAAGAGGCCGCGAGAATGAAAGAACGAGGAATGGAATTACACTGCACTTGTCGTGAGTGGGACACGAGGATTCAACAAATGGAAGTTGACGCCCTCTACATCAGAATGAACGTCCACTTGCGCTTCTTCCCCAATGGCGAGAAGGTCAGGGGTCATGCGCGGGCTGTCTTGATCAGAGAGACGGCATTGAATGTGACTAGGTTCACGGTTTCTTACTATTCTGATGAAAGGCCACGTCCAAGTGTTCCGGAAGCATCAACCGATCCGTTCGACGTGGAAGAACCTGGCCTCGACCAGCGCATCTCTCCAGACTCCGCAGTGGCTCCCACATCAATTGCAGCATATCAAGATAGGCATTCCTCGGACTCAGATGGTTGAAGTCTCAGTGCTGGTGTCGACAACGTCGAGACTAGATCGGATCCAGAATCCGATTCAGACCGCATAGAGACCCAACTCGGTTTCGAGCCCTCTAACTGTGCCACGAAGCCTGTCGCAGGCCATCACGATGAAGACTCCACAGACAGTGATCTGCGGAGTCCCGGTGTCGGGTTTGACGGCAACGAGACCTGCCTAGTTGCAGCCTCGGACGCAAGCCTCAACACCAACCCTAAAACGAAACATTACACGACAGTCTTTCAGAGCCTGTCGCTACGACCAGCGAACGGCCAACTTCAACAGGCCCATACATCTCTGGTGCAGACGAGAAAATCCCTCGGATTCAATTGAAATTCGTCGAAAGTGAAGACGCTCCCTTTTCCGTCATGCGAAACCTACCGATCAGTGACTGCCTTGTCTCGACTGATATTCAAACGACGAGTCACTTGAACGTCGCTCCGAAGAAATGCCCGTCTTGATCACTTGTTGGGCCAAGAATGAGAAGCCTAGGCTTATAGTCATATCGACGTGGGAGGGAACGTTGCTTGAGTCAGCATACCACGTCGAGGACTTGGAGCCCGCATCCCTGGGTGGCGATCGAGAGGAAGAATTACACACGCCGTGATGACTCAGGAAATCAAGAGTCTGTACAATGCATCAGAAACCCGCCGCTCCAGTTCCTTTTCGTAACTAAACTTCGTTTGTTTCTACCGGCCGTAGCCTCAGGCCACTCCCCCCTTCCCCCCTCCCTCCCTCCCTCCCTCTCTCCCTCCCTCCACCGACCTCATGCCTCAAGCTACTAACGAGGGTTCCGCCTTCTTGCTCATTCATCCTTCGTACTTGCTTACTTTTCACTTGTTTTCCACTTCAACTTGTGCAGCTCTTTACACGTAACATTGTTATATTCCTTTGTCTGTACATTTCTTCACGCATTGATAGACCAACACATCCCGGAAACGGTACTTGCTGGTGCACAAGCCTTTATCTCACCCTTATAAAACGCAGGCTCTTTGTGTCCACCGGACACAAGAAGCGAGATCGGTTATCCCTAAAACTGTCGCCTTTGACATCAGCCGAAAATATGACATGAACTTGCCCATTCTTTGCTGCGTTCAAATAACACTGGTCGACCTCTGCTTCAACGACAACAATATCAAAAGAGCAATTGGCAAAAAAAATTGTCCAAGCTAGCACCGCAGTGCCTTGCGATGCAGAGTGCCGGCCGCATTGGCCTTTGCTTCGGTACACTAGTAAGGGCCGCTGCTGATGCACGTCAGATATATAAACAATTTCTGCTTTAAAAGCTCGCCGTGGTCAAAGAAATGTCAGATGCACCAGCAGAGATACCGCATTAGCGATAACACTCTCACTCTGGTTTCTCTATGGTCTACCTGAAGCCAAATTCTCCGAATTCGTGCGATTTACATCCAATTGAGCAATCCCCATTTATGAGCACTAATTGAGAAGACTTCTTAGCATAAATGCAAGGAGCGACGACTCAGCATGGATCATCTCAACAATATTTATTCGATTTCCTATCGTAACAGGACCTCAAGCAACAGTCTGGATTCTTCGGACAGATGTGTGGGCAGGATAACGATATCCTTTTGGTAGCAACGAAGCCCGGACCGATATATCTAATGGTAGGTACGATACTTTACAGGAAATTTATCAAGGTGCCTGGCACTGAACTTCATTCCAAGTGCCGCGATGGATGAGAGTCTATCTGAATTGCAACGTGGAACTGATCGATTAACGGGAATAGAAAGAATCTTAGGTTAACCACATCGTCTGCATCTCTACAACCGAAAGAATCCCCATATAATCTCCTGCAGAGCACCATCCTGGACCGCCCAAACACCTTAAGCACCATCACCGCTCCTAACGCCCCAACCTCAACCTCTCCCTCTCCCTCCCCAGATCCTCCTCCCTCCTCCTCCTCACCCCCTCATTCTGCTCAATCCAGAACCCCCACACCCCCTCCTCCAACCGACCATAAAACTCCTGCCTCCTCTCCCTCGCCCGCATCCCAATCCGATTCCACTCCGTCACAGAAACCGCACCCCATTCCCCAACCCTCACCCCTCTCCACTCCTCCACCGGCGCCACCGCCCCGCGGAAAGGCAGCAATGCGTCCTCGGTGCCATGCGTGACGATTTCAAGCCGGTGCAACCGGGGCAGCAATCTCCGCAGCGCCGTGGCCGCCAGCCCCGCCCCGAGCAAATCCACAGGATCGTCTTCGACATCCGGGATCGTGAGCGTGATGATCCGCAGGTTCCTCAGCCCCGGCGCGTTCCCCCTGAGCTCGTTGATCGAGCACATGATCCGGTGATCAATCTCCTGGCTCTTGGCGCCCCAGATCTTGTCGCCCTTGGCCGGCCATTCGATTGTGTAGTCCAGACTCACGCTCCGCATGGTTCTGAGATGCGGGTTTAGATGATCGAGCGTCCGGTGGAAGGGCAGGTTGGGGCGGAAGACCCAGCTGCTTACGTTTAGGGAGGTGTGGAACGTGTTGTTGGCGTAGAAGAATGGGAGCGCGGAGGCCGTGAGTGGGTGGGATGTGAGCAGGAGGGCTGTGTTGAAGATTTTGGGGTTTGCGTGCGTGCCGCGAATTTCGCGGATCTCGGACGCGCGGCGGAGGGTTGTATTATTGGAGGCGATGAGGATGTGGCTGTAGATTTGGTGGAGAAGCTCGGGGGAGAGGGGGGAAAAGATTGTGGGGGTTTGCTGTCCGGTATCCGCTCCGTTGTGGTGTATGTCTTCGTGAGAGGCCATGTTGGGTGTAGCGAATCGATAGGGGCATAGACCAGTATATGTGCTTTGCGGGGAGAGTATTGATAACAATGATATCGGAAGAAGGGACAAGAGGAGGAAGAAACAGCAGGGAATATATATTTACAACCATCGTCTGAAGTGTCGACTATTGCGCCAAAGAAAATCTGCCTGCTAGGAGACGTTCATACAAAGGAGCTGTTCTGTAACAATCGAATTGTCACGAGAATCAGATTGCCACCAGAATGCGTCGAGGAAGATAGTGTTGACATCCTGGGCTACGGTGGCAAAAATTGGCTACGCTTGTTCATGATGTCGTTCGAAAGTTGTGATGAAAAGGGAATCTTGCTTGTATTGGCCTTTAAACTGGGCATTTTGGCGACTAGACTCTTGACTTGCTGAAATTCGTTCGAGAAAATTGCGCGTACATTTCAAAATCTTCTAAAATTTGACGACTATCGACATTGTCTCTCCCGTTCCTTGGTCTCCGTAATCTATGGGTAAGACTCGACTGTCTACCTCGCTGTAGAAGCGAAGCTGGCTATTTGCCCTCTCAGCTTCGACTTAGTCCAATGCGTTGAAAATCTCCAAGGATAGCGCAAGTTCTGGGCCGCAGCCTGCAGACCTCTCCTCTCTTTCTCGCTCCTTAAATTTATCCAGCAGGATCCCTTTATCTCTACACGCTGTCCTTAGAGCATTGTGTTCTCGTTCGTGGTGAAGACACCTCTTTACTTTCCGGATAGGGGACCCTGCCGTGACAACCTCTATCACTCTCACTTAACTCGGAGCGGATCCTTACCCCGGGGTTTTGCAGAGTAGGGGTTTGAGAAAGATTGGTTTGGGAGCCGGCATTCGTCATGTTGGGTGATACTGTGGATCAAAAAGCAGTCGAGACGACGGAGGACGAAAGAGTTTGGGAAGCAGGAGGAGGGGACGAGCGACGCCTTGACCCCGCCCATGATTCTGGCTGTCCTCCTCTCTCATACTCACACGCATGAAGCCGTAAGCAGATGATCTGATCAAGCTGCCCCACACCCCGCATTGCCACACAACGTCGCCCATGGCGCTGTATCTAGCTGAGCGTTGTCTGCTGATCGTCGGTCACATTCCTAGATACTTTCAGCCGATTCATAGACGGAGATAGCTCTATGGATACGGGAAGGTGGAAGAGGCGAAAGCTATATCTACTTAGGCAATCAGCAATAAGACGTCAAATTAAGTGCGGAAACTTAAATCGGCAGAAGCCTTTTCGTCCGTAATCCCGTTCCCGTCCTAACCTTATCCACCCACCAGTGAGCTATCTTATGCTGCTCGATCATTTACCTACCTTTCAACCGCAGGTTGTAGTTGATCGGGGTAGGGAAATAAGCCGGAGCAGGCCGAGAATCAAATCTGAAGATACCACGGCAGGGGTAGAGAGTGTTCAGAAGACTGTCTGCGCTTGAAAACCTTTGAAATAGGACACAACGGAATTATGGAGGCGAATTGCATGCCTTGCGATTATCAGTTACGGATAGAGTGCATAGCAGCTGGAAATTTGGCACCGATGAATCAGAGGCCAGCGGTGTCGATGCCGCTGGCGACATATGAGGTTGCGAGGGGAGATGAAACAAACGGGAAGATTGTTTTGTGACAAGCAAGAGAAAAGCTGGAAAAGTGACCCAGAGAAAAGGTGAGGTGGACGGGGGTGTTGAAGGGTATGCGAACCCAGCGACAGGCTTTGTAAATAGGTAGGCAGGAAGGGACTTCGACAGTAGTTTCGTGTTGTAATGGGTCGAGAAGATTGGGCCGGATACGCTAGAGATGTGGCGAGATGGACCCAATCCAGTGAGGTGGGTGGGAGAGAAAGATAAGCCTGCGAATGTGCGGACGCAAGAGACCCAATCCCAGTAAGGTAGCAGAGGCAAAGTGAGAACTTTTTGATTTTCAACATGTCGTGATCAAGCGTGTCCGTTATTCTGAGCCTGCCCGTCCTTGACAGGCCCTAGAACTTCCCTCCGGCGCCTCACAGACTTGGCCAGGATGTCCAGCACCTTCTCGCTAGTCTCCCAGTTGATGCACGCGTCGGTGATGCTGACACCGTATTTCAGGCCGGCTTTGCCTTCCGCGGGGACTTTTTGTGCCCCTATCCCATTTGTCAGCATTCGTCCCTTTGCCATTGTGTGTTCCGTGTGGGAATTTGTCCCACCTTCATTAATATTACTCTCGATCATCACACCCATGATGGCCTCCTCTCCGCCCTCGATCTGCCGGGCCAGATCATCCACAACCTTGGGCTGATTCCGGTGGTCCTTTAGCGAGTTGCCGTGGCTGCAATCGACCATCAATCTCTTCCTCAGGCCTTTCTTTTCCAACGCCGCTTTCGCGGATTGTATGCTCTTGCTGTCGTAATTCGTGCCGGACTTCCCACCTCGGAGGATGACAAAACAATCGCCGTTGCCGATTGTCCCGACGATTGCCACCAAGCCAGGTTTGGTGACGGAGAGGAAGTGGTGGGGATGTACGACCGCGCCCATTGCGTCGATGGCGACGTCTAGAGATCCATCGGTACCGTTTTTAAACCCCACGGGGTAGGACAGACCGGAAGCAAGTTCGCGATGAAGCTGACTCTCTGTAGTCCTCGCCCCGATAGCGCCGCAGCTCAAGCAATCGGCGAGAAACTGCGGGGAGATCGTATCCAGCATCTCACTGGCCAAAGGCATGCCTCTGTCGGTGAGGTCGACGAACAATTGCCTGGCGGTGCGTAGTCCTTTGTTGATTTGGAAGCTATTGTTGATGTCCGGATCATTGATCAGCCCCTTCCATCCGACCGTGGTGCGAGGTTTCTCGAGGTAAGAGCGCATGACAATGAGGAGGTCATCTTGGTAGAGCCTCTTCAATTCGAGTAATCGGCTCGCGTAGTCCAAGGCCGCTGCCGGATCGTGGATTGAGCATGGACCAATAATGACCAGGAGGCGGCGATTTGGGTCGGTGTTGTGGACGACGGAGACAACTTCATTGCGGGCTGTAACGACGGTGTCTTTGGATCGAGAGGACTAGCATCTCTTTTAGTCGGGTCGGACGAAGGTGGGTGGTGGGTGATGGGCGTACTTGGAGGATTTCATGCTGGAGGAGGTCGGGCGGCGTGAGGGGATTTATGCCTCGTACTGGACAATGTTAGCAAAGGTCGTTGCCATTCCACTACGCTGTGTAAATCATACTCCTCCAATCGTCGACACTGTCTTTGTTGCCAACCTTGGGGTTTGCGGTGTGGAACTGTATTGGGGGTCAGTGGATTTGCTGTGTGGAGGCAATGACTGTTGGAACCAAAGCAGAACATACAGACATATCTCACCAATCGATTCTCCACCGAATGCTGTTGCTGAAGAGAAAAGAGCTTCCCTTGTTTTTCTTTCTACTGTCGGCGATCATCGGAGTCATAAAGATTTAGTAAATTACAGTAATGAGTAAGCCAATATTACCTTAGGGGGTTTTGGTAGGGGCGTGGAACGGTACTGGCACCGTACTGGCACCGTTCTAAAAAATAAAGGTATAATAAACCCACATGGTTTGAAACCGGTGTCATACGATAGACGTATATATAAATTAACCAGAATTTTTTAGATAACATATTATTTATTATACGATAATATTAAAAAAATAGTTCTTTCGTATATTATTACAGAAAAATTTAAATTTTTTAGTCATTTTCCTTTTTTGGACGTTTTCTGTTTATTTATCAAATTCCTATTGTATATATTTATCTTAAATTTTCCTTTTTTGGACGCTATTTTGTTCATTCATTATTTTTAATATCTATCTTTTGTTTATTTAAATTATCGTTATTAACCTTTTTATTTTCTATTCAATTTGCGGTTTATAAATTAAAATTATATAATTAATTATTTTAAATTATTTAAACATTATTATTTACTTATAAATATAAAAAATAATAATAAAACTTTTATTTTTTAAAAGTTGTATTTATACGGTTTTTATTAATTGTTATTTATAAGTAATGTAATTTATTTCAAAATATTTTCTTATTATTATTATTTTATTTAAAAAAAAACGGTATAATTTAATAAATGTATACAAAAATAGACGGTATTAATTAAACAATAGGGGAAAACCATAATTCACAGTCTATGAACAGTTTTAATCTGAAGAACGGTACATGCACTATACTGAACTTTCATAGCCTTCTGCTAAGGTACGTTATTCGAACCCCGTAGCTTTTGCTTCATGCCTGAATTTTGTATTGTCTTGTTCAAACAGAACGTATTCTGCATGTTTAGAACGCATCTTATACAACGTAGAATTTATTTCTTGCAAAATACTTGGGCGATGTATATAATTAATGAATATGGAAGAACCCGAGTACGAGGTAAACATGTATTGTAGGGCTGAAGTCACGTGTCTCCAACCAATCAAATGCAAGAGTCTCTTTCCCCCCAAAATCTCTCGACGCCATCCATTTCTCTCTTCATTACATCTTCTAATACAAACAACTTCGGCATCATCGCCCATTGATTGGTTTCCTTTTGTCTTTTGCTGCTTCGCCGGCACTATGTTGGCACGGGCAGCTATACGCTCGGCGCGTCAGACGGGGGAGGCGAGAAGCTGTGTGGGAAGGACGGCAAAGGTATATGATACTTGCCAATGGAACCGACGACGATGATGTATGCTGACAGGTCATTTAGCGCTCGACTACTTCATCGTCTCATAATGCTGCCGCTGATGCCCCCAAGTCGCCAGTCATATTGAACCTCGCGGGGTCTGCCGCCACTATATTGGCTGTTGGGTCCGTTGCATGGTATTATCATCTTTACGGGAACACACTCTATGCTATGACACCGCAGGAACACGGGTAAAAGCATCGTTCAGTAAAAGATGGATCATGCGCTGATAGGGTGGACCAGACTACACCCCACCAGCTATCCATGGGAGCATGAGAAGTTCACCAAGACCTTCGACCACCAGGCGTATGATTTACATATCTCGACGCCGTAGAACGCAACACTAATGTTTATAGTCTCCGCCGAGGATTCCAGGTCTACCGTGAAGTCTGCTCCTCCTGCCACTCCCTTAATCGAGTCCCCTGGCGAACTCTGGTTGGCCAAACGCACACCGTCGACGAAATGAAAGCAATGGCCGAAGAGAACGAGTACGACACCGAACCCAACGCCGAAGGCGAGATCGAGAAACGGCCCGGCAAGCTCTCTGACTACATCCCGCCTCCATACAAGAACGATGAGGCTGCTCGAGCGGCCAACAACGGCGCGTTGCCTCCCGATCTCAGTTTGATGGTCAAGGCGAGACACGGAGGGTGCAACTACATCTTTTCCTTGTTGACCGGCTATCCCGAGGATAATCCTCCCGGGGTTCAAATTGCGTCGGGGCTGAATTTCAACCCCTACTTCCCGGGTACTGGTACGTGACTTTCTCGCTCCCCGTCTCCGACTTGCACGGGGCCGATCTATCGCGCCGTGCTGTACGGGGGAGTCAAAGCTGATATGAGAAAGGTATCGCAATGGCCCGTGTGCTCTACGATGGCCTCGTCGAATACGACGATGGCACTCCAGCCACGGCATCTCAAATGGCAAAAGACGTGGTGGAATTCCTGAATTGGTCCGCCGAGCCGGAGATGGATACCCGGAAGAAGATGGGTGTTGGCGTTGTTGCTGTCACAGCCGTCTTGACTGCTCTGAGTATATGGATCAAGAGGTACGTAGTTCTCTCTTGCTGTTGCCGTGATCGGGAGAGGAAATAATGATGAGGATATACAGGTACAAGTGGGCGCCAATCAAGACTCGAAAGATCGTATACAATCCGCCTGTCTTCCATCAGCCGAGAATGCCACCCAAATGAGCCCTCTGCTCTTGCCTGCGGTGTTATTGGATGTGGCTCGTTGCCGATGCTGGATTAGAGGCTGGACGTGTAAATATCACTTGGTGTTGAACAGATGGCGTTGTCCAAATTGAGCTTTGAACCCGATCTATGCACCCCTGCTTCGAAATCCATCTGCCTCCATTCCGTACATGCGCTGTAGAAGCTGTATCGCCTCGTCGACTTCCAAACAGCACTATGCACACATTCTTCCTCCGCCCCACAAGCCACTAAAGGCAATCAACGCTACAGATACAACAAAATGAATAGTGAAACGTAGAAGCGGGTTCTTTAACATTTCAGTCCAGTATTTACAGCCGACACAACCCCAATCCCCAGCCATCCTACTCCACCACAGTCCCAGACATCCCCATGGATATCTTCCAACAACCGTACCCGCCTCACCTAACATCCATGTTCCTCCCAATAAACCCCCGAATAGCAGCCCACCTCTCTCTACTCCCGCCCTTTACCCCCTCTCCTCCCTTACCACCCCCCCCTTCTGCATCCCCCTTCCCATCCCCCTTCCCCCGCCCCTTCTCCCCCCTCAGCCCAGCCTTACCAGCCACCCCACCCCCCGTAGCCATAACAGCCAAATTCCGCTCAAACCTCTCCCTCTCCATGGCCAGCACGCCCTCTTTCCTCTTCCCCGCCCCGGGGCGACTTTTCAAACTTGTGTGCTTGATTTTAC
>JAABUQ010005572.1_pt1 | contig 19907 bp, 21 predicted proteins | sample 5560001 | NCBI WGS metagenome assembly JAABUQ01 (sample SAMN10711888, study PRJNA513371) | rock metagenome | isolation source: Antarctica rocks | place: Antarctica: Victoria Land, Finger Mt nord | collected 2015-12-18
CGACCGGCCTGCGTCGCGGCGACGCGTTCGGCGTGACACTGACCAACAACGCGCGCGTGTCCTTCCGTGTGGCCGACGTCGCCCACTATTTCCCCACGCTCGACCCGCGCGATGCCCCATTCGTGGTAGCCAACCTGGCCTACCTCACGCGCGAGAGCAAGGGCCACGGCCCCAACGAGGTCTGGATGGACACCGACCGGAACCAGGCCAGCGTTGATCGTCTGATCGCGGCGACGCGGGCGTGGCCGCGACAGATCCGGAGCGACGTGGGGCTGCCCGCCGTCGTGACGGCGGGGGACGACCCGCTCACGGCGGGAATCTACGGCGTGGTCTCGGTCGGCTTCCTGATCGCGGTGGGATTGACGGCGCTCGGCTTCGTCACCTATGCCTACCTCACGCTGCGGCAGCGTCTCGCCGAGTTTGCCATCGTTCGCGCGCTGGGATTGTCCCAGGGGCAGGTGCGCTCCCTCGTGCTCTTCGAGCAGGTCTTCCTGCTGGGGGCCGCGATCCTGGGCGGCATCGCGGCAGGCCTGCTGACCACGCGGCTGTTTCTGCCCTATCTACCAATCGCCGCGAACATGATGCCGCCGTTCCTGGTGATCATGCCGTGGGTCGCCGTGGCCGGCTTCGTGTTGGCCATGCTGCTCGTCTTCCTGCTCATGCTCGGCGTGCATGTGTCGCTGTTGCTGCGCCTGCAGCTCGGTCGCGTCCTGCGCTTAGGCGAGGGGTAAGGCCAGTGGAACAAATCGTCGAGTTCGAGGGGGGGTGTATGCTGAGTTCTGATCGATCCTCCGCGCCATTAAGGGAATACCTATGAAGAGATACGCCATCGTCGGGCTGGGCAGCCGGTCGCGGCTGTACACCGAGGCGCTCCTGACGGACTATCGCGCCCAGGGCGCCCTGGTGAGCTACTGTGACGTCAACCAGACGCGCATGGACTACTACAACCGGCTCTACGCGGAGCGGTTGGGCACGCCCCCCGTCCCGACCTACACGCCGGGCGACTTCGCGCGCATGCTCGACGAGCGGCAGGTCGACACCGTGATCGTCACCTCGATCGATCGCACCCACCGCCGCTACATCGTCGACGCGCTGGAGCGCGGACGCGACGTCATCACCGAGAAGCCGCTGACCGTGGACGCCGCGTCGTGTCAGGCCATCCTGGACGCGCGGCAGGCCACCGGCCGCCGCCTGACCGTCACCTTCAACTACCGTTACGCGCCGCTCCACGCCCGGATCAAGGAGCTGCTGCAATCCGGCGTCGTCGGCCGCGTCCTCTCGGTGCATTTCGAGTGGCTCCTGGACACGCGCCACGGCGCCGACTACTTCCGCCGCTGGCACCGCGACAAGCGCAACTCGGGCGGCCTGATGGTCCACAAGGCCAGCCACCACTTCGATCTGCTCAACTGGTGGCTCGCCACCGTCCCCGCGACGGTCTTCGGCTTCGGGGACCTCGCGTTCTACGGGCGCGCCAACGCCGAAGGGCGGGGCGAGACGCGCTTGTACGCGCGGGCGTACGGCAGCGCGGCAGCCCTGGACGACCCCTGGGCGCTCCACCTCGACCGGGAGGAGGCCCTGCGCGGGCTGTATCTCGACGCCGAGCACGAGGACAGCTACATCCGCGACCAGGGCGTGTTCGGCGACGGCATCAGCAGCGAGGACGACATGGCGGCGCTGGTGCGTTACCGGAGCGGGGCGACGCTGTCGTACCACCTGACGGCGTACGCGCCGTGGGAGGGGTACCGCATCGCCTTCAACGGGACGACGGGTCGCCTGGAGGCGCAGGTCGAGGAGACCTCCGACGTGAGCGGCGCGGCGGGCAACCACAACCCGCCGGACCCGCGCGACGCCGCACCCGCCGAGCGGCCGACGGCGCCGGACATCGTGCTGCGGCCGCTGTGGGGCCGGCCGGTTCCTATCCTGGTACCGGCGGAGGCAGGGGACCACGGGGGCGGCGACGTGCGCCTGCTGCGCGACCTGTTCGGCGGGACGGACGACGACGACCCGCTGGGGCGGGCCGCGGGTGTGGTGGACGGCGTGTACGCGGCCCTGACCGGCATTGCCGCCAACCGGTCGTTCGCCAGCGGCCAACCCGTCGAGATCGCGGACCTGATCCGCTGGCCGAGCGGCGCAGGCGAACCCTGGGTCCCCAGGTGATGACAGCCCGGACGATGATGGCTCGGGGTCACTAGATATCGGCGGCGACCGCCGGGAATAAGTCGCCCGTCAGGAGGACGCCGTCCTGCAGGCCGAGCGGGTCGGTCACGGGGTGGGGGAGCGCGCGGTACGTGGTCGTCGCATCCATGAAGATCACCACGTGGGCGACGCGGGCCTCGTCGGTCAGATTGGGCGTGGCCATGTGCGCGCACAGCGCGTGGTGGAACGTGCAATCGCCCGCGCGGAGCGGGATCGTCACGCGCGGCTCCCACACCAGATCGGGGCTCTTGGTGAACAGATCGTGCGCGTCGGTCAGGTCCTGCGCGGCCAGGTCGGTGCGCGTGTGCGAGCCGGGAATGAAGGTCATGCAGCCGCGTTCCACCGGGACGTCGACCAGGGCGATCCAGGCCGAGAGCGGGTGGGTCGAGTGGGCGTGCGGCCAGAAGGGCTGGTCCTGGTGGAACTCCGTGGGCGCGTTGTTGTGGGGCTGCTTGATCAGAATCTGGTCGTGCCACAGGCGCAGCGGGACGCCGGCCAGACGCTCGGCGATGGCCCCCACGTTGGGGTGCAGCGTGAGGCGCTTCAGCGTCTCGTCGTCCTGCCATACGTTGGGATGCGTCAGGACTCGGAACGCAAGCGGGCCATTGCGCGCGTTAGCCTGCGGTTATGACCCGTCTGCTCGTGCCTACGCCGCCTGCATCAGCGCGCGCACCTCGCCCCAGCGGTCCTGGAACAGGCGGCGCTGCTCGGCCAAGGACACCGTCTCATTCATGTGACGGCGGGAGCGAAGATGGTCGCGCAACTCGTCATGGGCCGGACAGAAGCGGGCTGCCGCGTCAAAGGAGCCGAAGCCGCGCAGGGGGTAGTAGCGCTGCTTGATGCCCCGGTGATCCTGCTCCATTCGATTGTTCATATACCGGCTGGTCCGGTGCTGCACCTCCGGCCCCAGCGTCTCGCGAATGGCGCGCGGATAGGCGTCGTGCCCGTCCGTTGTGACCTTCTCCGGCGCGTGGCCGACCACCGTCCGTGCGCGCGTGAAGAAGCGCTTGGCGGCGTCCATATCGCGCGTCTCACTCAGCATCGAGTCGACCAGGTTCCCGTCGGCATCGATGGCCCGATAGAGGTAGCACCACCGCCCGTCCACCTTCACATAGGTTTCGTCCGCATGCCACTTGAGGCCGGCTTTGCCCCGTCGCTTGGCGCGCAGGCGCTCCGTGAGCAGCGGGGCAAACCGCTCCTCCCACTCCCGCACCGCCTCGTGCGTGAAGGTGAAGCCGCGTGTGAGGAACATCTCCGCCAGGTCACGCAGGCTGAGTTTGTAGCGCAGCCGCCAGAGCACGACAAGCAGGGCGATGTCGGTGGGGACCTGCAGGTGGTTGAACGGCGTACCCGTCCGCTCGTTGAAGGTGCGCCGACAGGGACGGCAGCGGTACAGGCGATAGCCCAACGCCGTCACGCGGTCCAGTTCCTGTGTCGCGTCCCCCTGGCAATACGGACAGCCCATCGTCCCCTCCTCCGCGCACCTCTATAAAAGGAGAAGGATACCCGATCGACTGGCTATCGACCATCACTGATTCTGAGTCCTGACGCATCCCCCATCGCAGCTATCGCCGCGCCGCACTGCTCACAGCCCTCTCGTCCCGCCGCCAGCCGCAGCGGCGCGTCACACTCCGCACACCGTTGGCGCAACAGCATCAGATGCCACGGACACGCCGTCACGTGGTGCAACCACCACGGCACCAAGATCACCGCCCGCTCCCCCCAACACGCCGGGCACACCGCCGCCGCCGCCCGCGTGTGCCCGTCCCCCCCGATGTCCACCCACAGCGGCCCCGACAGGTAGTCCACCCCACCCGGCAGCGGCCGCCCCAGGTGCCGATCAACCCCGTACCACGGCGCGAACCGGTGCAGCGTCAGCCCGATCAGCTCCGCCCGCCCCAGTCCCGTCAACTCCCCCAAGGTCTCGAAGTCCTCCACCCGCCGCAGCACCTCCGGCCGCTCCGGGTGCCGCCGCAGCAGGCCTCCCAACCACCGCCGCTCCTGGTAGTGGTTCGCCACCCGCAACCGCTCCAGCAGGCTCCCCAGGCTCTCCAGCGGCGCCGGCCGCAGCCGATTGATCAGCGTGACCCCGTGCTCATACGCCCCCACCTTACGCGTCTCCTACGCCCACCGCCGTCTCCGCCGCGGTCTCCGCACGGAACGGGTTCGCCGTCCCCCGCCGCACGCTCGCCAGCCGCTGCTCGAACGCCCGCTCCAGCACCCCCCGGTCCACCGTCGCCCGTCCCTCCGCCAGCGCCAGGTACGTCGCCCCCCGCAGCAACTCCATCAGGTGCGCCATCACCCCCCCGCTCGCTGCGTGCAGCCGCCGCGCCATCCCCATCTCCGCCAACGCTGCCCGCTCCGTCAGCGGTAACGCCCCTTCCACCAGCGCCAGAAAAGACACGAACTCCCGCACCGTCTCCGGCTGTCGCTCGTCCCACGCGAACGGCAGCAGCACGCGCGGCGCTCCGAATAGCCGCGCCAACTGTGGGTTCAGCCCCACCACCTCTTCCGCCTCCCCGTGCAACCCCACCAGCACACACGCCACCCGCGTCTCTTTGATCAGCGTCTTCAGCCAGTTGCTCGCGTTCTCCAGCACCCGCCGGCTGTCCCGGTCCCGGAAGTGCTGCACCTCGTCCAGGATCAGCAACTCCACCTGGCAGTCCCGAAAATAGTGCATCAGCCGGTACGTCATCGAGCCCACCGTCCCGCTCGTCGCCCGCGGATCCCCCAGCGCCGCCAGCAGCACCATCGCCAGCGCCTTGATCGTCGCCGGCGTCGGGATCGTCGCCTTCACCACCGGGTACGTGATCCCGCTCTCCGTCAGCACCGCCGGCCGCTCCCGCGCGTACGCCTCCACCAGCGTCGACTTCCCCGCCCCCGTCGGCCCCACCACCAGCAGACATGGCGGCTCCGCCGCCACTGGCCCCCACTCCTGGCACCGCTCGATCTCCTCCACGATGCCCTGCCACCGCGGGTACGCCACCCGGATGCTCTCGACCTGCTGCCGCAGCGCCGCACTCACCGTCATCGCGCGCTCCCTCCCCTCACCACCGCCCGCCGCGCTCCTCGTCCCGTGGCGGCGCGTAGCTGATCCCCCACCCCGGCTCCGCCAGCGTCGCCGCGATGTCCCACGTCGCCGCCTCTTCTTCTAACTGCCGCCGCGCCTCCGCGTCCGTGAACGACAGCGCTGGCGCGGCCGCGGCCGGCGCCGGGGGCGGCGCGGACGCCGTCTCCGCCCCGCGCCCCAGGTACCGCGCGCCCGCTGTCCGCCGTCGCCCCCGCCGCGTCCGTCGAAACTCCTCTTCCACCACCTTCTGGATGCGCCCCTTCGCTTCCGCCAGCGCCTCCACGCTCACCGCCCGCCCCCGCTCCACCCGCGCCTGCCCCTGGATCACCCGGTGCTTCCACAGCGACAAGCCCCCCGCATACTCCTGATGCACCGCCGGCACCCGCAGCCACGCCGGCCCCTCCGGGTCCCGCTGTGCCGCCGGCACCTGCACGTGCAGCGCTCCCAGGTCCTCCGGGTCGTACTTCAGCGCCACCGCCGTCCCCCCCGGCAGCGCCCGCCGCAGCGCGTCCAGCTCCCTACTTTGATAGCGCAAACTCAGGTGGTCGATCCCCGCCCGTTGGAGCGTCCGCACCGCGCTCCGTCCCAGCAGCAGGCGTATCTCCTCCGTGTCGTGGTACAGCGCCGGCGTCCAGCCCCCCGCCACCGCCGCCGCCCACCGCTGCGCTGGCACGCCCCCCACCCCCCGGTTCCACTCCTGCCCGTACACGTCCAGCAGATAGACGTGCAGAATCTCCCGGAACCGCGCCAGTGAGATGCACGCCATCCCCTCCGCGTCGTACTCCCCCCGTTCCAGCACATTGGAGAACGTTGTCCCCGGCAGCCCATGCACCAGCCCCGTGTTGTGTGTCCGAAACTGACGCTCGATTGCCCCCTTGAACCACGGCCGCCCCGCCGGCGACGGCGCCAGCACGATGCCCAGTTGCCCGCACGCATCCGCCAGGTCGCCCCCCACCAGGTGTGGCGCCCGGTCCACCACCAGCGTCTCCGGCAGCCCGTACGCGAGCCACCCGTGCGTCGTCCCGTAGCGCGCCCGCGCGTCCTCTTTCGGCAGGATCGCGTGCAGCAGACACCGCATCGCCGCCCCGTACCCCGCCGCCTCGAACCCCACGTGCACCCCCACCGGCAACCCGCTGTACACGTCCAGCGCCAGCGTCACCGTCGGCCGCCCGATCGGCAGCCGGTCCTCTTCATCCACCACGATCAGGTCCAGTGGCGTGTGGTCCAGCTCCACCCGCTCCAGCGGCCGCACCGCCCGTGGCCCCGGCTGCACCCCCGCGCCCGCCCGCCGCTCACTTGGCCCCGGCCGTCGCCGCAGCACCCCTGCCGTCCCCGCCGCCTTCACCCGCCGCTCGATCGTCGACAGCCCCGGCAACCTCATCTGCTCCTCCGGCGGCCGCCCCTGGTTGCGCACCCGCACCCGCTCCACCACCAGGAAATACACCGCCCGCGCCGTCCGTTGCGCCGGCGCCGCCCGGCACTCCGCCAGCACCCCCTGGATGACCTCCTCCAGCTCCACGTCCACCCGCGGGCGCCCCCCGCCCCCCCGCGCCGTGCCGGGTGCGGGAACCAGCGCCCGGATGTCTCCCCCGCTCCCCTCATAGGCGCGCAGATACCGCTCCACGCTCCCCCGGCTGACCGCCTCTCCCCCTCCCGCGCGCTCCACGTGCTCTCGCCCCGCGCTCGAGGAGAGATACTCCGCGATCGCCCGCCGCGTCCGCTTCTCCGGTGCCCACGCTAGCAGCGGCTGGATCAGCCCATACCGCCGCCACGCCTCCGCCCGCTCCCCGTCCGGCAACACGTGGAAATCGGCAATCGTGTACCCCGTCGGCCGCGCTCCTGCTTTCTCCGTGCGCCCCCCCCGCCCCTGCACCGCGAAGCGCAGCGCCCCGTTCGCCCACGCTGCGGTCAGCTCCTCCCGCGTCACCACCCCCTGGCCCCCGCCGCTCTGGCCCCCGCCGCTCTGGCCCCCGCCGCTCTGGCCCCCGCCGCTCTGGCCCCCGCCGCTCTGGCCCTCTACCAGCAGCCGCCCGTCCTCCCGCACCTGCACCACCACCCACGCCTGCCCGTCCCGCTCGTAGCGCGTCCCTACCCCCAGATGTAGCTGCCCCATCGCTGCCCTCGCCCTTGGAGTCCTGACCCGTGCGTCGTCCTCGTGATTGAGCTTACTCTAGCACGTCTCCTGCAGCACGAGGACGGTTTATGCAGACCGCTGGTAAGGCGTCACAGTTGTTGCGCCGAACGTCACAGTTGTTGCGCCGAACGTCACAGTTGTTGCGCCGAACGTCACAGTTCCTGCGCCAATAACGTCACAGTTCCTGCGCCATCTTGCACGACGGCCCTCTCCGCGCCCTCACGCCTCTCTTTTTGAGCGTGAAAACACCCTGGCGCCGTCGCCACGACCCAGCCGGCCAACGACACCGTCGGTGCGGATTGGCGCACCAACTCTGACGTTTTTGCAGGATCGGCGCACCAACTCTGACGGTTCGGCGCACTAACTCTGACGGTTCAACGCTCCGTACGCTCACATCCGGCGCAGCAACTTTGACGCCTTACAACAGCGGCCCCTAACCAGGTAGGAACCCCGGCACACAGCGGCCCCTAATGCGGCAGACGGCGCCGGCGCACGTGAGCGGCCGCGCCCCCTCTGCAGACAAGCCCACGCCCGCCCATCGCCCGCCTGGCCGGCGCGGGCACGCCCCACGGCTGCCAGGAGCGCCCAGCGCCGCCAGGAGCCCCGCCAGGGCCGCAGGGCTATAGGACTACCCCACGCCCACCAGCGCCTGCCAGCGGCCACCACAGCGCCCCACACGCTGCCTGTAAGGCGTCAGATGACGTGCGCCTAACGTCATAGTCGCTGCACCAATTGGCACGAGGACCAGGCCGCGCCGCCCACGCAACACGGTCCGGTTCCCATCGGCAATCAGCCCGTTTTGCCTCTATTTTCCCTCGTTTTACCCTTGTAATTAAACCTGTATAGGTTGTATAATAAGGGTGTAGGGTACAAAAAAGACGGGCCGCCACCGCCTAGGAAACGTTGGGCGACCCGTCGCGTGAATCCCCCTACATGGAGGTTTCAGTGTCCATCCTAGCAGAGTCCGCGCCATCCCCGCGTCGCACCTCCCGCGTCTATCGCCGCCCCACCTGGTGGACCGTCCGCATCCTCGATGACACCCACTACGAGGTCACGCTGTTCCACCAGGGCTGCCCTCTCAACTGGCATGTTGTCACCCTCGACCGTAGCGGCGCGCTGTCCTGCACCTGCCCCAGCGGCCGCGAGCACTTCCGCCGCACGCAGCGTGGGTGGTGCGATCACGTCGAAGCCCTCATCCGCGCCGCCCTACGCCGCTATCGCCCCCTCACCCTCGACCCCGCGCGCCTGACCTACTGCCCCCCCTGCCACGGGTGCCAGCCCGCCTGCCGCTCTCTCATCGCCCACTGGAGCGCCGCCCTCTAGGCCACGGGGGGAGCGGATGCCCTCCGCTCCCCCTATGCCCGACGGGCCGCAGAGAGGAGAACGAACGATGACACCCGACGAGCGCGCCGCCCACTGTCGCCGTATCGGCCAGTTAGGCGGTCAGGCCACCTACCGCACGTTCGGACAGGCGCACATGAGCGCCATCGGTAAACGAGGGTTCCACGTCGCTCTCGACCGGGGCTATGGGGAGTACCTGCTTACGAAGCTCGCCCCGAGCTACCGCGCCAAGTTCGGGCGCGATCCGGTCTTGGGACGCAACAAAGAGGGCGACACGGCCCGCGCCGCCGCCCGCGCCGCCCTGCCCACCCTTGGCCGGTGCGCCTGGCTCGCCTGCACCGCGCCGGCCACGCAGCGCCACCACGTCGACGGCTGGAAGCTCAGCCCCGACACGTGCGGCCTCTGCGACGCGCACCACACGCAGCTTGAGCGCGCCTACCGGGCCGCCCTCAAGCGGCACCGCCCCGTCGCCCGCACCCAGGAGCCGCCCACCAAGCGCGCCATCGCCATCAGCGCCGGCGTCGGCCTCGACGACGCGATCCCTTTCTAATCCCGACGTAAGACGTGCCGTGGGCCGGGCCAGCAGTCCCCGCCCACGGCGCACCACCAGGAGGTTGGACACCATGACCATCATCGCCCTGACCACCATCGCGGCCCCCGCCCCCCAGCCGCTCGCCTACCAGCATCGCGCCTGCCTGCGGTGCACGGCCTGCTTCGACGGCCTGACCATTCACCCCCGGCCCTACGGTGGGGCGGTGATCCCCATTCCGGCCCCGGCCCCCGGCCGGCCCGCCGTCGCGCGCCGTCTGTGCGCGGGGTGCGGCGTCGAGGTCCCCGTCCCCGGCCTGTTCGGGCTGGGCATCCTGAGCGCCACCCGTGGCGCGCTCGACGCCTGCACGGCAAGCCTGGTCACGCCGCCGTCCCTGTTCGCCCGTCACTGGGCCGGCGACTGGGGCGAGATCAGCCCGGAGGACCACGGCCTCAACGAGGACGCCATCCGCGACGGCGCGCGCGTCTTCAGCGCCTACCACCTGTCCGGTGGCCGCGTCTGGTGCATCACCGAGGCCGGCCGCCACGCCACCACCTTGCTCCTACCAAGCGAGTATTAGGCCCCGCGCCGCTATCCGAGGGCCGGCCTGTCACCGTGCAGGCTGGCCCGCCCACCTTACAGGAGAGGCAGACCATGACGCAGATGATCGTACTGGATCAGGGGCGCGGCGAACGTCCCACCCCCGCCCCCGTGCCGTTCGACGCGGCGCCAACGACGCTCTTCGAGGTCATCGACCGCGCGGTCAACGCCGTGATCGACCAGCTCAACCGCTGGGAGGAGCGCGACGACCGCGACGGCGAGGACGAGGCCCACTTTGAGGCGTACGTCCGCTGGCGCGTGGCCATTGTGGATGACGCCGTGGCCCAGGCGCTGACGCTCATGGCCGGGGACGCCCTGGCCAGCGCGGGCAGCCGCTGGCGCGACGCTCACGCCCGCGCCTAGCGGCCCTGCCACGCCGAGAGACCGCCAGACCGACACCGGCCGGGGTGTATGCCCCGGCTGGCCCGCCACCGCCGCCCCCAGCAGGAGCGACCGCTGCGGGTGCCGACAAGGGTTGGACTAGGCCACATGAAAGGGGCTCTCCCGCATATAACGTGAAACGGGGTAGGGCGCGTTGCACCGGACCATGGGACGGATAGTGTCATGGCTCGACGTGGCATAGGTCTACGGCGTTGCAATGGACGCCGAGTGGCTCAGGTCACGTCGCCGCAGGGGGGAGGGACGGCTCCCGCGACACACAAGCCTGCCAGGGCGAGGCACAGCGGAGAATAGAGGCGACGATTCCAGCGGGCAAACGTGGATGACGTGCGCTCCTGGGGCATGAGGCCGGCCACACCGATGAGGCCGCGCCCCGCAAGGGTGGCTGCGACGCCAGCCGCGCCGAGGCGTTGGACGCGTGGCCAGCCACATGGCCGCCCTGCGACGAGGGCGGCGGCCGCCAGGAGCAGCGCGGCGACGGTGAGACAAGCTGGTGCGGAGGGCATGGCATCGTGCCCGATGACCGCCTGTGCTAACGTGCGCTCGTCGCGCGCCGGCCACGCTGACCCGCGTGCCCAGTTGGCATGGATGGTGGCCATGACCAACAGGGCGCAGGCACCACTCTGACGCGCGATCACTATCCCATATGTCTGCATCGTCTATCCTCCCCCCGCGCACACGACGCGCAATCGCACCTCCCGCTACCATATGAGCCAGGCAGGGGCATCTCCGTCGTGCGTGTCGCCGCTTATGCCGCGTGGAGCACGCGTTGTCGGAGCAAATCTAGCTTCATCCTACCGTAGGCGCTACGTTTGATGAGCTTGAGCTTGTTGATCTGTCCTTCCGTCGGGCCGTTCGACCAGGGCAGCGTGAGCGCGGCGCGCACGGCAGCGCCATCCTTCTCCAGGCTTGCCGCGAAGTTGCGCACCTCGGAGATGGAGCCGGCGCGGCAGTCGGCCAGCCACGGATCGAGCGCATCGACCTGGCGGCCGCGCACCATGGCCGCGAAGCGGGCGACTATCCCCTGCACCCACGCCAGTCCGTCGTGCTGGCGCAACTGCTCCCAGAGCGCGCGGTCGTCCTTCGCCAAGCCCTCGTCGTCCGCCGCACGGAGGACGAGCCAGGCGAGGTGCTGAGCCCCGGGGAGCTTTGGCCCCGGCGCGTCGGCCGGGGCCAAGAGGCCGTCGCGGTGGGCACGGACCCACTTGGCGACGAGGGAGCGCGTCCCGACGAAGCCCTGCGCGGTGATCTCCTGCCAGAGCAGCGTTTGGTTGGTGCAGCCCTCGGCCAGACGGCGCAGCAGGTAGGGTCCATAAGGATCGACCTTGCCATCCCGTCGGTAGCCGCGCCGCTCGGGCGGGAGCACGTCCGCCTCCATCCACAGCCGCACCGTGGGGAGGGATAGCCCGCTCAGGCGCGCGACCTGACGTCGATTGAGGCCGCGCGCCTGAGCGTCCTTCACCTGCCGAAACCGGCGCTCGCGCTCGGCGTGCTTGGCCGCCTGGACACGACGACGGGCTGGACCCGGGTCGTAATGCGGGGACGGCGGGGCGTCGATGGCGGCGGGCGAGGGGGACAGGTCTCCTCTTGTGCCCTCATCGTCGACCCCACTCAACAACCGGCGCAGGTCTGGCCGGACGCGATGGACGTAGCGCTCGACGGCCTCGCGCAACGCGGAGAGGAGGTGGAAGCGATCTGCCACCTGCGTCGCCTGGGGCGCACCAGCACCCACCCCGCGCGCGTACTCAGGAGACCGATCGCGTGCGACGACGGCGATCTCCGGGCTCGCGCGCAGCCGCGCGGCCACCGTGTCGGCCGTGCGATCGGGGAGCAGGTCAATCGGCCGGCCGCGCTCCAGGTCTACCAAGATCGTGCCGTAGACGCGGCCTTTACGCAGGGCGAAGTCGTCGATGCCGATGACGGTGGCTGCCGGGGCCACGGGCGCCGGACTCGCGCGCAGAAGGCGGAGCAGCGTGTCCGCGCTCGTGCGCAGGCGCAAGCGGACGGCCAGCCGGGCACCGGCCTCGCCACCGGCGACGAAGCCGATGTCGCGCAGCGCCTGCGTCAGGGGTGGGGTGCGTCGGGCACGGTAAGGCACGAGGGCCGGCAGGCGCTCGGCGAAGGTGCGCTTGGGACAGGCCGGCGCGTCGCAGAAGAAGCGGCGCACACGCAGTAGCAGGCGCACGGGGAGATCGACGACGGGCAGGTCATGCACGAGCCGGAGGTAGCGACTGTGCACTCGCGCCGACGCCTGTCCGCAGGCGGGGCACGGCGGGCAGGGTTGAGTCGTGTGGGCGTCAACGAGCAGCGTGGCGTCAACGCTCCGCACGGCGTCGACGCGACAGCCAGGTAGGGCAAACGGGAGGACAGGGATGGCGGTGGGGTTCTGGGACATGGGCATGCTCACAGGGAAAATGGTGCTATCTGTAGTATACCCCCGTCCTCCCCGGCCACCATGTCCAATTCACGTTATATGCGGGAGAGCCCCTTTCATGTGGCCTAGTCCAAAGGGTTGACATAACAAAGGAAGCGGGGCAAGAGACAGGGCCGACGCCTGTGCGTTAACGCGTCGCATGCAACGCAAGAGGAGAGGAGATGACACCGATGGACGACAGGGAGGACACAACGGCCCCTGTGCGTGCGCAATGGGTATGATCACACGGACACCCCCACCCTCTGTGCACGCGCTGTCCTCCAGGCGGTACGATGAGGGCATGGATAAGGAGCACCCGTTGTTCATCACCGCCGAGGGGACACAGCACCCGTTGTTCACCACCGCCGAGGCCGCCGCTCAGCTCGGGATCGCTCACGATACGGTCCGGGGCGCCATCCGCGCCGGCACCTTGGCGGTGGTGCGGGTGAATCCCCGGCTCAACATGGTCACCGCGGACGCGATCGCGGCGTATCGCCGCGATCACTTGGGGCGCGTGGGGCGCCCCTCGCGCAAGAAACGCCGCCCGAGACTGGCCCGCGCCGCGCCCGGGGACGCTGTCCCCGCGGCTGGCCCCGCCCACGCAGCCGATGTGCACCACCCGCTCGATGAGGGGGGAGCGATCCACCCCCCGGAGGAGACAACCGATGGACACGACGCCTGATGCCCACGCCCGCGACACTGGCCCGCTCTTTATCGAGCCGGCCGCTCCCGTCCCCCTGACCGCCGCCGAACGCGCCACGCTCCAGACGGCCTTCGCCGCCCTGGTGCGCTCCGGCCTCCCCCTGTTCGCGCCCCCCGTGCCCGGCGCGGCCTCCCGCCCGCTCGACCCCGCCGATCCGGGCCTGGAGGCCCGCGTGCGCGCCATCCTCGACCGCTCCCCGAGCGAGGGCGAGGAGGGAGGGCCGGTGGCATGAGGATGCGTTCTCTTCCCTCCCATGACCTCACGCTCATCGACGACCGTCGCCTCGTCTACGAGGGGCCGCTCACCCTCGCCGGCCTCCACGCCGCCTCCTTCCGCACCGAGGACGGCATGGGCGTCGTCGTCAGCTTTAATCCCGACACTCCCAGCAGCGACGCGTTCCATCTCAGCATCACCCGCCCCGGCTTCCCGCCCTCCGACGACGACATCGCCGTGGTCCGTATCGCCGTCTGCGGCCCCGGCAGCCACGTCCGCATCGTCACCCCCGCAACGAGCATGCTGCGCGGCCAAATCGTCCACCTGGAGGAGGAGCCCGACCGCCACGACCCGCCCGACACTCCCTGGTGGACGCGGGAACAGTTCGCCGCCGTCGCCGCGCAACTCGCCGCGCTGACGGGCATCCCGGCCGCGCGCGCCGACGCGAACATGGAGCACCTGCAGCGGCTCGGACTGGCACGCGTAGAGCGCCGCTGGGACCCGGACCGTGGCGACCTGGTGCGCGTGGACTTGCGTCCCATCGTCTGGCGTGAGGAGCGCCGGCGGCTCCGCGCCCAGGAGGACCGACGCGATCACCCCCAAGACGACCAAGACGACACAGGGAGGCCCACATGAGTGAAACAAGGATTATCGCCTTCGCCAATCAAAAGGGCGGGGTTTCCAAGACGACGACGGTCTACGCCCTGGGCGCCGCCTGCGCCGAGCGCGGCCACCGCGTCCTCCTCGTCGACCTCGACCCGCAAGCCAGTCTCACTATCTCCGCAGGGCTGCGCGTGACACCCCGCGACCCGACCATCAACGCCGCGATCCTCGAGTACATTCAGGACGGCGAGACAGATCTGCTTACTCCGGCCGTGCGCACCATCAGCCCCCGCCTCGACCTGCTGCCCTCCATCATCGACTTGGCCAGTACCGCCGAGGGTCCGCTGCAGAGCGCCGACCGCCGTGAGTTCGTGCTCACCGACCTCCTCCAGACGCTCGCCGACGCCTACGACCTGGTGCTGATCGACTGCCCCCCCTCCCTTGGCATCCTGGTTATTAACGCGCTCACGGCCGCCCAGGAGGTCATCATCCCCGTGGTCCCCGAGTTCCTGGCTGCGCACGGCTTGCACCTCCTCCTCGACACCATCCGCCGCGTGCGGAAGAAGCGTCTCAACCCTGCGCTGCTCGTGCGCGGCCTCATTTTCACCATGGTCGATAGCCGCGGTGCTCATCCTCGTGTCGTCATGCAGGAGATCCGCGAGAGCATCGGCGCGCAGGTCCCGATTCTCGGCGAGATCAAACGATCGGTGCGTGTCGCCGAGGCCGCCGACGCGGGCCTCCCGATCACCGCCTACGCGGCTAATCACGACGTCGCCATCGCGTATCGCCACCTCGCCGAGACGCTCCTCGCGGCCTGGGGCCTCACTCCAGCGGCGGACGTGGTAAACGTGGCGGACATGGCGGAAACGGTGGGGGTGGTGCATGGCTAAGGGCGTGCTCTCCCGCTCGCGCACGAGCGACCTCTTTGGCCCGCAGCTCCCCGCAGGGGTCGAGGAGATGGATGACGCGGTGCGCGTCCCGCTCCCGCTCCTCTCCCCCAACCCGTTTCAACCACGCCGGGAGTTCGATCCGGCCGCGCTCACGGAGTTAGCCTCCTCACTCAGCCAGGTCGGGGTACTCCAGCCCCTGCTTGTCCGACAGACACCGGGCGACGACGAGAGCTACCAAATCGCCGCCGGCGAGCGCCGCTGGCGAGCCGCGCAGCTTGCCGGCCTGGATGCCGTGCCCTGCCTCGTGCGCGATCTAGACGACGAGGCTATGGAGATGATTGCGCTCGTCGAGAATATCCAGCGCGACGACCTCAGCCCGCTCGATGAGGCCCGCGCGTACCGTCGCCTTCTAGACCGCCTGAAGCTGTCCATGCGCGCGCTCTCCGAGCGCCTGGGCAAGAGCCATACGTTCGTTGAGGATCGCCTCAAGCTTGTGAGCGATCCGCGCATCGAGGCCGCCATGGAGAAAGGCGTCGTGGGGGCAACCGTGGCTGTGGAGATCGCCAACCTGGAGGACACGGCGACGCGGGACGCCCTCCTCGCGCGCGTGGACCGGGGCGAGCGTCTCAAGGTCAAGGACGTGCAGGCGTCGCGCCTCCGTTCCCAACGAGCGCCGGTGGCAGATAATCTGCCACCTCTCGCACCGTCGGACGCCGTTGGGGAAAGGTCAACACAGGAAGGAGATGGACATGAGATGGCAGATTATCTGCCACGCGCCCCTCGCGTCGCCATGCCGATGTCCGCACCTGTAGAAAGCGACCAAACGAGTAAACCGACTGCCGACACGGAGATGGCCGTGGCGCGTCACGACCGCGCACCAGCGATACAACGTCTTCCCGATCGCACATGGATCGCAGCTACCGACACGCAAACCGGACGACTCTTCGAGGTTGGCGAGGGGTATGCGGACCCGGACCAACTCCGGGCCGCGTTGTGGGCAGACCTGGAAGCCTTGGGCGGCTAGATGGCGCACCTGGTCGATGCACACGAACACGACACGACGGGACATGTCAACGTGCCGCTACACGTCACCCTGACCACGGATCATGTCACGGTTGGCACCGCTGGCCCGCTCGCCGACGCCTTGCACGCCGCCGGCGTCAGCATCGAGCGGCACGCCTTCCTGCCCGTGCGCGGTGAGGAGCCGCATCCCTCGGGCGTACTCCTGCTCTCCACGTCCGGCTCACCCCTGCCCCTGGCTCGCCTCGTCGTTCCCGCAACGGCCCCGGCCGGTGTTGCCCCAGCCCTCGCCGCCGTCCTTGGGGGTGGGGAGCGTGCGGCGCCGGCCACGCTCCAGCTCAAGGCCGATGGCGTGTTTATCTCCGTCAGGGGTCGCGACCTACGCGACATAACGCAGGCACTCAACGCGCTCCCGGCCCAGCTCATGCGCTTGGACACGCGCCGCAGGGAACGGCGGCTCGTCTATAGTGAGGGTGTCTGGCGCATCGACCCATGATCGACCCGTGGAGGGGGGACACCGTGGAACACAACAGTACGACGACGGTCGCGGACGACGACAGCACGACGACAGACACGGATGCGACGGGGGTGGGCGTGGTGCCAGTAGCGGCGGTGCCGTCCAGAGACGCGGCGCCCGACGTGCAACGGCGCGTGTCGTACGTCTCCGTGCCCCCCGACGTGTGGGCGCTGGCCCGTGCCTTCGCCGCTGTGCTCGGCGAGACGATGCCTCCGCCTCTCCGCATCATCACCCGCGTCGTCGACCGCCTCGGTCCCGACCGTGCCCGCGCCCTCCTCGGCCAGTCCCTCACCGTCGAGGCCCAGGGCGGCCTCACCCTCCCCGACGGCACCCGTCGTACCCCCGGCGGAACCTTCTTCTATCTCGTGCGCACCAGCGACGAGGTGAGCCGGACGGACAAGGAGTACATCTTCCCTCGCCTGGCCGTCACGACGGGCGGCACAGCCCCGGCCGCAGCCACGGGCACACCGTCCCCCGCCCCCCCCGCCCCTCTTACGTGGACGGACGAGACCTACCGCGCGCTCGCGCCCCAACTCCAGCAGGACCCAGGGAGGATCGCCACCGTGAAGATCACCGTCATCGGCCGCCCCGGCACCACCGTCGAGCAGGGCACGGCCGTCGCCCTCGCCCTCGTGAGCCAGACCGTCCCGGACCTGCCCAAGGGCCTGCCCGAGCCGCCCGCCGGCACCCACTACACCGTCTTCGTCGCCCGCAAGCCGTGGGCCAAGATCGCCGCGGCCCTCGCCGCCGACCCGGAGGACGCGGCCATCATCGAGGGCTACGCCGCCCTCGACCCGCGCGTGGACGGCATCGCCGTCTACGCCACCGGGGCGACAACGAATCGCACGCAAGCGGCCAAGCGCGCGGCGACCGCGCCGTGAGCCGAGCGGGCGAGACCGCCGCCGCGCGCGTCTTGGCCGTGCTCCAGGCTTGGGAGCGCAGCCCCGCCCACGGCTGCTCGTCGCTATACACGGAGCGTGGGGCTACGTGGGCATGGTCCGCAGCCAACCGGTTTACCACGCGCCCCGCATGGCCGTTGCCGCGGGGCATCTGGCTGTGGCCAGCGAGGCGGATGCCCTTTCTCGTCCAGGCGCGCGTTGATCAACGGCGTGCCTGCGGGCGCGGGAAAGGGACGGCTAAGATTGCCGGCACTCTCCTTGTGCGCGGACGCTCGTTTCCGCGTTTCCCTCGGCCCCGCAGAGGCGGCCCTGTGTACCGCGCGGCTGTCCACACACGCCGTGCATCAGCGCGGTACACAGGGCGGCTGCGCTGGTGCCACTATGGACGCCTGGCAGGGTAAGGAGGAGCACGAGCCCCGACGACGACGCACCCCGTGGCAGAGGGCCGCTCCGACGCGCAAGAGCCCTCTTTCTCACGCCCGGAGGGGGGCGTGTGTCGGACCTGTCGCGGCTCGGGCGTATCTACCAGGGTGAGGTCGTGCGGCTGTTGGAGCGGTACCCGAAGGCGCGCGCGCAGGGGCAGCTCCACAGCCTCGACTACATGATCGTCAAGGACCTGGCGCACACGTACCCCACCGTCACGGGACGCGAGATGCAGCGGGCCATGATCGAGGGGAGCCCACACATTCACGAGCGCACGTCGTGGCATCTCGACGACTACACGCGCCGGACGGTGCGCAAGGCCTGGGAGAGCTTGGGGCGGGAGCCGGAGCCCTGGATGCGCGCGGAGGGGGGCCGCGGCGGCAGCCAGGGCCGAGCAGACACCGGGACTGAACGGGGCGCGGCGATGATGCTGGAGGACCTGCTGCAGGAGCAAAGAGGTCCGGGGCGCGGCCAGGGCACCAAGGGCGACGAGGGGCGCGTCAGCGGGGGGCCGAACCATGACGGTAGACTCGACCGCTGACCGCTGCGGATGTCGCCAGCTTCGGCAACAGTGCTGGCGTGACTCCGCTAGCCTCGCTCCGTCACCACGGCGCTTCGCCCGGCAAGGGAAGGAGGGGACGACGCCACCAGGTCCTCCGCTAGCCGCGCTCCGGGCCACGTGGCTTGCGGCGATGGGAAGCGGGGGCGGGGCCGTGGGCCATGGGCATGGGCCGACACAGCCCTGCCCTGGCGGGCGTGAGCAAGAGGGCATGCCCCGGTGCCGGCCCTTGCACAGGAGCGAAAGGAGGGCAGGGCCACTCGACCAGTGTCGCCGCTTTGCTGTACGCCCGTTGGGTCCTCCATGATGAGGGACAGGAACTGTTTAGGACGCGCTGTACCAGTCAGTCGGCAGGGTCTGACTGTACCAGGTTGCTGGCGTCTGTACGGCAGGTGCTGCCCCACTGTACCTTGTGGACGGCGTGACGAAGCTATACCAGGCACTTGGTGTTTGCACGAGGGAGATGTTTTGGACAGGGCTAATCGGAGCACCTCCGCGGAGGGAGGCAGCTACGCCCTGAGCGTGGGCCGGCATATGTCCCCAGGTAAGGGCAGCTAGCGATGTGGTCGTCGCAAGGATACAAATCACTTTTAGCATGGCGGTCTCCTTTTGGGTATGACGATTCTCTTGCCAGACAGCATCATCATCGTGGGTAGGGCCTTATCCGTCACGGTTTCCCCGTGCTTGGATGCCGATGTCGCAGCCGTACACTCGTGATAGGGAATTTTAACCGTTGACACGACTGCGATCTCCTAGTATTGTACTAGCAGGCACAATGCCTAAATTACCTTTGCAACGCATTTACATGAGGAGGCGTGCGTGGCGGCCGGAACAGACCTCAAGCGTAACTCTATGGCCCCGATCATTCTGACCGTGCTACGCACTGGTCCCCTGCATGGCTACCAGATTGCGCGCGAGATCGAGCGCCGCAGCGAGGGCTATTTCGATTGCAAGGAAGGGACCCTGTATCCCGCCCTGCACAAGCTGGAGCGCGACGGGCTGCTGGGCAGCGAGTGGCGCCCGGCAGGCAAACAACGACGACGTAAGTACTACGCGCTGACGCCGGCCGGCGAGCGGCACCTGGCGACATCGGTCGAAGAGTGGCGGCTCTTCGCGTCGCGCCTCCTCAACCTGATCGAGGCCTAGCGCCATGGCCATCGACCGCTATATCATGGCCGCGCGCACCCGCATGGACACGCTCTCGGATGACGCCCAGGCGGACGAGACTGCGGAGGAGCTGCGTGCTCACTTGGAAGACGCCGCCCGCGAGCTACAGTTGCGCGGCGTCGATCCGCGCGAGAGCGAGCGCGAGGCGGTGCGCCGCTTCGGGGCCAGCGATGACGTCGCCATGGCCCTCGTCGCGGCCCACCGGCGGCGCATTCCGGGACGACGAGCGTT
>JAABUQ010005573.1_pt1 | contig 19901 bp, 21 predicted proteins | sample 5560001 | NCBI WGS metagenome assembly JAABUQ01 (sample SAMN10711888, study PRJNA513371) | rock metagenome | isolation source: Antarctica rocks | place: Antarctica: Victoria Land, Finger Mt nord | collected 2015-12-18
CACGTTGGCGTAACTTCATTTCTTGCCTCACTCTCGGGTTGTCTAGAGGTTAGTCTAGACTCACACGGTGGCTTTTCTTCGCCTGGCCTCTCTTGGTACCACTGTCCCGCTTTACGTTGGTAGCCATCTGTGGGACGAAGGACTTATGCAATACGGCTACGGGAAAAAACAAGTCCGCGGCGTAGCAACAACATTTGACTGTGATAGTCATTTAGATTCGGACTTCACCACCCGCAAAGATGACTGTAAGGCTTTCTTGAATACGTTAGGCTTTCCGATCCCTAAGGGTGATATCGTCGTTTCATTTGAGGGAGCTCGGGCGGTAGCAAGAGAGATTGGCTACCCAGTTGCAGTTAAGCCTGTCGTAGGTCACAAGGGGATCGGAGTAACGGCTGATGTGCGAGACGTAGAGGAACTGGAATTTGCCTTCGACAGGGCACTCAAGGCTATTGGTAAGGAGCAGCCAAAGCAGGTGATCGTAGAGAAGAGCATCTCCGGAGCAGATTTTCGTTTACTATGTGTCAATGGCAGATTTGTTGCCGCGACTGAACGTCGCCCAGCATCGGTTATTGGTGATGGACGGTCAACCATTAACGAGCTAATCAAGCGCGAAAACCGTAGACCAGCCCGGTTGGATACTCCAACCTCGGCGCTGAGTAAGATTCAGTGCGACGAGCCGATGGAAATGTACCTAGAAGAACAGGGCTTGTCACTAAACAGCGTGATCGAGAAAGACCGCACTGTTCATCTTCGCAAAGTGGCTAATCTGTCGGCCGGCGGTTTGAGCATAGATGCAACGCCCACAGTTCACCCTGATAACATCATCCTAGCCCAAGACATCGCGCAGCATTTCCGCCTCACCTGTCTCGGCATTGATGTGATTGCCCGGAATCTCGGCGAATCCTGGAAGTCCGGGAACTTAGGCATCCTCGAAATCAATTCTGCCCCCGGCATCTTTATGCATCTTAACCCTGCTGTTGGTGAAAGCGTCGATGTACCCTCACACATCCTTGAAACCTTTTTTGAGTCGGGGACAGCCGCAAGGATACCGATTATCACCTTCAACCAAATCTCAGTTCAAGAACTCCAGGAAACTATTGACCATATTCTGCTACAACACCCCGACTGGACGATTGGCACTGTCTGTCGTGACGCAGTCTTAGTCAACCGCTCCCAGAAAATTCTGAACAAGGATTACAACAGTAACATCCAGAACTTGCTGCGTAATCCCAAACTTGATTTGCTGATTGCCGAGTACGTGGAAGACACTCTAGAAAAGGAGGGCATGTTTTACCAGGGTAGCAATATGGTAGTTCTGGATAATCCCTCGGAAACCGAGATGATGCTCACACACCACATCGTCGAAGACTCCCCTGTAGTGATCAAGGAGGGAGACAAAATCTCAATCCGACGCCAGGGATTGATCGAACAGTACGAACTCGGATCAGCCGAACCGTTTACGCGTGTCTATTTAAAGGAAATCGGAACGATTTTGTAAAGACAAATGGGGAGATGGGTCTAACCCTCCCCCCCTCCTTCCGTCACTGCCAAACAAAAACCTTAGCTTCGTGTTCTCCTAAGTCGGTTACGATGCCATCATCGCCGGCTTCGACATCATAATTGCCAGTCCACTCGTGCCACTTCCCATCTGTGGGAAAGTTGGGAATGTGATAGCTAGCCAGAAAGTTTTCAGAGAAATTCGCTACGACGACTACACGAGCACCCTCATCATTCCAACGAGTGTAGGCTAGCACCTTAGCCTCTGGGTTTTCGTGGAAAAAGTCAATGTTGTCGCTATAAAGTGCATGATTGCTTTTACGTAGGGCAATCAATCCTTTGTAATATTCAAATAAGCTGCGATTAAAGTCGTTCCCCAGTAGCGTCCATTCAATTTTGGACGACTCAGGTGTTTTGGGCTTGTACTCGCCAAACTCTTCTCCCATCCAAATTAGGGGCACACCCACCGCTGTCATTAACAGTACAACTCCCAACTTGATTCGCTTGAAAGCTGCTTCGTCAAAAATGTTGCGATCGCCTAGCTCGACCATCAGATGATTGTGGTCATGGTTAGTCAGGTAATTCACCACATTAACAACACCCATGAAGCCTTGCCGCTTGCAGTCGATGACATCTTTGAGGCTTTCTAAGTCAAATGTGTCGCCGCAAATATGTGCCAAGACGCAGTGGTAAAAACTGTCGTGCCAGCAGCCGTCCATTGGCCCATCTACGTTGGTGATGCTGGTTGTTTCAGGGATATGTTCAGCAATGTCGTAAAAAGGCTTCATGCTAGCTGTCTTTTTTGCTTCCTGAACAACCCAGTGCATGAAGTCATAGTTGGCAATTTGCCGTGCGGCATCATAGCGAATACCGTCAATGTGATATTCCTGAATCCAGAACCGCACGCTGTCCCCGATAAACCGCCGTGCTGGGTATGTCTCCAGTTTGTCGTCGTAGAATTCGTAGTTAAACTCTGGCCCCCAGTTGTTTTCGGGGTCACGCGGAGAGTGGTGATACCAATAATCGTGGTCAATCTGGGTGAGTGGGCTTTCTGCTTCAGAGTGGTTATAAATCCCGTCCATAATGATGCGGATGCCTCTGCCATGGCACTCGTCAATCAGATGCTTCAATCCTTCGGTCGTGCCATAACTAGATTCAGTCGCAAAAAAATAGCGGGGGTTATAACCCCAGCTATGGTCTCCTGGATATTCCTTCACGGGCATCAGCTCAATAGCGTTGATACCCAGTTCGCAGAGGTAGTCTAATTTTTCGATAACGTGCTTGTATTTGCCGCGAGCGTAGGGGTCGTCCTCACCACCAGAGAAGTCGCCAACGTGCATTTCATAGATAACTAGCTCCTCATTTGCAGGTAGGGGCTGATCGTCATGCTGCCAGACGTAGGTATCAGTAATTCGTTTGCCGTCTTTAATCCGCACTACGCCGTTTTGAGTGGGGTTATCAATATCTGTGGCGTAGGGGTCTACTACTTCCACCCATTGATCTGGCTCAAAAAACCAGCTTTTAGACTGAACGCGGAGTTTATATTGATAATCGCCGTCCTCTAGTTCTACCTGAGTACGAAAATAACCATCCTTACCTTTTTCCATGGGGATTTCTTCCCAGTTGGAAAAAGACCCGGTCAACGCGGCTCCTTTATTGTATGGAGCGAATAACGTAAACTCAACGGAACTTGCCATAGAAGTCGTTTGAATAAAAACATTAACAACATTAGAATATTATCTGCCTTTTCATCCCTCTAAAGTCTCATGCTAAGGAGATAAATTTGATACCTAATCAAACATCAATTACTGACTGCTGAGCCAACTAATCGCTTGGCGAATCCAATCTTCTGCATTCGTGTCTTTAGCTAGCCCAGCATTTTGACTCACGGACTGTAGCGCTTCGGCGACTTCACTGGGGCTATATCCTAGTGCTAGCAGTGTCATTTGTACATCTTCTAAAATTGCTGGTGGTGGTCCACTAGTCAGTGGAACTACGCCAGCGGCATTACGCCATTCTGACAGTTTAGTTTTGAGTTCCAAGCAGATGCGCTCAGCAGTTTTGCCACCCACACCGGGAGTTTGAATTAGCATTTGGGTGTTGCCCGTGACGATCGCCTGGACTAAATCTGGCAGTTCCAATGTGTCCAAGAGTGCGATCGCGCTTGCTGCGCCAATGCCACTCACGCTGATCAGTTGGCGAAACAAATCCCGTTCAGATGCCGAGCCAAAGCCATACAGCGTTGGTTGTTCTTCCCGAATTTGCAGATGGGTGAAAACTTGAACGGGTTCACCACCTGCCGGTAACTGCTGAGCTAGACGTGCAGGAATTTGCAGGTCATATCCCAAAGAGTTCACTTCCAGGGTGAGCATGAAGCGATTGCCGCCACTTTTGTGGATGCCAGCGACAGTGCCTTTGAGATAGCTGATCATCTCAAGAAACCAAAGTGGTTTAAGCCTTCCAAGATACCACCAGCACAGAAAGCATTAGCTAAGTAGTGATGGGCAGATGGGTTGGCGCTGTGCCAATCTAGGAGTTCAGGTTGGGCATTACCAACAATAATTCCCCGTTCCTCTCCTACAGAAAATAGGGCAAGATCATTGCCAGAGTCACCACACACAACAGTTTGCTCTGACTCAATTTCCCACTGCTGCCGCAGAAACTGCATTGCTAAACCTTTGTCACTATGGCGAGGCAGAATATCGAGGTCAAGACCTGTACTATAGATCAGCTTGGTATCTAAACCCTGCTTTTGCAGCAAGGATTCCAACTGGGGCAGAACCTCCACAGCGGCAGTTTGTGTGAGGAAAAAACTGACCTTGAAGGGGCGCTGCTCTGAGTCTGGCTGGGGAATGAGATCAGCAAAATGAGCGGTCATGGCTACCACAGTATCACGCTCCCACCTTTGGGAAAGTCTTTCCGACCAAGCAGGAGTGGGGGTATCACTGCCGTTAAGATAGATTTCTGTACCTACGGCAGCGATCAGGGCGTCGGGTTCTAGGAGATGTTTTTCGGTTTGGAGTTGCCGATAAAGGGTAGGCGATCGCCCAGTGGCATATACAATCTTTGTCCCATATTCTTGGCGATGCTGACTTAGCTGACGATTCAGTTCTACGAGGGCTTGATCATCGCCCACAAGGGTGTTATCTAGATCCGTTACGAAGAGAAATGATGTCACGGTAAGTTGTTTTACAGTTGTCCTCAAAGGACAATATACGGTAAGTGGCACTATCGAAACGGTTCCAGAACCAGAATTCTAGTCTTATTCGCACTCACGGTTAGGCTAGTGTAGGAATATGATTCAGACAATTCAGCCAGAGGAAGTTACTTTACAGCAGTTAATCACCCTCTATGGACTCCAGTTAGTCGAAGGTGAGCAGTTTTTCCGTGAGTGGCAGGATGATCTACCGGAACTCACAGATTGGGAAAAACTACTCTTGGATCAGGTAAAAGCTGGCTATCTCAACTTGCGGAATTATCCACCCTTATTAGAAAATACAGTCAATACAGTAGTCCTATCGCCGTTGCTCTTCATTGGGAAATTCTATCTGCCTCCCTTTCACATCAAGTTAGAAAAATCTGTTGAAATTGCAACAGAGGATGTAGGAACCATTATCAGAGGGCGAATTGACTTTTTACTTCTAAATGAGCAATTTTGGGTCACGGTAATTGAGTCTAAACAGGTCGCTTACTCGGTAGAAGCGGGACTCGACCAAATCTTGGCCTACATGCTGGCAACACCACACCCACAAAAACCTGTTTTTGGCATGATTACCTCTGGCGGCAGTTTTATCTTCATCAAGCTCGTGAAAAGCGAACCTCCGCAGTATGCCACCTCTGACATCTTTGACATTCGCAATCGTGGAAATGAATTGTATAGCGTTCTGAGTATCCTAAAACGTTTGGGTCAAATTTGACCAAACCCTAATTTGATGAAATTTTTCCGCAAAGCGAAATTGTCCTGGTTACCCCAACTTGAACCACAAGTATGGATTTTGGCGGTAGGTCGATTCTTATCAGAGGTTGGCACTGGTTTTACCCTGTTTTACGCCCCCATCTTTTTTGTCAACAAAGTCGGATTATCAGCAACATCTGTTGGCATTGCTCTAGGTAGTGCCTCGATTTCTGGGGTGCTAGGTCGCATCTTGGGTGGTTCCTTTTCCGACTCCAAGTTTTGGGGACGCCGTCGCACTCTGTTGCTCTCAGCAGCTGTTTCAGCGATCGCTTCCCTAGTCTTAGCTACAACCAACAGTTTCTCGACCTTAGTTGTTGGTAACTTAATTGCCGGGCTCGGACAGGGTTTATACTGGCCTGCGACAGAGTCAGTAGTAGCTGATTTGACGCCAGATGAGCATCGCCGCGAAGCTTACGCCATAACGCGACTGGCAGATAATCTTGGTTTGGGGATGGGGATTGTGCTTGGCGGCGCGCTGATTGGGACAACTGGTGCTTATCGCTCGCTATTTGTGATTGATGCAGTTTCGTTTGTGGTGTTCTTTGGGGTAGTCTACTTGGCGATCACAGAAAGCTATCAACCAGTAGAAAAGCGCCGTGGTATATCTCTACAAAACAACTGGGCAACAGCACTGCGCGATCGCCGTCTCTTGGTCTACGTCCTCGTTAATATCATCTTCACCACCTATACCTCGGAGCTGCAAAGCGCTTTGCCACTCTACTTTAAAAACTTTGTGTCAGTAGGAGCCGGGAAAGGATTTGCCGAAACAACCATTAGTGCGCTATTCGGCTGGCATCTGATTCTAGCTATTCTCTGCCAACTGCCCGTTGCCCGTGCCTTAAAGCGCTTTAGTCACCCCCAGGCACTCACTATTTCTGCTTTGGTATGGGCAGTCGGGTTTATTTTAATCTGGATAACTGGCGCTGCACAATCTGGCGGTTTGGGCTGGGCGATTTTGGCTTTGGGAGTGTTAGCGATCGCTAACGTCTCCTACACGCCCTCTGCCGCCTCTCTAGTCACAGATTTAGCCCCTGAATCTCAACGGGGGGTTTATTTTTCAATTAACTCTCTCTGCTGGGCAGTTGGGTATTTCATCGGTCCCCCTCTAGGTGGTTGGGCTTTAGATCAGCCCCGAATAGTGGCAGATAGTTTCTGGCTGTGCTTGTCCTTAAGTGTGGTCATCACTATTGGGATTTTGCAATACCTTGAGCGGATGCTGCGCACTAAATAAGAGGGGGAGATGGGCTCCTTACCGGCGGCGCTCTTGTAGCTTGCGATACACGTCTCGCAAATCAACGCGGTGGTGTGCTAAGGCAACTAGAGTGTGGTACAACAAGTCAGCCACTTCACCCGTGATCGCATCCGGTTCATCATCCTTACACGCCATTACCACTTCAGCTGTTTCCTCGCCCAGCTTTTTCAAAATCTTGTTATCACCAGCGTTAAACAGCTGACAAGTGTAGGAAGCTTCTACAGGTTGGTCACGGCGCTCACATATCACAGCAAACAACTGAGACAACGTGTCTGCTGGTGGCGGCACAATTTCTCCATTTACTTGATGAAAACAACTACGTTCACCAGTGTGGCAAGCAATATTCCCCACCTGCTCCACGCCGATGAGCAGCGCATCGCTATCACAGTCATAGCGTAGCGATCGCACCTGCTGGATATGACCAGAAGTTTCTCCTTTATGCCATAAAGTTGTGCGGGAACGACTCCAAAACCAGGTTTCCCCAGTCTCCAACGTTTTTTGCAGCGATTCCTGGTTCATCCAAGCCATCATCAAAACGGTACCGTCCAAATAGTCCTGCACAATGGCTGGCACAAGCCCTCGCTCATCGTAGCGAATCTGCGATAGCGGGACCCCTTTGCGAAATGAATTCAGTTCAGAAGCAGACATAACAACATACGACCCAGGCAATGATTCATGCGTCCAAGATATCATTATGTATGGGTCTACTAATCTGTATAAAGTGCCGTGACCGAAAATAGGATTCAGTATGGCTCTTATCTTTAACTGAGAGCACTAAGGTGTCTAGCCGATTCCATTCTCACGGCACTTGCGGCCACATGGTGGGCCTTTGAGGCTTCTCCGTACCATTGGATTGCGGAGTTATAAGCGGCTCTGTACAGATCCTGAGCGGTTTCAGATAGGCGAACACGAATTTCTAATGGTAAATCTTGATTCGTTTTGTATAGCATAGTTTTATCTTTCCTATGTCTAATAATTGACTAACATAGAAGTTCCAAACAAAATTTACGCCTATCTACAGATAGACCTTTAAACACCTCACTTTAGGAGAGAAGCTTGGTTAGTACTACGATTAAAACAACCAAATCAGAAGAAATCTTTGCTGCCGCCCAGAACCTTATGCCCGGAGGGGTAAGCTCCCCAGTTCGCGCTTTCAAATCCGTGGGAGGACAACCTATCGTTTTTGACCGGGTCAAAGGCGCATACATTTGGGATGTTGATGGCAACCAGTACATCGACTACGTGGGCAGTTGGGGACCAGCCATCTGCGGTCATGCCCATCCAGAAGTCATCGGTGCCCTGCACGCAGCTCTAGAAAAAGGCACTAGCTTCGGCGCACCCTCAGCACTGGAAAACGTGCTGGCGGAAATGGTGATTAATGCCGTCCCCAGCATTGAAATGGTAAGATTTGTCAACTCCGGCACTGAAGCATGTATGGCGGTTCTGCGCCTAATGCGGGCCTTCACCGGGCGCGACAAAATCATCAAGTTCGAAGGCTGCTATCACGGTCATGCCGATATGTTATTGGTTAAGGCAGGCTCCGGCGTCGCTACACTGGGCTTACCTGACTCGCCTGGAGTTCCCAAGTCGGCCACCATCAATACCCTGAGTGCCCCCTTCAATAACCTTGAAGCTGTCAAAGCCCTATTTGAGGAAAACCCCGAACAGATTGCTGGTGTGATTTTGGAGCCAGTAGTGGGGAATGCTGGGTTTATTACCCCCGATGCTGGGTTCCTAGAGGGCTTACGGGAGCTGACTCAGGAACATGGGGCTTTACTTACCTTTGACGAGGTCATGACTGGGTTCCGGATTGCTTACGGTGGGGCTCAGCAAAAGTTTAGCATTACCCCTGACCTAACAACATTGGGCAAGATTATCGGCGGTGGTCTGCCGGTGGGAGCCTATGGCGGGCGGCAGGACATTATGTCAATGGTTGCACCCGCTGGCCCAATGTATCAAGCTGGTACGCTCTCTGGTAATCCCCTCGCCATGACTGCTGGGATTAAGACGCTGGAATTGCTACAAAAAACCGGCACTTATGAGTATCTTGATCGGATCACAAAGAAGTTGGCGGATGGTTTGCTGCAAATTGCTAAGGAAACTGGTCACGCCGCTTGCGGTGGTCAAATCAGCGCTATGTTTGGCTTGTTCTTCACTCCAGGACCAGTCCACAACTACGAGGATGCTAAGAAGTCGGATGCGAACAAGTTTGGCCGGTTCCATCGCGGTATGTTAGAGCGTGGTATTTACCTGGCTCCGTCTCAGTTTGAAGCCGGGTTTACATCTGTAGCTCACACTGAGGAGGATATTGACCAGACCTTGGCTACTGCGAAGGATGTGATGTCTAGCATTTAACTACAGAAGGCAAGGAGATGGGGAGGGGGAGGGGGAGACCCTCTCCCCAAGTCAGTTACAATAAGTCAGAATAAGGCAGAAGATTTAGAGCCCAATCTAAATAGTCTTCAGTAGCATTTTATTAGAGCTGAAGTTAAATACAAGAGCTAAAATCTAGCACTTACAAGCACTGTATATCTTTAGCGTAAATTTAATATTAAACAGATAATATGGATGCTTATATTTCTACCCATAAAGCAATTTAACATGTAAATAATATCTTTGGTATACCTTAGTATGAAGACGGTATTGTTAAAATGCATTTACTCTCAAATCTGTAAATGAGGTTAATGATGGATAATGTGGTCAAACTGCAAAAAACTGGTAAAAGTAATACGGAAGTAGTAGTAATGCATCTGCACGAGTTTGAAGAAACTCTTCAAGCAATTCAAGCATTGCAGGAGTGCAAGTCTGTACTTCTAAACCTGACAATGATGGTTCCAGACCAGGCACAGAGAGCTGTAGACTTTGTCGCAGGTGGCACCTATTCTATCAAGGGTAATCAAGAGCAAATTAGTAAAGGCATATTTCTGTTTACGCCTAGTTGCGTTCAGTTAAATACGCACTCAGTCTACTGAATCTAAGGCTAGATTTATCCTAGGTTAAACTTACTATGGCCTTTATTAAGGTTGGGAATATTGTCATTAACACTAACTATATTGCTGCTGTTCAATTAGAGAGCCAGACTTTTTCTGGAGAAAAAGGCATTTCTATCCTGCTAGCTACTCCTAAGTTTCCTCTGTTGCAGTTAGCGGCAGCTTTCCCAACTCCTTACCACTATGAATGGCTTGATTTTACTGGTAGAGAAGCTCAAGTAATCCAAGACTATTTCATTAGTTTAAACAATGTTATTGATCTGCTGCCACAGCAGTAACAACAAACTACGGTCTTATAAAAGTAACTCTTTGCCTAATACCTTTACATAAGCTAATGTCCATTCAAGTTGTATATATAAATAGTCGTTTTAGGAGTCAGGAGTCAGAATTCAGAAGTCAGAATATTGATTGGCAATTCAGTTTTGACAATGATTTCATTTATCTTGACCTCTCCTGACTCCTGACTCCTGACTTCCAGCTTCACAGATATGCAACTTAAGTGAGGATTAGCTTAGTTGAAGTCCAGCTGAAGTTCATCGCTTAATAATCCGTCAAACTAACGGTAGTTAGTAAACTGAAGGGCGACAGGCCAGTCTTCTTGCTTAAGGCGTTGGATGATGGTTTGTAGGTCGTCTTTGTCTTTACTAGAAACCCTTACGGCGTCTCCCTGAATGGAGGCTTGCACCTTTTTAAATTCGTCCCGAATCAACTTAGTGATCTGCTTGGCAATTTCCTGACTAATCCCTTTTTTAAGCTTGATTTCTTGACGAACACGATTGCCACTGGCTGATTCAACCTTGCCGTAGTCAAAAATCTTCAATGAGAGGTTGCGCTTGGCGGCTTTCTGTTGTAAAGTCATGTGGATTGAATCTAAACTAAACTCACTATCGGTATTGATGGTGATACCTTGGTCACCTAATTCCACAGTTGTTTGAGTATCCTTGAGATCGTAGCGGCTTTTAATTTCCCTAACGGTTTGGTCAATGGCGTTAACCAACTCTTGCTGGTCAAAGTCGCTAACGATGTCGAAGGAATAGGTGGAAGCCATAAACAGTTGTTATTGTTAGTTGTTGGTTATTAATCAAAGTAGAATAGAGTCACTACCTTCCTTTGATCCTCTGCCTCCTGGCAAGTTTGCAGCAGGGTACGACTGTCATGAAACGCGAAGCAGACGAGTTGCTGACAGCGGGAGACGATCTCCTGATTACACAAGGCGCTAGCTGCCGCAAGCGATAGCTGATCATTACTAGCGTTTTCCACCAAATGCATCACTTGTTCTAGTTGCTGGCGCGACTCTTGTGGCTGACGCTCCAAGCTCTGGGGTAAAATCACTGTCAACAGGTTGGGATCAGCTCGCATGGCACCCCGGATGGCAGCTGAGTTTGTGCCGGTGGCACCAGAGGTGATGAGACGATTGCCGGATAAAACCAGGGCATAGCTCATCATTTCAATGAGATGCTGATGAGTCAGGGGTACATGACGCGAGCCGAGCAAAGCGATCCGTTTGGCACCGGTTTGCTGGATCGTTGCCAATTCTTGCGCTAACGTGTCGACCTTGGGTAAATTTTCTATTGATTGACTTTGATTAATCAAAGACGGGGAATCAGATTAAGCAACCCAGCTATTTTAACAGACAGAAGCCGAGCATCAGCAAAGCGAATGACTAGGGTAAGGCAACTACTGGAGATAAGCCCAACTGGGACAACAAGAGGTCAATGTCAAAATGTTTTGCCATCAGCTCCCGAATGCACTGCACTTTAATTGGTTCGTGCAGGCGCACCTGACCAAAGGTGCGCTCAATAATTTCCACAGTTGTGAGGGTATCAAGGTCAACCGACAAAATCGGAATTTCTAACTCTTCAGCGCGACTGAGGATGAAGGGGGGAGGGGGCAGTTGTCCAGTCAGGATCAGGCATTGAGTAGAAGTCTCCAAGGCTGCCAGCTGAATTTCCACGCGATCGCCGCCTGTCACCACTGCCATATTCTGCCGCTTGCGGAAATACTTCAGAGCCGCGTTGACATTCATTGCCCCAATTGCCAGGCTTTCCACCATCAAATCGAGCCGATCTGAGCGGCAGAGAACTTCTGCCCCAAGCTGCTGTGCTAGTTCTTCGACGCTGACACTCCGCAACAGGTTATTTTTCGGCAGCATCCCGAGCACGGGAATGCCCTTCTGCTCTAAATACGGGCGCATAGCAGTGCTAACGGTGTCTTTCTGCTCGGTAGGAATATCGTTGATTAAAACACCAACCAAACGTTCACCCAAGCGCTGCTTTGCGGACAAGAGCGGCTCAACCGAGAACACTGATTTGTAGCGGACTACCAAAAGAACGGCCGCATCCAACCCCTCAGCTAGTTGGAGCAAGGACAAGTCAAACAGACTCCCTTCTTCCAACGTACTGGGACCCTCCAATAACACCAATTCCCCGGCTGGGTTGTGGAGATATTGTGCTAGAGACTGCTGGTAATCGGTCTGGTCTTCTGCGCTTAAGCGTCTTTGGATAGCTGCCTCATCCAGAGTTAAAAGGGTTGGGAGTAGCCGATTTTCGGGCAACTTGAGGATCTGCGCCACAAACTGTACATCCGCCTCCACGACCGCTGGAGATTCACCCAAGCGATTTCCTAGCGGTTTACCGTAGGCAATATCCATTCCTTTTTGTTGAAGCTGATGAGACAAACCCATTACTGTCGCGGACTTACCACTGTATGCCTCGGGTGACCCAATCAACAGATATTTGGCGGATTTCGGCACGCACTCACTCCTAATTTCGACATTGAAACCGAACTCGGCTTCTCCTTATCATTATCTTAATTCGATCCTACGGCTGAATTCGACTCACTCATCTCTACCTAGCAGTTTCCGGTAAAACACTTTGGAAAAATCGGTGGCGCGATCGCGCTTAAAGTTAAGCACGACTTCAATTAAAAAATCAACAAACTCGGAACTCGACATCATGGTTTCATAACTCAGTTCCGCATTACCATCAAACTGCGTGCGGCAATGCGTCAGGTCTGCAGGTAGGCTTGAGACATTCCATGTGACGACAAACGGAATACTATCACCGCCTTCAATCTTGCGCTGTCCCTCCAGAACCCCTTTTTGGTAAAGGCTAATGGCAAAGGGTAACGTGTCACGCTTGGTGCCCTGGAAGTAGGGTAGATAGGCCATCACATCTTGTCGGCTCGCAGGCTGCAGTTGCTGAATAGACACACTCTGATATTCCTTTTGTGTAATGCGGGGAATTTAGCTAACTACCGATAGTATTCCCAGAAATTGAACGAGAGTAGACATTCATCACTCTTGTTGCGTCTCGTCATGAGGTAAAGATGGGGAGAGGGGGGGATAGGGAGATGGGGAGAGGGGGAGATGGGGGGAAAGGACTGCCTACTAAGGGCGAGGTATTTACTACTGGGGAAAAGAAAAGAGTAGAGTTAGGAAAATACTACTTTTTTACCAAGCTGAATGCACATTCCCCCCCCCTCCCCCAGCGCTATGCGCCTTGACTCTTAGACTTGCTGGGTTGAAGATGACATAGGAAAACTTTAGTGTTAAACACTATGGCTCCATTAGTTGCGAATTATTACTTGACTTACCGCTGTAATGCTAGATGTCATTTCTGTAACATCTGGGCCTTAGATCCGCCAAATGAAGCGGATTTTGAGACGATTCAGCATAATTTGCATGATTTACGACGCTTAGGCGTCAAGTATGTGGACTTCACCGGTGGTGAACTGCTGCTGCGGACTGATGTTGGTCAGATTTACGCCGAGGCGAAAAAGCTAGGTTTTTATACCAGCATGACGACGAACACGATTCTTTATCCAAAACGTGCGAAGGAAATTCAGGGGTTAGTAGACTTTCTGAATTTTTCGCTAGATGGCCCAGATGCGGAGAGTCACGATCAGTCGCGGGGAGTGCAGATTTTTGATACGTTGGTGGAATCGGTAGCGATCGCCAAGTCTCAGGGTGAATACCCAGTGCTAAATCATACTGTCACTGCCCAAAACTATGAGCGGATTGACGCAGTGGGAGAACTGGGTCAAAAGCTGGACGTCCGGGTTTGGCTTAATCCTGCTTTCACCGCCCACAATAACTACAACGCCAAGAAAAATCCCACAGCCGACATGGCAGCAGCAATTCAGGCCAGCGCCAAAAAGTATAAAAATGTCGGGTACAATAAGGCAGCATTGGCTTTTATTGAAGCTGGGGGCAATGACACTAACAATCCCCGCTGTAAGGCGGTGGAAGCCGTAATTGCCATTTCTCCTGATGACAAGCTGCTTTTACCCTGCTACCACTTTGCCCAAACTGGAGTTGCCATTAATGGGCAGTTGTACGACCTCTATCGCCAGTCGGAAGAGGTGGAAAATTACCGGCAATCTCAGGGTAAGCTGTCTGTTTGTGAAGGTTGCACCGTCTGGTGTTACCTGATTCCCAGCTTCTCTATGGGTGTAGACAAATACTGGTGGTTGAATACTGTAACCTATGCCAGCGAATTCCTGGCCCGAAAACGATTCTTACAACGAGCTTGATGCGATTGGCTCCCTGCTATCTGACCTATCAGAGCCTCAGGAGTTAATGGCACAGACGTTACAATCAACGTCTTCAAAATCCTGCTATGAGGCTCGTAGACGCAAAGCGGCGGTCGTTTTAACCATTGTCTGGAGTGGCACGATCGCTCTCCATTTAGTTTCCTGGGGGTCTTGGTTCGTAATTGGTCTGAGCACTGTGTTCGGGATTCATGCCCTACGCGTGGTGTTCGCTCGACCCCGCCGCGCACCAGAACCAATGTCGGATCAGGACCTGGCAGATTGTCCATACGTCTCGTTGGTAGTAGCGGCAAAAGATGAAGAAGCAGTTATTAGCAACTTGGTCAGACAACTCTGTAGCCTAGACTATCCGGATGAGAAGTATGAAGTCTGGGTAATTGACGACAATAGCACTGATAAAACGCCGGTGTTGCTCAAACATTTAGGGCAGAAATACGAAAATTTGAAGGTACTGCGACGGGCTGCCGCAGCTAGTGGAGGCAAATCAGGGGCGTTGAACCAAGTATTGCCGCTGACACAGGGGGAAATTTTGGCGGTATTTGATGCCGATGCCCAAGTGCCACCAGATTTGCTGCGCCGGGTGCTGCCGTTGTTTGAACGGGAAGAGGTGGGAGCAGTGCAGATGCGAAAAGCGATCGCCAACGCCGATACGAATTTCTGGACTCAAGGTCAGATGGCAGAAATGGCTTTAGATGCTTATGTGCAGCAGCAGCGGATTGCTATCGGTGGCATTGGAGACCTGCGCGGCAACGGTCAGTTTGTCAGGCGAACGGCTTTGGAGCGTTGCGGCGGCTGGAATGAGGAGACGATCACGGACGATCTCGATCTCGCTTTTCGCTTACATTTGGACCAGTGGGAAATTGAGTTGCTGAGCTACCCAGCAGTGGAAGAAGAAGGTGTGACGAGTGCGCTCGCTCTCTGGCACCAGCGCAACCGTTGGGCAGAGGGAGGATCTCAGCGCCATTTGGATTACTGGCGACTAATTGTCAGCAACCGGATGGGACCGCGCAAAACCTTCGATCTGATCATGTTTATGCTGATACATTACATCCTGCCAACTGCTGGAGTGTCGGACCTAGTAATGGCGATCGCACGCAACCGTCCACCAGTGCTGATGCCAGTTACCAGTCTGACAATGACGCTCTCGCTGATGTGGATGTTTATCGGGCTAAGGCGTGCCCGTAGGGCCGAGAAGTTTGGTTTCTATGCATTTTTTATCATCCTGCTCCAGACGCTGCGCGGCACTATATATATGCTCCACTGGCTAGTGGTGATGGCTAGTACCACCGCCCGAATTTCGGTGCGACCGAAGCGGCTAAAATGGGTCAAAACCGTGCATCAGGGTGAACCTTAAAAGTCGTCTGCTTCGTCTTCAGTGTCGGCACCGTACCAGCTATCTGCAGGAGTAGCAGTCAGCGGTGACAAACTGCTTGTTTCCGCAGGGTTGGGGAAGGCTGAATCTAAGTTAAGTTTGAGCACCTCCCCACTGAAAGCCTTGGCGAGTCTTTGGGCGGCAACCGCTACTTCATCTTCCTCTAAGTCAGCAGCGATCGCAGGGGCTTCAGCCTCTATGTTCGTAGGTGGTAACTCTAAAACTCCGGGTGGTGGTTGTGATGGCTGGGTTACTTCTGCCATTTCAGGTTGAAACTGTGACTTCATCTGTGCTTGACTGGATGAAATCGTCGGTAGAGGGCTCTTCACTGGCTCAGCTATTGCAGGGGCAGATGGCTCAGTACTCCTAGCTGGGGATGACTGCGGCAAGGGAGCTTGCTCACTCGGCTTATTGACGGGAGCAGTCTTAGTCTGGGTAGAAATCCCTGCTTCCAAAATTACCTTTACTTTACGATTGAGGGCGTTTTGAAAAGCTGCTTCGATGTTAATTAGTTTTTGCTGAAACTGCTCACGCCATTTGTGCGGCACGCTAATGCGAGCAATAGTACCCTCAACCTCTATCAGACGACCTAGTTGACGCAGCATCTGCTTAGTAGAGAAGGGCTGAAGATGCTCCAGCACCTGTTGCCAAACCTCTTCTGTTTGCATCTGCGCCGGAGGAATTATCTCAGTAACTTCGTCTGCTACGGGATCGGGTTCAACTTCAGCGGGTGCATCAGGAACAGAAACTGGCTCTGGCGGTGTCAGTTGAGTTTGGTTAACATCGTTGGCAGACGCCTGACTGACTGGGGCAACTGGGTGAGCTGGTGGTTGATCTGTAATGCGATCGCGACTACTTGATGATTTCTCAACCAGAGGGTGTTCTAGGACTGCTGGAGAGATAGCTGTTGGCTTAGGCTCCTCACTGTGGTTGCCCGTTGCCAACTGCTGAATACTATTCGAAGTTGGCAACAATCCTAGTAGTGTCACTTCTAACCACAGACGCGGTTGGGTGGTGTGTTTAATTTGGACTTCGCTGTCCTTGAGGTGCTTTTGCCCATTCAAAATAGTGTGAATCTCCCAGCGGATTGCCAACTCACACAGCGCTTGCCAGGTTGAGGGCGTGACGGCAACTAAATCGCTGCGACGAGGGGATGTTTTGGCAATCAGCAAATCCCGGTAGAAACCAGCCAGATTCTGGAGCAGAGTTAGAGGTTCCCGCCCCCGATCCATAACTCTACGGGCGCAGTCAAGAACGGCTTCGGGGTGATTTTGAGCGATCGCTTGTAACAACGCCATCAAATCTGGCTCCGAACAGGAACCGACTAAATCCCAAACTCGCTCTACTGTGACTTGACCTGATAATAGACTCAGCTGGTCAAGAAGACTTTCGGCGTCCCGCAATCCTCCCTGAGACACTTGAGCTACTAGCTGTACTGCTTCCGGGCTGATGTTGATGTTTTCTTTAAAGGCGATCGTACTTAAATGAGCCACCATCGCTTCTATTGCTATCCGCCGAAAGTCGAAGCGCTGGCAGCGGGAGATAATTGTCGGTAAAACTCGTTGGGAGTCAGTTGTTGCCAGTACAAAAACCACGCGACTAGGTGGCTCTTCTAATGTTTTTAATAAAGAATTGAACGCGGCGGTGCTGAGCATATGACACTCATCGATTACATATACTTTGTAGCGACACTGTACTGGGGCAAACTGAGCACGTTCGATGATCTCGCGGATATTGTCCACGCCAGTATTGCTGGCGGCGTCGATTTCAATTACATCAAGGGCGGAACCATTAACGATTCCCTTACAGACTTCACAGACGCCACAGGGTTCAGCTGTAGGCTTGTCGCTTTTAAGACAATTGAGCGATTTTGCCAGAATCCGGGCACTGGAAGTTTTGCCGGTGCCTCTGGGACCAGTGAACAAATAGGCAGGGGCGATTTTTTCAGTGCGGATAGCATTGGTGAGGGTGGTGGCGATCGCGTCTTGCCCTACTAGAGCAGCAAAGGTCTGGGGGCGGTACTTGTGATGAAGTGGTTCGTAGCTCACGGCGGTGGTGCAGGATGATTCCGGGGTTTTTCTAGCTTGTCTTCTCAGCCTAAAAGATTTTCACCAGAGCTGCATTATCCAGCTATGGGGAGCCAGGTTGCTTAAGTAAAATTACGCATAGAAACATTATTTGCATATACGTATTTTAGCATCAAACTACTCACTAAGACTAGAAGATAGTGTTGATTTCGTTGCATTCTGGGAACTCTAATACAAGAGCGGGTGCAGACGACGCAGCAGTATATCGGCATATCGGCGTGGTCAGTTCGGCTCGGCCCGGGGCAACTGTCTTGGCAGAAGCAACCGAATGATTGAAGGAACTGACTGTTGAGCAACTCAAGGAATGGTACGAAGCGTTCCTGACTCAACTAGCCCCCGATGAAGGAAGAATTAGATCTTTCTTAGAAACAGAGCTTGATAACATCCTTGATAAAATCAATACAATGGAATCCAGATGAAAGGCTATATGACTACACCTCCTACTGGGCAACCTTCACCATCACAGGCCTACTCTGCTAAATGGACTCTCTAGATACAATTACCCTCCTCGCCTTCCTCGCAGCCCTAATGCGGCTAGAAAATTCCTTACCTGCTGATTTGCAGAACCAGCTAAACGAAATTGGTAAGATGTTCCCCTCAAATGTCTCCAAACTTCATGCCTTAGCCAAAAGTTATTCGCCCTTGGAGCAGGGATATAAGGATGCTCGTCTGGCTTTGCAACAAGATGGTGAGCGCTTCCGCTCCGCTGTACCTGAGCTTGAAGAGTCGTCTCAGCTCAGTGACGAAAGAATTATGAATTTTGCTGTTGAGGTTCTAAACTCTGATGACTCTGTAAAATTAGTCAAACAAGCGCAATCAAGTGTATTTGGACAACTTCTTTTTGGGCTGCAACGGCAAACTGTTCAGCGACCGAGTGAACTCGGCAGTGCAGTGCCAGCCAGCAGTCATTACCCCGGCATAGAAGTAGAAAGCAACGTTAGTTCTGATGGCTGGGAGGAAGAAGAAAAATCCTTAATCGAGTTGTTAGAACTTGTAGAAGAGTGGGAAAAAGTTGAATATAGTTCTGAAGAAGTAGAGGCTTTTGAACGGGTAATGGAAAGATTAAAAAAGGAATGAAAAGGGTAGCATTTTTAGACAGTGGCCCACTTGGTAGAGTAGTTAATCCGAGATCGTTGCCTGAAATAAAACTATGGATACAATTTGTAAAACAAAATAAAATCGCATTGAGAGTTGCAGAAGTTACTGATTATGAACTCAGAAGAAATCTAGTTTTAGAAGGATTACAAAAGAGTATAAATAACCTTAATAAATATAAACAAACTCAAAGGTTTATTCCTATTACTTCGGAAGCCATGTTAGAAGCTTGTGAATTGTGGGCATGGTCGCGCAAAAGAGGGATTGCAACAACCGACATCAAAAACATAGATGCAGATGTTATCCTTGTTGCCCAAGCTATATCTCAGAAAGATAACTTTGAGGAAATAATTATCGTTACTGAAAATCCGAAGCATATCTCTAGATTCAAGAATTTTGGTATAGAGACATGGGACTGGAAACAAGCCATACATGATTGCAAATATGGCTCCATTAAATTTTACTAAGAATCTTCAATACTTCCTTAATTCACATCTTGCACCAGTACCGCCTCAAGGCAGAGCCTTGATATTCTCGTTACTAGGCTCAGCCTGGTAACGAGTGTTGGAGGCTCTGCCTCTCTAGTACTAAGAACAAGGTGCAAGATGCCAGTTAATTTAGTTCTTAAGCGAAACTAGCGGTGTTTGCCAGTAGATTACTCAACTTAGGACAATACAATCAAATTTAAAGCATTTCAATAATGTAGCTTTTCAAACATTGTTTTCAGTCGATTAGGGATAGACTGAGCAGAATTATTTTTGAATCCGCAATTAGCATTGCAGCTAAAATAAGATAAATTTGCGCGCTCTTAATCAGTAGATGTTAAAGCGGATTTGGCAGCAGTTAGTGAGGTGGTTCCGGCGCTGGTTTAAGTCTGGCGGAAGGCGGAAATTAACACCGCCAACTGTTCATCAGCAACAACCTCCACCTTTGACTGATACAGACTATGAATTTTTGTTTATTCAGCTATTAGAAGTATCCGTTCAGAGGGAGTTATGTTGGCGCTGATGATTGGTCCTTGAGGATTGCACTCTAAGATGGTGTTCGTTGCTGTGAGTGCAGAGTTAGGCAGCAGGCAGGACTTGGTGTTCAGCAGAATTTG
>JAABUQ010005575.1_pt1 | contig 19896 bp, 12 predicted proteins | sample 5560001 | NCBI WGS metagenome assembly JAABUQ01 (sample SAMN10711888, study PRJNA513371) | rock metagenome | isolation source: Antarctica rocks | place: Antarctica: Victoria Land, Finger Mt nord | collected 2015-12-18
CATCGATGGTGGGGCTCGTCCCTCGACCCACCCTACACTTGTTTTGATCCTCCGATTTGACGAAGGGGCGGCCGGAGGGACATCCCCCTCCGGCCGCCCTCTTTGGTGAGGTCACGGCCCCGGCTTCGCCGCCGGCCCGAAGCCGAGGTCGGCCGGGATCGACCGGGGCCAGTGGCCGCGGTGGACGACGTTGCGGACTCGGACCTCGGACTCGCCCACGTAGTGGAACAGCCCGAAGGTCCGCGGGGTGGCGACCTCGATCCGCCGTTCGAAGACCACGACGTCGTTGATCTTGAGGGACATCGAGTTCCCCGAGACCGCCAGGGTCGCGCGGTTCCAGTCGCCGGCCTTGAGGGGGAGTGAAGTCGCCCCTCGGCGAGCTTCGGGCTCGTCGGCCGCGACGTCGGGCCCGAGGCCGGAGCGGTCGTGGCGGCCGTCGGTCAGGCGGTGGAGGCGGACCCCTCCCGGCTCGACGAGCAGGACGAGGCGGTCGAGCGCGGGGTGGACGGCGATCCCCTGGGCGGGGTCGTGGAAGAATTCGTAGCTGATCTCGCCGTCCTCGGCGAGCGGCCGGCGGTAGCGGAGCAGGCTCTCGACCTTGGCCTCGGCCCGCTCGGGGTCGCGGCGGCCGAAGATCTCGTCGCCCTTCCGGTCCCAGGGGGAGATCTCGGCGGTCTCGGTCGCCTCGTCGGGGTCGACCTGCCAGGAGTCGAGGTCGGGCCGCTTCGACAGGTCGACCTGGTCGAGGACGGCCGGCCGTCCTTCGAGCCTGACGTCGCGGATCGTCCCGGCGCCGGCGGCCGACTGGCGGATCGAGAGCCAGGGGTCGGCCTGGGGGGAGACCCCCTGCTCGTAGATCGTCCGGCCGTCGATCGCCAGGGCCAGCGTGCCCGCCTCGACCGAGAGCCGGACCCGGCGCGGGCCGTCGTCGAGGGCGAGGGCGGGGACGAGGTTGGACCGGACCGGCTTCGCGTCGCCCCGGGACACGACCACGTCCTTGCCGTCGGGGGAGATCCCGACCGCGACGCCGGCATAGGCGAACAGGATCGGCTCCCGGCCGGTGACCTCGGCCGTCGCGGCGAAGTCGCCCCGGATCGGCGTCCGCAAGGTCACGCGGTCGCCGTCGTGCCCCGGGCGATGCGCGAGCGCACCGTCGCGGGCCTCCCAGACCGGCAAGGGATCGCCCGCCCCCCGGCCCCGGGCGGTCGAGCCGTCGGCCCCGAGCCACGCCGGCGCCCGGAACGCCGGCTCGCGTCCGAGGGTCGGGGCGACCGGCCAGCCGAGCGAGGCGGCGAGCCGGACGGCGTGGAGGCGGAAGGTTTCGGTGAGTGGCCGGGGCTCGTCGTCGGCCGGCTCGCGGGCCAGGCGATCGGCCAGGGGGCGGGCCGAGGCTTCGAGCCCCTCGACCCCGACGACCCCGGCCAGGGCGACCAGCTCGGGCCAATGGTCGGACTCGGGGGCGTCGGGCTCCAGGGCCTCCGCGAGCGGCCGGAGCGCTTCGAGGGCGGCCTTGGCCTGGGCCACGCGACCCCGGGCGGCCTCGATCGCGGCCAGGAAGGCGAGCCGCCCCCGGCGGTCGAGGTCGGTCGTCGGCCTCGCCCCTTCGACCCGGGCGGCCAGCTCGTCGAGCCGGTTCGCCCCCTTCGCCGCGCGGACCAGGGCCAGGGCCGGGGCGTCGAACGTCCCGCCGGTGTGGAACCAGGGTTGGATCTCGTCGGCCGGCCAGGGGATGAGCGGCGCCTCGGACGGCGCGGCCGGGTCGGCCGGGGCGAACGCGCCGGCCATCCGGAAGCCGGGCCGGTCGTCGCCGGGCAGGACCCAGGCGGCGAGGGCGTCGAACTGACGGTCGGGCGGCAGGGCCTCGGCCTCTCGGACGACCCGGGGGGCGTCGAGGCCGAGGGCCCGGTCGCCGATCAGGGCCCGGCGCGCCCTCCGGTCGGCGGCCGAGGCGTCGGCAAGGACCTCGGCCGGGTTGGCCAGGGCCGAGGGCGGTAATTCGAGCGGCCAGTCGCCACGGAGGACGACATCGCGGACCCGGGCGGCGGTCCGGTCCTTGTCGCGGTAGAGCGAGAACGTCCGGTCGTTGCCCGGCTCGACGTCGCGCTCGCAGACCTTGACGCCGTTGAGCTCGACCTCGACCGTCCGGCCGACCAAGGCGAGCCTGGCCCGGTTCCAGTCGCCGGCCTTGAGGGGCAGGGGGGTCGGCCCTCGTCGGCTCGAAGGGTCGTCGACGGCATTGGCGGGGCCGAGGCCGGTCGCCTCGGAGTCGGGGCCGTCGGTCATCCAGTGGAGCCGGACCCCGGCCGGATCGAGGAGGAAGGCGAGGCCGCCGAGGGCGGGGTGGACGGCGACGGCGTCGGGCTCGTGGAAGAACTCGTAGGAGACCGACTCGCCGGGCCGGAGCGGACGGGCGTAGGCGAGCCTCGACTGCGAGGCGCCGTGGCGGCCCGGCGCCGGGGCGCGTCGGCCTCGGATCTCGCCGTCGACGGCGGACCAGTCGGCGTCGGTGGTCGAAGGGGGCTCGACGCCCGGCAGGGTCGCCCGGGGGCGGCCGTCGGGGCGGATCGGGCGGTCGGGGCGCGACTCGGCGTAGGTGTCGGCCAGCCAGCCGTCGAGGCGGTCGCCCCGGATCAGGCGGACCTCGCGGGGGATCTCCGGCGAGCCGGCCAGCCGGAGCCCGCGGAAGGTGGCGCCGCCGTCGCCCGAGCCGCCCAGGGTCAGCCAGGGGGAAGCCGGGCTCGGGTCGCGGTCGGTGAAGGCGAGGTGGCCGTTGATCGAGTACGCGACCGAACCGGGCTCGACCCGGACGGTGAGCCGGTTGATCCCGCCCGGATTGGCGAATGGCAGCGTCCCGGCGTTCGGTTTGGCCGGCCCGACCTGGAACCGGTTGAAACTCGGGGACGTGTCGGCCGAGCCGGCGATCACCCCCCGGATCGGGTCGACCAGGGTCCCGCCATAGCCCACCGCGACCCCGGCCCCGATCAGGTCCATCGACAGCTCGAACCGGCCGGCCAGGGGGACGGCGAAGGCGAGCGTGTCCGGCACCGCCTTGGGCCCCTCGCCGAGTTGGCCGATCGGTTCCGGGGGGAGGCTCGGGCCGACCCGGCGGTGGATGTGCTCGCCGTCGGCGACCCACCAGGGCGGGATGGCCCCCCTGGACCGCGCCGAGGCGACCCGATGGGCCGTCGGCATCCACCAGGCCAGGCCGGGATCTCCGGCCGGGACGACCCCCTTCGCCCCCTCGCTCACCGCCAGCGACGCCGCCGAGTCGAGCCGGAGGTGGTCCGCCATCACGGGGTCGCCCAGCCGTGCGGGGAGCTTCGCGGCCAACGCCAGGCCCAGCTCGGCCAGGCCGGGATCGGCCAGGGCTGCGCGGACCTGGGCGTACTCCGCCGGCGGGAAGGAGTTTGGCCGGGGGGCCACGCCGAACCGGCTATTGGCGTTGACGTTGACGTTCGCGGCCGGGTCTTTCTTGGACCACTCGGCGAGCAAGGTTCGAAGCGAGCCTTCGACCTCGGCCCCCTTGCCCCGGGCGATCGCCACCAGCACGTTCAGGGCCTCGGCGTTCTCGACTTTCTTCTCGGCCTGGGCCCGGACCTGCCCGGCGAGGTCGTCGAGGGTCCCGGCCTCGGCGGCGGCGGCGATCAGGAGGTCGGCGTACGAGACGACGCCCAGGGTCGCGTCGAACGGGCGGAACCGGCCGAACGCCTCGGGCGGGACGTCCCAGGGGGCGAACGCGACGAGGAACCGGGCCGACGGGCGCCCCTCGGCCGGCAGGGTCCAGGCCTTGAGCCGGTCGTAGCGGTCGCGAGGCGGGAGCCCGGACAGGTGGCGGGCGACGGCGACGGCGGCGAACCCTTGCGAGGCCGAGAACGGCTCGCCGGCCGAGGGGCGGGCGTCGGCGTAGCGGCCGAGGGCTTCGAGGGCCTCGTCCCACTGCCCGCCCCGGGCCAGCTCGTCGGCGACGGCCTTGTCGTTCTCGCGCCGGGTCGTGTAGGAGGCCCCGGTCATCCTCGCCCGGGACTGGCCGGAGGCCGACCCCTGCTGGAGGGCTTCGAGGTGGGCCCGGAGGGTCCCCCGGGCGTCGTCGGCCTTGCCCGCGGCGAACTGGTCGCGGGCCAGGGCGACCCGGAGCCGGCCGGCCTCGGACTCGGCCCCGGCGGCCTGCAAGGTGGCGACCCCCTTCTCGATCAGCGAGGCGGCGGCGGCGTGGGTGGCGGGCTGGTCGAGCGCGGGCAGGGCGACGAGGCAGCCGAGCTCGACCGTCGAGCGGAGCTTGTCCTGGTCCATCAGGGCGGCGAGGGCGTCGATCCCCCGGCTCGCCTCGGCCCCATCCCCCCGGGCGGCGTCGAGCTGGGCGAGGATCGCCATCGCGCCCGGCCTGGCCATCGGCTCGGCCTTGCGGGCTTCGAGGCGGCGGCGGAGGTCGTCGAGCCGGTCGGCCCGGATCGCCCAGCGGACCAGCAGGGTCGAGACGCCGGCCGGCGGCTCGGGCTCGGCCGCCGCGACGATCGGCCGGGGATTGGCGAAGACCTCCGACGGCCGTCCGTCGGGCAGGACGACCGCCCGGAGCGCCTCGTAAACCTGCGTCGCCGGGACGTGCCCGGCCTCCCAGGCCGACCCCGCCTCGGCCAGTCGGAGGCCGACGGCCCGGGTGATGGCCTGGTCCTTCGAGCCCTCGCCGGGGTTGTTGATCCCCTGGCGGGCCGAGGCGCCGACCTGGATCGGCACGACCGGCGGCCCCCCCCGGAGCGGCTCGACGGCCGCCCGGATCGACAGGTCGAACAGGCCATGCCGGGCGGCCATCTTGGCCAGGGCCTCGGCCTGCTCGAACCGGTCGAGCGTGCTGACGGGCACGGCCCCGGCCCTGGTCGGGGCGGCCCGCCCGTCCTGGCCGAGGACGAGGGGGAGCATCCGAGCCCAGGCGCCCTCGGCCCCGGCCCGGTCGCCGCGGGCGAGGGCGTCGCGGCCGGATTCGCGGAGCATCGCCAGCGACCAGGCTGGGTCCGACTGGCGGGCGGCGGCCTCCATCGCCCGCGCGGCGAGGGCCCGGGCCCGATCGGCGAATTCGGGCCGGCGGGCGGCCTCGCGGGCCAGGGGCCAGAGCCCGAGCTGGCCGGCGGCCTGGAGCCTCTGCCGCGAGTTGGCCCGCTCGCCCGCCGGGACCGCTTCGAGCGGCGTCGCTTCGAGCAGCCGGGCCACGGCCGCCAGGGCCGAGGCGGCCTCGTCGGCCGGGCCCGAGGCGACGGCGGCCGTCGCCCGGGCCAGGGCGACCGACAGGTCGCGCGGCCGGGCCGAGGCCAGCGCGTCCAGGGCCCGGCGGAGCTCGGCCGAGCCGGACGGGTCGGTCGCCGAGGCGCGGATCGCCTCGTCGAGCAGCGAGACGACGACCGCCCGGTCGAGCTCGCGGGGGTAGACCAGGAGGATCGGGTCGAGGGCCTGGCCTTCGGGAGCCGACCGGCCGGCGCCGGCAAGCTGGGCCTTGAGCGTCGCCCCCAGGGCCCTGGGCGTGAGGGCGTCGAGGTCGCGGGCCAGCTCGGCCCGGATCTGGTCGGGCCATCGCTCCCCGACGATGTAGGGGGCGGCGAGCTCGAACATCTCGCGGTCGGCCAAGATCTCGTCGCAGAGCCGGGCGGCGTCGGCCGGGTAGCCGATCTCGCGGAGCTTGGCGGCGATGGTCGGGCAGTCCATGATCCGGTAGTAGGCCGCCACCGACGCCTGGTAGCCGCCGGTGTTGGGCTGGTGGGCGAACCGGATCAGCTCGCGGCGGGCGTCCTCGTCCCGGCCCGCCATCCGATACAGGGCGACCAGGCGCTGGGAGGGGTCGGACTGGAACATGATCCGGGAGGTTTCCTCGTCGCCGATCGCCCCCTCCTGGATCGACAGGGCGAGCGGGCGGAGCTCGGCGACCGGCTCCAGCTCGGAGCCGACGACCAGCCGGGTGATCGCCGGGGGCGTCACCTCGGCCTTGGGGTCGAACAGCGGCGCGAGGATCGAGCGGGCCTCGTCGGCCCGGCCTCGTCGGGACAGCGCGAGGGCCCGGAGGACCCGGCCCCCTCGCCACGAGGGGAACTTCGCCTCGGCCGCCCGGACCTCGGCGGTCAGCGAGTCGAGCTTCCCCCCGCGCTCGGCCGAGGCGATCAGGAGCCCGGCCATGCTGCCGACCCGGCCGTCGGGGAGGTAGCGGTTGTAGTCGTCGACGCCGGCCCAGGGGGTCACGGACGACCGGCTCGGGCGGGGCAGGACCGACTCGTGGACGTACTCGTACATCTCGGGCAGGTTCATGAACTCTTCGTCGCCCATGTACGACATCAGGTAGGCGCGCTGGGTCGGGAACGCCTCCCAGGCCCTCCGGAAGAGGCGGAGGCCGCGGTCGCGCTTGGCCTTGTCGCGGAGCACGGCCGAGGTCACCTGGGCCACGACGTGGTAGCGGCCGAGGAGCCGGAGGTCGGTCTGCTCGAAGAACTCGACGAGGTCGTCGAACTTGCCGGCCTGGCGGAAGGCCTGCTGGATCTCGTAGTAGTACGAGCCGAAGAGGGAGGGTTCGAGCTTCAGCGCGGCCTTGTACTGCTCGACGGCGGCGGCGTAGTCGGCGGAGGAGGAAAGCTCGGTGGCGACCTGGATCCGGAGCTTGGAGTCGTCGGGCCGGGTCTTGACCAGGGCGTCGAGCTCGGCCTTGAACTTGTCCTTCTCGCCGGCGGCCTTGTAGTAGTCGGCCAGGGCCTGGTGGAGCTGCGAGGCGCCCGGGGTCCGGGCGACCTGGGCCTCGACCCGGGCGATCATCTCGCGGATCTTGCCCGAGCGGGCGAGCACGCCGAAGGCCTCGCGGCGGGCGTCGTTGGGGTCGTCCCTCATGTTGATCGAGGCGGCCTTCGGCGGGTTCCGCCGGAGGACCTGGTGGGCCACCTGGACGGCGACCTCGGCCTTGCCCTGCTGCTGGTACTGGAGCATCAGGGCGACCAGGGCCGCCGAGTTGCCGCCGGCCCGCCGCCTGGCCCGGCCGAGGACCGCCTCGGCCAGCTCGTGCATGCCGAGCTGGTGCATCTGGGCGGCGAGCTGGACCTGGGTGTCGGCGTCGAGCCGGAGGCCGAAGAGGCGCTCGGCCCCCTTGCGGGCCCGGCCCACGTCGCCGAGCAGGACCGAGAGCCGCAGGGCCAGGATCTCGCGGCGCTGGAGCGCCCGCTGGTCGAGGGGCTCGAACGAGTCGGCCAGCTTCAGGGCCTCCCCGGGCTCGTCCCGCTGGGCCCGGAGTTCGGCGAGGCCGAGGATCAGGTCGGGGTCGGACTTCGCCAGGGCCGAGGCGGCGGTCAGCTCGCGGAGCGCCTCGTCCTTGTCGTCCTGCCACCAGCGGATCGCGCTCAGGGCCAGGTGGGCGTAGACCTTGACCGGGTCGGAGGGGTCCTTGAGCGAGGCCGCGAGGTGGGCGACGAGGTCGCTGACGAGGTCGTCGCGCTTGTACAGCTCGTAGGCGTTGCGGAGGACCTGGATCGCGGCCAGGTCGAGATACGGGTTGGGCGTCGGGTAGCCGACCTGGGCGAACCGAGGCGTCTTGGCGGTCCAGACCTGGAATTGCGAAGGGCGGCCGTTGGCCAGGGCCGCGGCGTTGGCCATCGGCACGGCCCGGGCCCGCTGGGAGAACCGCTCGGGCCGGCGGGCCTCGGCCAGGTAGTGGTCGAGCAGGCGGAGGACGTCGGGGTCTGCCTTGGCGTCGGCCCGGGCGAGCATGGCCCGGCCGATCGAGTCGGCCGGCGAGGACGCGAGGGTGTAGTATCCGCCGTAATTCGAGTAGAGCAGGTTGTTGGCCGGGAGCGGCTTGTTGCCCCGGAGCCGCTCGTGCCGGTCGAAGAGCTGGATCACGCCGTCGACGTCGCCGCGCTCGGCGGCCAGGCGGAGCACGCTGGCGGCGGAGTCGGCGTCGGAGGCGGAGGCGACGGCGTCCTTGTAGAAGGCGTCGATCGCCTCGGGCCGGCCGCCCCGCTTCAGCTCCTCGGCGGTGGCGGTGAGGATCGCCGCGTGGATCCAGTCGGGCTGGCGGCTCCTGAGCGCCCGGAAGGCCGCCAGGACGCGGTCGAGCTGCTCGGCCGGCAAGGGCGGGGTCCCGTCCCCCTTCTCGGCGGCCTGGTAGATGGCCGACTGCCCGTTCTTGGCCCGGACCGGCAGGCTGTTCAGGAGCGCGAACTGGGCCGAGGGGTTGGTCGGGTCGGCCCCGGCGAGGGGGAGGGCCGCCTCGAAGGTGTCGCCGAACTCCATGCGGAGGACCTGCAGGTAATACAGGTCCCAGTGCGGCCGGGGGTCGGAGGGGGCCTTGTCGCGGGCGAGCCGGAGGTCGGCGACCAGCTCGTCCTGCTTGCCCGCCTTCGAGGCGAGCTGGTAGAGCCAGCCGAGGGCCGCCATCCGGGCCTGGCCGAAGTCGTCGGGCGACCAGACGGAGGAGGTCCCGGTGCGGACCTCGATCCCGGCGGCCGAGCGGATCACGTAGACCCGGGTCAGCCGGTCCTGGAGCGGGAACGTCTTGGCCGGGGCGTAGGCGTTGGCCGGCGCCTGGGCCGCGGCGGCGGGGTCGCCCGGGCGGTTGCCCATCCGCTTGCGGGCCCTGGCCAGGGAACCCTGGGTGTCGTCGGTGCCTTTCAAGTCGAGGATCGCCCGGAACCGCTTCGCCGCGTCGTCGGGGCGGTTCAGGCCGGCGAGGGCGGCCCCTTCGCGGTACAGGGCCTCCCAGTTGCCGGTCTGCTTGCGGAGGAGGTTCTCGGTGATCCCGAGCACGACCTCGCGCCGGTTCTGGCCGAGCAGGCTGTCGACGGCCATCAGCACGCGGAACGACTCGGGCTCGCCCCCGGAGGCCATCCGGGTCCAGATCGCCTCGGCGTCGGCCACCTCGTTGGCCTGGAGGTAGAGCTGGGCCAGGCGGGCCGACCCCTCGTCGGTCGGGGCGATCTCGACGAGCTGCTTCTGGTACTTGGCGGCGACGGCGGAGTCCCCCTCGGCCTCGGCCAGGAGCGAGAGCTGGTTGAGCAGCTTGGTGTCGCGCGGGTTGGCCGACAGGAGGCGTTCGAGCTCGGTCCGGGCCGTGGCGTAGTCGCCCGAGGCCGAATACGCCTGGGCCAGGCACATGGCCATCTCGCGCTGGCGGTCGGCCTCGCGCCCCTGGCGTTCCAGGCGGGCGATCAGGCGGTCGAACTGGTTGCGCTGGAGGTACAAGGCGGTCAGGCGGCCGATCGTGGCGAGCCTGGATTCGAGGTCGGGGGCCTTCTCGAACCCCCGCCAGAACATCTCGATCGCTTCTTCGGTGCGGAACTGGGCGGCCAGGGTCTCGGCGAAGGCGTTGATCGCCTTGGGGTCGGACTCGTTGAGCCGGACGGCCCGCCGGAGCGCGTCGAGCCCCTCGTCGACCTGGCCGAGGCCGAAGCAGAGCTCGGCGAAGAACTGGTGGTTATCGATCTGACCGGGGGCGGCGGCCAGGAGGTCGCGACCGGCTTTGAGCGCCGCGTCCTTCCGCCCGAGCCGGCTTTCGAGCCGGGCGACGCCGGTGAGGTATTCGGTCCTGGCCCGGCGGTCGATCGCGGCCAGGGTCCGGAGCGTGTCGGCCGCGCCGGCGAGGTTGCCCAGCCCCTCGTCGACCCGGGCGATCAGGGCCAGGAGCGGCACCCCCTTGGGGTCGAGGGCCAGGCCGCGCCGGGCCACGGCGATCGCCTCGGACGGCTTGCCGTCGACCTCCAGCCGCCTGGCCAGCCGACGCCACCGCTCGGCCGAGGCGTCCTTGCCCGCTTCGAGCTCGGCGCGGAGGGCGTCGGACCGGGCGCCGAGGGTCCCGGTCGCCTGCTCGTTGCGGATCTGCCGCTCCAGGACGGCCTCGGACTGCTCGGGGCCGGTGACGGCCCTGGCGGCGAGTTCGAGCTGGGCCCGCTCGTCGTCGAGGCGCTCGCCGGCCTGGAGGAGGTCGGCGTAGCGGAGCTGCAAGTCGAAGTCGCCGCTGTCGAGCCGGGCGGCCTCGGCCGAGGCGGCGAGGGCCTCGGGCTTGTAGCCGAAGCCGGAGAGGACCTCGGCGAGCCGGCCGACGGTCCTGGCGTTCCGCCGCTTGCCCTCGGCGATCTTCCCCCAGGTGGCGAGCGCCTCGGGGGTCCGCTTGAGCCGGTGGTGGAACTCGCCGAGGTACTCGGCGTACTGGGGGGCGTCGGGGGCGAGCGCGATGGCCCGGTTGTAGAGGGCGATCGCCTCGTCGTTGAGTTCGGCCTGGCGGGACAGGTCGGCCACCTGGACGATCGTCGCCGGGTCGTCGGGCCGGGCGTCGATCAGCTTCCGCCAGACCGCCGAGGCGGCCTTCTTCCGCTCGGCTTCGGGCCGGCTCGGGTCGCGGAGGACGACCTTGCCCCACTCGCGGATCACGTCGGGGTTGCCCGGGTCGGTCCTGGCGATCGCCTCGTACTGGCTCGCGGCCTCGGCGAACTTCCGCTCGTTCAGGAGCTGCTCGATCAGGGCCGATCGGAGGTCGCGGCGGGTCGGGGCCAGGCCCACCGCCTTCTCGTACCAGCCCCGGGCCTCGGCGAGCCTCCCCTGGCCGGCCAGGCTCCGCCCCAGCCTCGCCATCGCCTCGACGTCGTCCGGCGTCTTCTTGATCCAGCGCTCGTAATAGGCGGCCAGGCCGGCCTGGTCGTCGGTCCGGTTGAAGACCTCCTCGATCTTGCGGCGGACCTCGCGGGACAGCCAACTGTCGGGGTCGAGCCGGCCGAGCAGGGCTTCGAAATCGGCCAGGGCGTCGCTCGACCGGTTGAGCCGGACCTTGAGGTCGGCCGCGTCGATCTGGAACTGGACCTGGCGGAACTTGTCGCGGGCCTTCTTCGCCAACGCCTCGTACCGGGGCAACGCCTGGTCGGGCTGCGACTCCTCGGCCAGGGCGGCGGCGATCTGCTCCTGGACCCTCGGGTCGTCGGGGAACTGCCGCTCCAGCCGCGACCAGACCGCCAGGGCCTGCTCATTCCGGTGGGCCCGCTGGTAGACCCGGCCGAGGCTCTGGAAGATCTCCAGGGAGTCGGCCCGGTTCGGCTTCCGGGCCAGGGCCCGCTCGAACGCCTGCGCCGCGTCGTCGGGCTGGCCGACGAGGACCAGGGACTGGCCCAGGTAGTAGGCCGGCAGGGCGTCCTCGGGCCGGGCCGCCTCCGCCTTCCGCAAGGCCGCCACGGCCAGGGCGTCGCGCCCGCGCTGCGACTCGACGAGGCCGAGGATCATCCAGGCCGCGCCGTCGACGGGGTCGGCGGCGGCCCGGTCTTGATACGTCTTGAGGAAGGCGTCGAGCGTCCCCCGCTCGACGTGGTAGCCGTAGACCCGGTCGAGGGCTGTCCCTCGGCGGGGGGTTTTTTCGACTACCGCAAGGAACCGCGCGATCGCGGCCCGCTCGCGAGCCTCGCCCGCCTCCTGCTGCTGCTGGGCCGCGTCCGGTCCGGCCTGGGCCCGGGCCGCCCCGTCGCCCGGTCCCCAGGGCCAGCACGACGACAGCAGCGCCAGCAGGGCAAGGTGGGAGGTTCGACGCATGGCGGCCATCCTCGGCTCGGGTGATCGGCGGCCGGGGGGCCGCCGGGAAGGGTGCGCCGGGGGGCCCGACCCGGTTCGGATCGACGACCCAGCACACGTTCCGTTGCAGCCTAGTCGGGCCGGGACCGGCCGTCAATCGGCTCCTCGGACAAATGTCGTCAGCACGGCGATGAAAAAACCCACCGGAGGGAAGGGGGACCTCCGGTGGGGCGGGGCGGCCGTCATCCTTGGCGAGCGTCCCCAATCCGTCCGCCCCGGATCTCGCCGGAGCATGCTTGCCATCATACATGGCTGTGGGCATGATGGCGTGATACCTACTCACAACCCGATCGGCCCGAAGCGGTGGTCCGCGGCGTAGAATGATCCGATCGGGCGCGAACTCGGCGCGGGGAACGGGGGGGATCGCGCATGGCAAGCGGGGCGAACGGCAAGAGTCGGTCGATCCGGGTGGCGGCACCGGGTCGCCTGAGCGTCGACCTGGCCTACGAGCGGGTCGTCGGCGAGTACCTCGAACGCTACCCGATCGACCGCGACGAGGACTTCGCGGCCCTGGTGGCCAAGCGGTTCCGCGAGGGCCCGGCGCGGGCCTGCTCGCGGGCCATCGGCGAGTGGATCGACGAACGCCTGACCGACCGCGGCTGGACCCAGCAAGGCCTGGCCGACCGCGTGGGCGTCGACCGCTCGGCGGTCGCCCGCTGGACCGCCGGCGGCGCCCTCTCGCTCGGGCATCTGGTCGTCGTGATGATCGAGTTCCGGTCCGAGATCGCCTCCTTGCCCTGGCCCGACCGCCGCGACCTGGCGGTCGAGGCGTACCTCTCGGCCCTCGGGTTCGTGAAGAACCGGCTGGAGCCCGACCGGCCCGGCCGGGGTCTCGACCGCGACGAGTTCTGGTGCCTCTTCCACCTGTTCTCCGAGCCGAACTGGGAGCGGGCGGTCCGCGACCGCGACGACGACCAACTCCGCAAGGAGGCCGAGCGGATCGTCGCCCGGGCCACCGCCAGCCTGGGCCGGGCCCCGCGCCGGGTCGTGGGCGTCGAGGGGCTCCGCAAGCTCGTCGAGGACTGGACGACCGCGTGGGTCGTCTGCCTCAAGCTTTTGCCCGACGATTGGGCGATCGGATGAAGACCAAGCTCGAAACCATCGCCGGCTTCCTCGCCGGCCGGGAGGATGGCGCCGCCCCGCTCCGGGGCGAGCTCGGCGACCCGTCGAGCGAGGCCAGCCTGTTCCTCGAAGCGACCCGGTCCCGGTCGAGGGCCCTGATCGCCGAGCCGGCCGGGGTGCCGGGCGGCCCCGGAGCCGAGCCCGAAGCCGCTCGCCGCCCCCCCCGGTCGTGGGCGATGGGCCTGTTCGGCGTGATGGCGTGCCTGCTGGCCGTCGCCGCGCTGCTCTGGGTCGGCGAGGTCCGGCTCCACCGGCTCGAATCGAGGCTGGAGCGCGACCGGCTCGCCGTCGAGGCCGACCTCCGCGCCTCCGAAGGGCGGCTGGCGAGGGCCCTCGAAGCCCTCAAGCCGGGCCCCCCGCGCGAACTCCCGCCGTCCCGCGAGCCGGCGATCGAGGCGGCCGTCAACCGGCTCCAAACGGCCCTCGACGGCCACGGCCGGAGGCTCGACGAGCTGGCCCGAGCCGGCCCCGCCCCGGCCGTCCCCTTCGCGCCCCGGCCCGACCCGTCGCTCGCCGAGATCCGCGCCGAGCTCGTCCTGATCCGCCGCGAGGCCGCCGCCAACGAGCTGGCCTCCGGCCGGCAGATGCAGGAGCTGCGGACGATCGTCCAGGAGCTGAACGAGGTCATCCGCCGGCTCCTGAACCGGCCCCCCGGCGGCCCGGGCCGAGGGCCGCCCGCGATGATCATGCCCGGGACGAACTAGCCGACGCTCACGGGTAGAACGTCGGATTCAGGATCGTCTGCCCGCCGGGGTACATCCCGAGGTAGGCGTCGGCCTTCGTGACCGACTTGGCGTGGCCGTCGAGATACAGCACGTTCGATGAGCCGTGGCGGTCCCAGGCGATCCAGCGGTCCAGGGTCGAGGTCCCCAGCCAGACGTCGTAGTCGTCTTGCCTGGAGTTGGCGTTGGGGTCGGTGTCCATCGCGAGGGCGTTCCGCTCGTTGAAGGCGACGAAGTTCGACGAGCCGATCTCCTGCTGGAACCGGGGGAACGTCCAGCGGCCGTAACGCCGGGTCTTGTGGCTGAGCAGCGAGTTCATCAGGTAGCTGGTCCGGTTGACGATCCCATCGACCGTGCCGTCGGCCATGACGAACGGCTGGACCGCCGAGACGTCGCTCATGCACCGGAAGATCTTCTCGTCGTAGACCTGGGTTCCACCCTTGGCGATCGCCTCGTTGGCATAGGCCGGGTTGACGTAGGGCATGATCTTGTCCTCCCAGTAGATCTCGGCGAACGAATTCGCCGCGTCGACCTGGGCGGAGACGTCGGCCTCGAACGGGTGGTGGAGGAAGAACTGCTCGCCCCAGTTGTCGAAGTACTGGAGCACGCCCAGGCCGATCTGGTGCAGGTGGCTCTGGCAGTCCATCCGCCGGGCCGCCTCGCGCGCCCCCTGGACCGCCGGCAAGAGCAACCCGACCAGAACGGCGATGATCGCGATGACGACCAATAATTCGATGAGGGTGAACGCCTTGCGGTGACGCATCGGACCTCCTTGAGATGGGGGGGAGAGGGCGATCGGCCGGAGCGCCGAAGTAATACCGAATCGCGATTCCGTGTTACTCTATGCGCGATCGCGATCGCAAGCGAAATTTTCGAGCGGCCCGAGCGATCCCGCTTGTGCGTTTGCCGCCGGGGGCGATGCGGGGTATGATCGGGCTCGACCGACCCCGCGACAGGACCATCGCCTTGGCCTCGAAACCGCCCCCTTCGCCCCCCAAGGGCCGCCGCCCGGCGAAGAACACGCTCAAGCGGTCGGAGGTCCCCGAGGGGGACTGCCTGTGCGACCACTGCGCGGGGAAGTGCTGCCGGTACTTCTCGCTGCCGATCGAGACGCCCAAGGGGTGGGACGACTACGACGCGATCCGCTGGTACCTCGCCCACGGCAAGACCTTGGTCTACGTCGAGAAGGGGACCTGGTACCTCGTGGTGATGACCCGGTGCAACTACCTGACCCGCGAGGACCGCTGCTCGATCTACCTGAGCCGACCCAAGATCTGCACCGACTACTCGACCGCCGAGTGCGAGTACGACGACGACTGGATCTTCGAGAAGGTGTTCGAGACCCCCGAGCAGCTCTGGGAGTACGCCGAGGCGGTCCTCCCCCCCAAGAAGCGGACGCCCCGGCTCGAACCGGCCCTGACCGTGATCGACCCACCCGACCGCCGGACCCCCTGATGGCCATCCGATCGAACCACTACGAGGCCGCGTTCGAGGGGTACATCCGCTCGATCCGGATCCCCTGCGTGGCGGTCGACGAGGCCAAACGCCCGCTTTTCGGCGACGAGGGGGTCAAAAACCCCGACTTCTTGCTGTATCCTCGACATGGGCTCAACCTGGTGGTCGAGGTGAAGGGGAAGCGCGGCAAGGACGCCCGGGGGCGTCGCCCCTGGGAGAACTGGGTGACGACCGACGACCTCGACGGCCTGGCCCGCTGGCAATCGGCCTTCGGGCCCGGGTTCCGGTCGGTCCTGGCGTTCGCGTATGGCGAGTCGCCCGCCGAGTTCGGCCTCCCGCCCGGGGACGGGGCGTACCCGTTCCGGGGGCTGTCGTACCGGTTCTGGGCGGTCGGCCTCGACGACTACGTCGAGCACCTCCGCTCGCGAGGGCCCGCCTGGAAGGCCGTGGCGATGGCCCGGGCCGAGTTCCGCCGCCGGGTCCGCCCCCTGTCCGAATGGCTGCCGATGACCGCCGAGAGCCCCCAGCGACCCCAACCCCTGAAGAAGGAGCGTCAGCGATGATCGCGACCCGCAAGTGGCTTTCCGCCCTCGGCCTCGGCCTGTTCCTGGGCCTCGGCGTGCTCGCCCCGGCCGCCTCGGCGTTCCAGGCCAAGCCGGAGCGGGCCAAGGAGCCGACCGACGGCTTCTTCGACATCCCCGTCGACCCCAACGCGGTCGAGTCGCCGAGCTTCGGCGTGCCGGCCTACATGGTCACCTCGGCCCTCGGCGGCGGGGCGATCTTCATCATGTGCAAGTCGGCCCGGCGCTGAGCCCCAGGACCCGCACTAAACCGTCCACCCGTCTTCGATCCTCGGCCCGTGGGCCTTCGGGAGTTGCGATGAGCCAGTCGACAGCGCGGCCGACCCTCGGCGAGGTGGCGGCGATCTACCGGTCGCCCGCCCTCGACCTGATCTTCCGGGCCGCCGAGGTCCACCGAGGCCACCACGACCCGTCCAGGGTCCAGGTCTGCGTCCTGCTCTCGGTCAAGACCGGCGGCTGCCCCGAGGATTGCGGCTACTGCCCGCAGGCCGCCCGCTACCACACGAGCGTCGAGCCCGAGCCGCTGCTCGACGTGGCCGCCGTCCTGGCCGCCGCCACGCGGGCGAAGGAGTCGGGGGCGTCGCGGTTCTGCATGGGGGCGGCCTGGCGCGAGGTCAAGGACAACCACCAGTTCGACCGGGTCCTGGAGATGATCCGCGGGGTCAAGCGGCTCGGCCTGGAGGCGTGCTGCACCCTGGGGATGGTCACCCCCGAGCAGGCCCGGCGGATGAAGGAAGCCGGGCTCGACGCCTACAACCACAACCTCGACAGCTCCGAAGCGTTCTACGACCGGATCATCCAGACCCGGACGTATCAGGACCGGCTCGACACCCTGGCCCACGTCCGCGAGGCCGGGATCACCGTCTGCTGCGGCGGGATCGTCGGCATGGGGGAGACCGACGACGACCGGATCGCGCTCTTGCACACCCTGGCCAACCTTCCCGAGCCGCCCGAGTCGGTGCCGATCAACGCCTTGGTCGCCGTCGAGGGGACGCCCCTGGCCGACCGGCCCCACGTCTCGATCTGGGACATGGTCCGGACGATCGCCACCGCCCGGATCTTGATGCCCCGGTCGATGGTCCGGCTCTCCGCCGGCCGCCTGGGGATGACCGAGGCCGACCAGGCGCTCTGCTTCCTCGCCGGGGCCAACTCGATCTTCGCCGGCGACAAGCTCCTGACCACGCCGAATCCCGGCGTCGACCGCGACGGCGAGCTGTTCGAGCGCCTCGGCCTCAGGCCGCTGGAGCCCGAGCCCGCCACCGAGCCGGAGCTGAGCGCCCGTTGATCGCCGGGGGGCCACGCCGCCCGGGCGATCGGGTGGTCATCACCGGGATCGGCCTCGTCACCGCCCTCGGGCCCGACCGCCCGACCACCTGGGCCGCCCTCTGCCGGGGGGAGTCGGGCGCGGGCTGGCTCGACCCCTCGACCTTCGGGCCCGGGGCGGCCGGGTTCCCGGCGCTCCGCTCGACCCCGCCGCTCGACGGCCTCGACCCCGCGCTCGACCTCCTCGCCCGGGCCTCCGACGAGGCGATGGCCGATGCCCGCCTGCTCGGCGACGACCGCTCCTACGATCCGGATCGCTCGGCCGTGCTGGTCGGCCTGAGCAAAGGGGGGGTCCGCAACCTGGCGGCCGTCCACCGAGGCACCCGGTCGGGCGACGCCGGCCTCGGCCCCGAATTGGGCCGGCTCTGGCTCGAAAGCTGGCCGGGATCGGGCTCGGCGTTCGTGGCCGATCGATTCGGGTTCCGGGGGGCGGCCCTGGGGCCGGTCGCCGCCTGCGCCACCGGCCTGGTCGCGGTGCTCCAGGGGGGGGACCTGATCCGCCGTGGGGCCTGCGACGTCGCCCTCGTCGGCGGCGCCGATGCGTCGCTGGAACCCCTGATCCTGGCGGCCTTCCGGCGGATGAAGGTGCTGGCGAAGGTGGGCGACGACCCGAAGCGGGCCGTCCGCCCCTGGGATCTCGGCCGCTCGGGCTTCCTCGTCGGCGAAGGGGGGGCGGTCCTGGTCCTGGAGCGGCTCGACCGGGCCCGGTGGCGGGGGGCGCCCCTGTATGCCGAGGTGGCCGGCGGCGCCCTCGGGTCGGACGCCTTCCACGAGACCACGCCCGACCCCGACCCCTCCGGCCTGGCCCGCCTGATCCGGAGGGCCCTGCTCGACTCGGGCGTCGGGCCGGCCGAGGTCGACGCCGTGCACGTCCACGCGACCGCCACGCCCGGCAACGACCCGCTCGAATGCCGGGCGCTCCGCCTGGCCTTCGGGCCCGAGGCCGACCGGGCGGTCTGCTCGGCCAGCAAGCCGCAGGTCGGGCACCTCCTGGGCGCGGCGGGCTCGGTCGAGGTCGCCCTCGCGGCCCTCGGGGTCGCCTCGGGCCTCGCCCCGCCGACCCTCAACCTCGAACGGCCCGACCCCGCCTGCGACCTCCGGACCGTCCCCGAGGTCGCCCAACCCTGGGCGATCCGGGCGACGCTCAAGCTCTCCCTCGGCTTCGGCGGCCACCTCGCCGCCGCCGTGCTCAAGCGGGTCGCCCCGCCCTGAAGCCCGGAGGGTCGCGCGATCCTCCGCCCCGACCGGCCTTGATCGGCGGCCCGCGATCGGCGACGATGGCCCGACCGATTTTTCGAAGTCCGTCGACCCCGGAAAGGTGCCCCGCGATGCCCCAGACCAACTCCCGCTCGGCGAACCAGCGTCGCCGGTTCCAGAAGCAGCGCGCCGAGGTCCGCAAGCGGCTCGCCGAGCTCAAGGCCGCCGCCCCCGCCAAGGCCGCCGAAGCGAAGTCCTGATCCCGGCCTGATTTGGCCAAGGCCGCGAGCCCGCCGATCGGGACGGGCTCGACCCCCACCGCCTCGACCGGTCGCCCGGCATGACGCCCCGCCCCATCTACCACGCCCACGTCGCCAAGACCCCGCGCGCCCGGCCCGGCGACTTCCCCGCCGCGATCAGCATCGTCATCTCGCCCGAGGACCCCAGGCCGATCGGCATCGCCTTCGAGGTCGGCCACCTCGGCGGCTACTACCTCGGCGAGGACCGGGGGCCCATCGAGTCGGTCTGGCACCTGATGATCCGCAAGGAGCCGGTCGAGGGCCGCTTCGCGCTCCGCTTCGGGCTCTTCATCGAGCTCGCCGAGGACGCGATCTGAAGCAGGGCCCGGGCTTGAGGCCGATCAACCCGAGCGCGGAGGGCCGGGCGTCGCCCGTGAATTCGTCCCGGGCGGGGGGGCTCTTGCCGCTCGGTCGATCCCCTTTCGCCGGTAGAACGGGGGAGAAAGGCTGCTAACGGGCGGGGGGGCGACCTGAATATGTCGTCGGGAGACGAGGAATCCGCACGACGACGACGGGAGGTCCGCATGCAGGTCAGCCAGGCACGCCTCGAAGCGAACCGGAAGAACGCCGCGAGGTCGACCGGTCCGAGGTCGGCCGAGGGGAAGCTCGCCTCGCGCGGCAACGCCCTCAAGCACGGGATGGCCGCGAGCGTGGTGATGGTCGACGGCGACGTCGCCGTGGTCGACCGCAGGGCCGAGGCGCTCGAAGGCGAGCTGTCCCCCTCCGGCGTGCTCGGACGGGCCCTGGTCCTCCGGCTCGCGCTGCTCTCGGTCCGGCTGGAGCGGTGCGCGGTTCACGAGGCCGCCGCGACGGCCGAGCGGGTCCGCCGGGCGGTCGACGACTTCGACGACCGCCGGGCCCTGGAGGTCGAGTCGGCCTTCGCCGGCCTTGGCGCCGACCCGGTCGGCTCGCTCCGCAGGCTCCGCCGGATGCCCGAGGGGGTCGACCGCCTGGTTGCCGCCTGGCAAGGCCTGGCGGCCGACCTCCGCCGCCCCGAGCCCGCCTGGGACGACGCCCGAGGCCGGCTCGTCGACGCGTTGATGGGCCGGTCCCCGGCCGAGGTCGGCTCCTCGATCGCCCTCGACCTGTCCCGCCTGATCCTCGGCGACACGCCCGGAGGGGCGCGCGACCCCCTGGCCCCCGGCCGGATGCTCGGCCTGATCGACCGCGAGGTCGCCAAGCTCGACGACCACCGCCGGACCCTCGACCTCGTCGCCATCGCCGCCGACCGCCTCGAAGCCCCCGACCGGGCCCTGTTCGACCACTCGCCCGAGTCGAACCTGGCCCGGAGGTACGAGGCCGCCGCCGAGCGCGGCCTGTACCGGGCGCTCCGAGAACTCCGCCAGGTCGAGGCCGAGGCCCTCGATCTCCCGCCGCCCCCGGCCCCCGAAGCTCGCCCCCCGGTGGCTTCGTTCACCCCGGTCCCGCCCCCCTCGAAGCCCGAGGCCCCGACCGCCCCGAGCCCGGCCCCGCCGGCGGCCCCGGTCGCCCCGCCCTCGCCCCCTGCGCCCGTCTCGACGCCGGCTCGCGGCGTCAGCACCCTCGATTTCGCGATCGGCCGGTCGGCCCCCGCCCCCGACCCGTCAGTCCCCGTCGCGCCTCATCGCCGTTCCTGATCGCCCTTCCCGGGTG
>JAABUQ010005576.1_pt1 | contig 19895 bp, 21 predicted proteins | sample 5560001 | NCBI WGS metagenome assembly JAABUQ01 (sample SAMN10711888, study PRJNA513371) | rock metagenome | isolation source: Antarctica rocks | place: Antarctica: Victoria Land, Finger Mt nord | collected 2015-12-18
TTTTAAAGAAAGAGAGTTTATTTCCTTAATAAAAAACATCTTAAACCTTAATTGATACAGAACGAGGTTCTCCTGATCTATTATACCAGTTTTGTGTGTAATTAAATCTACTTAAGTACTTAGTAGGATTGACAACGAATTGGCGACCGCAGCTAATAGAATTGATCTTTTGGCTTGATCTTATGAACTGAACCATTTTTAATCAGGTGCCCAGAACCACAGGCAGGACAGACTTATTCTGGAAGTTCTTCTCACTTGTTTTGGGATAATTGTAGCGACTCTCGTGCTACATTAGACAACAGCACCATGAATGACTCAAGTAATAATGCCAAAATATTTGGCATCAAAAATGCTAATTTATGGATAATTATTTGGGAGTTAATTGCATTAGTTAATATTGTAGACAATACTTACGAGACAAGGATTGTGTCTCACCACTACTTCCATATCACTACCCAGGACTTGAGCCTTACCACTAGTTCCATATTACTACCTGCTTTGCTATGCTGCTTGATGGATAAAGTCGAGCTAAGATTGTTCATACGGTGGATTGAATCCAGCATAATGACAGGGGGTAACCGCCATGACCCAGACTCAGCGACTCGACAGCCCAACAGACCAGCGCATTCTCCTGCGGGGAACGTGGGACCAGTTCAAACTGATGCAGCAAACCTCAGCAGACTCTCGAGGGCTACGATTCGCTTTTTACCAGGGGGAGATTGAACTGTTTATGCCGGGTTTACAGCACGAGCGATTCTCTGAAATCATTGGCTATTTCGTCATGACCTTCCTATTAAGCCGGGGCATTGAGTTTGTTCCCTCTGGATCTGTGACGCAGGAGAAAGCCGGGGAAGTGTCAGCTCAAGCGGATAAATCTTACTGCATTGGCAGCGCAAAAGCTATTCCTGACTTGTCAATCGAGGTCATTTTCACAAGTGAGGCAAAGAAGCTTAGTCGATATCAAGCCTTAGGGGTACCTGAAGTTTGGTTTTGGCAGGATGGCAGTTTAGCGCTTCATCATTTGCGGGAGCATGGCTATGAGCGAGTTGAACGCAGTGAATTGGTGGGCCTGAATCAACTTGATGTCGAGCTGCCCAGACGCTGTATCTTGATGGCTGAAACGGATTTTGCCGGAGCGGTTCAAGCCTTTCAGCAGACGATTTGCAATTGAGGAATGGGCGCGGCGGAATCAAGCTTTTACCGTGAGGAGCATTGGAAGCAAAACCTCAGCTAAGGATGAAATTTGCTTGTAGCAACGAGTTCAATTGAGCCAAAAAGATATAGCGGACAGCAAACAGAAGAACTAGAGGACAAGAACTGTCCTAAAAACCTATGAGAGCCACTGCCAGGCGACCACGGCGCACACGGTAGCTTTGATAACCGAGCGCAAGACTCAAGCGTGCAACTGTGGGCGACAGCGGGGCTGGCTCGATTAGGTTGGAAGGCATTAACAGCAGAACCAAAAAACCCGCAGCAGGAAACTTAAAGCGGTTGTTAAGGGGGAGCGCGGTTATTCTTCAAAAAGCTCAAGGCAACAGGTGGCGCTGCGCATTAACAAGCGTGCCATTCAGTTTAGACCATTTCCAGCCAATCAAAAATTCGGTCTAACTGCTCCAATGTAATCAGTCCATACTGCCAGAGAATCATAGGCAACAAACTGGGATTTTGTTCGGGATGTCGCAGGGCAGTTGTAATCGAATTGGCAGGAATCCCTAAATCATCCTGTAAAAAATTGATTAACTGAATATGCTTTGTAGGTTTCATACACATTAAACATCTTGCTTTTGTCAGTTGAGGCTACGCAACTACAATACTTATACAACCGTGTTGTAGCATTTATGCAGTCTATTATTCATCTCCTGGGTAGTGTACTGATTTGTACCGTGAGGCTGGTGAAACTGCTTTATCCACTATGATCTGATATCAGGTTTGCTAATAAAAAGAAATCCTTGGAGTTTGGCTGACAAGGATTTGATAAATTCGTTTAGGTGATAAGGAAGTTATATGCCCTTAGCTTTTATAAAAGCTTACCTATTCATAACAACTTTGACAATCGGTAAAAATCATCAAAAAATCAGAGGAAAGTCATATGAAAAAAGTCAGTGACAATCCCAAACATGTTCATAAGAAAGGTCAATGCGCTTGGAGCGCGGGTGTAGGGTGTAGGGTCGGGTAATACCGAAGGTTAGCGGAGCAGGAAGTCAAGCGATCACAAAATTCACCAATTTCCCTGGCACGACAATCACCTTTTTAATTTCCTTGCCCTCGATGTAACGTTGGACAACTTCTGATTCACGGGCATACTGCTCCAGCGCTTGCCGATCTGCTTGCGCCGGTACTTGAATCGTGCCACGAGTTTTCCCCATGATCTGAATCACCAACGGGATTTCATCAGCTACCAGGGCAGCTGCGTCAAATTTCGGCCAGGTTTGGGTGTGGATTGAATCGGTGTGACCAGTCATCTGCCACAACTCATCAGCAATGTGGGGCGCAAAAGGGGCCAGGAGCTGAATCAGTGTTTTAATCCCTTCCGTATACACCGGCGATTCTTTGCAGTTTGAGTCCGCAAGGGCGTTGCTCAGCTTCATCAACTCCGAAACAGCTGTATTGAATTGATATTCGCCCTCCAGGTCTTCCGTAACCGCCTTAATCGCCGTGTGAATCGCCCGACGCAAATCTTTCTCTTTGGCGGTTAAGTGTTGCTCGCCTTTCTCTTGATGGGAGATGGTTTGGAGGTGAGGGTGTGATGGTGTTGACAGACAAAAGCTAAAATCCACCACTAGACGCCAGACGCGGTTAAGAAACCGGAATTGCCCTTCCACATCGGCATCATCCCACTCCAGATCTTTTTCTGGCGGCGCCTTGAACAAGATGAACATACGAGCTGTATCCGCCCCATACTTCGCCAAGACTTCCTGGGGGTCAACGCCGTTGTACTTCGACTTGGACATTTTTTCATAGAAGACTTCCAGCGGCTCACCAGTCTCTAGGTCTTTTGGGTAGGCTGGGTCAACCTGTGCCGCTGGAATATATTTACCGGTGACAGGATTTTTGTAGGTAGTGCCTTGCACCATTCCCTGAGTTAGGAGGCGTTGGAAGGGTTCGTCAAAGTTGAGTAGGTTGCCTGAAGCGGAGCTATTGCCGCCAGGCGAATCGCGCAACACTTTAGTAAAGAAGCGCGAGTACAACAGGTGCAAAATCGCGTGTTCAATTCCACCCACATATTGGTCTACCGGCATCCAGTCATTCGTCTTGGCTGGGTCAAAAACCTGCTGGTCATTGTTGGCATCCGGATAGCGCAAGAAATACCACGATGAATCAATAAAGGTATCCATCGTGTCCGTCTCCCGTTTAGCTTGGGTGCCACAGGTCGGACAAGGAACATTAACCCAGCTATCCAGTTGAGCCAACGGAGAAAGACCGCGACCAGTGAAAGCCACATCTTCAGGCAACCGAACCGGCAAGTCTTCTTCAGGTACTGGAACCGTGCCACAGCTGGGACAGTGAATCACTGGGATCGGAGCGCCCCAGTACCGCTGCCGCGAGATTAGCCAATCCCGTAGCCGGTACTGGACACGAGCTTTGCCAAACCCCTGTTCTTGCGCGTATTGAACGATCGCTTCCTTAGCATCTGTCGAAACCATGCCATTGAAGGAATCCGAATTAATCAAAATTCCAGGGTCGGTGTAAGCATCCTTTGGGGCGCTAGCCTCAACTGGTGCTGCATCGGTCGGCACAATCACGACCTTGATCGGCAGTTGCTTAACTTTCGCAAATTGGAAGTCCCGTGTATCGTGGGCTGGGACACCCATAACTGCCCCAGTACCGTATTCATACAACACATAGTCGGCAATCCAGATCGGAATTTCCTCCCCTGTGAAGGGGTTGATCGCCTTGCCACCAGTAGGAATACCGCGCTTGGGTTTATCTTCAGCGGTTCGTTCCAACTCGCTTTGAGAGGAAACTTCTTGAATAAACGCTTCTACCGCCGCTTCCTGCTCTGCCGTGGTAACGCGACGAGTCAGGGGATGCTCTGGCGCTAGCACGACATAGGTAACACCATAGACCGTATCAGGTCGCGTGGTATAAACGCCGATTTTTTCATCCAACCCGACAATAGGAAACTCTAAGTACGCCCCTACAGATTTGCCAATCCAGTTGGCTTGCATCAGCTTCACTCGCTCAGGCCAACCTGTCAACTGGTCTAGGTCATTTAGCAACTCTTCAGCGTAGTCTGTAATCTTGAGGAACCACTGCCGCAGCATTTTCCGCTCGACTTTGGCACCCGAGCGCCAGGAGCGCCCCTCATTATCCACTTGTTCGTTCGCCAGTACGGTCTGGTCAATCGGGTCCCAGTTAACTGCCGCTTCTTTCTGATAAGCCAGTTCCGCTTTAAGAAACTGCAAGAAAATCCACTGCGTCCACTTGTAGTAATTCGGCGAACAGGTGGTAACTTCACGACTCCAGTCAATCGACAAACCCAGCCGCTGCAATTGCTGGCGCATCTGGGCAATATTCTGATACGTCCATTTTGCCGGAGGAATGCCCCGCTCGATCGCAGCGTTTTCCGCTGGCAAGCCAAACGCGTCCCATCCCATTGGGTGCAGTACCCGATACCCTTGCATCCGCTTTAGTCGGGCAATTACATCTGTAATGACGTAGTTACGCACATGACCCATGTGCAGACTGCCCGATGGATAGGGGAACATGGACAGGGCATAGAATTTTGGCTTGGTGCTAGTTTCCGGTGTCTTGTCTAAGCCAATTTCCGCCCAAGTATATTGCCACTTTTCCTCAATTGCTGCTGGGTTGTAACGGGACTCCACGGATGACACTCCTGCTGGCTCTGTGATCCTCAGGTCAAAACATCCTATCACAGATTGTGAATGGGCTTTCGCCTACACCCACTTCAAGCAGCATTTGGTTAGACCCGTTTTCGAGGCTGGGGGTTATCTCCAGCTAAATCTACCCAGTTGGATCAAGAAAATTAATAAACGTTTTGGTTGGTCTGCTGCTGGGGAAATTGAGGCGGCTTAACCAACTTTCCTGGAGCTGAAGCAGGTGCTTTGGGAATTTCTACCACCGGCGTGTTCAAGGCAACCATCAAGCTTTCAGGCTTTGCCGCTGGTTGTGGGGCTTGAGGCAGTTGATCTAAAGGCGATTGACGACTTGGTAGGACGCCTGACAAAGCGCCGATAAATAAAGCAGCGATCGCAGTACCCCCCCAAGCCACAGCCATCTTGGGTCTTTTATTCACACGCACCAACACTTGCTCAACTGTGCCTTCCACTGGTTGTTGTGCTGGTGGCAAAGGCATTGTCCGCAAGCCCTTGCGTAGGTTCAACAGTCGTTCATACAAACGCTGGACTTCTGGATCATTTGCCAACCATTCTTCTACTTGCCGCCGCTCGGCAGCACTAACTTCACCATCGAGGTAAGCACTCAGTAACTCGAAGCGATCGCGCTTGTGCATATCCATAGCACCAGTTAATTGATTTGCCTCATCAGCCTTCAGCGCTGGCAAATCCTCGTGCAAGTGGGTTTGAGGATGGTTTTGGGACTCTATCTCAGGCGTCATTTTCACATTACTACCAAGTCACAGAGGGGCCAACACGCCAAGTAACTAACGCTGCGTTTAGTTACTATAGTCTACTGATCATAAAGGGAGTACCAGGATTGGCCGAATCTTCTTTAAGACATAATCTACCTTTACCTCTTTGTTCATGCTCTAAGTCGCCTGCTTACTGACCGTCTAGATAACTTTGCAGCTGGGATTGGAGTCTAGACCTTGCTCTAGCGATTCTCGACTTCACAGTTCCCAGGGAAACACCCGTGATTTGGGCAATATCCTCGTATGGCATCCCTTCAATTTCTCTTAGCACTATAGTAGTTCGGAACACCTCTGGTAAATCGGCGATCGCCGAGCGCAGGTGCTCGTAAAACTCTCGTGTCGTTAGCTCTTCTTCTGGACCGGGATTATCTCCGGCAATTTCCCAATCCATCTCGCCGTCGTCCACCGAGCGGGGAGCATCTAGCGACAACGGACTCCAGAGGCGCTTGCGTTTACGTAACTCATCGTAAAATAGGTTGGTCGCAATGCGGCTCAACCAGCCCCGGAATTTAACCGGCTCATTCAAGCGCTTAATATTCCGGTAAACCCGAATCCAGACTTCTTGAGCCAGGTCTGCCCGATCTTGCCACTCAGGAGCCAGGTGGTATAAAACCCTATCGACGTGGGACTGATACCTGCGAAGCAGCTCCGCAAAAGCAGTTCGCTCCGGGCGCACCCCAGTTTGACAGCGCAAAATTAAATCGTAATTAGATAGTGTCTCAACTTGCACTGGCGCTTGAGGAGCTGTTGCCTCAACCGTTGACCAGGATACAGGAATCGATTGACTCATAGAGGGCACTGGCTCTAAAACATCCCATCTCATTAGACACTGCTATTGAAAGGGAGTTCCCAGCCTTAGTGCCAGATTTATTACTGGCTGACCAAAAAAAATAGTCTCTGAGTCAGGAGTTCCTGTTCACGGAGTAATTGTTTGCTCAAAGTTAGGGGCATAGGCTTGCAATAAGGCACTGACCTGCTTGAACACTTCGTTGCCGGTAGTTTTGCCTAACGCTTGCCGTTCCGGGAAAAAATCGGGTTGCTCCAGGTTGCGGGCGATCGCCTCGCCAACTTGCTGGGCAATCAACTCCTGAAGTTCTTCCCTAGCTCTCTGACGCTGGTAGTTTGCCCCTTCTTCTGTGGTTGCATACAGCGGCGGGAGGCGATTCAGGGCATAGGCAGCAATATCTCCCACATCTAAGCTGTGACCGCTGGTGACTTGAATCTCTGCCACTCGTGCGATCACTTCTGTCAGCACCAACTCTTCCATAACGTTGATGAACTGTTTACGCGGCACTGCCACCACTTCACCAGACAAAAGTGCCCCCATGAGCTTGTCCAGTGCCATGTACTCTTCAAGTGACAGTTCAGACGCGGTATCACAAATCTGGCCGACCTCTGCTTCCATTGTTGGTGTGAGATAACCATCCCGTAGGGCTTGTTCAACGATTTTTTGAATACTCATAACGCCTCTAGACTTTACGGCACCGGTTGTGGTAAGCACGGTACCCCTGAGATCATCCTGCCCTACTTCCACAGGAAAACAATCAAACAAGCTTTAATTAAATTTATTTGTTCGCCAAGGTACTGGGTCAACAGATTGTCCGTGAACATATAGGCCCCAGTGTAAGTGAGGACCGGTCGCGGCACCAGTTGAGCCCACTGCGCCAATCACTTGACCAGCTTGCACCAAATCCCCCTGTTTCACGTTAATCCGACTCAGGTGCATGAAGATGCTGGTCACCCCTTGACCATGGTCAATGCCAATGCAGTTGCCATGGAGATGGAATCCCTGCGACACACGTCCCACTAAAGCTACCCGCCCAGCAGCTGGGGCAATCACCGGCGAACCCTCCGCACCGGCGTAGTCAATGCCGCGATGGTAATAGTCCTTGGCGAATACACCATTATAGTACCGGCGCACCCCATAAACCGTACTGAGGCGACCTTGGTTGGGTTTGAGGAAGGAGCCATTCCAGAATTTTTGCGGGGTTTCCAGTTGCTTAAAAGCTGCCACGCGGCTCATTTCATCCTCCGTACCCTCCAGTCCGGCTTTTCCAGGGGGTAGATTAATGCGTTGCACGGGGAAGGCGCGATCGCGCACCGACACAGACAAGTTCTGTACCTGACCTTCACTTGTTACCCGAAGCAGCTGAGTTCCTGGTTTGTCTAGGGGAGTAGTAGGCAAAAAAGCCCGAAACTGATTTGGTGCAATCAGAAAAGTCGGGTAGGTCTTCTGCTCAAAGGCAACCGTCGGGCTACTACTAACTGACGCTTTATTGCCGTCGGGATTATCCAGTTGAATCACTACTGATAGCGTATCTCCCAGCTGGGGATGAGTTGGAGTCACCCGTACTTGCAGGGCACCTACTGGAGAAGCCAAGACAACGGGGACGAGCATTCCCAACGCCAGACTAGTTGGAAAATATTTCACCGGCAATTCGTTACTCATAAGGCCAATAAATCCAATGCTTATGTTGGCAAGACTACGTTGCTTGTCTGTACTGTTTCCAACTTCTGTTTTATGACAGCAGAGGTCTGGAAAGGTTGAAAAATCTGTATCCTGAATTTAATAGACCATTTATAGTTCTGTTAATAATTGTGCAAGAAGATTTTAGGCTAATTGTTGACTTAGTCTTAGTTCTCGCCGTGGCAGCGGGTGGCGGACTGTTGGCGGCGCTTTTGCGACAACCAGTATTACTGGGGTATCTGCTGGGTGGGATGGTTGTTGGTCCATCTGGACTAGGACTGATAAAAGAATTAATTCAGGTAGAGACCCTGGCGCAGTTTGGCGTTGCCTTTTTATTATTTGCCCTAGGGGTTGAGTTTTCTTTGGCTGAACTCAAAAAAGTCCAAGTCATCAGCTTGGGCGGCGGTGGCTTGCAAATTGCTCTGACCATTCTGGTAACAACGCTGATATCGGTGGGGATGAATTGGGTGAGTTCCCCAGCGCAGGGCGTGTTCTTGGGGGCGATTCTATCTTTGTCTTCCACAGCGGTTGTACTCAAATGCTTGATGGAGCGCAACGAAACGGAAACGCCACACGGGCAGGTAATGCTGGGCATTTTGGTAATTCAGGATCTGGCGCTGGGACTGATGCTGGCGGTTTTGCCAGCCCTCGACCAGCCACTTGAATCAATGGCTCTAGCGGTGCTTACAGCACTTATACAGATCGGGTTATTTGCTGCGGGGGCTGTGGCAGCTGGAATTTGGATTATTCCCCCCCTGTTGCGGCTCTTAGCTCGAACAGAGAGCCGGGAGCTATTTTTACTGGGGGTGGTGGCATTGTGTCTGGGCATTGCGCTGCTTACAGAGTATTTGGGGCTTTCAATCGAGATGGGGGCATTTGTCGCCGGATTGATGATTTCAGAGGTGGAGTATGCCGACCAAACCTTGAGTTATGTGGAGCCGCTGCGAGATATCTTTGCCACCCTGTTTTTTGCCTCGATTGGGATGCTGATTGACCCAGTTTTTTTGTGGAATAACTTGGAGTTGATCTTGGGACTGGTGGCGCTGGTATTGGTGGGCAAGTTTTTGATTATTACACCTCTGGTTAAAGCGTTTGGCTACCCGTTGAAAACCGCTTTGGTGGCTGGGCTGGGTCTAGCTCAGATTGGAGAATTCTCGTTTGTCCTAGCTAGTGAGGGGCGGGCGCTGGGGTTGGTTTCCCGTCGTGTGTATCTGTTGATTTTGGGAACAACGGCAGTGACGTTGGTGCTTACCCCGTTTGTGCTGCGACTGGTGCCGCATTTATTTAACTGGGCGGAAACATTGCCCTGGCTGAAGCCGTATTTAGACTCCTCTGATCTGCCGCTGGAAGTGGCTGCGGATTTACCGATGCAAGACCATGTAGTAGTCTGTGGCTACGGGCGGATGGGGCGCAATCTGGTTCGATTGGTGCAGGAACATGGGCTAAGTGTTGTAGTGATTGATCAGTCTGAAAGTAAAATTCAGCAGTTGAGGGAGGCGGGGGTGCCTTATGTGTATGGCAATGCTAGCAGCTTACGAGTGTTAGAAACAGCTGGGGTAGACAAGGCGCTACGCTTGGCGATCGCACTGCGTGACCCTATGAGTACCCGCCTCTGCCTCAAACGCGCTTTGGAATTAGCCCCTGACCTAGATGCGGTGGTTTGCGCTAACCAAGACAAGGATATGGAACTGCTTTACCAATTGGGGGCGCGGGAGGTGGTGCAACCTGAGTTTGAGGCTAGTTTGGAACTAGCGACGCATCTGTTGACTGGCATGGGCTTGTTGTTACCAGTGATTCAACGGGAAATGCAGCAGATCCGCAGTAACCATTATCTGGAGTTGCGACCAGAGCGATCGGCATCCCAAGTCTCGCGGGATCTCCAGTTGGCAACCCAAGCTATGAATAGCCGTTGGTATCGCTTACCACCTGGGTCTCCCCTCACCGGAATGACGTTAGAAGAAGTGGATCTGCGCTACTTAACTGGGGTAAGTTTGATGGCGATTCGTCGGGCACATGGTGAGGCAGTTGATTATCCCAATGCTCAAACAATCTTGGAGGAGGGCGATCGCCTGTTGGTGGTGGGAGAATCTGAGGAACTGGCTGCCTTTGATCAAATGGCTAAGGGTGAGGCAGCTGTTCCAGAAGAAAACATGCCCTACCACTGGGTGATGGTGCCAGCTGATAGCCCAGTGGTTGGTCAAACTCTCTCCAAGGTATATATTCAACGCCGGTGCGGGGTGCAGGTGCAAGCAATTCGGCGAGATGGAAAGTTCATTCGGTTTCCCGATCACGGTATGGACTTACAAGCCCGTGACCAGCTGCTGTTGTGCGGTAGCTACGCTCAGTTAAATCAACTACAACAGTGGCTTGCTCCAATACCTCAGTTTCCGTCTGTCCCAGTCGTCATAGCTCCTGAGGCCCAAGCGCTGCCAGAGTTTCTGCCTATGGATAATTCGCGAGAGTAGGAATTAAATCTTTGGCTTTAGGTAGGCGATCGCTTGTCGCCAGACGGTGATAGGGTGATTGTTCACATCGAGAAGACATAGGCAGTTTTCATCCTGCCAGCTAATTTTGCCAATCAGTAGGTCGCCGCTGAGGAGTTTCAACTCGACGATGGTTGCTTCTTTTATCAGCGTTTGAACTTGCCGAATGCTAGGTAGCGCCGTATTAAATTCATTAGCCATAATTAATTCCGTTAGACAATTGTAGCCAATTCCACCGCTTCAGCTTACCCTCACTACCTTTGGGAGCAATCAAATGTCTATTGAGTTTGCCAAGTATCACGGATTGGGAAATGACTTCATCCTAATTGACAATCGCTCATCATCAGAACCTGTAGTAACGCCAGAACAGGCCGTTAAGTTGTGCGATCGCCACTTCGGTATTGGGGCAGACGGTGTTATTTTTGCCCTGCCAGGACAAGACGGCACTGACTACACCATGCGTATTTTCAATTCCGATGGCTCAGAGCCAGAAATGTGCGGCAATGGTATTCGCTGTTTTGCGGGATTTGTGGCCGAATTAGAGGGGGAAAAAAGCCAAATGGCTGAATATCGCATTCATACTCTCGCTGGCGTTATCACACCCCACCTGAAGTCTGATGGTCAAGTCAAGGTCGATATGGGTGTGCCGAGGCTACTAGCAGCTGAAATTCCCACCACGCTATGCCCAGATGACCAGAAAGTGATTGCTCAGCCCTTGGAAGTAGCGGGTCAATCCTGGTCTGTCACCTGTGTCAGTATGGGCAATCCCCACTGCATTACCTTCGTGGAGGATGTCGCAGCGGTTCCCCTGGAAATTATCGGTCCCCAGTTCGAGCATCACCCAGCTTTCCCCCAGCGGATGAATACGGAATTTATTCAAGTCGTGCGACCTGATTACCTGAAAATGCGGGTGTGGGAACGAGGCGCTGGGGCCACTCTAGCCTGTGGCACTGGCGCTTGTGCCTCCTTGGTTGCTGGGGTGTTGACGCTTAAGTGCGAGCGCACTGCTACGGTGGAACTCCCAGGTGGCCCCCTGGAAATTGAATGGTCAGCTGTTGACCAGCGGCTTTACATGACAGGGCCAGCTGAGTGCGTTTTCACCGGCAGGATTTAGGTAGGTCAGCAAGCTTTCCAGCCTGAAATAAACGTAACAAGTTCAAGGCATCCCTAAAGGGAATCAGGGTCGATTCCCCGCTCTCGTAATCTGGCAATCAGTTCCTCTGTTTGGCGTCGCTCAATTTCAAGCTGCTGCTGGGAACTTGCTGCCCGCTGGCGCTCAATTTCTGCTCGTTGGTCAGATTGTTCTGCCCGCTGGCGCTCAATTTCAAGCTGCTGCTGTGTCTGCTCCGTCCGCTGGCGCTCAATTTCAAGCTGCTGCTGTGTCTGCTCCGTCCGCTGGCGCTCAATTTCTACCCGTTGCTCAGATTGCTCCGCCCGTTGTCGCTCTTGTTCCGCCTCACTCAGCACCCACTCGCCCTGTTCGTCATACCAGCGCAGCCACAACCGAGGGATGCCACGGTACTCCCCTGACCACAATCCCAACCCTAGCTTCAACTCTGGTACCCAGACTCTTGGCTCTGCCAAAACCAATTCTTGATATTGGTTTCCAGCCAACTGAAAGGCTCTTAACTCGTCGGTGTAGCGGTCAAACAAAATGTAGTAAGGCACGCCCAGAATGCGCTCGTACACCTGCCACTTGGTAGGTGGGCTATTTGGCTGCTGTGCGGTATTGCCCAAGTCCTCGTTCCGAGTGCTGGGGGAGAGCAGTTCCACTACGACCAGAGGTCTGACTCCCTCTTGCCACATCACATACGAGAGACGCAGTTCTTTGTGGTCATACAAGCGGGGCACCCCCGCGACAACAAACCAATCCGGGCGCTTGTGCCATTGGGGGTGGTTAGGGTCATAGTAGAGGTTTAAGTCACTAGCGACGAACACCTGCTCTGCCAGGTAGGTAGGTGGCTGGCAACCGAAACTTAGGAGTTGTGGTTGCCAAATATGAAATTCATCGGGCAAGCCAGGGTCCTCCGGGTCTTCGCTGGGCAAGTCATACATCGTCGGCATCGTCTCTCGCGGCGACAAGGGTGGGTCAGTCTGCTCAATTGGGTATTTCACTGGCAACATAGGCACTGACACAAGAACTCGGTTTCCTTTGACGACGCAGGCGAACAAGAGTGATTAATTTCAACTTAGACTATTGTAGCCAAAAACCTCTTAAAAAAATGTATCTTTTTATAGTAAAATACATATATGAATATAGAGATGAGCTGCTGAAAAGTTTTAAGATGACACCTCTTTAATAAAAAGATAACGTATTCGACAATTATCGCTTACTTCAAGCCTCACACGATATAACAGCCTACATCAATTGGGCTGAACGATCGTTACGACTAGCTGTTACTAAACGTAAGGGAGCGTGGTGGTTCGCGATCGCTGGAACGGTTTGGCAATACTGCAAGCCTATTAACCATCGACATACCAGGAGTTGCCCACCTTACCTTTGCGCTTGGCGCGTAGTTGCTGGGCAAATATTGGGGCAAAGCGTTCTTCCCACTCTCGCACCGTCTCGTGGGTGAACTCAAAACCTCGGATTCGGAACATCTCGGCCACATCTCTCAAGCTCAGAAAAGTAGCGCAACCGGCACAACAATACCTGATAGACTTTGTCAGTGGGTACTTCTAGAAAGTTGAAGGGGGTGCCAGTCCTTTCGTTGAAGCTGCGAAGAGCACTCACAACACCGAAACACCGAGTACCCTAGTTCGGTTGTTCTTTTCAGTTGTGTGACTTGAGCTGAGTGACAGTGGGGACAATTCATCAATGGAGGGGGTGAGTATAAGTACAAGACTTGCACTTACACTACCAGAAATAGCGCCTGGATGCCAGAGCGAGATCCCAGTTCTGACACATTCAGTAACCGTTCAGGGGGGGGGCAAAAAAACGTCCGCTATGAAATCACACGTAATCAGTACGAAAACCAGTCTAGATTTGATTTTCCCCGGATAATTGTGAGTAGTTAAAAGTGCTATACTGGTCTGCCAATTGTCTTTTAGACATTTTAGGTACGATCTTATTATGCGCATAAACCTCAAAGCTTTTGCTTAGCAAGGCTTTGAGGTTTATGCGCATGATGTACCCCCCCCGTGAACGGTTACCACATTCATATTTATTCCTTCTAGATAAAGCGAAAAGCCTGGAGATAATCCTAACTCCTTCAATTGTAGCCAAGTTTCATTTTCTAGCTCAATGTATTCGTTCTGTTTTAAACGTAAACACTCATTAGACTCCCTGTTGAGCTAACCAGGATGCCAACAATACACAGAGCAAAACTCTCTGTCTCCCAATACCACTGTTTTGTAATTCTTAAACAGATGCAAAACTTGGTGGTAGAATGCTATTTCTTCTTTATAAGAAGTACTCCCTTTTTTGGGCAGTAACTCAAAATAGATTGGAATGGCGCGTTTATCCCAAATCAAACTAATCATCAGTAAATTGATCCAGATCCAGTTAGTACGATCAATCGCAATATAAAGTACTTGATTACAGTGAAAATCACTTTTTAACCAATTTTGAATAAAGGGGAACAAAAGTTTTTCGACCTTCAATATAGGTAGCGACAAAAATCTTTGTAGTCTATGGCGCCGACTTTCAAACTTTATCGGCAATGGCTTTCTCGGCAGCTAAGGCTTCCAGTTTCACCATTTTGATAGATTACAACAGATCAATCAAGATACTTAGCAGCAAATATTGGCAAGGTTCAAGTTGACTTTTGAGGTAGATTTGGTAAAATTCAGGCATGTTATCATTAGCTAGGTCTTGTTGACAAAGCGAGACCGACACTTCTTTTACCACCTCACCTGAACTCCTTACCCTGCAACCACTTCAGACCTGCTTGTAACCCCTTCAGTAATCGAGCTGAAAACTCGCATCAGCCGACCCGACTACGAGAGAAGCGCATGCGCAAGTTTAAGTCCCCAGGTCAAGCACAACGATTTCTCTCATCCTTCGAGGTCATCCGACAACACTTCCACCCCAAACAACATCGACTCACTGCAAGTGAATATCGCCAAGAAATGTGCCAAAGATTTGCCACCTGGGGCGAGTTAACTGGTATCAAGAGGGCTGTTTAATCAGGGTAATCGTCTTCATTCAGGGGTTAGAGTGGTTTGACCTCGTCAAAGCTGAATTAAGTTGACAATACCAATCGTTGAAATGCTTGATGAATTTGAGCTTCGGAGACAGCACCGAATCCGATCGTGAGACGGTGCAGGGATTCTGGTGAGGATTGATTATAGTGAAGATTAACAGAATGAAGCTGAATGCCTTGCTGACTCCAGCATTCTCGAACAGTATCTGCTAGCTCATCAGGTGGAAGCTCGATTCAGAACTGCATTCCACCTTGCGGTAATTGCCATTGCCATTGAGGAAAAAGCTGTAAAAGATACTCAGCAATGAGATCTCGCCTGCCTCGATAAATCCCTCGCATTCGTCGAAGATGACGTTCGACGCTGCCTGATTCGAGCAACTCTGTCACTACCAGTTGTGAAATGAGGTTACTTCCTCGATTGATGAACCAGTGTAGATTGCTCAAGCGCTGAATGATCTCTGGATGTGCAACGACACTCGTTCTAGCGGATGCAAGTGGTGTGCCCCGATTGGCAGTATGGTGTGAAAGTTGGGGAACCATACAGAGCAGGGTAAGATGGGAGCAGCAAAAATTGGTAACAAAAGCATCTGGAAGCCAGTGCTGAGTGAAGCAGCTTATGAAACACTGGTATCAAACGCTCCTGCTTTTCGCCGCTACTTGGAGCTGTGGGCAGCTTTACACCCGGAAATATTTCCGCCCCAGATCAGCGGTGGCTTTTGGTTTCATGATTTTGTCACTTCCAGAAAACTGAACTTGAACATGCGGCGGATTCGGTTGGTCGAGACAGGGGAAGTGTACCAACTGCGACTGGATTTCGTGATGCCCTACATGGTTGGTAGAACTGAAGAAGTCGAAAAAGGACTGTACTTACGACGATACGGAGTACCGTTTGATGCCCTAGCTTACGTGTTTGGTCGTGACGCCAGCTACTGGTACCGGGTTGGTCAGGCACTGGGACGGTTCTCTATTGTAGGTACCACAGTTAAAGACAACCAGACGATTCCAGTCAATTTGATAGCCGATTGAGTTGCACAGTTGGTTGTTGGGGGAGCGCATCTATATCCCTACAACGGCGGCAGCAGGATGTATTCTCGGGGTGGATATCATTGAGAGCGCAGAAACGTGCGCATTGGTGGAGGGCTTAACGCGCGTGCCATTCGGGTCTGCTCTCTGAGTGGTGGTTTCGGCTTTTGGGGTCTGGTCTCTGGGTGGTGATGGTGATGGGATTTGCCTGGGCTGCTCTTGAATTGCAAATGTTGCTCTATTCTAGGGATGCCACCGCATTGGGGCAAGCGTTGTCGCCTACCCCCCAAACCGATTCAAGAGTTCCTCCCGCTCCAAGTTGAGGAGCAGGGGGGTAAACTCCTCTGGCGGTAACTGCAACAACGGCTCGATCACTCTAGAGAGTTGCTCATCTAGTTCCCCAAACCGGGCGAGGAGTAGATTCTCAATAACTTCCTGCCTCTGTTCCTGCTTCCCTGACTGTAATGTTTCAGAGCGCCAACGTAAATAAGCTGGTGATAAATTCATGATTGGTTGCCAAAATGTGCTCGACTAGGACTGGCTACGCCCGTAATGAACTGTTGGTTGTTCTGGTAACTTAGTTCCGGCAGCCTCTTCATACCAACGTTGGCATTTCAGGGCTAGAGCCTCTGCTCTTTCGCTTATTTCTCTCATTTTTTGTTCGCCAGTTTTGGCAAGTTCAAGTATTTCCAGTAACTCTTTTTCATTAGTCACTTCTCGTGTCATACCCAATTCTCCAAGCGCTCCTTAATCCTCTTGCTAACCATTCTAGCTTCTACAATTTGACCTAGTAGCCAACCCAGATCTTCACCAGCCGACTGAATTTGCGTTAGGGTCACTAGATCACTTGACAGAATGCTCTTAGCATACTCAATCCGCCGCGTTGATGTTAAGACAAACAGGAGATAGTTGTTGAGAGTAGCAAACAACTGAATCAGTATTGTATTGTTAGGGGACTGCTCTATCCTGGTTCTAGCAAGATTAAGTCCTTCTATTAAGAGCTGTTCAACATCATCTAGCTCTTGATTCAGCCGTAAGATTAAAGCGTTGATTTCATCAGGCATAGCCATATCAAAACTGCCAAGACTAGCAGATGTTGCTCTATTTTGAACGATGCCGCCATATTTGGGTAAGCGAAGGTAGTCACCAAATACTGGGGGCATGGCCTGTACTACACATCAGCCTGTGGTTGCAGTGGTGCCTTGAGTGCTGCCAGTTCCTCTTTGAGGTGGGCAATCTCGTCGTGCAAATCTCCGTTAGCCTCGTGCAGTTTGAGATTCTCAGCACTCAGCTGGTCAATCTCAACCTTAGCATCTCTGAGCGCTTGCAGCAGTTCAACGTGTTTCGCTTGGGCTGCTTGCCACTGGGCTGGGGTGGGTGCGAACATATTTTCTGTCGTCATGCTCATGCCTGTATTGTAGTTGTAAGAGATAGGCTGGAGCTGGGTTGGTGGTGCGCTGGGGCGATCATCCACATCAGCGGGGCTGGTGTGAGTTAGATCATCTAAGCGATCGCTCTTTTGCAGTACGCTATCCCCCTGTGTGGGCAGACCCAGCGATTCGCCCAAAGCCTCTATCTGGGCCGCAACGCTGGTGTGCTTCTCTATTATCTTCCTGGCTTTTTTCGGGCTAATAGTCTCACCTGCCGCTGCCAACCTCAGAGCTTCATCCCAGTCGTACTGACCTGATATCGGGAGCAAAGCCCTACACGGCAGATGTTTGGCGGGTAGTGTACACTACGGTTCAGTACTGGTGTGTGAGGCGACTCATGACCGAAACAAAAGTTCGCTCTCAATATGACCAGATGGCAGCCGTGTACGACCAACGCTGGAGCGCATATATCGCGAATACGCTGTCCTTTCTCAAAACCTGGGCTATGATCTCACCACAGGCTGCTGTACTCGACGTTGCTTGTGGTACAGGTGAGCTTGAACGTCTGGTGCTAACAGAGTATCCAACGCAACAGATCGTTGGAGTAGATATTTCAGAAAAGATGCTGGCGATCGCTAAACAGAAATGCCACGCTTATCCCAACGTCTCGTTTCATCTGGCTAATGCGTCAGCTCTGCCATTTGCCAGCAACAGTTTCGATGTGATCGTATCTGCTAACGCCTTCCATTACTTTGATCACCCATTAGCAGCATTGGGAGAGATGAAACGTGTGCTTAAGCCTGACGGCACTGTGGTCATTATGGATTGGTGCAGGGATTATATACTTTGTAAAATCTGCGACATTTGGTTAAAGGTTTTTGATTCGGCACACAAGCAGTGTTACACCCAATATGAATTTCATAAGTTGCTTACATCTACAGATTTTCAAGTATGGCGTGCGACCAGAGTTCGTTTCGGTGTTTTCTGGGGATTAATGGTAGCTACAGCTACACCACATCCTAAGAACTGCCTCTAGAATTAGCATTAATTCAGTTAAAAGCTAATTACTACTGAGAGTGGGGCAACTGTTAACATCCAATTGTTTTCCTAAATGCTCTCTGGAAGCTGAATCTGTAGAACCAGACAATTGTTCATACGCTGCTACCGGAACGTCCTTTCCCCATGCGAACCCAGAGTCAGAAAGTGTCGCCCGCTCGTCTTATCCCTTAATGGCCTAGATCTAGCGAAGCTGTCATGGAGGGCAAACTAGACGGTTTAGTATGATAGCAGAAAAAGCTGAGGTAGCATTTAGCTTAGCTGGTGGAATGGGCTGAGATGAGGAAATTGCGATTGTGTTGTAAGGTTTTGTGAGGCAAGTGCATCAGCTATGATGCGAGAGATAAGCTGCTACCAGTGAAGCTGTGTGCAATCGACTTGACACACCGAATAATCCGCTACCGCACGACAACTACTTGACCGAGGCGTTAGAGATTGCTCACCAGCTCCAGGAGAGGGAGCCTCGGTTTACCCTCGAGTTGAATCAGCAACTTGTTCAAGGCAAGCCCAACCGCGTTCTCCGTGCCCGGTACGACGAGCAACCCATTATCCTCAAGTACTACGGTGACCACTGGAATGTTCCCGGACCAGAGCGGAAGAACTCGGAATTGTTTTATCTAGAACACTGTGCCTCAACGGGGGTGGTCCCGCACATTGTGCGAGGCGATTTGGAGCGGTTACTCTTGATGGAGGAGATTCCTGGCATCACTCTCAAGGTCTTCTACGAGCAGCATTCCGGGCACAAAGATTGGGCTTTGCTGGTACAGAAACTGTCCTTTGAAATCGGTCAGGCATACGCTCGGCTCGCCGCTCTCCCACTCACAGATGAACTAAGGTGCGCCTTTGAAAAACAGTTCGGCTCTGGTCAGAACCTGGAAACGACTGTGGAAAATTTACTTTCCCAAGCTGAGCGACTATGCGACACCGTAGAAACCTGCTTTAAGGTTGAACGCGACACCATATCGTTCATCCGCTCCAAATTACCGCTGATATTAAGGCAACCACGGTTGCTGCACAAGTACGACCTCAACCAGACGAACACCATTATCTATAGGGGTCACTTTCAAGCTTTTATCGACTTCGAGCAATGTTACATCTGCACGGAATTCATGCTGCTGGGGGGCGTCTTGGATGCAGTGGACTTTTTGGATTGGAGCGCACTCAAACTAGGCTACGAAGCGGCGGCGGGCAAGCGCTTATCTACCTCTGATCTGGAAGTCATTGTGGCAATGGCGCACTACAAGAACTGGCTCAGGGTAATTGGTAATTGGGAAAACGGCCTATTCCACGCCAAGCGGGTGGAAAAACTGAAGGCGAGGTTTCACAGAGCTGGTTCGTACTTAGAGAGAGTGTAGTTGGGTTACAGTTCAGGTGACAATACCTTAACGTTTATAAGCTTGACCGCACATTGGACAAAAACGGTGCTTGAGAGAGGTGATTGGTTCATTACAACTAGCACAGCGCTCTTGTAATGCCGTACTACAGGCAAAGCAATACTTCGACCGTGCAGAAAGCCACATCGGTTCAGCTTCGGTTCCTGGCATCCAACAGTTAGGACAGATCTTCAACTGTTGCACTGCACTCACTGGGACTCCCTGGCACACAGCTTCCAGATACGAATCTGTCAGATCTGGCTTCACAGTTAGAGGGGATTTTTGAGCCACAGAGCCTCCCTCCCCTTTGTTGTGATTAGGCAGCGAGGATTGCCTCTTGCAGTTCTTGCACTCGTGTAACAAATTG
>JAABUQ010005578.1_pt1 | contig 19890 bp, 13 predicted proteins | sample 5560001 | NCBI WGS metagenome assembly JAABUQ01 (sample SAMN10711888, study PRJNA513371) | rock metagenome | isolation source: Antarctica rocks | place: Antarctica: Victoria Land, Finger Mt nord | collected 2015-12-18
GATTGAACCGAGGTTGCTAGCAACTGACCAATCGCTTGCGATAACCGCTCCTACATGAATAGAGCAGCATACATCCCGTGCATGGACTGACTCGGTGTACTTGCATAGAGCGATCGGTGCGCTTTGAGTCAACGCCCTATCCTGCAATATCCAGTTATTGGATGCCTCAGATAATTAGTGGCAGCCTCGATTGAGGCTGCCGCCTCTTACATGCGACTACGATCGCACCTTTTGCTGTGGAGGCAATGTGCGAGAAAATGACGCTGAACTGCAATACCCCACCTGAAGTCTCCAGCTTCCGCCCGTCAACCTTATCTCCAAGAGCCTAAGACCTATAGCGGGCTTCCGGTTCAGACCCCCTGCTTAAAAGGAAATCTAGCGGCTTTTGCGCCAATCCTCAATCGCCCATAGCTTTGTCCTCGGGAGAAATCTGGGCTTGGTTTCGTGTATATGACTCACAACTTAGCTGCAACCGAGACGCCATCGGTGCGGGTAAGATAGGTCACGCATTGGGATACTCGCCGAGGCACCCAATCTTTGTAGCGCTCAAAACTCGCCGCGGAAACTACCTGGGCCACTTATGGCATCGCTCTTGCTCGGCCTCGCTCCCTGAAAGTCCGAGAGGGTCCATCGAGCGAGTCATATTTCAGGTGCAAGGAGTTGAAGGGATGCATAAAGGGTGTGGGAGGCATAAGTAATATTGACATCCCCCAAGTTCCCAGCTCTACCTAAAGTTGACCCTCTTCCCAGTGGAAGTATGACTCCCACGATTACCTACATTCCTCCCAGCCTCTCGTCGACCTTAGCGACCCTCCCAGTCCTCGGTATCAAAGCTGCAGCTCATCCCCCTGACAACGTGTCAAACGGCAAGAAGACCAACCACTGGGTTTTGCACCTTCAAATTTCCCAGACCGGGTCCGTCCGTCTCGACATCAGCCCTACCGGCGTGAGCACAGGCGCAGGATGCCTTATCGTCCGTAAACTCGACTATATCGTCTCATCGAATGCGGTCAAAACTTATGACCTTGCTGTTCGTGGGGGCCTTACCGTCAAATCTATCCTAGATTGCCTCCAATCCGAGCACAAAGATCGATTCCGATTTACTTCCAGTGGACAGGGCTGCAGGTTCTGGGTAGATTCCCTGCTAGCGTTACTGCGACAACGTCAGATCACGACCGTTGGAAGCGAGACGCAGACGGCGCGTGCTGCACTCCAGAGAGTTTGGGGTCTGGGCGGGCAGCTGGTGCCCGCCGCAAGTCAAACACCCATTATGCAGGGTACCTTCTACTGAGATCAATTACATTGACAATCGAATGCTTCAGATAGAACACTAGGTTGGAACGGTCTTTAATATATAGTCGGCAGTAGATTACAGGGAGACAGCAATTCTTCACATTGATGAAGGAAGTATCGATATAGGGATATCGCTCTTTAAATATCCCCTCTATTTGTCACAGCTCAACACCAACGCTTCTCAATTTATTAATCCAATATGCTTCCCTTAGAGACACCAGCCGGCCTTGTGCATGCCGCTGTTGTTAATGCAAAACCAACTGCCAACAACCTCTCTACATCTTCTGTATGCTTATCTCCGATCATCTTCAATAGTCCCTCTGTAAAATCAGGATCACCGGTCCTCCTCAAAACTGCCATCTCAAAGTACACCGGATATCCGCCTGCATGCGCCCAGTCGAGAACCCATACTCTCCTTTGACGGTCGAGGATCAAATTCCGGGCTGCAATATCCATATGACACATAACCAAATTCTCAAACTGGCCCGAAAAGGAGGGCTGCGTTTGAGGAGCGCGCCGAAACTCCTGGCAAACCAAAAGACGCTCATCGAACCAGCGTTCGAGATCCCTTTTGGACCTGAATGGCCCTGCGCCGTAGTCGGTAAACAATGGACCGCGAGACAGGTCCCCGCCAAGCGGCCCAGGTGCAGACAATCGAATCGTATGAAGTTGGCGTAGTAGCTCATGGAGTTGAAAGTGAACATCTTGCCGAGTATGGATATCCAAGCCAGGCCATTTGTCAGCCAGGGCATCGCCTTCAATATACTCCATGACAAGATATCCTATCACTTCCTTGTCGTCTTTACCCTCCCAGGCATCAAAAACAGTAGGTAATCGTATATTTGTGCACTTTAGCACCTCCCGCATGTTCCTTGCCTCCGAAAGATGAACATCTGACCCGTATTTCAGCACAGCATCTTGGTGCATTCGCGTAACGGTGACACCTCCTCGTCGATAGAGAATTGGGGCGGTCTTTGCGGCATGAATGACTTCCTCGCGGGAGAAACACTGTATGTTCTTTTTACAGAATGGAAGCGAAGAAGTGCAGGTGGCAGTCGTCATAATGAGTAATCACTACGCAATCAATGCTGCAGTGGATGTTGTAGAAAGGATGTCTCATGGCTATGTTAAAATTGGAGTTTGATGAGTCATACTAGGCAACGAAATTTCCAGTCTCGATATAGTTAGCGCGGGCTTGAAATAAGATTTTAAACCAAGCGAGATCCCTCTCGTTAATGAGGTACGCCTTCAGGAGGTTCTCAGAAATCCCCAAAGTCCCAGGTCATCGGGGATGCGGTTTCTGACAATCCTCGGAGGCCTATGAGCGCAAATCTGCTGGATAATTATGAAACGGAATTGAAGGGAAACTTTGCGCGGCTTTCATAGTATGCTCTTATCTCAATTTGACGCTGGCTTGAGTAGGCTTAGAGCTTTTGTTGCTTGGTGCAATCAGATCCTATTATAACTCGACCTCAATTCAATCGGCGAATGCACGGGCGCAGGGTGTCTTCTCCTCCGCATACTAGACTAGGGGTGTTAACATGGCCACCAAGACAGCTGGCCTAGACTAAGTTATAAGAGCGCTGACTGCATAGCACAACACTGCCAACATCCCATATCAATTGCTATTCTCACACGCATTCCCCTACCAGGTCAATCATGACCGAAGAAGTCTGCAGAGACGATCGGATCGTCGAAAACGTCAGAATTGTCGTCCATACTACTGGCGCTTGCAACAAAGGAATTCAAACGTAGTCTGCGCAGAGGATCCAACGCTCAATCTTCACCAGCCGTAGGCAAACGTCAGGGAGATTGGCCTGCACTTCATCGCGGCTTTAATTAAGTCCGTCAAGTTTTGTTGTAAGGCGGGAGGGATAATTTGGACGCGAGGATCGCCCCCCAACAGTCCATCAGTTGAGGGTAATAGCTACTGCACCTGGAATGTATTCCCTTAATGTAGTGTTCTTATGCACCGGCCGAACTCTATCAGAAGGCCAAAGTACTGCAAAGCTCACGACTCGTTTCTCATTGGACTAGTGTAATGATCTTATTGTAATGTCTAACAAGAACACGGCAATAATGAGGCGCGATCGCAATTTTTACCTTCAATGTATACGTGTATCGCAGCTGCCAGTCAAATCGACGTTCACATAGCCATAGTCTCTTGCAATTGGGCACCTCCCGTACTCGGTTAAGATAGCTAAAGCTACATAGGGGTGTACAAAAGGGCTGGCCAGAGGCTTTCGATCAAGGGAAGCCAAGCCAGAGCTTCATAAATGGCTAGTTTCAACAGCATCCATTGTCATCACCCCTCCAATCCGCATGTAAACCGCTAAACGATCGAATGCACATCCCTTCATCCACATCCCTGTTTACCGGTGCTCCGTGCTCAAAGAACAATGGTGGCCGCCTTCTCCAGATTAGTTAAGGCTTGGAGATACGCACCCTCAAAGTAAGGGGTCTCGGCCATGATCAGATGACTTGCTGGATGAGAATCCTGAAGGAGTCGTATTTCGATATGCTGAGCATGCCCGGAGTTTTCAACAGGGGTTTGGGACACCGTCGGAAAGAGATTGCCCATCGTCTAAGATGTAATCATATTAGTATAGAGCGAGGGGAAAGTCCCCGACTACAGACTCACCAGCGCCAGTAAAGGAGACAAGAGAGGAGGTAAGCGGTCAGGTGGTAAGCCGGTCGTAATATCCCTCAGATCTAGTTGTCCCCAAGCATAGCCCAAGCACTTATTCGCCCACTCTGTTCCATCAATAACACATGGTTAGCGAGATATCATCGAAATCCATGTGGATAAGATACATCTCTCTAGGCATACCTGGAAATAGTAAACTAGTACGGAAAACAAGCTCGACAGCTTTTCCTGTCTGACAATACATGCATGAGGACGACGAGATCGGTTGACAACTGTCTCTTGTGATTTCTGCACTGCTTGTTGCTCGCAAGCGAGTAGGGCAGGTCGAGCATGAAGTAACCGCATAAGACGATTGACCGTCTCTGTTTTCCATCCGGACTCGCGCTCCATCTTGGATGGCGGTTGACATTTTTGGACGGAACCCATGCAAACCCTAGAATCGGACCCGTACTGTTAATATATGACGAATCGAATACGTAGGCAGGTACCATACTCACCGTCGTAAAAAGTAAAGACGCTATTGGGGGCAAGACACCATGCTCCAGACAGCTATCCAAAGCTAACCATGGTCGGCCAGTAGGGTCATCTAGGACTTTGATCAACATCAACTTCGTTGTTCTGGATATATTCATTCGTACTATGTTCGCCCGTCCACTTTTGGTCAAACGCGTAGTGGCTTGCGGCTGAGGTTTGACAGTATAGGCACGAATCGACCATGATGATTTGACGCCCTTCTGCTTGCAGACGATTGAGGCATGTAGAGCAGCCAGGTGTGAGGTCTCGAGAGCCGCGGTGATCGTCAGCCACATTGCCTGCCATAGTCTCATTGCCGCTGGTGGCCATATTGCTGGTGATTGAAACGTGTACAAGACTCAGAAAATACCGCTTAACAGTATCCAAGGTGCAAGTAACAGTTGCCCGAGAGTAAAGGTAGGGCGTGGATCTTGTGATTTTGAGGGATAGTAGACGTGAGGGTTGGGCATGCAGAAGTAGATTGAATGAGGGGAGACCTAGGAAGTGAGATTTCGAGGTGAGATGAGGGCAAGGGAAAGAAAAGAGGGTTAACCTTGTGTGGTCACGGATTTATGTGATTCTTTTCAATTTGGAGATCGCAAACAAGCCAAAGAGTTGCGATCCTTCTTGCTGCTAGGGTCAGTGTGTTTATCAGATTTGGCCCCGGGGGGCAGGGGGCTTCAAAATGCCACTCATGCGGGGAGCGGGGGAGCCTTCTTTTTAATATGGATGGGCCCCCAGGATACAAGGACTGGGTAGATAGCTCTTGCGCTGAGCCATCGTTACACAGTCGTTGCTTGTGTTTCACACCTTGCTTCATTACCGGTGCCCATATCAGATAGATATCAGTCACGGCCTGGTCTTTGTTACTCAGGTGAACGGTACAGGGAAGATAAGCATTTGACGCTATCACACGCCCCAGATTCGTCTATTAAGTACCTATTCAAGTAGAAGAACACCTCTATTTTGCTCTCCCCGTCTTTACTCAAACGAAGGAATAGTCAGTAGCTTGTTAGTTGTTCGTATACCCTTTTAACCTTCCGCTGATATGAACTTTCCCATTGAAAAGGATACCCGGCACTTGAATCAAAGGGTAGCCATTTCTACCCTCATCATTGGTCATCTCGGATCGAAGCTGCGGCAGCTATCGATAGCGTGGGAGATTCAAAGGCTAGTTGAGATTAGGAAAGAGAAGCAAATTCCTGGAATTTGTTCCTCTGTGGCTTTGTGGCGAAATGCTGTTTCTCGAAGCTTCCAGAGCGCCCAGGCTGTCACGTGATCCGGATTGGGGGGTCCCCTGGACGTGTCTTACCCGTTGTGTCTAAAGCCCAAGCTTCTCTCTTTGAAACGTGGAAGGCATGGTAATGGGAAAGGTATCTATAGCTGCTAAGGCAGAGGTCGCCCTTCTATTATGTGGGCTATTTGCCTACAGACGGAAGCGTATAATTGCTCCAAAGACATAATTCTCCGTTTCGACTCTCTTTGAGTTTTTATCGAGTCTCGGATTTACATTCTCGAATATGCGATACGTCACACACCGTAAGGGCGAGCAGCCTAAGCTCAGAGATTGGAATGTTCTGTCGCATGTTCCTCGGAGGAAAGCCTCACTTATCTTGGCCAATCCCATCGAATGACTAGCGTTTGATGATGGCGCCAACCATCGTTGTGCAACCATTACGGCTGTCTACCGCCAATAATTTTGATGTGCTCGCTTCCCCGCTTTCCATACTATTGATGCAGGTCGAGTGTGTGTAGACTATTTGACGTGTTTGTTCATGATTTGGCTCCTCTTAGCGTTGGTTTGTTCTGGCAAACCATACATGCGAGGCCGTGAATCGATGCATAGCTGCCCAAGCCCCAGAAAGACCTAAAGCCTTTGAGGTGACATGTATCCGGGTAGCCGTGTCGTGGAGGACTGAAAGTTGACTGATATTCCAACCGCTTCCAGTATTCTCTATGTCCCTTTGAGTACCCGCTGGCCCCAACGAACTTCCGATGGGCAGGCGGCTTTACGTTCCAAAGCCTATCAAGCAGCGCCGTGGTATCATTTCTAAAAGCAAGAATATCGTTCGTGCCGTCTTTGGCACTCTCTATACAGACAAAAACTTCGTTCCAGTAGCGCCCCGAAGGATCGCGAGGGTGTGTCTTCCTCCTATCTCGAATTTCTCCTTGATACTTTGCTTCGATTCAGTTCCCTTTCCTGCTTGGTATACGAGGATCAGTGCTGTACTATTTCGTTTGATCGGTCTCGACTGACTGTTCTCAAGATGGGGCCGAGAGACACAAAAGACTCGACGAATGGCAATTTTAATTCAGCTGGCAAAGGCAAGGAGAAGATGACGAGTTCTAGCAATCTATCCAACGCTAGCCTTGGAGGTCTAACACAAGACGACGTTGACGCGGGCATATCTGCCACACGACAGATATCCAAGATCCTTTGTTTCATGAAGGCTCATAATACAGAGATCAGTGAGGTTGACAAAGTTTATGGTCTTGGTGTGCGCCAGCAGGAGCAGATCAAGGGTCTCCAAAAAGAACTAGACGATATTATACTCCGAAAGGATCATGAGATGGTGAGACTTCAGCAAGAGAACGACGAGTACCACGCCAACACTGGCCGGCTTGAGCGGGAAAGAGCAGAGCTCAAACGGGAACAGGCAACTATGGATGACAGGCGTACGGCAATGGAGGCGGAGATGCAAAGACGAAAAACAAAAGAGATCAATGAAATGAAGCAACAGTTCTCGGACAAGCTTAAAGCGCAGGTCAAACAGGTAAGAGAAGAGCTTGAGAGCAAGATCCGATCCTTAGAGATGGACAAAAACGGACTAGAAGACACTATTAAGATTCTCGAAAAGAAGAATAACAAGGCCCAGCACCACTTCAATCAGCAAAGGGAGGGGTTTGAAGTAGAGAAGAGAAGTTCGCAATCTCACATCATAAGCCTGGAATCAGACCTACGGCAGATGAATGCGCTCTCCACGGTATCGCCGCAGACACCCGAATTCTAGTAATTATTACCCTTTCCCAGACTCCGCAGAGCGGTACTGATCAGTCATTTCAGTGCCGATGGGTTTCGCAGACTATGGGAGGGCATTCGTGGTATGGCTGTCCATAATTTGAAGTTCCTGCCAGAGGATGGAAAGTCGGTATGCTTGACAACTCGAGGAAGTCACTGTTGCAGGATAGTTGACATCGATTGTAGTTGGACAATGATACGGTGCGAAACCAGCTATCCACCGCCAGTAGGGTCTTCAAATACCCCTTGCTCTCTTCCGAGAGCGCTGTTGCGACCTTTCTGCGGGCTTGTGCTATCCAGAACTTCCTGTCGGGGGAGGCGGTCTCCCTTATAAAACGACAATATTTCGCGGAACCGAGCGTAGCAGGGGAGCGAAAGTCTGGAAAAGAGCCGATGGATTCGATCCTTAACACCATCTCAAATGTTCCGGCTGCGATATCGAGCCAAGATTTATCCTGGCGGCTAACGACGGTGCACAAATTGGATCATCTAGGACCAACCGCCGCCGTTTCTACCGAACCTGATAAGGGCGAAATGATACAGACGATCTTGAGTAAACTTCACTACTTCCAGGGCTCGTCCGAACGTGGACTGCAACCCAAGCTTGCGGAGATGGCAGGTATAGCCATCAAACTCTGGAGTGCGCTTCGGAAGGATAGTTGTCGGATCGATGTCGATGACACGCCTTCGACGGGTGATGGAAAGAATTGGGAGTTTGTCGACTACAGGGCGCTCAACAGCCCCGATGCGCCTCTTTCGCCTACCAGAATAGCCCCAGAGCAGCTGCCTCCGACGTCTTTTGTGCTGTTTCCTCGAATCACGGGCTTCTTTGGCTCGGAGGGTTCCGGGCGTTATATCTTGCATGAAGGCTCAGCTCTTTCGTATGATTCTCCAGCCTTTCGAGAGAGTCTTCAAGAGGTCGAGCATATCAACTACGCGACAAAGGAATTAAAACGTGGTTTGCGCCCAGGATTCAGCAGTCAATCGTCACCAGTGATGGAAAAACGTCCGAGTGACTGGCCTGCCCTGCAAAGTGGTTCGTGATGACCAGCAAGGTGATTTTTGGTATATCGGAGGAACATCGAGATCCATAGCACTGCAAAGCCTACGAGTGGCTTTTGGTCGTTTTCTTTTGGGTTGTTTTCTTTTGGGGGGGGGGTTGAGTGTAATGATCATCAAATTGTGTGAATAATCAACGCATCTTTCATTAGAATACGGAGGGAAAAATGACAAACAGACAATTATGCCAAGAATTAAACCAAGAAAATACAACTTAGGAGAAAGGACGGAATTATTCGATTTGCAAGCAAAGGGGGGAGATCTTCCTATATCACGGCGCAAAAGTTGCGTGATTGTATTGAATAGTATATGCTTCGGGATAACAAGATAGGGGAATAAGTATAAAAGGAAATTGGATAGACCAAGCTCTATAATAGATCGATGCTGCTCGATAATGATGTGAAACTGATATGGTGATCTCCAAACGACACGGACACAGATATCCTATCCGCAATTGTGAGGATTAAGTAGGAGTTCTGTGTACCTTCTCTGCATGGTTTTGCAAGTGCATTGTGCCGTTCAAGATCACGTCGCACCGGGGGTGTGGGCACGCGATCGGCTGACTGTTGGGATGGTGGCGGAGGTGCTTGCGATGGAAGTGCTTTTTGAGGTCGCCGCGACTTGCGAAAGTCTTCAGGCGATCAGCTACCGATAGATCCTCGTTCCCGAGGCAAAAGATGCATTGGGTGGCTTTGCATTCGACTGGAAGAGTTTTCGAAAGACTCGGCGGTGGAGAGAAGGACAGCTCCTCTTTAACCCGTATATCCGTTTCACGGCGACGGAAGCCTTGGCTTTCCTGCTTCTTGCAGAGTGCGATCAACGCATTGATAGCTGCTGCCCGCCGTTGGCACTCCTCTTCGGTGGAGAATGTAGCAAAGGTGAAGAGCGCGTCGATGGCCTGAACCCTTTCCGCGAAAATGTATTCTGCTGCCTGAATAATTTTTTGTTCTACGACCGGTGATCCGTTCAGTTGGCGTTGAATATCAATCACCGGCTGTTCCTTCTTGTATCTCTCTTTAACCTCTTTTAACAGAGCTTTCTCATGCCGCCGTCTTGTATTGCGATGAGCCTGATAGGTTTGTCGATAGTCTTTATATAATGGAGTTCCTCTCATGCTGGCGATGGAACGCTTCTGATCTTGGAAGATTTTCAATTGTGACTTAAGCCTCCGACGTAGAAGTCTCACCTCTGGGTGGCGGTCGAGCTCTGCCTGTTGCGCAAGGTTGAGCTTCCTTGGCCGGCGAGGGTCGATTGTACGGCTCATTCCACTGGCCGCTCGCATCAGTGCGGTCTGTGGTTTCAAACTGCGGTAGGCGGCCTGAGTGTCGGGCATATATCTCGAGGCGTAGTTTTTCTGGAAAACGGAGGAGTTGTGATGTTGTAAGATAATATTGCGCTGTGCGTCTGTAATCTCACCTGTACTCTATGAGCATGCAATCAAGCGAAGATCCTTGTTCACTCACTGCTGTTGTCGAGAGCTTGCCCATTACCCCGTCGGAACGTATATGGACCTGTGGGGAGTTCCATACCAGTGATACTTCCGAGGTTGATCATTTGCGGGCGGAGGGTGGTGTCAGCTAGAGCTTCCTCCTCAGACATATGTACGCTCTTCACGGTGCTCTTACACCGCCGAAACAGAGGTCTTGCCGCCATCTCCTCCTTGAGAGGCAGCAGCAACTGTTTCTGCCCTGGAGCTATTCGAAGACGAAACAAGTGCTCCGGCGAAGTCAAGGAGGAGGCCGCAAAAGCTTGGTCCGCGAAGAGTAAAGCGAGCATAGTGATGTGAGGACAAAGCAGTAGGCATGGCTCGTTCAGGACGTCCGGAATCCCAAATTCGTTGCTGTCAAGCTCGTTAGTAACCCCGATATATTTTGAAACTACAGCGGACGTGATATGGAGTGTGAAGACGTACGCATCTTTCTCTCCCAGGTAGCCTTTGGTGTGATTGAATACGATCTCGATCAGCACTCGAGGTTGCTCTCCACCGTCAGGGTCCTGCAATAACGTCACCTTAACATGTTGATAACGGACTGCCAATAAAGCAGAAGGCCGGTTGCCTGTGATCCCGGCAAGTTGCATAATCAGAGCCAGCTGCACGCGGTACCGCTCGTGAGGGAAGGTCGTCTCAGTAGAGGTATACAGCGTTCTTAGGAGCTCGAACTCATCTTCGGCATGTAATACAGGCTTTTTCTTTTTGTCCTTCCGTAGGTTATGTGCGATCGCAAGCCGCTGTCTCACCTAATGATAATCAGCGAAGGCCTGTTCCTCGACGCAGCTGGTATACTCCATGCATCTGGCTCTTAATAAGCGGGTCGAGCAGGTGACAGCCCGTCTCCTGCTTCCGAACGAGGCATAAGGCATTCCAGTATGTCTGCAAAGAACTGGCCGCGCCAAGGCTGTTCTTGCGCTCCCTCAGGAGCCAGTCAAAGAAGGCGTACAGCACGTTGATCGAAATGCCTTCGAGGGTGGCCACAGGGTTCTTCTTGGTGAGTTGGCAGTATCTGGCGGTGTCGGTCAGACTCTGAACGGTCCATAGGGCGGAGAGGGGAAGAGTGCTTACTGGTACCAAAAGTTCTTGACCAGACTTAACATGCTTTCGCTACCCTTCCCGTAGACTCGTTGGGTGAGTTCCAAAACATTCAAGTCCTCTTCCAACTGCTGGTAGTACTCCGCCGAATGTTCTATGGTATGTGCCGTAGCGGCGTTATACTGTCGAGGAGCCATGGAGGAATGGATCTGGGTAGGTAGCTGTTGAGGTCAAGGTGCAGGGTTAATAATAGTGGGAACGCAAGGGGAAGGAGAAGGAGAAGGGGAAGAAAGAGGCGAGAGACAGATGAAACGAAGGAGAGGACAGAAGAGAGCGGGGGTAGGCCTAGCAGCCGGTCCCAGGAATCGTCGCAAAAAGGAAGGATCCTGCATCCGTCGTTTGGAAGAGAGAGCAAGATCTTATGACTTTACGATGGGAGCACTAAGCTGAAAGGCATGTAGGAGAATTGCAGCATACAGGGAAGGTAGGGAAGGGAAGAAGGGGAGAAGGGGAGAAGGGGAGAAGGCTTTCAGGGCGGCGAGGGCCCAGGCGATCATCTGGCAAAAAGGCTCTCAAAAGCAGCGCCCGAACCTGCCGAAAGAGGCAGCTATTTGGCCGTCCCCCCGCTAAATTTTATAATATTAAAGTTATATATATTTAATTTTGGAATATATTATAAAGTTTTCGATTAAATTAATTATTAATTATTAATTTGTTATTTAAATTTATTTTTATAATTTTTATATTTTCTTTATTATACTTGAGTTCCTAAAATAAATCCTTAAAATATATAACTTTTTAATATATTTAATTTTAATTAATAATATAGTTATAATTAGTTTTTATTTAAAATTATAATTAATTAGTTTATTAATTAATTAAAAAAAATATCTTATTATTAATTTATTATTATTAATATTGTTATATTAAAGAGAATCGGAATAGGCTTAAAATTTTTTATTATATATATAATTTAATTTAAATATTATGCCGATTTTAATTATATTAATTATATTAATTAAATATTTTATTATTATATAATAATTATTTAAATAATATATTATAAAATTAATATTAAATTAATTTATTCTAATTATTTAATTTAAAGTTTTAATAATAAATATAAAAATATTTTTCAATTTCTTATTAATAATATATTTAAGAAATAGCTATTTTAATCTTATTTATAATATTTATAATAATATAATAATCTTTCATTTCTAATTATTTAAATATTTAAATAATATAACCCTTTTAAATAATTATTATAATATAATTATTACGATTTCTTAAGATTTCTATTTTTAAATACTTTAATTTAAATTGTTTATTAAAATGAAATATTAATTTATTTATATAAATAATTACAATTATTCCTTTATTATTAATAAAAATAGAATTAACTTTTTAAAATTACTTAAAATTAATTTTTTTTAATTTTATTATTAATATTTCTCCTTATTCTCTAAATAATTATTTAAAATTATATAAAGCTTTTTTTAAATAACATATATTATTAATATTATTAATATATTTATAAGGGCTAGCAAAGGTCTACTTATATATAGTACTGGCTACGAACCTTTAGCAGCTTATTATCTGGAAAGCCAATAGACCTACCGATATAAAATTATAAAGCGAAAGCGCTATATAAATATTAAGAATAAATTATATAAATATAATATAAAGTTTTTAATAATATAAGAAGTAGCTTTTTAATTATTAAAAACAAATTATATAAGTATTATATAAATATCTAGAATAATATAAATATAATAATAATTCCTTATTAATTATCAAAATAATTATCGGGATAATATATAATATAAATATTTAATTCCCTTATTATAAAAGGGCCCCTTATTATATACTATAAGTATTATTCTTACTTAATATATACGGTACCCGAATCAGATCTGTAAGGGGGTAATACCCTAATAGTCGAGGAGGTCAGGATTAAGGGCCTAAAGGGAGATAAACTCTATTATACCTTAGGAAAAAAGCTTCTATATTAATATTATTATAGAAATAATAAGGAAAAAGATAAATATATTGATTTATATATATAATACTTAAGGAGTACCTTTTGAATATAAAAGTCTTATAAAAAAGCTATTTATTAAATCCTTATTATAAAAAGATCTAATTTAATAAATATTTAATTATAATTAATTAAATACCGGATCTAGGATATAATAAAAAGGCTTTATTTATCTTTAAAAATTAAAAGTTTAATATTAAAAGTTTAATAAGAGATACCTTCTCTGCTTTGCCCTAGGTTAAAGTAAATAAAGCTTTTATAAAATAATATAAATTATTATAAAAAGGTAAAAGAATTAACGGAATTCATTATAAAGAAATATAATATAAATAAACTTATAATAAAATATATAAGAATAATATAATAATAAATAAAGTAAAAATATTCCCTTTAAAAGCTATTTTATAATATATATAATAATTAATAATATAAGAATAATCTTAAAATAATAAAGCAAATATATATAAAAATATAAAACGAAAATACTTTTATTATAATCCTAATTTATAATATATATAATAGAAATTAATATAGGAAAAAACAAAATATATAAGTAGTATTTATAAGGCGCTTTCTAAGCGCCTTATAAAAATAATATTTACGGTTTTACTATAAAGATAAATAAATCAAATAGGAGCTTAATAACTATCGGATATAAAATAAAGAAATAATATAAAAAATATAATTAATAATTTAATAAAGAAAATAGAATCCTTTCTAAATATATAATAATCTTTTTAAAAGGATAAATTATAAGTTATAATTAATATTTAAATAGCTCTTATATAAGCCCTAATAGGTATTAAATCGAATATAAATTAAAAAATAAATAAATCAATAAATTTTTTAATTTTAATTTTAATTTAAATATTTAATAGTTTTTTATATATTTTAATAATATATTATATATATTTCGATATTATAAACTTTATTATTTTCTTTAAAATACTTAATAATATAATAAATTTATATAATGTTCCTTTTAAAAAGTTCAGAATATAATTTTTATTATTAATTTAAAATAATTTAATTATATTTTTTCTTTTAAATATTTTTAGAAAAGAAATTTAAATTATATTAATATTTTATATATAATAAAATAGAAAATTCTATTTAATATTTTATTAAATCTAAAAATTTTATTAGGAATTATTTTATTGATTATTTTATATATTTTATATTTTATAAAAAGATTGCCTTTTTTTTATTAAATTTTTATATTAATAATTAAGGATATCCTTTAAGTTAACTTCGGAAAGGAATAAGAAGTATTTTTTAAATTAAATAAAATTCCTATTTTATTTTTTATATTAATTATTAATATTTTATTTATTTTATATAAAAAGGGAATTAATAAGTTTTATAAAAAAATAAAGCTTTTTAATAAATTCCTTTATTTTTTATATACTTTCTTTAAATTCTTTTTATTTAAATTTTTTAATTATATTAAATTTTTTATTTTATTTTATTTTATTTTTCCGAATTTTAATTATATTATAATTGTATTATAAATAATATGTTTTTTTAATAATTATATTATATTCTTTAAATTAATATATTTTGATTTTATTATTAAATTTAATTTATAAAATTAAACCTTTTATTATTATTTTAATAATCTTTATAAATTCCGATATATAATTATTAATTTATTAATAATTTATTTACTTATTTTTTAATAACTTTAAAAAATTAATAAGGAATAATATTTTAAACTTTTTCGGATTTATTATTTTTTAACTCTTATATAAACATTATAATAATATATTAAAAATAATTATATAAAAGGTTATTTTTATAAAGAAATAATCCGATAAATATTCGATATTATTTTATATTTAATATATTAATAATTAATCAATTATTTTATTTAATACTAATAAGTTTTTTTTATTATAATATATTGTTGTAATTATACAAAAGTAAATTATATATGTTTATAATTATTCCGCTTATATTCTTATTATATAATTTAATATTAATATTTTTATATTTTTAAAATTCTATTTTACCTTTTACCGATTATCGTTTAATTTTTTATTAATATAAAAATAAAGCTTCTTTTTATTATTTATTATTATAAAGTAGTTAAAGCGTAAATTATATATATATTAATTAAATAAGTTTTATTTTAATTTTTAAATAATTAATATATTAAATTTCTTTATTTCCTACTTGTTTAAAAGTAGGGTTATTATTTTATTTTTTGATTTATTAATATTATATTCTAATATTCTAATATTTTTTTATATTCGATATAATATTTGTTAAAGTTTATATAAAAATTATATTTTTTGCCCGAAAGCTTATTATATTCCTTTATATTTATTATAATTCTTACTTTATATTAATTATTATTTTTTATATTATCGAAATTCTATTTTATATTTTTATATTCTTTTATTATAAATCTTTCGTTTTTGATATATAAATTAAAAATAATAAGATTCGAACTTACAACCTTATAGATTTATATATATTATAAACGCGTTTTACGTAATTATTATTTAGCCTTTAATAATACTGCTACTATGCTATTACTTTTAATATTTTAATATTTTAAATATATTTTATTATAATTCCTTAAAGGTTTTATTTATTTAAATTATTATGTTATATTATATTTTTATATTTATTATAAATAAAGTAACGAAAGTTTATTAATTATTCCTTAATTAAAAATAAAATATAGTATTTAATAATAATATTTTTTCTAAAGTATCGGAGTTTTTAATTATTATAAATATAAATATAATAATATATTACTTTTTATATTATTATAATATTATTAATATTTAATATTATTAATTAAAAAATAATAAATTTTAATAGTTTTTTTTATCGATTATTATTTTATAAAGGTCAATTTCCTTTTTTTCTTTTCCTTTATAATTTCAACCTTTAAAAAAGTATTTTATTTAAGTATAAATATATTTTCAATATATAACGACGATATTATTATTATATAATACTTAAACTTAATTTTATAAATCGCGTTTATTTTCTTTATATTTTTTTGCTTTTTTAAGTAATTTTATACTTAAGAATTATATTTATTATTATAAATAATATATTATATAATTTTTGTTTTTACGGCGTTATTATAATTTTCTAACTTATATTTTTTAATGTAATAATTATATATTTAATTCTTTTTATAATATATATTAATATATTTATATTTTTAATATTTAAATTATTTTATTCCTTTAATATATTTCCTTATAATTAAATTTTTTCCCTAATATATTATTATATCTTCTTTATTTATAATTTCTTTCATAAACATTTAATTCGCTTTTATTAAGTTTTTTTAATTAATAATTTTTATAATAATTTTTAAATTTTTTTTAATTAATATATTAATAATATATTATTACAATTATATACCGTTTGTATACCTTTAATAATTATAATTATATATATAAAGGGTCTTTTTCTTATTTTGTTATTATTATAACCTTTTTTAATTAATCGATTACTTTTTTAAAACGTTTTATTATTATTTATTACTATATTAAATATATACCGTTTACATTCCTTATATATATTACCGTTTACTTTATCTTTGAAAATATTATTAATATTTTATTTATAATAATTTCTTTTTTTTTATTTTAATTTTGCTTTGTATAATTTTTTAATTTCTTTTAGTTTCTTTTATTTCTTATATAAAATTATTTTATAATTTATTTCTTATATATTTTGTATTTGTTCTATATATTAGTTTTTTATTAATTATATAACCTTTGCGCTTTTGTTATATAATAATATCGTTATACAGCTAGTACGTAAATATATTATTAACGAACTTTTATTCTCTTTTACAATAAAAAAATATTGTTTATAATTAAAAACGTAAAAATAAGTTAATAATAACTTTATATAATAAAAAGTTTTAATTAATATTTTGTTATTAAATATTTCAATTAATATTCGATTAAGGAAATACATTATTATTAATATAATTTTAAACTATAAATTATAAAGAAGTTTTAAAATTATTTATATATATTTACTTTTTATTATAATTGTTTTTTTAAAATATTTAAATAAAATATTGTATTTTGTAATATATAAAGCCATTAACTCCGTAATAATAATAAAATTTTATATTAACGTATTAAAAATATTCTTTAAGGAAAGTTTGTTATTATTATAAAAGTATTTAATTAAATATATTATTTGTTTTATTATATTAATAACTTAGCCTTTTATAAAATAAGTTTATATTTAATAATCTTTAATTATAAAATAAACGAAATAGTTAAATTATTTATATTTATTAAATCCTTTTTTAATAAGAATAAATTTATTATTTTATATTCGTAATCTTAATAATAAAAATAATATAATTAATATCTTGTAAATTAGCCTTAAATTAATAAAATAATTAATTTTAATTTTAATAATATTTCTTAATAATATTATAATTGTTTTAAAGTTAAAATAACTTATTAATAAATATTTATATAACAATATAACTTTAATTAATAAGCAAAGGCTTTAAATTTTGTATTATTTTATTAATATAATTATAATAATATTATTATTCCGAAGGTTTTTCGGGAAATCTTAAGTTTTTAATTAATTAATTTATGAAAATTAATAACTTTTATATTAATAAAGTTTGCAAAAATAATCCTTATAATTATTTTTTATTATATAAAATATATTACTTTTGATATTCTAATAAGCTAGCAACGAAGTTTATTAATACGTAATATTAATTATGAACCTTTATTTGTATTTAAATAGAAAGCCGAGAAACTTCATTATTATCGAAATTATTATATATAAAAATATAACATAAGTATAAAATATATATTACGTATATAAAGTATAATATAAAGTTTTTATAATATTATAATTATAACTTTTATAATAATATAACTATTATAATAATACAACTATTATAATAATATAACTATTATAATAATACAACTATTATAACTATATAAAAACGATATAATATACGTAATAAATATCTTTATATTTATTTATTAATTGATATATAATAAAAAATATATAAAAAATCGAGTATTTTATTATAAAAGGATTTTTTATATATTTTTAAAATATATATAATTTTTATACCCTTCGAAAATATAAGTAGTTATTAATTTATAAAAAAATAATAACTTTAAAAATCGAAAAAGTTATAAAGGGCTTAAAAAGAAAATATTTTTTATATTTTAAAATAAAATAATTTATATTAATACAATTAAGAAAAATAATAAAATAAATAAATGTAATAAAAATATTTATTTATTTTAAACGAAGAATATATAATATATATATAAAATATATACAATATTTTATTATATATATTAATTAATCAATATTATAAAAGCGTTTATTATATAAAGATTTCGACTTTAAAAGCGTTTCGCTTATATTTATAGAATATTATATATTAAAAAAGTAATAAAAAGGCTTTATTTACCTTTAAAAATTAATAATTCAGCTTTAAAAACTATAAAAATACTTAACTTTATTATATTTTAAATTTAATATAATATTTATTATAAAACAATAAGAATAAATATATATAAATAAAAAGAATATAATAACTTATATAAAAAGTATAAAAGAAAACTTTTTATAATTAATATATATAATATATATATAATATAAATAAGAATATAAATATAAAAGTATTTTAAAATGTTATTTATATATTCGGTATATATTCAGTATATAGTTCAATTACAAATAAAATATTAATAAATAATATAAATAATATAAATAATATAAATAATAAAATTATAATAATTATATAATAAAGAATAATAACTTAATAATATAATAATTGAAGTTTAAATATATAATTTTTTATTCTTTAGTAATATTCGCTCCTTTAGGAAAGTACATATATATTAAAAGGGGAAATATATTGAATTTCGTATAAATAAATAAAAAATAAATAAAAAAATGAATAAGTTTTAATAAATATTAAAATTCTAATTTCGTATATTTTAAAAACTTTAATTTTATATTAATTTTTTTTTCAAAATAATTATTAATAAAAGAAATAATTTCGATTATTATATAAATATATATTAAAGCTAAAGTTTAGAATTTCATTATTAATTAATATTATTATAAAAACTAAAAAATATAATTAAAATATAAAATAATATTTATTTAATAAAAAACTTTAATAATTAAATTTTTATAATTTATTTTATAAATATTTTTATTTTTAATATTTTAATATTTATATAAATTATTCTAAAAATACAAAACCTTATTAATAATATTTATTAAAAATTTATTAAAAATTTTAATAAAATAGAGTTTAAATATTATTTTGACTTTTTCTTTAGAAATTTTTTTAGGAATATTTTAACTTTTTTAATATATAAAGTTTTTAAAATTTAAGTTTTTTTTTATAAAATAATAAATGATAAAAAGGTTCTTATTTAATAAATTGATTTTTTATTTCTTTTATATAATTATTTAACTTTTTATATAACTTTTTTAAAATTTAATAAAGATTTCCTTTTATTTAATAAAATATATTTTAATTATATTAAATTAAATTAAATCTATAAAATTAATATTTATTATTATTATTTAGAAATTAAAATATTTAATTTTAATAACTTCGGAAAATAATATTTATTATTTATTTAATTAAATTTTAAATTTTAAATTTTTGATCTTTTTTAATATTTAATATTTAATATTTTTTTTAATATCGAAATATTATATTTATATAATAAGTAATAATTAATATTTAAAGCTTTTAAAGGCTTAATAAAAAATAATATAATTAATAAAACTTA
>JAABUQ010005579.1_pt1 | contig 19887 bp, 15 predicted proteins | sample 5560001 | NCBI WGS metagenome assembly JAABUQ01 (sample SAMN10711888, study PRJNA513371) | rock metagenome | isolation source: Antarctica rocks | place: Antarctica: Victoria Land, Finger Mt nord | collected 2015-12-18
ATGGTAGGCTCCGCGTCTGTCGTTGATGGATAGAGCCGTTGCAGCAGGGCTACCGCGAACTGGTGCAGATCGTTGGCTTGTATACCGGCGACGAGACTAGCCTGCTGATCGTTCAGACCACAGGCAAGCGCCGTCGCCTGTGGTTCGTGTAAGAGCGCGATGCGCAACACGGCGTCGATGGTTGCGGCGCCGATAAGGCGCTCATAGGCCGCTACCGGATAGAGGGGTCGCGCGCGATGATAGCTATGGGTGTCCTCGTCGTCAAAAATCATGGTGGCACCGTGGTGCTGAGCGACGCCGGACAAGTGCCGGCCCTTCCACGCGGGCTCATTCAGACCGCATAGCCCATCGTACCTTCCCCATCCTTCGTCAGTCCCGGACTCGTTTTGGCAGGCTCCCGGCTCTTTCCACATCGGTTTTGGCAGGCTCGCAGCCACTTTTGGCAGGATCCCGGCTCGTTGCAGACCGTTTTGGCAGGCTCGCAGCCATTTTTGGCAGGCTCCTGGCTCGTTTTGGCAGGCTGTTAGCGATCTGTAGGCTTGTCTGGCGGCGCGCCGGTCAGATTGGAGGTCACTTCTGTTGTCCCGCAGGAGATGGGTCGTATAGGCCGCATGGGTGGTGGTTATGTCACCTATCACCTGTTACCATGAGTTGAAAGAGCGTCGCGTTGTGCGCTATCGCGCAAAGGTTGAGAACTGAGAGGTGGGAGGGTTTTGTCGTGAGTAGCACATATCTCACCAGCCGCTGGCCCGAGGCGAAAATTAGTGTGCCCGCGCGCGATCGCCCGCTCGTGTCGCGTCACCGCGTGCAGGCGCAACTTGAGCGCGTTGCCGGGCGTGGCCAGATTCTCCTGATCGTCGCTCTGGGAGGATCGGGTAAAACGTCGGCCGTTGCCCATTGGGCGCTGCATACTCAACGCACCGTGGCCTGGTATTCCTGCGATCCTGTCGATCGCGACCTGCGCTACTTCGTCACGGGTCTGTGCGCTGCGGTGGATCGGGTTGCGCCGGGCAGCGCGCGTGAGGCGCTCAACAGGCTGAACGACGGGGCCACGGAGTTGGCCGCGCTGAGCGCGCTGCTCGCGAACCAGGAACAAGCGCACAAACCCTTCGCGCTCGTCATCGACGATGTTCATCACCTCGACGAGGTGCCTGACGCGGCGGCGCTGTGGGATCAACTCGTCCGCCATCGCTCTCGCAATTGCGCAATCGTCCTCATCTCGCGGTCGATCCCCGTAATCCGGCATCTGGCCCTGGTAGCGGCGGGTCAATTAGAGGGGGTTGAAGATAGCGCGCTGAGCTTCGATGTCGGCGAAGCCGCGGAGCTGCTCACGGCTCATGGCTTGGATGTCGCGGCGGCGCCTATCGTCAAGCGGATGGGCGGCTGGGCCGCGGGCATTCTCCTGGGCGCGCGCAACAGCGGCAATCTGCAGTTCCTGAAACCGGGCCTTGAAGCAGCAACTCAGTACCTGGTCGATGAACTTCTACGGTCGATGCCAGTGGCCGCCCAGACCTTTGCGCGTGAAAGCGCCGTCATTGGCCCCGCGGCGGTGGCCGAAGTCGATGCGATCCTCGGTCGTTCCGATAGCACGTCCCGGTACGCGGAGGTGGGCTTGTCCGGCTTGATGATCGAGCACGATCAAGCAAGCGGCGTGTATCGGTATCACGACCTAATCGCCGAACGGCTGGTTGCGGATCTTGTCGCCGTCGCCCCGGATCGCTGGCGCGACATCCAGCGGTCTGCCGCCGCCCACTGGGCCGATCACGGCGACCTCCCGCGCGCCCTCAACGTGCTCAGCAGCGCACGTGCCTGGCCGGAGTTGCGAGATCTGCTAGAACGGACCTCCCGCACGCTGTCCACGGACGGCTATTGGTCGACCACGTTGGAGTGTGTCGCTTCCTTGCCACCAGAGTACCAGAGCACGTCGCTCCTGGTGGTGGACGCCTACATCCACATCCAGAGGCTGGAGCCCGAGGCCGGTCTGCGCTTGGCGGAACGGGCACTCGCGGTGGCGCGGGACGATGTCGAGCGGGTGTCGAGCTTGCGTCAGCAGGCGTCGGCCCTGCTCATACTGGAGCGGTACGACGAGGCGCTGCACGTAGCCGATAATGCCCTGGCGCTGGCCAACGGGCTGGCCAACGGGCTGGCCGATGAGCGGCAGGTCAACATCGTGCGCCAGAGCCGGGCGAGCATCCTGTACCACAGCGGCGATCTTAAAGGCGTTCGCGACGAGTCTAGGGCGGCCGTGGCCGCGCTCGAGTCGGCGGGCGCTCCGCAGTGCGTTTGGGGGTATAGCAACTTGATGGTTCTGGCCGGGGAGGCTGGCGACGTTGGCGCCGCGCGCGAGTACAGGGAGGCGTGGATGCGAGCGGTTAAGCGTCATGCCGTTCCATCGAGATCGGATGCCTGCGAGATGCACTCGCACCTCGCCAGCGAGGAGCAACTCCTCGGCAATCCCGAGGAGGCGCGACGACAGGCCGAGCTTTCCGTCTCCGTCATCAGCGATCTTGGCCAATCTATTTACCTTGCGTACGCGACCGCGACGCTGGCGGAAATGTGCGCCAACGCGGGAGATTGGAACGCCGCCGAAGATCACGGCAGAGCGGTGCTGGGCATGGCGGCCAGCCAGTCGTCGCGCAAAGCGATGCGAGATGCGCTGTACGCTCGACTATGGGCCGCGCTGCTTCGTCCAACGCTGGACAGCGCGGCTGCTGCGGCTGCTGGTGCGCTGTTAGAGGCAACAGCCGATCTGTCTCGCACGCGTCGGGAACACGCTATGCTGACCCTATTCAACGGATTCCTTGCATACCGGCAGGGACAGCATGCGCAAGCCGCCGATTTGCTTCGCGTGGCGGACGAACTGGAAGCGATGGGCTATATTCCTCTCGCGGCGCGTGCGCTGCTTCTGTACGCGGCAAGTCTCCATGGCGCGGACAACACGCACCGTCGTCGCGTAGCCGACCAATTGAACAAGCTGGCCGATCTGGTGCTGCCATTGGGCTGCGGCGGTTACCTGCGGCCGCTCGCCCGGGTGGTTGGCGATCTCCTATCCGCGCGCCATGAGCTTGGACGCTTGCGCAAGGATACAGCGGAGTTGCTGGATAACCTCGCTGGGACGCTACCCCCACTATCCGTCCTGCGTGATGCTCCTGTGCCCCTCCCCGGACCGGACCTAGTCCTGTCGCCCTTCGGCCGTGGGAGCATCGTCATCCGTGGCCGAGAGATCGCCGTGCCGTCGCTACCCGGCGCGGCAGCCATGGTGCTGTTCGCGGCCGGCGATCTTGCCCATCGGGGGGAGGAGATCAGTCGCGATAAGATATTCGACCGCGTCTGGGACGGTGCGATAGACACGCCACGAGAGGACGCGCTGTGGCAGGCTACCACAAGTATCCGTCAGCTGCTAGGCCAGACGGCCTGGCGTGCCGACCGCCGCGGCATCTACAAGCTCGACTGCACGGTTCGATTCGAGGGCGTAGTCTTCGAGGACCTATGCGCCGTCGCATTGGGTAGCGCATCCTCGCCAAAGCGCCTGTCCGCGGCCGAGCAGGCCCTATCGCTGTACGGCGACGGCGGGTACCTGGAGTGGTGCGGTAGCGAGTGGGCGCTAAGAGGCCGGGAGCATGCGGCGCGTCTGGCCCGCTTAACAACTGTCGCGCTGTGCCATCTATACGCGGAGGTAGCGCGGCGAGAGGATGCTATCGACCTCGGCTGGCGCGCGCTGGATCGCGGCGACGCCGATGACGGATTGATGCATGTCCTGGTGCGCTGTCTGATCGACGCGGGGCGGGTGGGCGACGCCGTCGCGGCATACGGAGAGTACGCCAGTGTGCTCCGCGACGAGTACGAGGCGGAACCACCTCCACAGCTGCGACGTTTGGTGGCACGACTACAAGCCGATAATCGCTGAGTAGCGCGGCTGCTCGGTTCCTACCAACCGCTGTGAGACACGGGCGGCACATGCCGGAGGCGATACGCGACGTGTGTCGTCATACATGGTGCGGCGCCGTCATAACCCCTGTACCTCTTTGATAGATCGCGGAGAGGCAACCTTAGAGATCGAGGTCGCGCGTGCGGAGAACGGGGAGGAGATCGAGGAGCGCCGGGTCGAACTGGCGCCCGGCGCTGCTCTCTAACTCTTGGATAGTCTTGTCGCAGCTAAAAGCGCCGCGGTAGGGGCGTCCCGTGCGCATCGTCTCGTAGGCGTCGACGACGCTGATCAGGCGGGATGTGAGCGGGATGGCCTCGCCAGCCAGCCGATCGGGGTAGCCGGCGCCGTCCCATCGCTCGTGGTGGTGGCGGATGGCGAGGGCGACCGCCGCGAGGCCCGGGACAGGCTGCGCGATCCGCTCCCCAATCGTGGGGTGCTGTCGCATCAGGGTCCACTCGGGTGCGATTAACGGGCCGGTCTTGTGCAGCACGGCGCGGGGGATGGAAACCTTGCCCACGTCGTGCAGCGCTGCGGCCCACTCCAACTCCAGTAGCTGAGACGACGAGATGCGCGCGGCCTGGCCGATGGCGCGGGCGAGGCGGCGGACAGCTTGGCTGTGGCGGGCCGTGCCCGGGTCGTAGGCCGCGAGCATCTGCACCAGCCCGTTGACGTAGCCGCTGATCGACGACAAGCGCGCCGTCGCCGCGGCCAGTGCCGCCTCCGCGCGGGCCGCCAGGGCCATCGCAATCGCTTCGGAGGCGGCCGCACCGACGTGCGGATGGTGGTAGAGCAACAGGACTCCGCGCATATCTCGCGACGCGAGGACGGGCACGGCCACGATGCCCGATTGGATCTCGACGGCGCCGTGCTCAAGAACCCTCGCGACCAACGATCGCCAGGGGTAGCGCAAGCCGGCGGGACTCGCCAGGACGAGCTGCTGGCCGCCGGCTTCGCTCAGGACGAGACGCGCCCCGCGGCCGATGCGCGCGGCGTCGGAGACCACCTGTTGCAGACTGAGTGACAACGAGATGTCGCTCTCCCAAATCGTCCGCTCACCGCGGGGGTCGCGCTCGGCCGGCAATTGGGCAGGATCGTGCAGCATGTTCAGCCGACAGCCGGACGAGATATTGTGGCATACGCAGTCTCACCGTAAAGGCGCGGGAGCAGAGCTTGAGCAAAGGTCCGTAGATCCGTGGCGTGGATGTCGGCCACGATCGCCGCGTCGGCAGCGGCCAGCCCGAACTCGAGCGCGGCCCGTCGCGGGTCGCGCAGGAGCGTTCGGCGCACCGTGGCATCGACGAGCGCCGTTCCTATCAGCCTCTCGATGCCCTCATGCAACTTGTGGTGTGGACGCATTTCTATCCTCCCGCGCCGTGGGGCGCGTAATCTGCTACGATAGGGGCGGTGTGACGTGGCCAGGACGCGAACGATCTCAACCTGGACGGCTGGGTGTCGTGGATGGCAAGGGGCAGACAGCGGTGGCCGACGATGATCAAGGAACAAACAGAGGACCGGGGCCTTGCACGCCCCCGACGGCAAGTCGGCTGTGTCCCGACTGCGTATGAATCCCCGCGACGCGCGACGCGGGCGTCGTTACGTGTAGGGGACCCGGCCCCTGGACCCCGCCCGTCGCGAGACGAGCGGTTTGGGCGCCGCTTGTGGCGACGACGAAACCCAGTGCGAACGTACCGGCGACGATCAGATGGCGAACAGCGTGACGACCGAACGGGTTGCATAGCGTGCTCATCTTTTTTCCTCCTCGGCTGCGTTATGGCTTTTCCCCAGCCGATAACTGTATGGTAGCGTTTCGCCACTGAGACGGCCCTGAGACGATTCACGCTTGAGTAGGTCGGGTGAAGGGCTTAAAGGGCAGGTAGGTAAGGTAGGACGTGCTGACGTTGGATAGACCCGCGTGGCCCGCGACGAAGATCAGTCCGCCCCGCCCCACTGCGCTCGTCACGCGGGAGCGGTTGGTGACCGCGCTCAACAACGTCGTGGATTCCGGCCAGGTGATGTTCGTGATGGCGCCGGGCGGGTCCGGCAAGACGATGCTGCTCACCGACTGGGCGCGGCAGGCGTCGGTATTGGTGGCGTGGTACGCGATAGATGTCGCGGATCGGGATATGCGCCGCCTGGTAGCCGGCATTTGCGCGTCCGTCGAGCGAGTGGTGCCGGGTACGACGACGGGGGCTCTCGCCTCCTTGGAGAACGGGGACCCCGAGGTAGCCGCCATCAACGCCCTGTTCGCCGCGCTTGCTGACCGGCCGCTGGCGCTGGTGCTGGACGACTTCCACCATCTCGCGAGCCTGCCCGCGGCCCTGACCCTGCTGGACCATATCCTATACTTAAGCCCCCCCTCGCTGACCCCCATCATCCTCTCGCGCTCGGTCCCCCCGTTTGGCTTCGCCGCCCATGCCGCGTTCGATAAGGTTGCCGGCATCGGGCGAGAGGATCTGCAGTTCGACGCCGACGAGGCCGTGGACCTCTTGACGGTCCACGGCCTCGAGGCGGGTGCGGTGGCGCCACTGGTGCGCCGCAGCGGGGGGTGGGCCGCCGGCCTTCTCCTGCTGGCGCGGACGGCTCCCACCGGGCCGCTCCTCCTGCGCGCGCGGGGGGATGCTCTGATGGAGCATCTCGGCGACGAGATCGTGGGAGCCCTACCCGAGAAGATGCGCGCTTTCCTGTTGCACAGCGCCGCCCTCGGCCAGGCCACGGTGGAGCAGGCCAATGCCATCCTCGAGCGCGACGATAGCGCACGCCTGTATGCCGACATCGCGGCGCGCGGGTTGTTCCTGGACCAGGCCGAGGATATCTATCGGTACCACGACCTCTTCGCCGAGTATCTGATCGGCGCGCTGAAAGCAACACAACCCACTTTATTGTTCGAGATACGCCGCGCGGCGGCGGCCTGGTGGGCGACGCGGGGGGACGTGGCGCGCGGGCTGGGGCTACTGGCGCAAATCGAGGATTGGGAGGGGCTCGCCGCGATGCTGGAACGCGAACGTAGGGAGTTGTGGGAGCGGGGCCTCGGCGGCAGCATCCTGGCTTACGTGGAGATGCTGCCACCGGCGTACCATACCCCTCCCCTGCTGGTCCTGTCCGGTTATGCGCGCATCCAGCGCGCAGAGTACGCCGAGGCGCTCGACCTCGCGGACAAGGGCATGGCGGCGGCGGGCGACGACGAGGAGTGGCTGAGCGCGTCGCTATTGCGCGTGCAGGCGCTGGTGTACGCGGTTCGTGACGAGGAGGCCATCCGGTCCGCCGACGCCGCGCTCGCCGTCGCGCAGCGGGTCGGGCAAGAGAGGGCGGGCAACTACCTGCGCGAGATGCGGGGCACGGCCCACCTGCGACGCGGCCACTCGTTCGATGGCCGCGCGGACCTGGCGGCGGCGCTCGCGTTCCAGGAGCGGGAGGGCGACGAGGCAGGCCGGGCGCGCGTGCTCTTTAACTGGGCCACGCAACTGGTCGGCGTCGGTCAAACGCGCGACGCGGCCGACCTGCTCCAACGCGCGCGGGCGCTGTGCCATGCGTTGTCGGAGACCGCACCGATGGTCGCCAACATCCACAACAGCCGCGCGCTGTTGTGCCTGCTGACGGGGGAGCTGGACGTGGCCCGAGAGCAGGCCGAGAAGGCGTGTGATCTTGCCCGCGGCAGGCACCCATACATCGAATGCTGGGCGATGTCGACGCTGGCCAGGATTTGCCTCGACGCCGGTGACCTCGCGGCGGCCGAACGGCTGTCCGGGGAAGCAGAGGCGCTGGCCGAGCGCCTGGATAGCACCGATACGCTGAACGATGTGCTGCGCACGCGCATCGTCATCGCTCTCTGGCGGCGGGATCGCAACGGCGCGCGCCGCCTGCTCGATGACGCCGAGCCGCTCGCGGCTACGCCTGTGGACAAAGCCCTCCTTGTCTTCCTCGACGGCTTGCTGGCGCTGCGGTCGAATGCCCATGCGCGGGCCGCGCAACTCCTCGAGCGCGCCTACGTCGCCTTGAGCGACCTCAACTATCCCCATCACGCGGCGCGCTCGTGCCTCCTGCGGGCCGAGGCATTGCTCGCCCTCGACGCCGTCCGCGACGTCGAGGAAACGCTCAATCGCCTGGTCGACCTTGTGATCCCCCCCGGCGCGGAGGAGTACCTGCGGCCGATCACGCGGTTTACCCGGCGCGTCTTCGCGCAACACCGCACCTTGCGACGCCTGCGGCGTGATACGCGCGATCTGTTGGAACGGCTGAGCGGCGACCCGAAGACCAAAGTAGCCCTGCGCATGGTAAGTTCGTCGCGCTCGGACACATCCGCGCCATCCCCAGCGCTGCCGACGCTATCGTTCTCGCCGTTCGGGCAAGGCCGGCTGCGCCTCGACGGCGACGAGATAGATGTGTCGGTGCTCCCTCCCAAGGCGCGCGAACTCCTCTTCTGGGCCGCGCATATCGGCCGGCCCGTCAAGCGCACCGAGATTCTCGCCGCATTATGGGACGACGATGCGTCGCTGGCTTTATTCTGGGACGCAGGACGGCACTTGCGGCGCGTCCTCGGCGCCGACGCTTGGGGACCAGCGGGAGGCGCATACGTCCTGCGCTGCACGATCGATGACGCCGGTCAGCACTTCGATAGGGCATGCGAGACGGCGCTCGGTACCGTGTCGTCGGACGAGCGCCTGGCCGCGGCCGAGCGGGCATTGACATTGTACGGTGACGGGGGGTATCTGGAGTGGTGCGACAGCCTCTGGTGCACGATTGAGCGCGAACACGTGGCTCGGCAAGCCCTGCAGGTTGTGTCTCTCCTGATCGAGTTCTATCGGCAGTTGAAGCGCATAGAGGACGCTATCGCCGTTGCGCGCGCGGCCATCGTGCGCGATCCGACCGAAGATTTTCTCTGCGCGGCGCTGATGCAACTCCTGCTCGATATGGGTAAGGCCGAGGATGCGGTCGAGGAGTACCACGGATATCGGTCCCGTCTGCTCGACGACTATGGGGTTGAGCCATCGGACGACGTGCTGCGGCTCGCGGAGGCAGCCGTAGCCTCGCTTCAAGCTCGTTCAGACATCAACCGGTTCTCCGCAACGACGGGTTGAATGGCCGAGGGTCCGAGGGTGATCCAAGACATCATCGGTCGCGTACAATCCTCCACTTCAAGGGGCTGGAGGACCCGAGTCGCGCGTTTGACTCATCCGGTGAGCGTAAAGGTCGGTCTCGGTCCACTCACTGGATATACTCGCCACGGTGGTGCGCGCGCGCGTGTGGAGAGCAGCTACCCCATCCCAATCCGTGTCCTCTAGCGGCGTGACGGTACCACCCCAGAGACGCCATCCGGTCTCCGTCACGCGCTCCAAGACCGTGATAGTCTTGTCCGGATGCAAGCCTACCCCGGCATACGCGCGACCCACCGGGCCGCATTCCCCTATCATCATGCCGACGCCTGTCTCGATCGCGACGGTTAGCTCGTAGGTATTGGTGGCCTCGAAAGAAAACTGGAAGAGGCGGGTCGGTATAACAGGATGGTGTCGCGTTAGAGATACGAATGAGTCCAGGTAAGGTGATGTGGCAAAACGTAGTTCGGCCTCGATGTCGCCCGCATCGCGATCCAACTGCTCATCGGTCCTGGCCTGTAGCAAGGGCATATGCACCGCCCGGCTTGGCGACGTGGACCATATGGCGCGTAGTTCGGGTAGCGAGCGGCTATTGAGGGTATGGGCCAGATCGCCGAGGGTTGCGCCGGGATGTACCAGAGCCTCATGCTGAACCGCGGACAGGAGGCATAGGTACGTGACAGCGCGCCACCGATGCTTGCCTGTGTGCGGACCGGTTACTGCATCGAACACGGCGGAAGTGAAGTCCAATATGCCCTCATTATTAAGGGGAAGTGAGGTTGTGGCTGTGAGGAGGTCATAACGATCAGGTATCATGCCGCAGTCGCCTCCTTCTATTGGTCGGTCGATGGGTGGAAACCACTGATCCAGCACGTCCGCTCCGTCGTACATGTGGTGGAGCCTTGGGGGCGCTGGGCTGGCGCTCCCAAGGCACCCTCAATGTATGGGAGAATCTTCTAGACCCACACGTACAGAGGGACACCTCATAGCCGTGGGCGGCGACATCTTGCGCGATGCCCTGCCCCATGGCACCGGCTCCCACAATCGCGATGCGCCGAATATGGGATGCGTTCATGATTTTCTCCATGGCCGTTTACGGCCGATCATGGAGCGTGAGCGCGACGACACCCGACGCGGTGGAGGCTCCGGTGATGGTGTTCTGGTACGGCACGTTCTGCGCGCGGGCGATCGTGATCGTCGGGCCGTCCTGGGCGAGGGTGAGGTATTTCACGGTGGAGCCGGACAGTGGGGTGATGTCATCGCTGAAGCTCGCGCCCGGCGCGACGACGGCGAGCGCGTGGCCGTCGCGGGTGGAGCGCAAGACCAGATCGTTGGCGGAGTCCAGGCCGATGAGCCGATCCGTGGTGGCCGTGGCCAGGGCGAGGACTCCCCCATCGGGGGTGAGGATCGTGCGGGTGTGGCGCGCCGGGTCGATGACGTCGATGGCAGTATGGGTGCTGGAGTAATCGGCGCCGCCCGTCCATGAGGTGTACCCCAGCCCGGTGCGCGGGTCCACCACCAAGTCGTTATTCCCGTCCCACACGGCGGGCTTGCTGTAGTTGGGATCGCACGTGGCCACGGTCTGGCCGGAGCGGATGTCGGCGATGGTCGCGCGTCCGCCGGGCGCCAGGAGCCAGAGGCGGCCGCGCGCCGGATCGACCACCGTGGCGGCCGGTTTGTAGGGGAGGGCGGTGCTCCAGGTCGGGGTCAGCGTGCGCAGGTCGTACGCCGTGATGGTGGCCGTGTCGATCCCCGTTACTGAGAGGAGCACGCGGCCTGCCGGCGCGTCGAGGGTGAGGGAGCCTTCGGTGCTTATATCGCCGAGCAGGCGCGTGCGGCGCACGGACCCATCGGCCGAGAGGCGGACCAACCGGGCAGGCGTCTCGCCGGCGCCAACGACGCTGTAGACATCGTTCAACTCGACGAGGACGTCACCCGTGGCGGGGACAGCGACTGCCGTGTAAATGTTCGCCAAGGGGAGCTGGGGCAGGACGCGGCGCCGCAAGATGCGGGCACTGTCCAAGTCGATGGTGGTCAGCGTCGCGGTGGTGACGTTCTCGCCGTCGATCAGCACGTCCGCGCGCGCGTGGGTGTCATCAGCGAGCAGCGCGACGTCGGTCGAGCCCTGGTTATTGGTATTGAGGGTGTCGGTTGTGACCGTGATCGGCCCCTGGACCGTGCCTCTCGTTGTATCAACGAGACGCATGGCGCTCCCCAGGAGCGTGGCGACATGATGATGGACGGCACTGGCCACGGTGAGGCCGGCGGTGCCACTCCCTTCGTCGACGAAGGGCACGGTGTGGGTCACGACGTCGAGTGGGACGGGGGTGGCGGTGGGGATGGGCGTCGGGGTGTTCGTGGGCGCGGGGATGGGCGTGTCTGTGGGTGGTTGCGGCGGTGTCGTGTCCGTGGGCGCGACTGTGGGCGCGGGCACGGGGGTGGCGGTCGCGGGGACGGGCGTGGCCGTGGGCGGCGCGGGGGCCGCAGCAGGTTCACCGCAGCCGGCCAGCAGCAGGCCAAGCAGGGCGATCAGGCTGGTGAGCAACAGACGGCGGCGTGAACACATGAACGATCTCCTCTCGGTGTGGCGGCGCCAGCGATCCCGCACAGGGCGGCTGAAGGGTAGTCTACCAGGGTTGCCAGGAGGGGGTGGCTCTCCGTCACCAGAGGGCCGGGTCAGCCGATGTCCCCGTCAGCCGCGCGGGCGCCTCCTCCGCCGGCAGGCCGTCGCGTGCGGCTCCTCCTCTCTGGTCTCTCATGCCCCTTCCTCCCCGCCGGCGCTTCGCCCCGGCCTGACAGGCAGGGCCTGTCCCTCCTGTCCTGTGATCCCTATCCGCGGGATGATGCTAGATGCTAGCACGCATGCGCATGCTAGCACTCGCAGCGGGGCGACTCACCCAAGATAAAGGGTGGTAGCAACGGGCCGTTTTCCCGTGTGAGACGTGCTAGCAGGAGAGCGGCGTGGGGTGCGCATGCTAGCATCGCTGCTACCATCGATGCTAGCACGGGGGAGCGTCCTGGACGGGAGCGTGGACGGTGGTCTAGCGGGCGGGTGCTGCGACGACGGGGCTCCTCTGGTCCCACAGGGTGAGGGCGTCAGGAGGCAGGGTCGTTGGCGAGCCAGCGCCGGAGGGCGGCGACAATGAGCAGGACGGCGGGGGCCACGTAGCGGCAGGACTCTTTTTTGCCAGGGGGAACGCGCCGCATGGTGGCTTCTGCCCATTGCGCCATCATACCATCCTGTTCCAGTTCCAGGGGCACTCTTGTTGCCGCGCCTGATCCGCGGATAGAATGGGGATAAGCACCGAGGCTTCCTCGGCACGAGAGAGGGGTGTTGGTATGGGACGTCTCCGCCGGGTCCTGCCCCTTGCCGCCTTCCTGGTGTGGGCGACCCTCATCGGGGCAGGGCTGCTCGCCGCGACGGTGCGCGGGAGCAGCGAGCCGGTGGACTACCGGACGTACCACCGCGCCGCGGCTGCTCTGGCGCGCGGGGCGAGCCCGTACCAGACGCCGGCGCAGAGCCTCATCCTCTGGCGCTCCTACCACCGCCTCGACGCGGCGATCCGGGCGGCCCATACGCTGCGCGCGGCGGGGGGCGACCCGCTCGGGCGGACACCGCCCGGCCCCTATCTGTACCTGCCCACACTGGCGCTGCTGGTGTGGCAGGTCCACCTCATAGCGGTGCCCTGGGAGGTGCTGGACCTGGCGTGCGTCGTCGCCTTCCCCCTGCTCCTGCTGCGCTGGGCGCGGACCTCCTGGTGGTGGCTGTTGCTCGTCGCGGGATCGTGGGACGTGTGGGCCACGTACAGCGGCGGCAACGTCGAGGGGATGTTGCTCACCGTGACGCTGCTCGCTGCCCGGCTGCTGTGGCCGCCGCGCCCGCTGGGTCGGGCTGCCGTGCCGCTCGCCGCGGTGCTCGTCGCGTTCGTCGTGCTGGCCAAGCCCTTCTACGTCCTGTTCTTCGTCGCCTTCGGCCTCATGCTCCTGCTCACCGGCAGTGAGCCGCGCCGCGTGACGCTGCGCACCCTTGGCGCGGTCGCCGGTCTGGCCGCGCTGGTGATTGCGGGAGAGGTCATCAGATGGGGGCCAGCGTTACGCGCGGACGCCCTGCGCTACCTGGCGCACACGCTCGACGCGCAATGGTTCGTGCTGCCCGTCGCGCAGCAGACACCGATGAGTGCGTGGAACCGCACGCCACTCCAGGCGTTGATCGCGCTCGGGCTGCCGGCCGCGCCGGCGCAGCTCGTCGCCGGCCTGGTATGGCTGGCTGCCCTCGCCGCGTCGGCCTGGCTCGTGCGCGGCCGGCGCTTGTCGTTCGCACCGGCGTTCGCCGTGGCGTTCGTGCTGCTCTACCTGGGCCGGCCGGTGGGCTGGACGCTGGTGGACCTCGACCTGGTGGTGGGCGTCGCCGTGTGGCCGGCCTTGCCCCGCGCCGGCCGCGCCCTCCTGCTCGTGGGGGTCGTGGCGCTGCTCGCTTCGCACTGGGCGGCGCTCGTGCTGACGGCCCTGGGCGCGGGGCTGCCGTTGCTGACGCTCCAACCGGCTGATCGGCCCTGGGAAACATGGATCGTGTTGCCCGTCGCCTGGGCGCTCACCGTGGGGGCGGCGCGGCAGCTCACGAGCCAGGACCCGGCGACGGTGCCCTCCCCGGACCCAGGGGGCGGGGCGACGACGGGCGGCCTCGTCCCCGTCCCCGTCCCCGTCCGCGATCGCCCCTGAGCGCGGCCTGCCTGGCCCCTACCCCGCGCCCCGTCGCTGCGTGCGGGGCCGGCCACACGCCCAGCCCACGCGGGAGGATGGTGCCATGGCTGCAAAGTAGCGTTAGACGGAAAATGGGAAATCGGTCAAGATGCCTCGCGGCTCATAACGGCTACCGCAGTTCCACAAGCGTCGGCCCCCCTTGTAGCATGGCCTCGTCGGCGGGCATAGGGGTCCGGCGGGTGAGGGTCAGCGCGAGCGCGAGGAGGATGACTGGGACGACGCCGAGGCCGCGCACGAAGGGGGGACGCAGGCCGAGCACGTTGGTCATGGGCAACAGCCACCACGTCGCGACGAACAGCGCATCAAGAGCGCGCACACGCGTCGTGGGCTGATCGGACGCGCGCAGCCAGAGCGCCGGGAGGAGTAGCACGTCATCGTGGGGATGGGCGTAGGGCGTCGCGAGCAGCCACAGGCAAAGACCCTGCCCCACCCAGCGGAGCGTGGCTGAGGTGTCATGGGTTCCGCGTCGCGCCGAGGAAACGACCCACACGACCCACGCCGCGACGGCGCCGACGACGGCCACGGGGACGAGCGCGCGAGGTAGCCAGTCCAGATAGAGCGTCGAGAGCGCGGCGATATCGACTTGCGCGTAGACGGCGCCGCTCCCGAAAGCGACGAGCGCGCGCAGCCAGTCACCCGTCACCAGCGGCCCGGCGAGGAGGAGGCAGCAGCCGATCACGGCTGCCGCGCCAGCGAGGAGGCCACCCAGGTATGGTCGGATGCCACCCGCGCGCCAGGCCAGCACCGCCAAGAGCACGATGGGGCCGGCCATGATCTGGGGTTTGACGCAGGCCACCGCGAGGAGCGCGCCGGCGAGGGTCGCGCGCCCGCGCTGGTGCGCATGCCAGGCCAGCGCGAACAGTAACAGGAGGAATGGGTCGGGCTGGCCGAGCAGGATGGCGAGGAACACGACGGGACTGAGTAAGAGGGGCAGGGTCCGCCGCCGCGTGCGCGCGCCGCCGCCGCTATCTCGCCGCACCCGATCCATGACGAGGAGCGCCACGGCCGCGGCGGCAAGCAGCGCGGCGGCATAGGCGCCGTAGACGACAGCGGGCGGGAAATGTAGGAAGGGAACGAAGAGCAGGGCCAGGAGCGGACCCTGGATATAAGGGTTGGCAAGCCGGTCCCGCCGCTCCGTGGCCGAGCGCTCGGGGAAGAGATGATCCTCGGTGCGTGCCAACGCGCGCGTGTCGTAGGGCGAGTCGCCGTGCTGGATGACGGCGGCGGCGCTGTCAAAGACGCGGAAGTCCTGCCCAACCACGGGCGCGTGGGCCAACACCTCCCCGTAGAAGCAGAGGACAAGTACCGTGGCGATCGTGCCCAGGACGCGGCGCCTGGTCGCGCGGCGCCGAAACCCGGCGCGCGGCGCGCGGGCGCTGGCCTGTGGGGGGGCGCCCATGGCGGGGGTGTCCTGCGGGCAGGTCGATGCCGACATTCGTCTTGCCTTTCGTGATAGGGCGCTCCTGCCATCCCGCAGCAATCTGTGCTGTCGCCGCCTACGTTCGATGATCAGGGCCGACCGGGGCGAGGGTGGCCAACGTCCCATCCTGGGTCAGCCGAGCGAGGGCAGGCACGAGATCGACCGCGCTGATGTAGCCCCATTGTTGCGGCGAGAGGCGCGCGTAGAATGGTTGCTCCTCGCGCCACAGGCGGGCGAGCTCGCCGTTCGCGGCGGGACCGTGGCGCTCAAACACGATCATGGCGGCGATAGAGGCCGCCTCGTCGCGCGTGCAGCGCGGGGCGAGGGCGCGGTGGGTCGCCGCGACGAACGCCTCGCGGTCCTCTCGGTGGGTGAACGGCGTGATGTATTGGGAGATGCGGCGGGGTCCGACGAGATAGGTCCAGCCGAACGTCGTCTTGACCTGCGGCGGCGTGTTCCCCTGTGTCACACGCACCGTCTTCTTGCTCAGCGTGATGGCGATCGTGGTCATGGTGGCCTGTCTTTCTGCTATGCGGGCGTGGATCATGGCCGCGGGCGCACCGCGAAGACGTACGCGGCGTTCGCTGGGCAGGCGCCCGGCCCCAGCGCGCCCCAGCATGTGGGCGCGCTCGTGTAGACGAGGCGCAGGTTCGGCGCGGCGAGCAATCGCGTTAGCACGAGGTGGCGCGGCGAACCCGGCGCGACGTGCGCGCCGTAGTAGACGTAGCCGATGTGTGCGCGCCGCACGAAACTCTCCGTTGTGGTCGGCCAGGACCGGGCGGTGATGTGGGCGAGGGCATCGAACCGCTCCGGTAGCGTGCCCACTCCATCCGACGAGCGGAAGAAGACGGGTTGGGGACCGCCAAGGTCGGGGAGCCAGATGGCCGCGTCGATCGCCCCCTCCAAGATGTCAGGGTGGGTCATATCCGCGTCGTTGAGCACGGTCATCTCCGGTGGGGCATAGCGCGTGAGCCACGACAGGGCGCCGAGATCAGCGGGGGAGACAACAGTCCGCCGCGCGGTATAGGCGGCCACGCGCGCGGCGCTCACGCCGAAAGGGAGGGCCAGGCCGAGGACGACACACGGGGCGACAATCAGGGCACGCGCGGGCAGGGCGAGACGGACGCGCAGCCGCCCGAGCAGGTGTCCCAGGGCGTCGATGCCGACGGCGGCCAGGGGCAACGTGACCCAGTAGTGCAGCGGCGCCAGGCGCTCGATCCAGGTCCAGTGGAAGGACAGGAGGTGCAGGGAGCGCGCCAGCAGACTGTGGCCGTTGCTGTCGATGAAGAGGAGTGTCAGGAGAATCTGCGCCGCGACAAGCCCACGGTGTTGTCGGCGCGCCAGGCACCCGATGCACCCGATGATGACGACGAGCAGCAGCACGTAGCTCACGTTGCGCCCGTAGATCCAGGCGACGTACTGGGGGATGGCGCGGTTGAGCGCGGTGTCCGTCACCGCGTTCGCGAGGTCCAAGCGCGAGGGGGCGCCGGAGGCTCCCGCCACGGCGCGGTGCATGGCCGCGAGCGCGGGGAGGGCGGCCACCCCCCACACCGCAGCAATGATGACGCCATGGCGCGCAGCGCGCGCCCAGACGCGCGGGCCTGCCGCGAGAGTGGGCAGGACCACGAGGAGGGGCAACACCAGGGCCGTGGCTTCGGTCGGATGGGTGTAGAGGAGCCCGACGCCGAGGAAGGCCGCCAGGGCGGCGGCGCGGCGGTCGCCTTCCCACAGGCCCTCACGCAGCGCGCACGCGAGGGCGGGGAGGAAGATGAGGGCGACGAGGAGGGGATAGAGGCCGTCGACAAGCGCGAATTGGGGCAGCGGCTCGAACGCGAGGGTAGCGAGGGCCGCGAGGGCCGCCACGCGCTCTGTGCCGAGGGCGAGGCGGACGTACGCGAAGAGCATGAGGGGCAAGGAGGTGGCGGCGGCGACGGCGCTCAGATACGTGGCGTCATAGGTTGGCGTCGCCGTCCCGTCCGTCAGGAGCGCGGCAAGGCCGTGAAAGGCGGCCGGATAAAAGGACCCGTCGTTAGCGCCGAACCGACTGGATCCCAGGGTGATGGGGAAGAGATGAGCACGCACGATCATCTCCGTGTCCATAATGTGGATGGGGGTATCGATACCGATAGGCATGAGCGCGCTGCGGCTAACCCAGAGGGTTGCCGCCAGGTGGACGGCGGCAACCCCGATGGGCACAAGCCACCAGCCCGCCCGCACGCGTAAAGGTCGCCCCCCTCGTCGCTGCCATGCGCGCCACAGGCCCAGAGACGTGAGTGGCACGGCGACAGCCGCGTACGAGAGCAGATCGAAAGGCAGGTGGAGCAGCGCGGTGACCAGGCCATACACCGCGATAAGCGCATAGGCGCACGGGACGGCCAGGGCGACGTGCTCGATGAGCGGGGCGCGGGGGCGGGCGAACTGCGCCAGTGTGTAGCCCGGGAGGAGTGCGATGAAGAGGTACGCGATCGCGAAATGGATAAGGGTCAGCGGGGCGACTAACGTTAACTGAGTCCACATGGCGGCAATGTCTCTCCTCGTCCGATAGCGTGCAGCGTGTCAGCCCTCCCGGCTTGAAAACCTTCCTGACAAGCGTAACAAGCAAAAGTCCGCGGGCCTATAGCAAGATCGGGGGATAGCACTCTCCCGATTGACAGGGACACTGGGGCCATGGGCAATGTGGGCTGATGGGCAGCGGGGCCGTGAGCTTCCTGCCTGGTCCCCCGCCATTCGTCGCGCTAGCGCGTTCTCTGGCCCCTACCCCGCGCCCCGTCGCTGCGCGCGGGGCCGGCTACACGCCCGTCCCGCGCGGGAGTATGGCGCTACGATAGTGCTAGAGCGCCAATGGCGCTAGAGCTACGGGTAGCACCTCGCCCAGGATAAAGAGTAGCGCCATGGTCGCGCCACAGCCCCCTTTTCCCGTGTGAAACGTCGCGCTATCGTAGCGCCATGCCTTTAGCACTAGAGCTACGACTAGCGCCACGTTTTGAGGGCCTTGGCGCTACGATAGCGCCAAAATAGAGCGACGATGCGAGGCCCTTGAGAAGGCCGCTCGGACCTGACTAAAGGGGTGCGGCGGCGCGTCCAGGAGGGCTAGGGGCGGCTGTCCCGTTCAGGCTCCCCCTCGACCGTCTTGCTCACTCAATGCCCTCGACGAAGATCAGGCGTCGGATCAGCGCCGTGGCACGCACCTCCAGTGCGGCGGCGTACTCCGGGGAGCCATACCACTCACGCGCTCTTTCCATAGTGGGGAACTCAACGACGATCACGCGCTGTTGAGCCGGCCACTCACCCTCGATAGCCTCAACCGCACCGCCCCTGACAATGTACCGGCCCCCATAGTGAGCGATTGACTCTTGCGCTATCGAGCGGTATGTGTCGGAGAGCACGGGGTCAAGTACCTCAACCTCAGAGATGACGTACGCCGTCAAGATAAGCCTCCAAGTCTATCTTCCTTCACGCGGGCTAGGGGCGGCCGTCGGGACGGGGCCGCACGACATGCAGGACGGCGGTGATGAGCAGGACGGCGAGGGCCACATAGCCGCCGACGAGGGCGGCGGCGAGGACGGCGGCCACGACGTGAAGGGCGGTCGAGGAGGTATGGGCCAGCGGGGTGAGGAGGGTAACGAGCGGGCCGGTGAGGGCCGCGAGCACGAGGGCGGCGAGGCAGCGCGTCCAGACGCGGGCGCGGGCCTGGGGGTCGTTCATGCGTCGCCTCCTACGGTCTGTCTCCTGTCCCTATCCTCCGTCATGCACATTCTCACGGTTCATGGCTTACGCCCGACACCGGCGAGGACGGCCGCCCGTTCCGGTTCGTTGGTGAAAGGGCTGGGGCTCCCGTCGGGGCGCCAAGCCGGCGTGAACACGATGCCGGGCGCGATGATCTCGAAGTCGTCGAAGAAGGGGGCGAGCTGGGCGTGCGAGCGGAAGCCCAGCGAGTGCGTCGTCGCCTCATACAGGCGCGCGAGTTGGGCTAGCGTTTCCGACGAGGCTCCATCTGTCATTGATCGCTTTATTTTTCCAGGTAGCTGATCATGCCGCCTTTCCACCTCCACCAGTACAAATAGACGTTGCAACTAGCGAAACATGTAGGTCTGCGCGTATCTCTTGCGATGCCTAGGAGGACTTTCACGTCTAAATCGTCATAGACGTTGTGGAAAGGCGATGTGATCAAAACGGTGCGTTGCCTGGAAAGTTTTCGTGATCAGCGACACCATCATAGGTGCCGTGCGAGATGGCCATGTAGCTGCCCGCCGGCAGCGCCGCCACGAGGTCCCGCACCACGCCCAGCACCTCGTCATCGTCAGGGATGAAATGTAGCACCGCTGCCAGGATGAGCGCGACCGGCCGGGAGAGGTCGAGTAGCCGGCGCGTCTTGGGATGCGCCAGGATCGCCGCCGGGTCACGCAGGTCAGCCTCGATCACGGCGACATCGGCGACGCCATCCTCGGCCAGGATAGTCTTGCTGTAGCGGACCGCGACGGGATCGTTGTCCACGTAGACGACGCGCGCAGCAGGCTGGATCGCCCGCGCCACCTCGTGAACGTTGCCAACGGTGGGCAGGCCCGAACCGATGTCGAGGAATTGGTCGATGCCCTCCCCGGCCAGGAACGCGACAGCGCGGCGCAGGAAGGCGCGGTTGGCACGGGCGCCCAGCAAGCCGTCGGGATAGACGGCAACGAAGGCATCGG
>JAABUQ010005580.1_pt1 | contig 19887 bp, 4 predicted proteins | sample 5560001 | NCBI WGS metagenome assembly JAABUQ01 (sample SAMN10711888, study PRJNA513371) | rock metagenome | isolation source: Antarctica rocks | place: Antarctica: Victoria Land, Finger Mt nord | collected 2015-12-18
ACTTTTAATAATATTTATAAATTATTATTTATTTATTCCTTATTAACTTATAATTAAAAATATAAGATTATTTTCTTATAATATAAGCTTTATATTATTATTCCGGTAATATTATATTTTTAAATTTATTATTTTATTTAATATTTATTTTATTAATTATTTTTATTATATTTTTTATTAAAGTTATTTTAATATATTTAAAATATATATATTAAAGCCTTTATAAGGATAGAATATTTTTTATTCTAATATTCTTAATATATTTTTAATATTTTAAGGGAAATTAAGGAATAAGATAATTATTATTTGTTTTTTAATTTAAAAATAATAATTTCCCTATTTTATTTTTAATATTAAAAATTTTTCCTTAAGTAATATTATATATCCCTTTTTAGCTAGCTTTATTATTAAAATAATATTATATTAACTATTTAAGATATAATATATATTTATTAACTCGATTTCTTTATTATTATTTATTATAATAATAATAATAAAACCTTTCTTTTTTATTATTATAATAATATTATTAATCTTATTAATAAGGTAATTATATATATAATAGGAAATAAAATATTAATATTTAAAGTAAATATAAATCTTAGCTCTTAAGTCTAAATAAATATTTAATTTTTTAAATACTTTATATATTAATTATATTATTAATATCTTTTTGAGATTAATAATCGTTTTAAGGTTATATACTTTTAAAACTTATTTCGTTTTCTCTTTATTATTTTTAAAAAGGAATTTTTTTTTAAATTTCTATTAATCAAGGTAAAGGTTGCTATTTAAATAATAATATTTTTTCTTTATATAAATTCTTTTATAATAAGAGTATTTCGGTTTAATATTTTTAATATTTCCCTTTTTATTATTATTTTTAATATTTCCCTTTTTATTATTATTATTATTATTATTATTTTTTATTTTCCCTTATTTTTTAAAATTCTTTATTTTTAAAACTTTCGAAGAGCCTTTTTAGTTATATTATTTATTATAAATAAATAATATTTTAATAATTTAATATAAAGGTAAATAAAATAATAATATTTATAAATTTAAAATTTAAATATTTTTTTCCTTATATAAATATATAAATGTTAGCTAGGCTTATAACTTATTAGCTTAAAAGATTTTAATTACTTTATTTATTTAGGAATATAGGCTTATTTATATATACGGCTAATCAATCTAGGCCTTATAGATAATAAGGTATTTTTAGTAGAGCTAATATACCCTGAGTATAGCCCTTATTGTTTGGCATACAGCCTGGCTGACAGTAATCCAGGATTGCGATACGCTAGACCTAATTTGGCTTAGTATTGCTGGAGAGACTGCCGCAGCCATTCTCCAACACTACATCAGTCGCACCATCCAGTGATCTCTAGCCCCGAAAATGGCAACAGCGAGCATTGTTCAAGACGCGACGAGTCACCTACAATCGCAGTGGGCGAACCCAAATAGTATCCTAGATCTTCTCTTGCTAGTAGGTAGTGATGTGATCGCGATTGCCCTACCCCAACTGACAGGAAGCCGTTGGCCAACGCCAGTGGTCTTCTCTTTCGGTTGGGTAGCCTACGCCTTCCAGCAAATTGCCTTGGTCTTCGGGCACAACCATCTCTTGATACCAACCGACATACCTTCGCTCGTCATCAATGGGAAGAGTGGCTACGCCAGAACGAATCAATCCTGGATCCTCGGAAGAATGCTCCGTGACTTTGAGAATGGACACTGGATGCATTCGAAAATCGGCTCAGAGCTTCAGGCAATGCTGATGAAAGAAGGAAGGCCTAAGGCCGGAATTTGCATTTCCTTGTTCAATATGACTTCCGATAAGGATATGCGGAAGACCGCTGTCGAATGTGAAGGTAGAGGTGAGCCGGCTATAGAGCCCAAGTGCGACACTTTGTGGAAACTTGGCTATGTCGTTGCATTTCTCCAGCTTGGAATCGCAGCAATCCCATGGGGCCTGTGGGGTAATTGGGAAGTCTTCGTCGTCACTGCGTTCGGTACGGTACTCTCCTTCTTAGCCGGGAGCATGCACCAATGGCGCCGAGAGCGTTGGAGTTGTCAACGACTTTCCCGAAACGCTACATATGTGATTACCAGAGGAAACGGAGCACAGCATGCTCTCGTTATCTTTGCAAAGCCTGGCAGTCTCAATCTTGAAGACCTCGCGGCGTCAACGGAGGCTGTCCGCGTATCACCGTGGACGAAGCTCATGGCCGGGGCTCAACTCATCTTATGGGTTGCGCTTCTGGTGACAGTGGATGGATTGGACAGCCAGACATGGTTCCTCATCCTCATTGGTGCCTTGGGCATGCTCTACACAATTCTCGCAGCCGTCGCTCCTCGGAAACCCGAGAATTGGGGCATCAAGCTCGAGTCCGTGGTGGAACGACCCTGCATTACCAGTCACAAGGTCATGTTGGCTTTGGTCGAGCTGGAGATGGCATATCCAGGCGTCGGCCTGGCGGCTCTCGATACCTTCTTCCCCGGGGCCATGTCGCAGGATGAACAAGCCTTCTGGGATAAGGCTAGGACATATTTCGAGCGGAAGAATCCGAATAAGGGGGCCCATTCCGTCAATAGTAAAGCTGCTTCTTGCATGCAGATGTTGGATGAGGAGATGAAGCAGCTTTCGTCAGGATGACCGGTGGTGTTGGCATATCATGAATTGCTGATCAAGGTCAAATTTTTAATGTCCCCCACGGGCGGCGTTTCTGTAACAATCGCTGATGACTCTCTTACGACTACCTAGCATTCTTTTGACGCCCTGGATTCCATGCGAAGAGTTTTGATTGATTTTGATCATCTTCTTGAACCAGTCTCTAATCATGCCAATCACAAAAGCCCATCTAATAAGCGTTGATAATATTGCCGCATGGAATCCGAAGTCCCATCGCGCTTGTAAACGTATTTATTTTCTATCTCTATTTAAATACTCACATACTTCTGCATCTATAATAAGATCTCACCATGTCAAAACTCTGCCATTTGCCTACTCAATGACTCAGCACCGATCTTCGGCATCTCAATACTTCCGTCACCTGAGACACAGTTTCTTTACATTGAAATTCACAAATGAATAGAAGTGAGCTAAAGAGGGACTTTGATATGGCATGTGCAGAGGTAGGGCCAACCTAAATAAATGAAGATTGCAAATGACGGTCTATGATGATTAGGTGAGTGTGCTGCTATAATTGCGAGTGCTACTATCGTCTCTGGCTATTGGCTGTTCACCATTCTTTAGTTCTTCTTTGTCGCAAGGAGGATTTCATGACTGTATTACGAAGCATCTGTTTTCTCTCCTTGTGACAGAAGTTCGTTGTCAATATTCTGTGATTGCTGTAGAGATGAGCCACGAGCAGAAATCCGGGCCTAAAGCTATCATTAGACTAAATAAATCAATAGGTTATTTTGCCGTTGGACGTTGGTGATACGAAGTTCTATGATATGACGAGGTCAGTCTCAACAGGCCTGCCAGTAGCACCCTGGCATTTCTGCCGGCATTCTTCCCAATCTGCCCCGTCACGATCTGCAAAGCTTTGAGAGTACAACGTAGCTCGAATAAGAGCTTTGTAGCTAAAAAGGAGACACGTGTTTCCCTCCCCATCTCCAACCGAGTTGGGTTCCATCGGTCCAAGAGCGGCTCCAATATTCGGATGTTCAGCCTCCCCAGCTTTCGGCTCATCGAAAAATACAAGCATTGCCTCGGTCTTCAGTGCCAGCGTCTGAGCCCCCGCCGGTCCTAGCTGTTCGACATCCACTATACAGTTGAGCCATGAACAGTCGAGTAGAAACCTTCTTTTGTTGATATAGCAGCCTTTTGGGATCTCAACGAAGAGGCAATGGTATCTGGCTTTCAACCCGTATTGTGTGATAACACCCTGATTGTCTTTCATGTCAATAATGTTGGAGCCGCGCTGGCTTAAAAGCGATCGCGGCGCCCACCGGTACCCGACTGAAGATAGCTTAGGACCTGAATGAATGATTAACGAACGAGGGACTCGTCCCAGCATCGTCCAAAATCGCTCCATGCGATCCTCGCCACGGCTCTGTAGGATTGCAGAGATGTCAATTGAAGGGAGAAGTGGCGCGATGGCTAGAGTCTCATCCTCCGATCGACTGGTATTGCGGAGGTATAGGTTGCGCTGCAAAGCACCTACAGAGACGTCCGAATCAATGACCCAATCCGTGATATTGTCGAGCAGGTGGAGACAAAATCGCACCACGGGCATATATTTCAGCTCTGCAGCCTCTCTCAGGATCTCCGTTTTGTCGACCAGCTTGTCTTTGTACCTGAAAAACAGTCGCTTGGCCAAAGTGCCCTCTTGCAACGTCCATAGCCGCTGTTGCCATACCGATAGCGCTAATCCTAGCAAGCGTTCTTCCAAGGGATCCTGGCTGTGATAGCAACGTAATCTGTTGTCGAGCACTACAACAGCTTCTGCACTTCGATAGGTGTCTGCCATCAACATGATCGCGTTGCGACGCAAGTCCTCCTGCCTAGGCACGCACAAAGAGTCGATCCAAAAAAAACTTGACTGAGTAGCCTCTCTTGCATTATTCAGGAGCCACCGCACCTGGCAGGCAGGTAAACCATCCTCTGTGGTACTGCCCAGCCCGTCAGACCAGACGTGGGAAAATGCAACGAATCCGTCTCTTTTCCCAGATTTATTTCTGAGCGAAGACGCAAGTCTGAAGTGTTTGTTGCCGCTGTGGGACATTGATAGGTTAGCTCCATCTATTACAGGAATCCCACCACTCTCAAGGTATTGGCGGGCCTCTTTCAAACTTGATATCAATAAGGTACATCCTGTACACGATGGAGTATGCTGGGTCGTGTAATCTTGTGGGATACTGAATGCTACACAATTACCATCAACGCATTCATTATGTGCCCACTCCGTCTGCCCTCTTGGTTTGACCAGACTCATGTACTCAAAGAAGGAGCTGGGCGCGCGATTGAGTTCCAGAAGTCCCTGGAAGAGAGACGGACACCAGCCATTTGCCTTGATCTGGGCTAAAAGCGCGGCTTCGTTGCCAGCAGTTAGATGCCATTTGTAGTTGAGCGCGAAGCGGTCATTCTGTGCAGGCAGGACCTGCACTACCGTCCAGATAGCTTCTACAACTAAGCTTATGAGGCGCATGACGGGATCAAAGGCCGGCAACTGCGTCAATATGAACGGCTCGACATTTTCTTCCTCAACCTTCGTATTGTTTGCCAGAAGATTGTTCCAGGTTTGAGCCTCGTTGAGTATGCTTCTGAGAGCTATCGCTTGCGATTCGATCGCCTCGACATTTGTCTTCTCGATCACAAATTGTCTGTGCCATGATTCAAGGTGCTGTCTTAGACAGGTTGTATGAACGACTGGTCTATCTGAGCCATTTGCTCGCGTCAAGAAACACGAGGTATGAAGCTTGACACCAAGAACACTTTCCAGAAGGCCAAAAGACATCCAACTTTGGATCATCGCAAGCGCTTCTTCTGCCGTGTGATTGACGACTTTCTCGAGCTTTAGCTCTTCAATCTCATGAGCTGTCCAGCCTCGACGGATCGGATACTCTCGCAATTTCATCGGGGGATTGGCGTCATGGTCAAATCCAAGCCATGGTATGGGTTTAAACTGGTCGTTGCACGTCCTCAGCTCCAGTGCTACTCGAATCAGTGCCATATCTGAATGACGGGATTGGTACCTACAATTGATCTGAACAGGCCTAGTCACCATTGCTTGTATTGAATTTGCGGCCATCAGTCTTTCCACTATCGTCAAAGGTTACGCCTGTAGGTAGCTGGGATTCAACTTGCTGCGAAGTCACTGGGAGCTCGAATGACGTATGAGCCTGCTTACTGGGCTGGCAACTTGACTCGGTGTCGTCTTCGTATACCGCGATGTCAGCAGGGCTTTCTTGGTCATGAAGCTCAATTCGATTTTTCCGCTCAATGTGATCAGCATAAATATTGTCGATTTGTCGTTTCAAATCCCGGTAAGGGCCTCCTTCCCCTTTCGATGCGTGTATCATCCTGATCGGTCTCACAATGTCCTGCAGCACACCAATAAGGCTTGACGCAATAGCGATAGATTCATGATCAGCCGCCAATCTGTCTTCACATTCCGTTGATGATAGCTCAGGCACAATATATGTGGGACTTTCTGAGAAACTGTAACCCCTCGCGATCTTCCCGAGTTGTTCTTGGAGCTCACATAGGGTGTTTCGCACTTTATTACCTAGAGGAGTCCCCTCAATTGCAGAGAGAGAGCCCGCATCAGTTCTTGTGTCAGTACCCCAGGATATGAGCGATGATGTTGCATTCTCCAGCCACGTCTTCCCGAGGGCTGGGATAGGTTCGGGCGATGTCAGATCTTCAGCTTCGTCCAGCGCTTGTTCAAATGCCGAAAGAACTTCATCGTAGAGAGTCTTCAAAGCGACAATTTGCCTGACGTCTCTCATTGCTCGAGTCGAGAGCATTCAATGCTATTTGATGGATCATGAGGAAAAGATCATATCCTGACAGGTGATGGTCTGGGAATATATCGCGGTGCGGGGCTTGAGGAGCTGCCGCACTTCGCTTATCTAAGAATAGGACTTTATAGTCCATTGTGAGTTGGCAAGTCCAGAGTAGCTCCTCGGTCGATTCATCCAAAGACCACCCTTCAACGAGACTCTTCGCTGATCGTTGATATAAGACCAGGTATTCCATCTCACGACCAGAGCTCGAAGTCAAGGATGGCTGAAGTTTCGATTGTTGGCTTTGTGTTCGGGTCTTTGGGCTTTATCGTTACCATAAGAAATGCGGTTGAGCGACTGATCCTTGACACCGATGCCTTCAGGATTCAGACGGAAATTCTCATACCGTTGTCGGGCAGACTTGACTTGTTGTCTATCCACCTCAAAGGCTGGCAATCATTCTGGCATATTTATGACGGAACTCCTAATGAGATATTCGGCTCTTACTGGGGCGATCGTGGCAGCAAAGAGATCCGGAAACTACTTTCTTATGTGCACAGTCAATTTGAAAAGGTTGAAGCCGAATTCGTGTCAAAATATGGTCACGTGCTAGACGACCCTAGTCGCCGCGAGATTGGGCCCACCTCCAGCTCGGTAGCTTACAGCAAGGACGAAGAACAGGAGTTGCTCAAAATTCGTACCCAGTCCTATGCCCAAAAGAAGAAGTGCACTCAAAGACTCAACACGGCCCTGTTCACAGGATCCACTTTCCACAAACATTTGGATAACCTCGAAGTGTCTGTTAAGTTGCTCCAAGATATTTCGCAGGCACGTTTCGTCGAACATGTATGCGCTTATAGTGAAGCAGAATGGAAGGACCGTGTCGAGTTTACTGCCGCTAGGGGCCATTTGACCAATTTGGCTGGCCACTCTTCGATCACCTCCGAAATTCTTCGAAACCTAGTAGAGAACTCAGAAGACCACAACATCGATTTCTACCTTGATCACGGGGCTTCTCCGGAACAAAGACAGAGACAGGTTTTTAAATTCGCTAGGGAAAGTAATATTCCATACTACTTCTGCATTTCGTCGCGGTATTTGTCATCGGAGGTGTCCACCCTCCGCATAAAGTGCCAAAAGACAGAGAAGTCATCATCTTCGAATATAAGTTGGGATCCAAGTCTCCAACATGTTCTACAAAAGCTTTGCTGTACTGAGAATACTTCAGCTGTTTTATCTGCCTACTTTAGAACGGCCGAGGACGCGCCTGGCTTTGTTGTGAGCAGATGTCATCTTCCCCAACAGATTTCCGAGAACCTGCGATCTTTCATGGTATCGACTCAATCGGATTTTGCCCAAAACCTGCACGGGGAGTTTTCAAGAGCGGAACGAACTAGACTCGCGTACGAGCTCGCAGAGTGTGCACTTCTCTTCCTCAGGACGGAGTTGTTCTCTGAGCTCTGTAGCTGCTGCATCTTTCGACTAGAGAACAATGACATGAGGGCATGTTTCACAGTCAGAGTCAACAGACTCAGTCATGTTGACCACGTCGACCCTCAAACTGGAAAGCCGTGTCGTCAGACGCAGTGGTGCGAAGAGGAGCTTCGGAAAATGCACATCCGCCGCCTTGGTGTGCTGCTGACGGAAATCGCCATTGGCAGTCCGATCTTTGAAGTTGCATTCAACGCGCCGGAAAATGACGTCGAGATTGATTTTGATGTAGGCATAGGCGAATCTGGACCGATTCGCGTAGCACATCACAAGGATATTCTGCGCCGAGTAGGCCGTGAGAGTGGTAAAGATTTCATGGACGCTGTAGGGTATTGTTTGAAGCAAGGCATTGCGCCGAGGGACGTGGTACAAGCGGATCTCGAATCGTTCTATGACCATGTAGTTGAACCGTAGGGCACCATACTTGATCCACTTCTCCCCGTACTGACAACTTCAGGCTACTTCGCCATTACAATGAAGATATCATCAAACCGGCTCTTCGACGTCACGGCCGTAAACAGGCTAGAGAAGCTCGACTTCGGGGCTAGATTGAGCACATCGTTCTCCAAGGAGATCTAGACTCTGTGAAGGCTCTTTCCGCTTCGCATGAGCCTCTGATCTCGTGAAAATTGGCCTGATTCTTACTCATCTCGCAAACTATGATGAGGCGTTTTTGGTGTACTAAAGATGGAGAAGTAAGAGAGCCGGTGTGATCTTCAAGCGTAAATAGATCCTAATTATTCGAAGCTCTCAAGATAAAATCGACCTAGTTTGTCGATCTTTTCAAATACCGACGCTGTAATGACGTTGTCTTGAAATACGATATTCGTGGGCTTTCGATGCTTTCCTTCAATCACGAACCTACTGGCAGTGAAAGTGTGAAAGAAGGGCCCTTTACACCGTTCTATAAGAGCTTGATCACTATCCTTATGGAAAATATCACTAGTGAGACGACGATTTCTCGTATGTTGTTCAGCTCGTATGCGAAGAAGATGCAGAGGTTATATTCAATATTGCAAGTCTCAAGGTCATTTGGGATGAAGCTTTCATTGACGCATTCCAAACTTTCTAGAATTTCGTAGGGTACGGGAGGGCTGGGTTTTCTTGTGAAGGATATCCGAGGTTGTATGGAATCAAGACTCTCCGCTTCTAAGAGGATCTGTCAGATGCACTCAGGGCTAAATCGTCTGATTGATAAATAATGATGCATAGCACCCTAATATACATGATTATGAGGTCCTAAGTAGGTGGCAAATGAGTGTTCCCAGTACTGTTTCATACCAATTGCTTCGCCTGATAAAGTGGAGAACAGGTGGTGTGATGATGGTGTTTGGGTGGTATGATTAAGGGTCCAAATGACCCTAGAGAAAGCAAAATAGGATTAAGGGGAAAATAGGGGCCATTACAGCTGACAGGATCTTATTGAGAAACTGAATATGGATATGACCTTAACGATTAAATAATGCATCGACCAGAAGAAGAAGGATAATTCAACGGATAGATTGATTCTTAGACTGTGAAAATAGGTCCTGGACAAGACATCTTCATGAATCGCGTTTACCTTGATTAGCAACATCAGGACACCGCTCGACAGCTCCACAAATCGACCAATCAAGCGGGCTTTGCTTAGTCTCGTGGGTTGCAAATTGATCTGCAGTATACGTGACGAATTTTGAGGCATTCGCACAGTCGATAAGGCATCGAGAGAAAAAAACAAGCTAGCTCGAAGTGGATATCCCAAGGGAAAAAATGCAAGCCAAAGTGCAAATGATAGCAGGTCCGCCTCGACCGGTGGTTCCTCTAAGCCAAAGTATTTGCTATGCTCAAGGGTTGGTGATCTGTTTTTCAACCTCTTAAAGTGCCTCTGTTCTGGTACAGGGTAGGCATGAGGAATTCTGCTCAAGTTTGAGTGAGTCCAAAGCGTAAGTACTTTATATATATATATACTCCTCTTTTTCCTCTTCCGTAATATATATTTTATATTCGGGCTGCTAAAGGAGTTTATTCGTATATTATTTAATAAATTTATCTTCTTTTATATTTATATACCTATCTATAAGGCTATACGTAGGTCTTGGTATTATGTATACGTTCTGTATATGCTCCGGTATATGACTAGAAGCTATATCAGTATTAAACCTGTTAAAACAACCTTATATCTACTTTACTTCAAAATTTTATTTTATTATTTTAGAAGTCTTTTATTTTTTTAATAATAGCTGTTAGCTCTTTTATCTTCTTAAAAGATAAAGTTAATAATAATTACTTATTTATTATATTCCGCTTACGTTTTATTATTATAATAGCTATATTTAACTATTATATTCTATATTATTATTTATTATATATTTTAATAATTTTAACGGTTCTTCTTCCCGATATTATTTAAAGTAAAATAATTAAATATAATATATAATCTTTATAACCGAACTATAATAAAAACAGCTTAAATATTAATATAATTAATTTAAGAATATTCTTAAAAGAAATTAAAAATAAAGTATATTAAATTAAATTCGAAAATATTTATTTTAAGTTATAATTTATAAATATAAAAGTTAATACCTTAAAAAAGTAATAATAGAATTTGAATATAAATATATAATTTATATAAAATAATAATACTCCGTATATAATAATTATAATATTAAAAAAACCCTATATTAAAGATCCTTTATAATATAAAAGCAAATTATTTAAAGACTTTAATAATTAGTTTTAAAAGCTAGGAAATTAAATATAATAAAATTTTAATTATTTCCTTAATAATATATTTAAAATTTCTTTTATAAAATTAAATTTAAATAATATATAATTAAAATATATTTAAAATATTAAAAAGTCTTAGAGTAAGCCCTTTAAATATACTTTTATAACTTTTAAAAAAATATTAATAAATTTAATTTTATATTTAATTAATAAATTAATTAAGGTTATATTATATTATAAAAATATAAAATAAAAGGAGTATTAATTAATTTATAATTTTAATATTTATTTTTCTAATATTAAAATATAAATAAATTTTAAATATAAAAAAGAAATTATTAAAAAATAAACTTTTAATAAAAAGTTATTATCTTATATTTATAATTTAATAATTATAATAGGAAAAAAGTTAAATATTTATATCGATTTTATAATAAAAGTATCCTGTTTAAAATAATATAATAAAATTAAATAAAATTTTTAAAAAAATATAATAAAGTAATATATATATATTTTTAAAAATAAAGTAATTTATTTTTTAAAGGACCGAATTATTAAGCTAAATTAGTATTAAAAATTATTTAATAGTAAATATTAAAAGAATAAATCGAAAAAAACTTAATTTTAATTTAATTATAAAATAAAAAATAATTATAAAAAATTTAATAATTTAAATTAAATTTAAATTAATTTTAAATATCTATACTTCTTTAAGAAAAACGATAATTATTATTATTATAAGTAAATAAGTTATTAAATTAAAAATTGCTTATTTAAAAATCTTATTAATTCTATTATAAAAATAAAAAATAATAAAGTTCTATAAATATTTTATAAACAAAGTAATAAGAAAAAATAAAAATAAGGTCTTTATTAAATATAAATAATATTAAAATATTTATTTTATAAAAATTAAAGTTTATTAAAATTTTTTTAAATAATAAATTAATATTTAATTTAATTAGTTAATATATAATTATATTATATAATTTTTTATATAAAAATTATAGCTTATTTATATTTAAATTAATTAATAAATCAAATATATATTATTATAAGGCCTATTATATTCGCTTTATTATAAGGAATAATTAAAATTATTAAAAGAATATAAATTATTTTTTTATATTATAAATTAAATTAAATTTTAATTAATTATTAAAATATTAAGTTTTAAAAATCTTTATATATAAACCGACTTTAGAATAATAATATAAAGATTTCCCTTTATTATTAATAAATTAAAAATATAAAATATAAAATATTTTAATAAAAATCTTTTTAAATTGGTAAAAATAATTAAAATAATATATATAATATTATAACCGATCCGTATTTAAAGCGAAGAAATAATTTTATTTAAAGAACTTAAAGTTTATAAAAATATATTCTTTAAAAATAAAATATTTTAACTATTAGCTTTTAAGGAAGGTAATTATATAATAAAATTAAAAAATAAAAATCTTTTTTATTGACTTATTTATAATCTTTCTAAGCTAAAGCTTAAGGAACTCCGTTAATATATTAATAATATAATTATATAAAAGATAATTTGCCTTTTAATATTATTAATAGAAATATTAATTATTTTTATATTTAAAAAGGATAATACCTTACGGTTATATATTAATTATAAAAGTCTAAATACGATAATTAAAAAGAATAAATATTTATTCCCCTTAATTATAAAAATATTAAATTATTTAAATAAAATTAAAAAGTTTATTAAATTAAATTTAATAAAAATATATTACCGAATTTATATATAAAAAGATAATAAATAAAAGATTATATTCTATATATAATATAAATATTTTAAATATTTAATAATATTATTTAATTTAATTAATATTTTAATAACCTTTTGAATATATATTAATAAGGCTTTAACAAACTTAATTAATATAATAATTTATTTTAAAGATTTATTATAATATTAATAATATATATATAAAATATTAAAAAAATTAAAATAATATTCTTTATTTATAAAATTATTTAAATATAAATTTAATTAAATAATAATTAAGTTTCTTAATTTTATAATATAAAAATTAATTAAATTATATAGAATTTAATATAGAAATAAAACTTATATTTCTTTTTTCTTCCTTAAATATTATAAATATTATTAAAAAGGTTATAAATATACCCCCGGGTTTTATAACCTTATCTTTTCTAATAACAGTATTTCCTTTTATTCTTTTAATATTAAATTTACTTTATAAAAATTATATAAAATTATATAAAATTATTAAATATAATAATTAAAGAAAATAAATTAATAACTCCTTCAAATAAATAACGAGGGAATCGAATATATTTTATAAAATAGCAAATTTATAATAGTTATTATAAATTTCTGCTTTTAAAGCTTTTAATAATTTTCTTATATAAATTATAATTTTAATAACCGAAGGCTTATATATAGAATCCTTTAGCCTTATAGCTTATAAGGAATTATAATAATTTTTAATAAAGATTATTTTAGTAGCTTTCCTAATAAAATCGAAGGCGCCGGCCTTAATATATAAAAATAAAATATAAATATAAATATAAAAAATATATAAAAGGATTATATATTTATTAAGGTTATAATACTTTTTATAATATCGAGTATAAATATAGCCAAAAGCAAAGCTAAAATAGGGCGAAATAGTTTTGCCTTCGAAGGCAGCGGTTACGTAGTATAAATAAGGAGAAGGTATATTATATATATATTAATTATAATTATATAATAATTATAAAATAAATATATAATAATAATATATAATAAAATTAAATAAATGAAATATTATAAAAATAAGAAAAATATAATAAAGCTTATATTTATAGAGAATATAAATAATAAATAATATTTATATTATTTATTTTAACTTAAAGGGTTAAATAAGAATAAGAAATATTATATAAAATATATTTATAAAAAACTATAAAATAAATATTATTATATTAATAATAATATAATAAAAACATATATATAGAAACTATAATATAATTATTATCATAATATTCTTATTATTATTAAGCAAAAGATTGATTATATTTAATATAAAGAATATTAAAAATATATAAAGTTTATAAATATATATATATTATATTAATAACTTAACTTAATTATATTTATATTATTTAAATATATTATAATATTAAAAATAATTATATATAAAATATTAGGAATAGAATAGCTTTAGTAACTTATATAATAATAAGATAAATAATAATAATAATTATTATTATATTTTATTAATAACGCTTATTTATCGGGGTATATATAAATATTTACTTATAATAATAATTATAATAATAATAATATTATATATATAGAAATTATATAAAATATATTAAGACTCTTTTCCCTTTATAATATTTATAATAAGGAATTTTTAATAAGTTTATAAAGATATTATTTTACTGCTTAAGATATTAAAAATTAATACCTTAAAGGGGAGATAATTATAAAATTATATATAAATTTTAATATTATATATAAATTTTATATATATTTTAATATATAATTAAAAGTTATATTAATACTAAACTTATTAAAGTAATTCTATATTTACTTTGCTTTAAAATTTTACCTTATTATTTTAAAAGTCCCTTATTCTTTTAATAATAACTGTTAATTCTTTTATCCTCCTAAAGGATAAGGTTGATAGCAATTACTTATTTATTATATTCTGTTTGCGCTTTATTATTGTAGCAGCTGCATCTAATTATTATACTCTATATTGCTATTTATTATATACCCTAATACTATTTGTCTTTTAAAATAAATACTGCTTAAACCTAAAGTAAAGCGGAGATATTATTTCCTGTTAGACCTTTATTATTGGACTTTATATAATTATTAAAGGTAAAAAAAGCTCCTTTATATATTACTTCCGATATTTAATAAGTAATAGTTAGTTGCTTCCTAAATCGAATCCTTTTATAATAAAAGCTTTCTTAACATTTATCTTATTCAACAATAATATATTATAAATACCTTATGCCCGGGTAAATATATAGTTTATCTCTTTTTTCCTTAGTATTTTTATAATATTAATATTAATATTTTCTTCCCGGGGTATAATAAAACTTTATTCCCTTTAAACCCTAATTCCTTATCTTTTTGATTATTAAAGTACTACCCCTTTATAAATTAATCGCAAGCGTATTATATACGATATACGGGAGCAATATAAGGTATATATAATTAAGAGTCTTTATATAATACGAAGCTTAAATATTAATACCGTATATTATTATAATAAATTCTTAATAATTAATAAGTAAAATTATTATTTATATATCGTTTATAATACTCTAGCGGTTTATTTTAATAAATAAAGGGTTATTTATTATATCGCTGAAAACTCTATATATTACGTATATACTATTCTCTTATCGATTATATAATATTTTGATATTGCAATTACGTTGTTTAAAAGGGCAGGTCCGTTGGCTCTTTGGATAATAATAACTGTTAGAGGTTCGTAGCCAGTACTATATATAAGTAGAACTTTGCTGGCCAAAAAAAATAATATAATATTAAATATAATAATAAGTTATAAATACGAATATTAAAATATTAAAATATTAATAATTTTTATTTATATAATTAAAAGGTTTATATTCTATATTTATATATATTATTATTAAATATTTTAGAAGCCTTAATAACTTAGTAAAATATAAAATATATAAATAAATATTTATTAAGCCTTTTAAACGTTTCCCTTTAGCTATATTTATTTGTATATAAAGCTATAAAAGCTTAATTAAAAATATTATAATTTATAAATTATTTAAAATAATAAAATTCTTAATTTATTTCTAAAGCAATATTAAAAGAAAGGAAAAATAATAAATTTATTATTAATTATTAATATTCTAATCCCTTTTATAATAATAATATATATAATGATATTATAATAATATTATAAATTTTAATTGAATTTTAATATATAATAAATTAAAAAACCCTTTTTTTGAAAAAGTTTTAAATTAATATATACAATATAAAATATTTAAAAATAAATTTTTATAAAAGTTTAAATAAACTTTAATAATAAAGCAAATATAAACTTAATATATATTTTTGAATATATTATTTAATATATTATTTAATTTGTAAAAAAAGAAAATAATTTTAATAATAACTTAATTATCTTTTAATATTATTAATTTTAATTTATAATTTTTATAAATTAAAATAATATTAAAAGATAAATAAACTCTTATTAAAATTAAATATATTATATTCTTTAAAGCCTTAACTTTAAATAACAAATAATAATATTAATAATAATAAAAAATATAAATAATAATTAAATATTAAAATTTTTATATTTTCGCTTTTATTATATTAAAATTAAATTATGTTAAATAATCTTTTAATATTTTTTAATATTTTTTTGTAAAATAATTAATATAAGAATTAAAAATAATATAAAAATAATAATTATTTATTTATATATATTATATTAATAAATATTTTATAATTATATTTTTAGCTTAATATTCGAAGCTTATAACAAAGTTTTATTATAATATAATTTATAAATATTATTAAATATTATTGGAAATTTTAATAATATAATTTAAAATATTAATTTTACTTTAAGCTTAAACTTATTATTATTATTATTTTTAGATTATAATTAAAAATGTAAAAGGAGCAAAGGGGGCAAAAAGCTATTTAATTAACTATATATATATAATATTAAAAATAATAAAAGTAATAGAGTTGATAAAATAATATAAGTATATTATTTAAAGATATATAAAGGTAAAAAAAGAAAAATAAGGGAAATTAATATTATAAAATTATTTATTATTAAATATAATTTATATAGAAATTTTGATAATTTGGACTAATAAAAAGCGTATAATTATATAATAAAGATATATTAAAATATATTAATTATAAGTTAAAAAATTATAACTTCCTATTGGCAAATTATAATTTAGAATTTTATAAGTAACTTCTGAGACTTTGTTAATAAGTAATATTCTCTATTAAATAGCTAAATCTTATAAATATATTCGGATAATTTTTAGCGGTATTTCTTCCTATAAACTATACGGCTTAAGTTATTTGATCGAAGTATAACTATTTAATTAATATTTCTATAAATATAGAAAAGGGATACGAATTAGGATCTTTGACTTATATAAGCAAATTAAGAGTAGATCTGATATTGAAACTATTTGTATAGGAAAACTAAATCTTAGACTCTTACCTTGCTCCAGAACTGGCACCCTTTCCAATTCTGGTACCCTTTCCAATTCTGGTACCCTCCAGAACTAATATCCTCCAGAACTGGCACCCTCTCTAATTCTGGTACCCTCCAATTCTGGTACCCCTATACCAAGCTTGGACAAGACGCTCGCCGCTCTGGAGAATTCTTGCCCTATATAGCTCAGATTTCCGCTAGCTAGTCCGCGTACTCGAGCTCCCTCCGATATATATTTGGCTATTAGGGTCTTAAAAAATTTCCAGCTAGGTTAAGAGAAGATCTACCTTAAATTTATATTAACTTTATAAGTAAAATTATAAATATATTAATTAAACGTATAGGATAAGAGGAACGTTATTATTAATATTAATTTAGATAAAATAATTTCTGTTCTTTTAAGTATTCAAACTATTTTATATTTTAAATAAAATAATAATATAATTATTTATACTTTTTATATTATAATGAAATTTTGAAATTTTGAAATTTTCTTATTATTAATATAAATTTCTTAATATTTCTATTAAATTAATTATAAATTCTTTAATTTCCTAAATAATGTTTTGAAAAGCTTCTATTAAATCTAAAATTTATATATATAATTTTACTATTTTTATAATAATTAATTGTTTTATATAATTATTTTTAAATATATATATATTTTGAATATAATTAATAAGCTTATTAATTAACTAATATAATTAAAATTTAAGCCGTTTAAGAATAAACGCTTTTAAGTTATTTATTTGCAAATTATATATAATAAAAGTTTTAATTAAATATTTAAATAACTTTAACTCGTTTTTTAGGAAATCCTTTTAAAAAAAATTTAATATATTTTAATTTGGAAACTTATTTATATTACGAAAGGCTTCTATAGGCTATAAAGAATATCTTTTCTTATATATATATTAGAAGACCTTCCAAAATAAATATATTCTAAATAGGTTAAATAAGCTAGAGTCGTTTGCTCTCCGGATTTTTTACGAGGTCGTTATAAATATAAAAACTTTAATATATAAGAATTATTTGATAAGCCGCAATTTCAATTCCGGTCGTCCCAAAGAGGATTGTGATATCAGAGTAGTCGGAGTTATTGAAAAAGCTGAAAGCAATCAGCTTGGAGATCAGAGTCACAATGAGGTGATATACCTCGCGTGCGTTTCCAGAGCGTACTCCAACCCTCACAGTGATAGTGGTCGTTCTCCTGGCCGTCCCTGAATGTTAGATACGTTGAATATAAGAAAGCGAATGAACTGGTTTATAAACGGACGGAGTTGAAATAGAAGCCCTATAAAAGCTTTATCAAGGTCGTTGCAAGGCGTACCTACAAGTGCGCTGCCGCGCCTACAGTCTTTCCAATAAGTAACTGCAGGCCAGCCTAATAGCGCCTCTCTTATTCCTGAACGTACCTCCTTTTCTCTTAAAGCCTCCTTTACCAGACCGAAGACGCTCGATTAATACTCATTCGTCAAACAATCTAGGGCACGCGCTATAGTAGCTCTCGGCTATTGGAGCCTCGTATTCGATCTATATACTATGCCGGCTGAATCTTCGCTACGCCCCTTGGAGATATCTATCTATCGTACCTCGTTAGGTCCTGTTGCCTAGGTCTTCAAGCTGAGACAGCTGCAATAGATCGGTAGTACCGCCCCTCTACGATCAACAGCGAAAGGCGAGATCTACGTATCGAGGCTATACCACCCGAACGACGCCAGGTCATCCGATTATAGCCGAGGTACAATCCTTATCGACGTAGCAGGCAGACAAGTAGAAAGCCCGAGCGATCGCGATAAAGGACGATATATTTCTATTCTTGTTTATATAACAGCCCAGCAGGCGTACCATAATTTCAACAGTCGTTTCGCCGTAGCATCCTTCTCGGAAGCTGAGGATCTCAATCAGTATCGTAAAAGAGCTAAGTATTAGTGAAACGGTAGCCGGCCAAAGGAAGCAGGGGCAGGAGGGGCAGGAGTAATAATCGAGCAAAAAGATACTCCAGCATATTCTAGAGGGAAATTATCTTCGTTCGAGCTGAGTTGCAACGCGGAGGTACGAAGGGGCGAATTAGAGGACCCGGCTGTATTGCTGGCTTAAGTCGTAGACCAAAGAATAGGCTGTGGAGTATACAAGTACCTGGTGGAGTCTGAGACCAGGCAAACTAAACGAATTCAGAAGTACAAAGGATCACGATCGCCGTGGGACTCTCTCTGACTGAGTCGGTAGTACTGGAGCTGTACCGCCGAAACAATCGCCGCAGCTGTCCATATATTCCAGTTTGTAGGTTGATTTAGAGCAAGGGTGGCCGACATCGAAGGCAGTTGAAGCCGGGCGCAAGGGAGCTGGTTCAGGCTCCAGCGTGCTGCGCCCCAGGGCCGCTCACCCCCAGCTCACCTTAAAGCAGCCGCTGCTCACCTTTGAGGCTAGAAGTGGAAGAGGGAAAAATGTTTCGTGATCATGTCTAGTAGGGTACCTATAGGTATAGTCCAAAAGAATACCAATGAATTATGTCCATCGATAACGTCGATGGAGGTTGAAAAGAAACCCTTTTCCATGCGCTCACTTCTTCTATGTCAGTGGTATCGAAATTTCAGAACGGCTTGAAGCATTAGAATTATCCAAACGACGAGCCAAGTGACACCCAGCTTTGTGCATATCTTAGGGAAGAAAGATTTTTGAACAACGCGCTGCACTTTCTCATGATGGTCTTCAGTGGTTACATGGATTAACAAGGCAGTCGATCTTTTCTAGGTACCCAATTCTGGGAGGCTTACAGTGCTTTAGAGGTACCCAGCTGGCGATAAATGAACACAAGGGGTACATTCTCCATCAAGCATCATTCATCGTGCTACCAGGAATTCTAGAAGCCATGTTCCAAGACACATGCCCCACAATCAACTGTTCACGCAATATCCTCATCCACATCCTCCCCCCCCCTCAACCCCATCCCCCTCCTCCAACCCCTCAAACACCGAAAACTTCTCCCCCTTCACCTCCACCCCCT
>JAABUQ010005582.1_pt1 | contig 19871 bp, 13 predicted proteins | sample 5560001 | NCBI WGS metagenome assembly JAABUQ01 (sample SAMN10711888, study PRJNA513371) | rock metagenome | isolation source: Antarctica rocks | place: Antarctica: Victoria Land, Finger Mt nord | collected 2015-12-18
ACCGCTCGGTGCGCGCCTTTCTGCCGCGCCGGCTGCCCGAGGGCACGCTCGAGATGCTGGTCGCAGCGGCGCAGTCGGCGTCCACCTCGTCAAACCTGCAGGCCTGGAGCGTGCTCGCCGTCGAGGAGCCGGCGCACAAATCCCGCCTCGCCGAGCTCGCCGGCCAGCAGGATTTCATCCGCCAGGCGCCGCTGTTCCTCGCCTTCCTCGCCGACCACGCGCGGCTCGGCCGGGTCGGCGCGGCGCGCGGGACGCAGCTCGAAGGCCTCGACTACACCGAGAGCTACATCATCGCCGCCCTCGACGCCGCCTTCGCCGCGCAGAACCTCATGGTCGCCGCCGAATCGCTCGGGCTCGGCTGCGTCTACGTCGGCGCGCTGCGCAACCACCCCGAGGAGATCGCGCAGGAGCTCGGCTTGCCGCCGCATGTGATGGGCGTGTTCGGCATGGCAATCGGCTATCCCGACCCGGCCGTCCGCGCCGAGGTCAAGCCGCGCCTGCCGCAATCGGTGGTACTGCACCGGGAACGCTACGGCGCCGCGGCCGAGCCCGACGCCATCGCCGCCTACGACGCGACGCTCAAGGATTTCTCCGCCGCCAACGGCATGGGGGCTGCCGACTGGAGCACGCGCGTGATCGGCCGCCTTGCCACCGCCGCGAGCCTGCACGGCCGCGAGCGCATTCGTGAACAGTTGCGCCATCTCGGCTTCGAGCTGCGCTGACCGGAGCCGCATGATGACCGATGTTCTCTCGACCGATGCAGCATCCGCCCCGCGCGCCGTGCGTCGCGCCGACTACCGCGTCCCCGACTTCCTCGTCGACACGGTCGATCTCGATTTCCGGCTCGACCCGGCGGCGACGCACGTCGCATCGCGCCTCGCCGCCCGGCGCAACCCGGATGCCGCGGACCGCAACGCGCCGCTCCGCCTCGACGGCGAGGCGCTCACCCTGCTGGCGGTCCGGCTCGACGGCGAAGCCCTTGCCGACACGCGATACGCGCTCGAACCGGGCGTGCTGATCATTCCGGACGTGCCGGACGCGTTCACGCTCGACATCGAGACCCGCATCGCGCCCGACGCGAACACGGAACTCACCGGGCTCTACACCTCGAACGGCAACTACTACACGCAGTGCGAGGCCGAGGGCTTCCGCCGCATCACCTACTTCCCCGACCGCCCGGACGTGATGGCGCGCTTCACCACTACCATCACCGCCGACCGCGCGCGCACGCCGGTCCTGCTGTCGAACGGCAACCCGGCGGGCGCCGGCGACAACGCGGACGGCACGCACTGGGCGCGCTGGGTCGATCCGCACCCGAAGCCGGCCTACCTGTTCGCGCTGGTCGCGGGCGATTTCGTCGCCGTGCGCGACCGCTTCACCACGCGCTCCGGCCGCGACGTCGCGCTGGCGATCTGGGTGCGCGCCGGCGACGAGGACAAGTGCGGGCACGCGATGCGCTCGCTGAAGACTTCGATGAAGTGGGACGAGGAGACGTTCGGCCTCGAATACGACCTCGACGTATTCAACATCGCCGCCGTGTCCGACTTCAACATGGGGGCGATGGAGAACAAGGGCCTCAACGTTTTCAATTCCAAATACGTGCTCGCCAAGCCGGACACCGCGACCGACGGCGACTATGAGGGCATCGAGACGGTCATCGCGCACGAGTACTTCCATAATTGGACCGGCAACCGCGTCACCTGCCGCGACTGGTTCCAGCTGTCGCTGAAGGAAGGCCTCACCGTCTTCCGCGACCAGGAGTTCTCCGCCGACCAGGGCAGCCGCGCGGTGAAGCGCCTGGCCGACGTGCGCCGCCTGCGCGCGGCACAGTTCCCCGAGGACGACGGCCCGCTGGCGCATCCGGTGCGGCCCGACAGCTACATCGAGATCGACAATTTCTACACCGCGACCGTGTACCAGAAGGGCGCGGAAGTGGTCCGCATGCTGCACACGGTGATCGGGCCGGAAGCGTTCCGTCGCGGCATGGACCTCTACGTCGCGCGGCACGACAACAGCGCCGTCACCATCGAGGATTTCGTCGGCGCGATGCAGGATGCGTCCGGCGTCGATCTCACGCGGTTCCGCGCCTGGTACGCGCAGGCCGGCACGCCCACGCTCTCGCTCGCCGACGAATACGATCCGGCGACCCGCCGCTACACGCTCACCGTGCGGCAGGAAACCAAGCCGACGCCGGGTCAGCCCGACAAGCAGCCGCTGCCGGTGCCGCTGGCGATGGGACTGCTCGATCCCGCCGGAACGGCGCTCCCCACCCGTTTCGTCGGCGAGAACGAGGCGCGAGCGGAGACGCGCGTGCTCCTGCTCGAGCAGGCCGAGCAGCGCTTCGTGTTCGAGGACGTCGCGGCGCTGCCGGTGCCGTCGCTGCTGCGCGGCTTCTCGGCGCCGGTGAAGCTCGCCGGCTTGTCGCGCGAGCGCTTGCGCTTCCTCGCGGCAAACGACACCGACGCCTTCGTGCGCTGGGAGTCGGGCCAGCAATACGCGACGGCGGTGATGCTCGATCTCGTCGCCGCGCAGCAACGCGGCGAGGCCCTGACGCTCGATGCCGGTTTGCTCGCCGCGATCGCGGCGACATTGGCCGGCGCGGACGACGACCCCGCCTTCGCGGCCGAGGCTGTCATGTTGCCGGGGGAAGCGTTCGTCGCCGACCAGATGGCAACCGCCGACCCGGATGCGATCCACGCGGCGCGCGAGTTCCTGCGGGCGGAGATCGGTCGCGCGCTGCAGGCGGCACTGCGCGCGCGCTACGACGCGCTGGACGAGGCTGCGCCGTACACCCCCGACGGCATGTCGATCGGCCGCCGCAGCTTGCGCAACGCGTGCCTCGCCTATCTCGCGGCGGCCGGGGACGTGGCGCTCGCGAAGGCGCAGTTCGACGCGCAAGGCAACATGACGGACGTGCTCGCCGCCCTCGGCGTGCTGGCGCAGACGGATGCGCCGGAGCGTCAAGCGGCGCTCGAAGCGTTCTACGGTCGCTGGCGTGCCGACGACCTCGTGCTCGACAAATGGTTCGCCATACAGGCGACGTCGTCCCGCCCTGGCGCCGTCGCCGACGTTCGCGCGCTCTACGCGCACCCGGATTTCGACCTCCGCAACCCGAACCGCGTCCGCGCCCTGGTCGGCGCCTTTGCCGGCGGCAACCCGGTGCGCTTCCATGCCGCCTCCGGAGAGGGCTACGGTTTCCTGGCCGACGCCGTGATCGCGCTCGACCCGCGCAACGCGCAGGTCGCCGCCCGCATCGTCACCCCGCTCGGCAACTGGCGCCGTCAGGACGCCGCGCGCCAGACCCTGATGCGCCGCGAGCTACGGCGCATCCTGCAGACGGAACAGCTGAGCAAGAACACCTACGAGCAGGTGGCGAAAAGCCTCGCCTGAGCTTCTATCCGATACATAAGAGCGACGCTGGGCAACTTGCTTCCACCTGTCATTCCGGCGGAAGCCGGAAGCCAGGGCAACCGCTCCGACTGTCGCATGCGTCCTGGACCCCGCCGCGAGTTTCGCCCTGCCGTTCCCGGCCATCACTCCCAACTCGACTCTTTTCTCGTCTTGCGTGCAATGCTAGCAATGCGAGCGGGGAGGAACGCCAATGGCAGGTAACCTGAGCGTGCGAAACGTGGACGATGACTTGGTTGCCCGGCTCAAGCGGCGAGCGGCACGGCACGGCCAGTCCGCGGAAGCGGAGGTGCGGGATATTCTTCGGCAAGTTCTCGAAGGAGAGGCCGAAATCGACTTCGAGCGGCTCGCGGCAGACTTGCGAAAGCTGACGGCCGGCCGTCGGCACACACCTGCGGAGGTGCTGCTTCGTGAGGGACGTGATGAGCGGTGAAGACGCTCGTCGTTGACGCGAGCGTCGCGATCAGGTGGGTCGTTGATGAGCCGGGAACCGACGATGCGCTCGCGCTCCGCCGGTATAGGCTGTCCGCTCCTGACCTGCTGATCCCGGAATGCGCCAACATCCTGTGGAAGAAAGTGCGGCGTAACGAGCTGACCGAACAGGAAGCCATGCTCGCGGCTGGCCTCCTGCAGCGAGCGGAGCTGGACTTGGTGCCGACGCGTCGGCTGCTGGAACCGGCGACCCGCCTCGCGATCGCCCTGGACCACCCGGCCTACGACTGCATCTATCTGGCGCTCGCGGTCGCGAGTGGCTGGGACTTCGTGACCGCGGACCAGCATCTCTGTAACAAAGTGCGCGACCGGCGCCTCCCGGCCCGAGTGCTGAGCTTGGCCGAATCACTCGACTGCTTGAATGAGGGGACAGGACCGTAGGGCGGATGTCGTCCGTCATGCGACGACGGCGGATTACATCCGCCCTACTTATCGATCACGCCGCCATCAAGCGACAAAGCTATCGCACGAGAACCTGCGCCGCGCTCCTCGTGCCGCTGACGGCGTGCGCGACCTGGTGCACCGATGTCGAGATCTCGCTCACGTTGTCGTTGATCGCGCTGACACTGCTAGCCGCGCTCTGCATTCCCGCCGACACGCCCTGCGTCACAGCGGCCTGCTGTTCGACGGCACCCGCCGTGCTCGTCACGTGTTCTCGTACGGAACCGACCAGCTTGCTGATCTCGGTCAGGGCCACGGTCACTTCGCGGGAGACGCTTTGCATCTGCTCGATCTCTTTCGCGATCTGGTCGGTCGCCCTGCTGGCCTGCTGAGCGAGACTCTTGACCTCGTTGGCAACGACCGCGAAACCCTTGCCGGCCTCCCCGGCCCTCGCTGACTCGATCGTCGCGTTCAGGGCGAGCAGGTTGATCTGTCCGGCGATGTTGCGAATGATTTCGACCACACTCCCCATCGATGCCGAAGTCGCGGTCAAACGACCGGTCGCCTCGTCGGCTAACACCGTGTGCTTGTGCGCGGACTCCGTGGCGGATTGCGACTGCACCATGACCTGTGCGATCTCGCGCACCGAGGCCGCCAACTCCTCGGCGCTCGCGGCCATCGTCTGCACGGTCCCCAGGGTCTCTTGCACCGCCTCGATGGCAAGGCCGGCCTGTTTGGACGACTGATCGATCGCGCTGTCGATCTCCCCGAAATTGGTCTCTATGAGCGTCCTGAGATTGCTCAGCAGCACGACTTGGCTGGTGATATCGGTCGCATACTTGACGACCTTGAAGGGCTTGCCGTTGAGATCGAGGATCGGGTTGTAGCTGGCCTCGATCCACACCGCCTCGCCGTTCTTGCCGACGCGCTTGAACTGCGCGGCCTGATATTCTCCGCGATTGAGTTTGGCCCAGAATTCCTTGTACTCGGCGCTGACGCGGTAGGCCGGCTCCACGAACATGGCATGATTTTACCCTGAACCTCGGGCAGCGTGTAGCCGAGGGCTTGAAGGAAGTTGTGGTTGGCTGACAGGATAGTGCCGTCCAGGGCGAACTCGATAACCGCCTGCGACGCCTTGATCGCCTCGACCTGCCCCCGCAAATCGGTGAACTCGGTCTTCTGGCGGGTGACGTCGATGGCGTACTTGACGACCTTCACCGGCTTGCCTCGGCGATCGAGGATCGGATTGTACGACGCCTCGATCCATACCTCCTTGCCGTGCTTGCCCATACGCTTGAACTGCGCGGTTTGATGCTCGCCGCGGCCGAGTTTGGCCCAGAACTCCCGGTATTCGGCGCTCTCCCGGTAGGCAGGCTCCACGAACATGCCGTGGTGCTTGCCTTGGATTTCCGGCAGCGCGTAGCCCAACGCATCCAGAAAGCCCTGGTTTGCCGTCAGAATGGTGCCGTCGAGGCTGAACTCAATGACTGCTTGCACCTTGTTTATGGCTGCAAGCTTGGCGACAATTTCGTGCGTGCGCTTGGAGGCGATTGCTGAGAACACGGCCGGCCCTTCGATCGAACACAATTCCAATGCTCGCCGAAGAAGGTGAAAAACATGTTTACCCCGGAGGATACCCCCGGCCGCGCGCCCACCCCTCGCCGTCAGGTCGCCGGCATCAGCACCTGGTCGATCGAGAAGATCTCGCCGTTGGATTGGGCCACGTCATAGACGACGATGTTGGCGACATCGCCCTTGGCGTCCTTGACCACGATGTTGTTCGAGCCATTCATCATCAACGTGAGCGTTTCGCCCTCGACGGTCTTCAGCATCGCCTGACCGTGGCCGGCGATGATCATCGCGCGCAGCTTGGTGCTGTCGTAGCGGCCGGGCACGACGTGGTAGGTGAGGATCTTGGTCAGCGTCGCCTTGTTCTCGGGCTTGACCAGCGTATCCACCGTGCCGGGCGGCAGCGCGCCGAACGCGGCGTTGGTGGGCGCGAAGACGGTGAACGGTCCCTTGCTCTGCAGCGTATCGACCAGGCCCGCGGCCTTCACCGCGGCGACCAGGGTCGTATGGTCTTTCGAGTTGACCGCGTTTTGCACGATGTTCTTGCTCGGGTACATCGCCTGACCGCCGACCATCACGGTCTGCTCGGCCATCGCCGGGGCAGCGAACGCGGCGACCAGCGCCAACGCTGCCAGTGGACGTTTCATTGGTTTTCTCCTTGAGTTGCGAGCGGGTAATAGCAAGCCGCTGCAATCCTTACGGAGAACCGCCGTTCCCGGATGCACCGCGCCGGAGCGTCGCCCCAACGTGCGGCCGGCGAGCGACTACACGCGCTCGGCGGCGATCGCGGCTGCCTTGCGCAGGTCGGCCACGAACGCGCGGTACTCCCGGGCTTTGCTCTCCTCGTCCGGCAGGCGGAGCAGGAACGACGGGTGCACGGTGACGAACGCCGCCTGCCCGTCCGCCATCGTGATGCGCTCGCCGCGCTCGCGGCCGATGGTCACGTTGCGCCCGAGGATCGCGCGCGCCGCCGTCGCTCCCAGCAGCACCAGCAAATCAGGCTTGACCTCGCGCAACTCGTCATCGAGCCACGCCTTGCACGCCACGATCTCCGTGGTGTCGGGCTTGGCGTGGATGCGGCGCTTGCCGCGCGGGACGAACTTGAAGTGCTTCACAGCATTGGTGACGTAGACCGTCCGCCGGTCGATCTCCGCCTCGGCGAGCGCGCGGTCGAGGATCTGGCCGGCAGGGCCGACGAAGGGGCGGCCCGCCAAGTCCTCCTGATCGCCCGGCTGCTCGCCCACGAACATGATGCCGGCGTTCGCTGGCCCTTCGCCGAACACCGTCTGCGTCGCCGGCTCCCAGAGCGGGCAGCGACGGCAGCTCGCGGCGTCACGCGCCGCCTGCGCAAGCGGGGTGCCGTCGGCCGCGGGGCCGGTTTCACGCGAGCCGGCCCGTACGGGGCCGAGCGGAAGGGGTTCGGGCATGTCCTGCTCCAGCATGGCGTCCGTGCGGCCCTGCGCCTCGCGGATCAACTCCGGAATCGCCGCGGCCTCCGGCAGGTTGCGCCAGTATTTCTTCGGCATCTCGGACGTCATCGCCGAAACTTTAAGCCGCGCCGGGTTGAAGATGGCGCCGAAATAGGCCCGCCAATACGCCTCCAGCGCGTCGTCGTCGGGCACATCGCGCGCCTCGGCGCCGGGGCCGATGCGCAACGTGACGCCGTCCCAGTGGGCGCTCGCGTCGGGGGTCAGGATCGACCACGCCATGCTGGCGAAGCGGCGGACGAAGAACGGCGCGTTCGCCTCGACGATGTAGTGGTCGGGCTCGAACCAGCTGACGTAGCGCGTGGCGTCCGGCTCGGCCACCGCGCGGAAGCGGACGAAGGCGCGCATCTTGTGCGAGTCGCGCCGGATCGCCTGCACCAGCCGTTGCGCGCGCTGCACCTCCGGGTCGGTCGCCTGCTGTAACAGGTGCCGCTCGCCCTGCTGCGCACGCCACACGAGGCGATAGAGCAGCGCGAAACGCTCGGGCTCGCGCGCCAGGATGGCGGTCTCCGCCAACGCCACCAGCGCGCGGGGCACGTTGAACGTGCCAGCCGCCTCGGGCAGCGCGGAGCCGTCGGCGAACAGGTCGGCCGCCTCGCCCACCGACCAGACGATCGCCTCCGGCGGAACGCCGCCGAGCACCAAGGCGCGGGTCGCACGGCGCCAGCCGTCCCAATCCGTCTCGCGGGCCAGTACGACGCCGTGCATCAGCCGAACAGCTCCGCCTGACGCGGCGGCGGGGCGAGCCGGGCCGCCAGGTCCGCCTGTTCGAGGCCGCGCGGCCGGTGGTCCGCGGTGACGACGAACGGGGCGATCTTGCCGACCGACAAGCGCAGCCGCGCGAGGTCGCCCATCCGCAGCCGACGATGACGCCGCGCTTGCAGGATGCGATCGACCGAACGCAAGCCGAAGCCCGGCACGCGGAGCAGTTGCTCGCGGGAGGCGCGGTTGACGTCCATCGGGAAATCCTCGCGATGCGTCAGCGCCCAGGCCAGCTTGGGGTCGAACCGCAGATCGAGCATGGCATCCGCCTCGGGCACGATCTCGTCGACGCCGAACCCGTAGAAGCGCATGAGCCAGTCAGCCTGATACAGCCGGTGCTCGCGCAGCAGCGGCGCGCGCGTCGGCGGCAGCGAGGCTGAGGCGTCGGGGATCGGGCTGAACGCCGAGTAGTAGACGCGACGCAGCCCGTACGATCCGTACAGGTTGGTGCTGAGCCGCAGGATCGCGCCGTCGGCGCTGTCATCGGCGCCGACGATCAGCTGCGTGCTCTGCCCGGCCGGCGCGAAGCGCGGCGCGCCTTTCTCCCGGCCGGCGTCGATGCGCGTGCGCAGCCGGGCCATCGAGCGGCGAATGCTCGACGCGTTCTTCTCGGGCGCCAGGCGCGACAGGCTGTTCTCCGTCGGCAGCTCGACGTTGATGCTGAGCCGGTCGGCGTACTTGCCGGCCTCGGCGAGCAGCGCCGGGTCGGCGTCCGGGATGGTTTTCAGGTGGATGTAGCCGCGAAAGCCATGCTCCTCGCGTAAGGTTCGGGCGACGCGGACCACCTGCTCCATCGTGTAGTCGGGGTCCTTGATGATGCCGGAGCTGAGGAACAAGCCCTCGATGCAGTTGCGCCGATAGAAGCCGAGCGTGAGCGTCACGATCTCCTCGACGGTGAACCGCGCGCGCCGCACGTTGGATGAGCGCCGGTTGATGCAATACAGGCAGTCGAACACGCACGAATTGGTCAGCAGGATCTTCAGCAGGCTGATGCAGCGCCCGTCCGGCGCGTAGGCGTGGCAGATGCCCATGCCCTCCGCGGACCCGACGCCCCCCGCCTTGCCGAGCGAGTTGCGCTTGTCGGTGCCGCTCGAAGCGCAGGACGCGTCATACTTGGCGGCGTCCGCCAGGATCTTCAGCTTGTCGAGCAGCTCCATGCGGACGAGACTCCGGTTTCCACTTTGTTCTGGGATGGCCGATGAGAATCGCAAGCCCTTCGTGCGACACGGTATAGGGCCTATTCTGCCCCAAGGTTTCAAGGAGACGGATATGAGCGGGTTCGCGCGCAGTCACCGGCCGCTCATCATGGGACGCCACGGCGCCGTCGGCGCCAATCACCCCGTGGCCGCGCAGGCCGGGCTCGACGCGCTGCGCGCCGGCGGCAACGCGGCCGACGCCGCCGTCGCCGTCGCCAGCACGCTGTTCGTCGTCGAGCCGCACATGTCCGGGCTCGGCGGCGACGCGTTCTATCACATCCATCTCGCGGCCGAGCGCCAAGGGACGGTGTTCAACGGCACCGGCCCGGCGCCGGCCTCGGGGACGCCCGAGCGGTTCGCCGACGGGATGCCGGTGAGCGGGCCGCGCAGCGTGTCGGTGCCGGGCGCGCTCGCGGGGTTACAGGCGCTGCATGCGGCGCACGGCCGGCTGCCGTGGGAAGGCCTGTTCGCCCACGCGATCGGCTGCGCGCGGGACGGGTTCGCCGTCACCCACGCCTATCGTCACTTCGCCGGGGAGAGCAGGGCCGTGCTCGCCGCCGATCCGCGCAGCCGCGCGGTGTTCCTGGCCGGCGCGGGCGATGCGGGCGGCCCGCCGATCGCCGGGCTGATCCGGCAGGAGGCGCTGGCCCGCACATTGGGCGAGATCGCCGCCGACGGGGCCGAAACCTTCTACCGCGGCCGGCTCGCCCGACGCCTGGCCGCCGCCATGCGCGACGTGGGCGTGCCTATCGGCGAAGCCGACCTCGCCGCCTGCTCGGCCGAGACCGTGTCGCCGATCGCCATCGACTATCGCGGCTACACCGTCAGCCAGACCCCGCCCAACTCGACCGGCTTCACGTTCCTGCAGATGCTGCGCATCGCCGAGCGGTTCGATCTCGCACGGCTCGATCCCGCCGCACGGGTGCATGTGCTGGTGGAAGCCAAGAAGCTCGCCTTCCTCGACCGCGAGCGTTTCGGCGCCGACCCGCGCCACGCCGACATCCCGCTCGCCCGGCTGCTGTCGGACGCGCACGCCGACGCCTGCGCCGCCCGCATCGATCTCGCACGGGCCGCGGACCTGCCGCTCGCGGCCCCCGAGCGGGCGGGCGACACGACGTATTTCTGCGTGGTGGACGCGGACGGCAACGCGGTCTCCGCCATCCAGAGCATCAACTCGGCTTTCGGCTCGGGTGTCACCGCCGGCGACACCGGCGTGCTGCTCAACAACCGGATGGCGTACTGGCACCTCGCACCCGGCCACGCCAACCGGCTGGCGCCGGGCAAGCGGGTGCGGCACACGATGAACGCACCCATCGTGCTTAAGGACGGGGCGTTGTGGGGGGTGCTCGGCACGCCGGGCGCCGACAATCAGGTGCAGGTGAACCTGCAGGTGCTGACCGCCCTGCTCGATCTCGGCGCCGACCCGCAGCAGGCCGTGGAGGCCCCGCGCTGGACCAGCGCCCAGCAGGGCCAGGGTGCGAACTGGCCGCACGAGGGCGACGGCCGCCTCACGGTCGAGCCGGGGTTCGGCGCGGAGGTGCTCGCGGCGCTCGAGGCCAGGGGCCACGTCCTGCATCGGGTCGGTCCGCTGGAGGGCGCCTGCAGCGTGCAGGCGATCCGCTTGATGGACGGGATGCGCGTCGTGGGCTCCGACCCGCGCCGGGACGGCTGGGCCGCCGCGTGGTGATTAACCGGGCATTTCTGCCGCTGGCGGCGCTGCTGCTCGCCGCCGCCGATCCGGTGCCGGTCCAGCAGGTGCCCACGAGCTCGGCCCTGGCGATCATGGGCCATACGGTCGACGGACCGAACGGCAAGGACATCGCGCGCATCGCCGACATCCTGATCGACGCGAGCGGTCAGCCGGTCGCCGCCGTGATCGATTTCGGCGGCTTCCTGGGTGTCGGCAACCGCCGGATCGCGGTGGATTGGAAGACCCTGCATTTCGCCCCGGCCGACAAGGACCATCCGATCACGCTGGAAATGAGCTTGGACCAGATCAAGGCCGCGCCCGACTACAAGGAGTTGCAGTCGGCCCCGGTGATGACCCAGACCGCCGCTCCTGCCGCCGTGCCGCCCGCTCCGGCACCGCCCGCGACACCCCCTCCCTCGACGCCAGAACCTCCGGCTGGCGGACCCCCCGCGCCCGCCACACCCGCGCCCGCCACACCCGCGCCCGCCACACCCGCGCCCGCCACACCCGCGCCCGCCACACCCGCGCCCGCCGCGACGGCGCCCGCTAGTCCCGTGCCCTCCGCACCCGCCGCCCCCACGCCGCCCCCGTCAGACGCAGCGCCGCCCAAGACCGAGTAGGACGGCGCGCATGCCCACCGCCCGCAGCCTGCGCGCGCTCGACTTCGTGACGTTCTTCGTCGCCGACGTGCAGACCGGCTTCGGGCCGTTCATCGCGGTCTACCTCACCGCCAACAAATGGACCCAGGGCCAGATCGGCGTGGCGCTGAGCCTCGGCACCATCGCCGCCCTCATCGGCCAGGTGCCGGCGGGCGCGCTGGTGGACGCGCTGCGCAACAAGCGGGTGGCGGCGATGGTGGGCGTGCTCGCGGTGAGCAGCAGCGCGCTCTTGTTCGCGCTGTTCCCGGTCCAACTGCCGGTCTACATCGCCGAGCTGTTGCACGGGGTCGCGAGTTGCGTGCTCACGCCGGCGATCGCGGCGGTCAGCCTCGCCCTGGTCGGTCACGCGGCGCTCGGCGAGCGGCTCGGGCGCAACGCCCGCTTCGCCTCCATCGGCAACGGCATCGCGGCCGGCGTCATGGGCCTCATCGGCAGCTACGTGGCGCCGAGTGCGGTGTTCTGGCTCACCGCGGTGCTCGGCATCCCGGCGATGATCGCCCTGGTCCTGGTCGACGGCGCCGACCGGGTGGAACGCACCGCGACGACCGGCCCGTTCGACTGGCGCGCGTTGCGCGACCTGCTGGCCGACCGGCGGCTGCTGGCGTTCAGCGTGTGCATCCTGCTGTTCCATCTCTCCAACGCGGCGATGCTGCCGCTGGCGGCGGCGTCGATCACCAGGTCGGTGGGTCAGCTGGCGGACATCATCGTGGGCGCCTGCATCGTCGTGCCGCAGATCGTGGTCGCCGTGATGTCGCCCTGGGTGGGCCGGCGCGCCGCCCGGTTCGGACGCCGGCCGATGCTGGTCCTGGGCTGGGGCATGCTCGCCGCGCGCGGCGCGCTGATGGCGATCGCACCCGACGTCTGGTTCGTCACGGCGGTGCAGGCGCTGAGCGGGATCAGCGGCGCCGTGTTCGGCGTGCTGTTCGCGCTGATCTCGGACGACCTGACCATCCGCAACGGCCGCTTCAACCTATGCATGGGGGTGCTCGGCCTCAACGTCTTCGTCGGCGCCGCGCTGAGCACCACGATCGGCGGCTGGATGGCCGACCAGTTCGGCGATGCCGCCGCCTTTCTCGGCCTGGCGGCGGCCGGCTTGGCGGGAACCCTGGCGTGCCGGTTCCTGATGCCGGAAACCCGGCCCGCCGCGCCCGCTTGAGCGCTTCGTCAAGGAGTTCACCCGATCATCACGGACGTATACCAAGTCTCACTGACGAGACCTCGTTCAAGCGCGTCATTGCGAGCCGCCGCTTGGCGGCGCGGCAATCCAGAGCCACGGGACGATGTCGAGGGGCTCACTGGATTGCTTCGTCGCAAGAGCTCCTCGCAATGACGAGTTTTGTCGGCAGGAGTCAGCGTTTCCGAGACTTGGCATTGCCGCGAGGATGGAGACGGCCGAGCGATCTCGCGTGCCTGCTGCTCGCAAGTGCCTTCGCCTCCTGCCAATTCCTTCGACTGCATGCGCAAATCGCGCCGACCGCCGCGCCGACGATGGCGCTCTTGCGCGATCCGCACATGACACCGACTGCCGCGATGGGCTGGTGGGCGTGGTGGGACCAGGGCCTGTATCAAAGAGCCGCTGTCGCTTGGGCGCACGGCGTCACCGATCCCGTGTTCCACTGGTACCTGCCCGGCTATCCGCTGCTCGGCGCGATGTTCGTGCACCTCACCCCGGCAGACCCGTTCATGCTGCCGGATCTCGCCTGTCTCATCGGCACGCTTTGGCTGTTTTGCGGCATCGTCTCTTGCCTGCTCGACATCTCCCCCCCTCCGCTGCGCGTGCCGATGGCCTGCTGCCTGTTCGTCGCGAGCACGGTGCTCCCGTTCAGGACGCTCTGGTCGTGGGTGGTGCCCTGGACGACCACGCCCGAGACACTGGCCATCTACGGCACCCTCTTCGGGGCGATACGGCTGATCGAGCGAGCCGAGCGCCGCGATGCTTTCCTTATCGGCTTTGCAAGTGTCGCGATCGCCGGATTTCGGCCGGCCGATGCGGCGGTCGTCGTCCTGTTCGTCGCCGTGGTCACAGTGCCGGTGCTGTTCTCGCGCCGTCCGCGCCGTCTGAGCCTGCCCGCGGCAGCGCTGTGCGGTGCGCTTACACCGCTTGTGGTCCTCGGTGGCGCCTATCTCGTGGTTTGGGGTCCAAGGCTCAGCGGCTACCTGGTGCTCTCGAACCAGATCGGTTTTGAACCACGTCTACTGGCGCTGCGCTGGGTTACGCTGATGATCGATCCGCGTCCCCTGTATCCGGACGGGCACGGGTTTGCCGCAGTGTTTTTCTGGATTCTGCCGGGGATCGTCGGGATGGCGGCGACACTGGTGGTGGTACGGAGCGCACTGCGCCCGGCGCATCTCCTGATCGTTGGGACAGTCGCCGCCGACGTCATTCTCTTCCTGATCTACCGGGACCTGCATCCAACCGGGCTTTGGCAGTTCGGCAACTATCACTACTTCAAGTGGACGCTCCCGCTCTTCGCTGTCTATGCCCTGCGCCTCGTAATGATTGCGCTGAAGCGGGAACGACGGAGGCCGGCCGCCATCGCCGTCGGATGCCTGACCGTTCCGCTGCTGTTCTTTTGGCGAGCGGACCTGTCGCGGATCGAGCCCTTGCCGCCGGCTGCTGACGCATCGACGGTCACGCTCATGTCCGGCCTTTCGCCGATCGATATGATGGTGCTTGTTCCGGGACACGGTGTTGACGGCGCGACGACTATCGAAGGCAGCGCCACGACCTCGAGTGAGGCGCAACTCCGGTCCGGCTTCGACTTCGTAATCTACAACGCCGGTGACATGCTCCGCATTGCACCGCTACGGCGGCTGCCAGCGGCCCCGACGACTATCCGCTTCGCCGCCGGAACGGTCGCAGGCCGCGACTCACCACCGGTGCTCATACGCCAGACGATCCGATGGGGCCTGCCTTACTGGCTTGCAGGCCAATGATTCGCGCCGGGTGGCCGATCACCTGCGTGCGGTTAAGCAGCAAGCCAGACCCGATCCGGCATCAGCGGTGGCGCCGCCCTTGGGAGCGGCGCCTGCTTGCGGTCAGGGTGTGTCCGCCTCGTGTGGCGGGACGCACGAGAAGTTGGCGGCGTCGTCGGTGCTGCCGCTGCCGTTGTATTTCGCCACTTGCGGGTACGGGCAGAGCGGCCGCGTGCGGAGCACGTTGCCGGCACCCACGACGTCGTTGTTGTACTTGGTGGCGATGATGCGATCGGGCGCCGTGCCGTTCTCCACCCAGTCGACGATCGCCTGCACGACGTCGTGCTGCGGATCGGGGCTGAGCGCGTTCAGCGCGTAGTTTTGCCCGAATGAGTTCGGCCCCGGCCCGCCACTGCAGTGCGCCATGCCGGGCGCCATGAACAGTCGGTAGAAGTCGGCGATCTGCGGCAGCCCACTGCCGTTGCTCGGCCGGTCGGCGTCGAGAAGCTTGGCGACCTCGATGAGTTGTTCGAGCTCGATGAACGACGCGACGGCACCCACACCGTTCGGCAGGCGCGCCCCGCCGAGCACCGCCGCGACCGCCCGATAGTAGTCGATCGAGCCGCGTGGCGTCAGCGCCGTATCGGCCCACCCGTGATAGTGGATGATCTTCTTGCCGGCCGATCGGATGCCAGCCAGCCTCGGATTATACGCGCCGCCGACCGGATCGAGCTTGCGCCGCGCCAGCCGGAAGTCCTTGTCGAAGTCGAAGCTGCGGTAATCATAATTGGGATCGTCGAACACCATGTATTTGAATGCTCCGGCGCCGAACGCGAGCTGATACGACGTCGTCCCGGTGCCGTCGGGATTGGTGATCCACAGCGGCCAGTCGAGTGGATCGGCCTCCGCGCCGGGCTCGAATCCCGGATAGATCGGCAGCCCGGTGCGCGGGTTGCTCGGGCCGGCGTAGATCTTGCGCACCGCCGTTACCTGGTCGGCGCTGAGGCAGGTCGGCGCGTCGGCGCCGGCGCATTGCAGCACGCCGGGATCGAAGTGGCACCGGCGCGGATCCGCCACCACGCCGTCGGCGATGCCGTCCTGCGCATCGCATTTGGCGAGGACCGCGGTGGTCAATAACTGCAGCTTGTCGGCGGGCAGCGCGCTCCCCGGGGTCGCGTTGATCGCCTGCTCGTCCCACACGAAGCCGGAAAGCAGCCGAGACTGCGCGTACGCCGGCGCGCCGACCACCCAACCGTCGAAATCGGCGGGGTAGCGCTGGAACTCGACCATGCCCTCGCGCCCGCCGTCGGAGCAGCCCACGAAGTAGGTGTAATTGGCGTCCTGCCCGTAGAACGCCGCAACCACCTGCTGTGAGATCACGGAGGTGAGGTGCACCGCGCGATTGCCGTAGTCGATCAGCTTTTCCGGATGACCGAGCGCCCACGACGCGTCCAGGCTCGATCCGGTGTGGCCGTCGTCAGTTCCCGCCGTGGCGAAGCCGCGGATCAGCGCCGGGCGCATGGAGCCGAATGGGATGCTGCCGGCGAAGCCCCCATTGCCGATCTGGCCGTAACGACCATTCCAGCCCGTGACCGGCATCCAGACCTCGAATCCTATATCCGAGTCGCTGGTCGGGTGGATGCTCCCGGCGACCCGGCAGAACTCCGGCAAGCCGTCGAGCGCCGTGCTGCCTGGCGGGGTGAAGCTCCCGGCCGGAATGCTTTGGGCCGTCGTGATCGTCGTGTCGGTGAGCGACAGCCCCGCCAGGCTCTCGCAGTTGGCGGTGCGGGCATGAGCGGCTACCGGCGCCATGGCGATCAACGCTGCCGCTGGTGCGATCCACGCGGCGATACGGCGCGCGGGCATGGTGGCACCATGTTGGTGCGGTTTCATTTTCGTTTCCTTCCCACTCGGTTGGCTTCAGGCCTGCGTGGCAATCCGCGCCGCGCGGCCGCGCGGAGATTACGGCCAGCGACGACGACGCAACTCTGAGAAGCAACAGCGGAATTGGCAAGCAGCATTGTTTCGCTCAGGCATTCGTCGTGCGGTCGGGCTCACGGACAGGACGCGCGCGACCGGGGTGCTGCTCGGACTAGCCGCGACCCGCGCCCATCGCCTGACGCATGAAGGCGCGCTTCAGGGCCGGCAGCCGGTGCACCGCGGCGATGCCCAGGTCGCGGGCGAGGCGAAGTGCCGGGTTGTCGGTGCTGAACAGCCGATCGAGCCCGTCGGTCGCGGCGAGCATGGCGAGGTTGGCGGACCGGCGGGCCCGCTGGTAGGCGGCCAGCAGGTCCGGCGCGCCGGGGTCGGCGTCGGCCCGCACGGCCGCGATCACCAGGTCCGACAAGGCGATGACGTCGCGGAAACCGAGATTGAGGCCCTGGCCGGCGATCGGGTGGATGCCGTGCGCCGCGTCGCCGACCAGTGCGAGCCTGGTGTCGAAGTAGCGATGCGCGTGCAACGCCCCGAGCGGATAGCGCCAGCGGCGACCGATCGGGCGTACCGCGCCGAGATGCGAGCCGAGCCGACGCGCGATCGCGCGGCCGAAGCCGGAATCGTCCAGCGCCAGCACGCGCTCGGCCACGGCGTTGCGTTCGGTCCACACGATCGCCGAGACATGCGGCGCCCCGGCGATCCCGCACATCGGCAGCTGCGCGAACGGGCCGGAGGGCAGGAAGTGCTCGAGTGCCGTGTTGTGGTGCGGCCGCGCGTGGGCGACGGCGGAGACGATGCCGGTCTGGTCGTAGGGGAAGCGGGTCACGGAAATGCCGGCCTGCCCGCGCAACGGCGAGCCGCGCCCTTCCGCCGCGACCACCAGTCGGCACGCGATGTCTGGGCCGCCGGCGATCCGCACCGTCGCCCCCTCCGCTGCCCGCGTAACGGTGGCCTCGGCGGGCGCGAATACCTGCACGCCAGGGTGCGCGTGCAGCGCCGCGTTGATCCCGACCCGGAGGCTGCGCGCCTCCACCATCCAGCCGAACGGTGTGCCGCCCGCCTCGCGATGGTCGAAGTGCAGGAACAGCCGCGACGGCGGCCGGCCGATCCGGCCGTCGGAGACGCGGATGTCGAGGATCGGGCAGGTCGGCTCCGGCAAGCGATCCCACAGTCCCGCCGCCTGCAGCAGCCGGCGCGAGCCGGCGGCGACGGCGTACGCGCGCCCGTCGAAGTCCGGATGCTCCATGGGCGGCAGCGGCGCCCGGTCGATGACGACGGTGCGCACACCGCCGGCCGCCAGGCGGCAGGCCAGGGTGCCGCCGACCGGCCCGGCCCCCACCACGCACACGTCGGTCATCGTCGCTATCATGCCACGAGGTGAGATGATGGCGCGCCGGCGCTTCGGCAAGCGGGGAATCCGGTTCTGCGCCCGCCGCTTCCGAGCTATAGCTGACAGACGGCGTGAATGCCGCGCGCTGCCCCGAGTCTTTTGCCGGAACCTTGCATGGCCGCTGTCGCCCAAGCTCGTCGACTTGCCTCCCCTGCCCTGCGCACCTTGATGCGTCGCCGCGTGAGCGAACTCGGCGGACTGACGCTCGGCCTCGTTGGGCTTGCCTTCCTGGTGGCCCTGGCGAGCTACGATCCGCGCGACCCGTCGCTCGACACCGCGACCGCACGCGCCGCCACCAACCTGGCGGGACCCGCGGGCGCGACCCTGGCCGATCTGCTGCTGCAAGGCTTCGGGCTGGCCGCCGCCTTGCCCGGCCTTGCCATGCTGGCCTGGGCCTGGCGCCTCGCGGCGCACCGCTCGCTCGGCAGCACGGCCGCCCGGATCGCCGTCACCGTCGCCGCGCTGCCGGTCGTCGCCGCGGTGCTGACGGCCGCATCCGCGCACTCTCTCGCCTGGCCGACTTCGGCGGGGCTCGGCGGGGCGATCGGCACCTTGCTGTCCGGCGCGGCGCTGAAGGCGGGCTACGCCGTGCTCGGGCCGGTGGGGGTCGGCTTCGTCGGCCTGGCCGGCGTCGGGCTCGCGCTCGCCTTGGTCCTGCTCGCCCTCGGGCTGAGCCTCGGCGAGTGGCGCGCCGCCGGGCGCGGGACGGTCACGGTGGCCCGTGTTTCGACGGCGGGAGGACGCGCGGCGATCCTGCGCGCCGGCCGGCTCGGCGAGGCAGTGGGCGCGCCGTTCACGCCGCTGTTGCGTCGGCTCCGGCTCAAGCCACCGGAACGGGCGCCCGAGCCGTCGAGCGTGGTGCGCCCGGAGCTCCGGTCGATGACGCCGATGCCGCGACCTGCCCCGCCGACCGACGAGCGGCCGCCGGGCATCGCCCGCCTCAAGCCTGCCATCCCAGTCCGCCGGGCCGCGCCGCAACAGGAGTCGTTGCCACTGGATGACGGCGCGTGGCGGTTCCCCGCGCTGTCGCTGCTGAAGCCGGCGCCGGCGCGCGCGACCACCGGCCCCGACCCCGAGTCGCTGGAGGCCAACGCGCGCCTGCTGGAGACCGTGCTCGCCGATTACGGCGTGCAGGGCAGCATCGTCGAGATCAGGCCGGGGCCGGTGGTCACGCTCTACGAGCTGGAACCGGCCCCCGGCATCCGCAGCGCGCGGGTGATCGGACTTGCCGACGACATCGCGCGCAGCCTCTCGGTCACCGCGGTGCGCATCGCCACGGTGCCGGGGCGCAACGTGATCGGCATCGAGTTGCCGAACGCCCGCCGCGAGACGGTGTTCCTGAGCGAGATCCTGGCGACCGAGGACTGGAACAAGCATCCGGGCCGGCTGACGCTCGCCCTCGGCAAGGAGATCAGCGGCGCGCCGGTGATCGCGGAACTGTCGCGGATGCCGCATCTGATGATCGCGGGCACCACCGGGTCGGGCAAGTCGGTCGGCGTCAACGCGATGATCCTGAGCCTGTTGTATCGGCTCTCGCCCGAGCAGTGCCGGCTGATCCTGATCGACCCGAAGATGCTCGAGCTGTCGGTCTACGAGGGCATCCCGCACCTGATGGCGCCCGTCGTCACCGAGCCCAAGAAGGCCGTCACCGCCCTGAAATGGACGGTGCGCGAGATGGAGCGCCGCTATCGGTCGATGAGCCAGCTCGGGGTGCGCAACATCGGCGGCTACAACGAGCGGGTGGCGGAGGCGCGCGCGCGCGGCGAGGTGGTGACGCGGCGGGTGCAGACCGGCTTCGATCCCGAGACCGGCCGCCCGAGCTTCGAGGAGCAGCCGCTGGCGCTGGAAAACCTGCCGTTCATCGTGGTCGTGGTGGATGAGATGGCGGACCTGATGATGGTCGCCGGCAAGGAGATCGAGCAGGCGGTGCAGCGCCTCGCGCAGATGGCGCGCGCGGCGGGCATCCACGTCATCATGGCGACGCAA
>JAABUQ010005583.1_pt1 | contig 19871 bp, 17 predicted proteins | sample 5560001 | NCBI WGS metagenome assembly JAABUQ01 (sample SAMN10711888, study PRJNA513371) | rock metagenome | isolation source: Antarctica rocks | place: Antarctica: Victoria Land, Finger Mt nord | collected 2015-12-18
GGAAGTTGGCAACCATGTCGTGACCGCCGACGGTGAGCACCGACTCGGGATGGAACTGGACGCCCTCCACGGCGTGGTCACGGTGACGTAATCCCATCACCAACCCGTCCTCGGACGTGGCGGTGATGGCCAGCTCGGCCGGCACCGACGCCCGCTCCACCACCAGGGAGTGGTACCGGGTGGCCTCCAGGGGCTGGGGCAGACCGGCGAACAGACCGGCGGTGTCGTGGTGGATGAGCGAGGTCTTGCCGTGCATGACCCGAGGGGCCCGTACCACCTGTCCACCGAAGACCTGGCCGATGCACTGAAGCCCGAGGCACACCCCGAGCACCGGCCGCTTCCCGGCAAAGGCGGTGATCACGTCGTTGCTGAGACCGGCATCTTCGGGACGGCCCGGGCCGGGCGAGACCAGCACGCCGTCGGGGTCGAGGGCGACGGCGTCTTGCAAGCTGAGGGCGTCGTGCCGGTAGACGAGGGGCTCAGCGCCCAGCTCACCCAGGTACTGGACCAGGTTGTAAACGAACGAGTCGTAGTTGTCGACCACCAAGATGCGCGCTGCCATTCCGCGATCGAGGGTAGTGGTGAGCACTTCCGTGCCGAAGGGCCCGAGAGACGTCACGCACGAGAGGGCCACTATCGTGGGACCGTGGCTGACAGACCGACCAAGCGTCGCGTCCCGGCGCCGGGCTCGGCCGGCAGTGGAGCCAAGGCGAGCAGGACAGTGGCGGCGGCCCGCTCCGCCGGCCCGGCGAGCGGACCGTCCAAGCGCCCGGCCGGCGGCGCCAAAGCACCGGCCAAGACCACGGGGCGGACCACCGCTCCTCCCTCCAGCACGCGCTACACCCCGCCGGACCGAGACCCCCGCCACCGGCCCAGCCCCATCTATGTGCCCATCGCCATGTTCACCCTGCTCGGGGCCGGGATGTTGCTCATCGTGGCCAACTACATCAACGTCTTCGGTGACGCCGACAACGTCCGGCTCATCATCGGTCTGGGCCTGATTCTGGGCGGGATCCTGGTGGCCACCCAGTACCGCTGACCGCCGGTCTGCCCAGCGTCCCGCTGGTGAACGGCGAGTGACAAGAGTTACACCGATGTGACACTCCCCAGATTCATCCACAGCCTGGGGACAGAGCGACGATGGGTCGCCGACCCTATAGATCCTCCACCGGCGTGACGAGGTCCATGTCTTCCATGCAGTGTCGAGGTGGCTCAGGTACCTGATCGTTGGCCGCGGTCATCCGTACCTCGGTGGCGCAAAGGCTGCAGCGGTACACGAGGCGAACCTTGCGCAGCTCGCCGGCTGGCGGCGGTTCGGGGATCGGCCGGGCGAAGCTGCCGAGCATCATGAACCCGACCTTCAAGAACAGCGCCGCCGCCGCCGCCGCCACCACAACCTTGAACACGAAGAACACAAAGGCCAGTCTGCCAAGGCGCTGACTCACAGCGCGCCAGCCGGGGGATGCTCGAAGGGGGGCGTTCCGGCGCCCCCCTTCGACGTCGGACGATCCGATTCACTCGGTCGTCCGACAACAAGAGCGCGGCGCAGCCGCACCCTAACGAGGCGCAGGCGCGTAGCGCCGGAGCCGAGCAACTCGCTCTGAAACCTCTGGTTTCACAGCGAAACACTCACAGCCGTTCGATGATGGTGGCGTTGGCCATGCCGCCGCCTTCGCACATGGTCTGGAGGCCGTACCGGCCGCTGTTGCGCTCGAGCTCGTTGAGCAGGGTGGCCATGAGCTTGGCGCCGGAGCACCCCAGGGGGTGGCCGAGGGCGATGGCCCCACCGTTCACGTTGACCTTGCTCATGTCGGGGTGGTGTTCCTTCTCCCACGCAAGGACCACGGAGGCGAAGGCCTCGTTGATCTCCACCAGGTCGATGTCGTCGAGCGACAGGCCCGACTTCTCGAGGGCCTTGGTGGTCGCTGGGATGGGACCGGTGAGCATGGTGATGGGATCGACGCCGGCCAGGGCGAACGTGTGGAACCGGGCCCGTGGGGTGAGCCCGAGCTGGCTGGCCTTCTCCTCGCTCATGACCAGCACGGCGGACGCGCCGTCAGTGATCTGGGAGCTGTTGCCGGCCGTCACCTTGCCGTCGGGCTTGAACGACGGCTTGAGCTTGCTCAACGACTCCGGAGTGGTGCCCGGGCGAATCCCTTCGTCGGCAGTCACCAGTTCGTCGCTCTCGATGAGGTTGCCGGTCTCACGATCGAGGGGCTTGGCCCGCACGGGCAAGATCTCGCCGTCGAAGCGTCCCTCCTCGGTGGCCTGCAGGGCACGCTGCTGGCTCTGGGCCGAGAAGGCGTCGAGGTCTTCGCGGGAGAGGTCCCACTGGTCGGCGATCATCTCGGCGGAGATGCCCTGCATCACCACGCCGCCGCGGGGCTCGTACCGGGCCATCACCTTGGGCCCCATGGGGAAGCTGCCGGGTGTGATGGACGCGCCCATGGGGGTGGTGGACATCACCTCCACGCCGGCGGCTACCACCACGTCGTAGGCGCCGGCCATCACGCCCTGCGCCGCGAAGTGGGCAGACTGCTGGGAGGAACCGCACTGGCGGTCGATGGTGGTGGACGGCACCGCCTCTGGCCAACCGGCGGCCAACACGGCGCTGCGGCCGATGTTCACCGACTGGTTGCCGACCTGCATGACGCATCCCATGATCACGTCGTCGACGAGGGCGGGGTCGAGGTTGTTGCGTTCGGCCAAGGCCCCCAGGACCTCGGCGGCGAGATCGGCGGGATGCCAGCCGGAGAGCTTGCCGTAGCGCTTCCCGCCCGGGGTGCGCAACGCGTCGACGATCACGGCGGTGGTCATTGGGTCCTCCTCTGTCGGCCGCTCCGAGCCGAGGCCGGACGGCGCCCGGTGACTTGACCGGTGGGTCAAGGAGTCTGGCCGGTGGCGATGAGACGCCGCAACCGCGCCGACGGCGGTGATGGGGCAATCTGTGCGGTCATCGGTCACACCGACCGCCCCGCCGAGCCAGAGGGAACCAGATGGCCGCCATCACCACCCAAGACATCGACCACACCGTCAAGGGCCACACCCTGGCCCGCGCGTTCCTCGCCACCGTCGAGAGCAGGGCCGATGCGGTGGCCCTGCGGTGGCGCGACGGCGAAGGTTGGGGGGAGTGGACGTGGGCGGACTACGCCGAGCGGGTGGCTCGAATCGCCGGCGGTCTCGCCGCCCGAGGCGTCGGTCCAGGCCAGCGCGTGGTGTTGATGATGCGCAACACGCCTGAGTTCCACGTCCTCGACATGGCCGCCCTGATGTGCGGTGCCACACCCATCTCCATCTACAACTCCTCGTCACCCGACCAAGTGGCGTACCTAGTGGGACACTGCGAGGCGGCCCTGGGAGTGGTGGAAGACGACAGCTTCCTCGCCCGCTTCCATCCGGTCCGCGAAGAGCTCCCCGCCCTGCGATCGCTCGGGGTCGTCAGCGCCGGCGACACCGCCGCCGACTTCACGTGGGATGACCTCCTCGGCAGCGAGCCCATGGACCTGCACACCGCCGTCGAGGTGGGCCAGCCCGATGACCTGGCCACCGTCATCTACACCTCCGGCACCACCGGCCCGCCCAAAGGCGTGATGATCTCGAACTACAACGCCTGCTGGACCGTGGAGTGCCTGCGCCTCACCTTCGGCTGGGGCCCCGAAGAGTTCGCCGGCAAGCGGCTCGTGTCGTACCTCCCGATGGCCCACATCGCCGAGCGGATGACCAGCCACTACCAGCACGTCAGCCTCGGCACCGAGGTCACGTGTTGCCCGGATCCCGGGCAGGTTGCGCCCTACGCGCGGGAGGTCCGCCCTCACGTGATGTTCGGGGTGCCACGGGTGTGGGAGAAGATCCACGCCGGGGTGATGGCGGCCATGGCCAGCCGGCCTGAGCAAGCCGCCGCTTTCGCCGGCGCCGTTGAGGCGGCCAAGCCCATACGGCTGAAGATGGCGTGGGACGACGCCTCCGACGACGACCGTGAGACCTATGCCGGCATCGACGAGGCCGCCTTCCGTCCGGTGCGCGAGATGCTCGGCTTCGACCACTTGCGGGTGGCCATCACGGGGGCGGCGCCGATCCCGTCGGACCTGCTCGGCTGGTACCACGCCATCGGCGTCCCCATGTCAGAGATCTACGGCATGTCGGAGAGCTCGGGACCCATGACCTGGACGCCGTTTCGCATCAAGCCCGGCACAGTCGGGCCCGCCATCGCGGGGTGCGAGGTGAAGTTGGCCGATGACGGCGAGGTGATCTGCAAGGGCGGCAACGTGTTCAAGGGGTACCTCAACCAGCCCGACAAGACCGCCGAGACGGTGCAGGACGGATGGCTGCGCTCAGGTGACATCGGCGAGGTGGATGACGACGGCTACTTCCGCATCGTCGACCGCAAGAAGGAGCTCATCATCACCGCCGGCGGCAAGAACATCAGTCCGGCCAACCTGGAGACGGCGCTCAAGTCGGTGCCGCTCATCGGGCAGGCCTGCGCCATCGGGGACCAACGCCCCTTCGTGTCGGCGCTCGTGGTGCTCGATCCCGACGCCGCGCCGGTGTGGGCCAAGCACGAAGGCATCGAGTTCTCAGACCTTGGCGATCTGGCCACCAACCCGAAGGTTGTGTCCGCGGTCGAACGGGAGGTAGCCGACGTGATGGGCCAGTTCAACAACGCTGAGCGGGTGAAGAAGGTGCGAGTGCTCGGCGACGAGTGGCTACCTGACTCCGAGGAGCTCACCCCCACCTCCAAGCTCAAGCGTCGCGGCATCCACGCCAAGTACGCCGCCGCGATCGAAACCCTCTACGCGCGGTAGCGGCCTCACCCGCTTCCTCTGAGCCCTGTGCGCAAAGCGGTGCCATGGGCCACCTTGCGCACGACCCTGTGGAAGGTGGCAGGGAGGACTTGGCTGGGGCGCGGGCCTCCACCGTGGCCCGACAGCGCGGCGTGCGCGGCGTGCTAACAACCGGCGCTGTGCGAATCGACTCCACCGGCGGAGTGAGCCTTGCCCTTCACGATCTCGGCGGCACGGGAGACCCGCTGCTCATCGCGCACGCCACCGGCTTCTGCGGTCGCACGTACGAACCGCTGGCTAAGCATCTCACTGCGGTGTTCCACGTGTGGGCCCTCGACTTCCGCGGCCACGGCGACTCGACGGCCCCGACGAACGATGACTTCTCCTGGAGCGGCATGGGGGACGACGCGATGGCGGCACTGGTGGTCATCATGGCGGCGTCGAGGAGAGGTGCCGATCGGCGGGTGATTGGGTTTGGGCACTCCATGGGCGGCGCCGCCCTGCTGCTCGCCGAACTGGCTCGGCCGGGGCTGCTGTGTTCCGCCCACCTGTACGAACCGATCGTGCCGGTGAACGCGGCGCCTCTCACCGGTTCTGAGAATCCGCTGGCCCAGGCGGCTCGGCGGCGGCGGTCGTCCTTCCCATCCAAGGCAGCGGCGGTCGAGCGGTACGCCACGAGGACTCCGCTTGGTGAGCTGCGGGCTGACGCGCTGGGCGCTTACGTGGAGCACGGCTTCGTCGACCGCGCCGACGGCGCCGTCGAGCTGAAGTGCCAGCCCGAGCACGAGGCCCGCACGTTCGAGGCCGAAGGCAAGCTCACCGTCGACCGTCTCGGCAAGCTCCACCTCCCCACCACGGTGGCCGTCGGGGGCAGGACCGACGATCAGGGACCGGCGATCTTCGCCCCCGGCGTGGTGAAGGCCATACCTGGCGCCGTCCTGGTCGAGTACTCCCATGTCGGCCACTTCGGCCCACTGCAAGATCCCCAGACCATCGCCGAGGACATCGTGGCCGCTTCTGGAGGGCGGTGAGCCACCCGTTGACATGTGTGTGACGCACGCATATTCTCGCCTCCATGACTACGTCTGCCAAGGGCACTTTCGAGATCGAGTCGTGGGAGGAGAAGCCCTACGCCGTACCCGGCGAGGGCATGAAGCTCACGCGCGCCGAGGTCAGAGAACGCTTCCGCGGTGACATCGAAGGCGCCGGGTCGTCACAGTCGCTCATGTGTTACCGGGCCGATGGCACGGCCACCTACCTCGGTTTTGAGTTGATCGAGGGGTCGGTGGGTGGCCGGACCGGGACCTTCGTGCTGCGGGTGGACGGCGACTACGACGGCACCAACGCCAGCGCCACCTGGACCGTGGTCACCGGTTCGGCCACCGGCAAGCTCGCAGGGCTGGAGGGCAGCGGCGGATTCTCGGCCCCACCGGGCAGCACGGCCGAGGTGACCCTCGACTACGACCTCCCCGGACGCTGACCCGAGCGGGGCCGGCGGACGCTGAGCTGATGACCGAGCGGGAGCTTTCCTAAGGTCGGCTCAATGAGCCAACCGAAGTCACCGGAGGGGTTCGACCGCACCGCCAACGTCTTGGGGGCACTGGCCCAGGTGGTGGTTGACCAGACGGCTGACGCCATCACCAGTGCGGGCGACCACTCCGGGACCGGAGCCGCCGCACTGTCGGCCCTGCACCACTTCCTCGACCAGCCGTCGGTTGATCTGCTCCGTCAAGTCCTCGGCCTCACGTCGTCTGGCACCGTCCGGCTGGTCGACCGACTGGAGGCCGACGGGTACGTGCGCCGCCTGGCCGGTGATGATGGCCGGACCACTCGGGTGGCCCTCACCGCGGCGGGGCGACGGATGGCGGCGCGGGTATCAGCAGCTCGGGCCGACGTGTTGGCCGACGCGCTGGCCGGCCTGTCAGCGGCGGAGCGTCGCACGCTCGACGGCCTGCTCGCCAAGGTGCTGGTCAGCTTCGTCCGCGGGCCCGGCGCCACCCGTTGGATCTGCCGCTTGTGCGACACCGGCGTCTGCGGGGCCAGTCCGGGTGATTGCCCGTTCGCGGCAGTGATCGGTCGGGCCGGCCGGACCTCCCCGAGCGGCTGACGCCCCCGCACCGAAGTCCTGTGGTTCATCCGCGGTCGGCGAAGCGCAACACGCGAGAGCTCCGTGCAAATGCAGTGGATGCGTCACCGGTGCCGTTGGCCGTAGTCGCCGAAAGGCCGGTCGCGCTCGCGCACACTTCCCGCCGGCCGATCTCTTGAGCTCGGGCCACCCAGCCGAGACCTTGAGCGGCGGTGGGCGGGCGGCTTGGAGATCGAGTGCAGCGTGGCGAAGGTCTTGCCGAAGCGCCCGCACCTTCACGGTCTTGTCGGCGTCGGCGGCGCGGAGGGCCTGGTCGAGGTGGTCGCGAAGCTGCGGGGTGATCGTGTTGAGGTCGTCTGGACGGCTCAGCACCAGATGGCGGACTGCGCCGTCGTCCTCAACACGGATGGCCTCAGCCATCGTGTCTTCGTCCGGAAGGTGATCGTCTCACCTTTGGTCGCCCAGTGGAGCCGCGGACAACCAGGCACCCCGAGAAGCGGGTGGGAATGGTCGTGGTGTCGTCACCGGTGAGGCACCCGAGGAGCACGAGCGCCGCGGAGTTGCCAGCGTCGGCGAACGGCGCAGCCACCGTGGTCAGCGGCGGCGCCGCCATAGAGGCGACCGGGACGTCGTCGGAGCCGACGACGCTGACGTCGGCGGGCACCTTGAACCCGCTGGCTTCGAGCGAGGACATGATCCCGAGCGCCATGAGGTCGTTGAAGGCCACGACGGCGGTGACGAGTTGGCCGAGCGAGCCGAGGGCCTGACGGCCTCCCTCATAGCTGGGGACCCCTGGGCCGATGAGCGAGACGGCGGCGTCGGGGTGGAGGGTGGCCCACCGTCGGGCGTGGCGGATGCGCTCGCTGGCAGCCCAATAGCCGCGGGGCCCGGCGACGTGGGCGATGCGCCGGTGCCCGAGGCCGTAGAGGTGATCGAGGGCGGCGTTGATGATGCCCCGCTGGTCGATCAGCACGAACGGATAGCCACGAACCGGCCGGTTGACGAACAGGGTCGGTGTACCGCCCAGGGCGGCGTCGGGAGCTCGGTGCACCCGTTGGGGAACGCACACGATGAGACCGTCGGCTTGGCGGGAGAGCGACTTGAGAGCCTGCTCCTCCTCGTCGGGGTCCTGCCCGGTGTCGGCGAGGAGCACGTCGAAGCCGCGGGCGCGGACGGTGGCCTGGGCAGCCTGCACCATCAACGCGAAGTAGGGGTTGACGATGTCTGGCACCACGATGGCGATGGCACCGGTGCGACCGGTCGCCAACCGGCGAGCAGCCCGGTTGGGCCGGTACCCGAGGGCGCTGATGGCGGCCTCGACCCGCCGACGGGTGGGCTGGGCCACCGCGTCGGGACGGGTGAGCGTCCGCGACACCGTGGAGGGGTGCACCCCAGCACGGCGGGCGACGTCGGTGAGCGTCGTCTTGCCGTGAGCGCGGGCCGGCACCGGGGCAGCGTAGGAGGGGAAGGTCTGCAACCGCTTGCCTCGCCGTTCCGGTCGGGCGAGACCGGCCGCGGACGGCCGGCGCGGACGGCCGGCGCCACTCCAGTTGCCGTTTCCCCATGGTGCCGCATGGGCCGTCGCCCCAACCGACGGTGCCAGGCCGTCGTCAGATGAAGGGGTGGCGGTCGAGCACGAGGTGCAGCGGCCGATCGGTGCGGACTTCGCCGGCGCCGAGATGCTGCTGGGCTTCGGCCAGCACGCTCACGGCGGCGGTAACCTCGTGGACTGCCAACTCCGACCCGAAGTGTTCGGCCCGGTGCGCTGATCGGACACGTCGTCGGATACGGCTCGCGCCGCTGCCCGCACGGCGTCATCCCCATCACCTCGCCGGTGCCCGTTGCGTCGGACGGTGCGGGTAAGGAGATAGACGGCGTCGAGAGTGAGCCAGTACGGGCTGAGCTCGTCCACCTCGCCACTCCCCAGCGAGCTCGCTGACGATCCACCGCACGAACGACCGCAAGTCGATCACTCCGACCACCCCATCGGGCGCCGGCGCCGGTCCCATCGGCGCAGTCGGCGTGGTTGACGGCGGACACGGGACCGGGACCATAGCCCGATGCTGCAATCGTTTGCAGAGAGGGCCGGCGCGGCCTACCGTCCCGTCGGTGCACCCCGCGACAGTCCAGGTCCGCCGGCTGCGCTCCCCCGCCCAGTTCTCCGAGCACATGGCGTCGGTGGGCGCTTCCATCGGGTTTGACACCACCGTCACGCCCGGCCCGGCCGGGCCCCTGGCCCGGGCGACCGAGCTGGCCGGACGGCGGTTGGGGAACCGGCTGGCGATCTTGCCCATGGAAGGCTGGGACGGCGGCGTGGACGGGACGCCCACCGAGCTGGTGCGGCGCCGCTGGTGTCGCTTCGGCGAGAGCGGCGCCAAGCTGATCTGGGGCGGCGAGGCGGTGGCCATCCGCTCCGATGGGCGCGCCAACCCTCGCCAGTTGGTGATGAGCGAGGAGACCGTCGCGCCGCTGGACGCGTTGCGCCAAGAGCTGGTGGACACCCACGAACGGGCTGTCGGCCGGTGCGATGACCTGGTGGTCGGCTTGCAGCTCACCCACTCCGGGCGGTTCGCCCGGCCGACCGGCGAGTGGGCGCCCCGCATCGCCTACCGCCATCCCCTGCTGGATCGCCGGGTGAGAGCCGCCGCGGGCAGCGTGCTCGCCGACGATGACCTCGACGTGTTGGTGGCCGACTTCGTGCGGGCCGGCGTTCTCGCCCAAGACGCCGGCTTCGACTTCGTGGACGTGAAGTGCTGTCACGGCTACCTGCTCCACGAGCTGATGTCGGCCTTTGATCGGCCTGGCCGCTACGGCGGCGACTTCGAGGGTCGGAGCCGGTTCCTGCGGTCGGTGATCGAGGGGGTCACCGCGGCGGCGCCGGAGTTGGCCATCGGCGTGCGGGTGAGCGCGTTCGACGTCGTCCCCCACCGCCGGGGAACCGACGGGCGCGGTGAGCCCGAGGCGACGGGTCCGTACCGCTACGCGTTCGGCGGCGACGGCACCGGGGCGGGTGTCGACCTCGAAGAGCCCAACCGCCTGCTGAGCCTGTGCGAGGAGCTGGGCGTCGCCGCCGTGTGCATCACCGCCGGCAGCCCCTACTACTGCCCCCACGTGCAGCGGCCCGCCTCCTACCCGCCGTCGGACGGGTACGTGCCGCCCCGTGATCCGCTCGTCGACGTGGCCCGCCTGCTGGCCGCGACCGCCGAGTTGAAGCGCCGCCACCCGCGGCTGCTGGTCGTCGGCTCCGGCTACTCCTACTTGCAGGAGTGGCTGCCCAACGTCGCCCAACGCCAGATCGCCGACGGTGCCGTCGACGTGATCGGCCTGGGGCGGATGGCGCTCTCCTACCCGCGCCTGGCCGCCGATGTGCTGGCCGGGCGCCCATTGCAGCGGCGGTCACTGTGTCGCACGTTCAGCGACTGCACCACCGCCCCCCGCAACGGCCTGGTGTCGGGCTGCTATCCCCTCGACGACCACTACAAGCACAGCCCGGAGCGGGTCACCCTGGCCGCGGTCAAGCGCCGCTCCCCGCTCACCGCTGGCGACGACGACGGAAACCGACCGTGATCGGTCTGGAGACCGCCCAGATGGTTGCTGGCCTCCCGCCGGAGCATCCTGTCTGTCGGGCCGACGTCGAGCGGAGGCCCTGACGGTGACGATCCTGCCGGGCCTGTGCTCGGTCACGTTCCGGCAGCTCTCCGCGGCCGAGGTGATCGCGTTGGCCGCCGGCTGTGGGCTCACCGCCATCGAGTGGGGTGCCGACGTGCACGTCCCGCCGGGCGACCTGACCGCGGCCTCCGACGTCGCCCGGCGCAGCGCCGACGCGGGACTGACCGCCGTGTCCTACGGGTCATACCTGTTCGCCGGGCAGTCACCCGACGGTGACGGTGACGCGGTGTGGGACACCGCCGTCGCCGTCGGTGCCGTCAACGTGCGGGTCTGGTGCGGCTACGGCACCGGGCCGGACGCCAGTGCCGACGAGCGCCAACCCATCTGTGGCCAGCTGGTCCGGTGGGCTCATGCCGCCGCCGAGCGCGAGCTCACCGTGTCCCTGGAGTTCCACCCCGCCACGCTCACCGAGACCGCGGCATCGACCAGCCGGGTCCTCAACGACGTGGGCGCCCCCAACCTCTACACTTACTGGCAACCGGCTCCGGGAGCCGCCAGCGACCACGCGCTGGCCGAGCTCGACGGTGTCACCCCTGACCTGTCGCACCTCCACGTCTTCTGGTGGGAGACGCCCGAGGACCGTCGAGCGCTCGCCGAGGGAGAAGCGCTGTGGCCCGCCGCTCTCGCCCACGTCGCCGCCGCCTCCGGTGCCGCCGCCCGGCGATGGACCAGCCCCACCGCCGCGTTGTTGGAGTTCGTCAGAGACGACAACCCTCGCCACCTCCCCGACGACGCCGCCACGTTGCGGCGCTGGCTCGACAGGCTGGCATGAGGATCGAACCCCTCCTCGGCCGGGTCCACCCCGGCCGGCGCATCACCGGCATGGCCGCCGTACTGCTGCCCTTCGCCGCCGACGGCGCCATCGACTGGGACACGTTCCGGTCCCTCGTCGAGCGGGTTGCGGGGGCGTGCCTGACCCCGGCGGTGAACATGGACACCGGCTACGTCTCCCTCCTCGACCCGTCCTCGCGCCAACAGGTCCTCGACGTCACCCGAGCCATCGGCGTCGAGTTCGTCGCCGGCGCCTACGTCGATGACACCCCGGGCGCCCCGTTCGACCTCGACACCCACCAGCGCGCCGTCGACTCCGTCGCCCAGGCCGGCGGGCTGCCCATCCTGTTCCCCTCCCACAGCCAAGCGGCGCTGGGCGAACCCGATCTCCTCGACGCCCTCGGACGCATCGGCGCTCGCACCGACCAATTCTTGGCCTTTGAGCTCGGACCGATGTTCCTGCCCCAAGGCCGCATCCTCACCGCCGACGGCTTCGAAGCCCTGCTTGCCATCCCGTCCTGTGTCGGCGCCAAACACTCCTCCCTTGACCGAGCCTTGGAGTGGGATCGGCTCATGACCCGAGACCGGGTCCGCCCCGACTTCCTGGTGCTCTCCGGCAACGACCTGGCCATCGACATGGTCATGTACGGCAGCGACTACCTGCTCGGGCTCGCCGCCTTCGCCCCCGATGCCTTCGCCCGACGCGACCGCTGTTGGGCCGACGGCGACAGTCACTTCTTCGGGCTCAACGACGTGCTCCAGCACCTGGGCCACTTCGCCTTCCGTCGCCCGGTACCCGCCTACCGCCACGACGCCGCCATGTTCTTGCACCATCGGGGCTGGACCGCCACCGACCGCACCCACCCCCGCTCGCCTACCCGGCCAGACAGCGACCGCGCCATCCTCGCCGACATCGCCCATCGGCTCGCCATCCTGGTCGACGGTGTCTCCGGCGACGAGAGCGGCGCTGCCTCCCTGGCCGGCCCCGCCACGCCAACCTCTACTGGGTGATCGCCGGCGCCGCGGCGGTAAGTCACGTCCGGATCACACGCGTCGCAGACCGTCGACCATGCGAACATGCCATATGCCGTCCGGCCCGAAGTTCATCCGGTTCTTCTGGCCGGTCCTGAAGGCGTTGCGCGACCTGGGAGGCTCAGCGCGACCGCGTGAGGTCATCGATCTCGTGATCGAGATGCTCGACATCCCCGACGATGAGCGAGCTGAGAGAACCAAGAGCGGCGCGCTCCGCGTCGACAACCAGGTCCACTGGGCACGCAACTACCTTGTCTGGGCAGGACTGCTCGACGGGTCAAAGCGAGGCTGGTGGCAGCTGAGCGACTCGGGTTGGTCGCTTCCGCTCGGCGAGCAGAACCACGAGACCGCCTATGAGCTTTTCAAACGGGTCCGGGCCGAACGCGGTGACGAACGAGATCAGGCGACGCCTGACGACAACGTTGACCCGGAGCAGCCGCCCGGTCCTATCACCCCCAGCGAATCTGAAGACGTCAAACTGGCGATGGCGGTTCGGTCGACGGTCCTGGGGCTGAGCCCTGCCGGTTTCGAGAACTTGTGTAAGCGCCTCCTCACAGAACTTGGACTCACGCAACTCCGGACCGTCGGCCAAGCTGGAGACCGTGGCATCGATGTGGAGGGCCACCTGCGGATTAATCCGGTGGTGTCCTTCCGTGTCGGCGTCCAGTGCAAGCGGTATGCGGACGGCAACCAGATCACGCCCCGGACTGTGCGAGAGCTCCAGGGAGCGCTTGGACCGTTCGACCGGGGGATCCTCATCACGACCAGTGTCTTCACGCAACAGGCGGAGAACCAGGCGGGAGCGCCCGGGTATAAGCCGATCGACCTGATCGATGGCGAGCGCCTCGTCGAGCTGCTCGTTGAGCACCGCCTCGGCACCAAAGATGTGACCATGGTCGACCACGACTTCTTCGCACCGTTCCAGTAGCTGCGACCGGCCAAGCGGCGGCCAGCCCGATCCTGGCCGTGAGATTCGTGCCTTGTGCCGTTGCTTGGTCGTTGGGCGTGAGATGTGGAGCGGAACGCTGGATCCTGGCAACGCGTGCACGGAGTCTGCGACGAAGGCCGGCGCGTCAGATTGGTGACGAGACGGGCGGAGCACCGTTCGGTCCGGCGTCGGAGCCACGGGGGCGATCACCTTCGTTGATCCGGCAGGCGGTGATGCTGCCGTCGGGCGCCTTGGTTCCGGTCACGGTGACCGGCTGGCCCACCTTCAGTGCCGAGACGGAGCTTGCGCGTTTCTGGTGAACTGCGCGGCGGCCGAGGTCGTGACCGTGATGGTCGCGCCCTCGCGATCCTGCAATGTGAGGGCGGTGCCGTCGATCTTGGTGACGGTTCCACCGCTGAAGCCTCGCCCACTGCTCGGCCTGTTGTCACCGTTCTGGGAAGAGTTGGCGTTCGACATGCCGGAGTCGACGATACGGGTGGCGGTTATGTACGCCGTTCCGTCGGGTGTGCCGGTGGCCACCACCCGGTCACCGACAGCCACGTCGCCCAGTTGCGCGGGGGCCGACATGGTGACGACGGTGGTATCCGACGTCGTTGCCCTCGTCGTCTTGCCGTTGGCGCCGGCCACGGTGAGGGTGCTGCCGGCGATGGACTGGATGGTGCCGAACACACCCGGGCGCCGGCCGGGAGAGCCTCGACCGCTCGGATCTGAGGTCGATCCGCGGGTTCGCCGAGCTTCATCGGCTCCGGCAGGTCAGCGGGCCCGAAGACGTCGACCACCTGATGGAGCGCATCGAGGCCGATGCGGCCCGAATGGGCAAGCTGGTCGACGAGCTGCTCCTGCTGGCGCGGCTCGACGCCGAGCTGCCGCCCGACCGGACGCCCGTGGACCTGGTGGAGGTGGCTTCGAACGGTGTGCGGACGTCAGCTCACCAGTGGTGATGCAGCCGGCCTGTGGTGGGCCGACGGCGGCTCGGTAGACGTGCCCCTCAGCGCCCTCTGCGGTTCGTCACGTTGAGCACCATCGTGATCTCCATCCCCACCGCAGTCGTCGAGCCGCCGGTGCTTTTCCCCGACGCGCAGCCACTCCAAACCAAGGCGTACAGGCAGCGGCCATCTGGCGCGGCTAAGCCACAGGCCGCCGGGCACGTGGCGGGCTGTCCCTTGACAGACGGTCACCATGACGAACACGCCGCAAACCGGACCCTCGCGGTGGAGACGATGGGACTCGAACCCACGACCCCCTGCTTGCAAAGCAGGTGCTCTAGCCAGCTGAGCTACGTCCCCAACATCGCGACGGTACCCGCTCCCGGGTAGCTCGCGGCCCCCAACGAAGGGCGACCCCGGTGGACGGTGCTCTATCTGACTCTTACACTCCTGCACGCCCAGGCAAGTGGACAAACTCTCGGGGGATTCGTGGAATCAGCTCTGGAAATGGAGCGTCAGCAACGGCGAAGAAGGCGGGAGTTCCTCTGGGTGATCGGCGTCGTCGGCTACACGGTCCTCCGTTTCATCGTGGCCTACGAAACGCTGCGCAAGTACGGGCTCAACATCTGGCTCTTCGGGTTCATCGATATTGTGACCGCTGTCCCGTACGCCGTCGGCACCTCCCGATTGGCAACCACTCTCATCGACCGTCGACTCAAGCAAGCAAGTGGGTGGGCGATTGTGGCAGCAGCTACGTTCCTCGCGCCGTACCTGTACATCGCCTTGGCCGGTGGGCCCAAGGGCCTGGACCCGACCATCTACATCGTGCTCGCCCTCTTGGTGATCTGCCTCGGAGCAAACGCCACCTGGGGTGTGATCCGAAGGGTCCGAGCGGGCCGAGCTGTTCGGCCAGTGCAATCGCCTCCCGTCCCAACCGCCGCTTGACCTACGCGTCTCCTTCAGACATTGGCGGGGGTCTCTGACGGCGCGGGGGTAACAGGGTCGGTGAGAATGATGGGCAGGTCGAGGACTGCGAACTCCGATGGCTCGACTAACTCGAAGTTCCACCGGATGAACTCCGGGTTCACCTCGTACACCTCTTCGTACATACTTCGCACGAGTGGAAGCGCAGCGGGGACGACGTCGCCCCCCATGTAGTGGCGCCCCGCTCCGATCGGCACAAATGGCATTCCGTAGCTGTCGTTGAAGACCTCCAGCAGCCATCCATCGATCACGCTGACCAGCGCGGTGGCCTTCGAGCGAGCGGCCTCCAGCCAGCCGGCGCGGAAAAGGTGCTCTAGCACCCCGGTGCTCCGAGCACCGGGACGGATCGCCAAAGACGAGAGCTCACACAAGGGGTCCTCGTGAGTCTGGTCAGTCCGCTCGAACTGGCCGATGGGCAGATCTTCGTAACCTCCCAAGATCGTGCGGACGGCCCCCAACACCTGGTCGGATTCATCGACCACCACGTGAAAGTGACTCACGTCAGCCCATGGTTGGAGCTCCTCCACTCTCTTTCGTGGAGATGGCGCGCAGTACCCGACCTCCCGGTAGACCTCGTAGACCAGAGATTCAGCGGCAGCCCAGAGACTGCCGTCAGTTACCGGGACGACCCGAAGACCTGGATCTAACGATGCCGGGCGGCCGGCGCCCTTCGCCTTCCGAGGGCGGCGCAGGTCACCATCGCGCAAGTCGACTACAGCAGCCATCTCAGCCCCTCTTTTTCTTCCACGATCGAACGTGGCCGAGGGACCCTATGACATTTCGGACAATCGTGCACAATTCAGCCAAAAGGTGTGCGACGGTCCCGAAGCTCGCCGCGGCGCCAAGTAGGTGGTCCTCAAGAGCCTGATGAGAGGGCCGATGAGTGATCAGTGGGGAAGCGGCGTTGGGCGTACTACCTAGGCGCCGGTTGTTTCCTTGGCGCCCTGGGCTTGTTCCTAGGACCAGTCTTTCGGCGCGGGCTTACTGAGCTGGTGGGCTGGACGGGCGTGATCTTGACCTTCCGACGCGCGAAGCGGCTGGAGGGAGTGGAGCGCCGACCATGGATCGCGCTATCGGTGGCCGGGGCGTTCTTCATGGTCGGAGCGGTCGCCCGCCTCGTTCACGGCGCGCTCATGGGTGAGACAAGTCCCTATCCGTCGCCAGCAGACCCTCTCTACTTCCTCAGCTACGCCGCGCTGATCTTCTGTGTAGTCGAACTGCTGAGGTTGCGAGCGGGCGGCTCGGACAGGGAAGGAGGCGCGCTCGACGCACTGATCGTGGCGGCGGGTGCGGCTGTTCTTGAATGGGTGCTGGTCCTGGCGCCCTACGTCCGTGACGGCCACATCGGCGGTTCTCAGCGCTTGCTGACCACCATCTACTCACTCATGACGCTGGTGCTCATAGGTTTCACGACTCGACTTGCCGTAGCGCCGGGTACCCGCACCGTCAGTTACTACCTGCTGGCATCCGCGATGTGGCTAACCCTGATCGCCGACGTATCGGCCAGCTTGGCGGCTGTTGGTCGCGCTAGTGAGGCCATTCCGCAGACGGTGGCGCCGTTCATCTTCGCCTTCTTCGGGGCCGCTGCTTTGCATCCGGACGCACAGCGCCTCACCGAGCAACCCACCGAGTCCCCCGACCGGCTCTCGTGGCAGCGTCTGCTCCTTCTCGGCAGCACGCTGGTGGTGACGCCGGCGCTGACCATCTTCCAATTGCGCCGCGGGAGCCAACTCGACCTCATCGTGATCTTGCTCGGATGGGTCGTCCTCGCCGCGCTCGTGCTGCTGCGGCTGGCCGAGTTGGTGCGGGCCAAGGAGCGCGCGGCGCGCCAGGAGCGGGTCCTCACCCGAGCAGGTCAGGCCATGGTGTCGGCGACCACACGGGCCGGGATGAGCTCCGGAGCTCTCACGGCGGTGGCCGAGCTGTGCCGGTCCACCCAAGGCTTTCGGGCCAGCATGGCGACCAGCGAAGGCTCCGACCTCCGGGTGGTCGAGGCCGTCGGGCGTCGGGCGGAGGAGGCGATCGACACTCGCATCGCCGTCGACGAGCTTCCCGCACCGCTCGCCGACGCTCTTGCCGACCGGCGATCCGCCTGGATCCACGACATGCCAGCCCCTGACCTACCACCCGACGACATCGACGCCCGCACCGTCCTGCTCACCCCGCTCGTCAGCCAGAACGAACGCCGCGGCGCCATCGTGGTGTCGACCGACTCGCCGCTGCCCATTCGGGTGCGGATGGGCATCGAGTCGCTCGCCTCCATGGTGTCGCTGGCCCTCGAGAGCGCAGCGTTGAGCGAAGACATGCACCGTCGCCAGAGCGAGCGGCGGTTCCGGGCACTGGTGCAACAGTCCTCCGACATCGTGATCGTGCTCGACATGATCTTCGCCACCGACGATGCTCGCATCAGCTTCGTGAGCCCGGCCGCCCAACACCTGCTGGGACTGGACGACGAAGACGTGGTCGGCCACAGCCCCTATGACTTCGTGCACCCCGACGACGCTGGCATCGTCCGAAACCTGTTCGAACAGGTGCTGAGCGGCCAGCGGGTCCTGAAACCGGTGGAGATCCGTCTGCTCCACGCCGACGGGGACCACCGCTGGTTCGAGATCCGGGTCCGCGACCTGCGCGACGACCCCGAGCTCGCCGCCGTGGTGGTGAACGCCCGGGAGGTCAACGACCGCAAGCACGCCGAACAGGAGATGGGCCGCCGGGAGGCCCGCTTCCGGGCCCTCGTCCAGCACTCGAGCGACATCGTGGCCGTGGTCGACGTGAACGGCGAGCTCACCTATGTGAGCCCCGGTGTGCTGGAAGTGCTCGGCTACCAACCGGCCGAGCTGGAAGGGACCCCGCTCAGCGGGTTACTCAACGCCCACGACGCCGCCGCCATCCGCCGACGTCAACAGGACCTCAGCGACCAGGGTCCGGGCCAGGTGGTGATCTTCCCCACCGCCACCATGGAGGTGCAGGTGACTCACCGCAACGGCGGTCGGCGCACCCTCGACGTCACCGTCACCGATCTCCGCGACGAGGAGGCGGTGGGAGGGGTGGTGGTGAACGCCCGCGACGTGACCGTCCGCAAGGACCTCGAGCACGATCTGCGCCACCAGGCCATGCACGACTCGCTGACCGGGCTCGGGAACCGGGCCATGTTCCTCAGCCGCGTCGAGGACAGCCTGCGCAGCGCTGACGGGCGGTTGATCGCCACCCTCTTCATCGACCTCGACGACTTCAAGACGGTGAACGACAGCCTGGGCCACGGTGTCGGCGACCAGTTGTTGCAGCGGGTCGCGCAGCGGGTGACCACCTGCCTCAATCACAACGACGTGGCCGCGAGGCTTGGTGGTGACGAGTTCGCCATCGTCATCCAGACCTCCTACGGCGAGGAGGAGGTCACCAAGATCGCCGACCGGCTCCTGCTGGCGCTGCGGTCACCGTTCACCATCCTCGAGCGCGAGATCACGGTCACGGCCAGCGTCGGCATCGCCTACCGCGACCCGTCGTCCACCGCCGAGCTGCTGTTGCGGAACGCCGACATGGCCATGTACCTCGCCAAGGAGCGGGGCAAGGATCGCTATGAGGTCTTCGAGCAGGACATGCACGCCAGCGTCTTCGAGCGGCTGGTCTTGAAGGCTGACCTGGCTCACGGCATCGAGTCGGGTGAGCTCCGCCTCTGCTATCAACCGATCGTCTCGCTTCAGACCGGTCGGGTGACGGGGGTGGAAGCACTCGTGCGGTGGGATCACCCCACGCGTGGGCGCCTCGGACCGGCCCAGTTCGTGGCCCTCGCCGAGGACACCGGGCTGATCGTTCCCTTGGGAAGGTGGGTGCTGCACGAGGCGTGCCGCCAGCTCCGCGCGTGGCAGCTGCGCCTGCCGGCCACGGCCACGCTGTCGATGAGCATCAACCTGTCGGTGCGCCAACTCCTCGACGATGACATCGTGCAGGAGGTGGCCGAGACGATCCACCAGTACCAGCTCGATCCCTCCACCATCACGATGGAGCTCACTGAGAGCATGCTCATGGTTGACGTCGACCGTTCCCTCGATCGCCTGGCCGGCCTGCGCACGCTGGGCGTGTCCCTGGCCATCGACGACTTCGGCACCGGCTACTCGTCGCTCGGATACGTGCAGCAGTTCCCGATCGACATCATCAAGATCGACCGCAGCTTCGTGGAGAACATGCATCCCCGTCGCGGCGGCAAGACGGTGGTGGTGCAGACGATGATCGAGCTGGCCCAGCGGCTGGACGTGCACATCGTGGCCGAGGGCATCGAGGACGCCGAGCAGCTCAAGGCGCTGCAAGCGTTGGGCTGCGACCTCGGTCAGGGCTACTACTTCTCCGAGCCGGTGGAAGCCCACCGCATCGGACCGCTCCTCGCGTCAAGCATCGTCGACGGTGACCGCCTGCTGCACCCGCTCGACGACGAGCACACCGGTGCCAGCTCCGAGCGGCCCGGCGGCTCGAACGACGGCCTCGCCGACGACCGCCGGCGCCGTTGACCGATCCCTTCTCCGGTCGACCAGCAAGCTCGTCTCGGAAGTGCGCAACAGTTCCGAAACGAAGCACCAACTTGTCACTACGGTCGCGAGATGCCCACCGCTCCGGTCTATGTGTCCCGGTTGGTGAAGTTGCCGCTGGTCGATGCCGATGGTGAACCCATAGGCCGGGTC